>ENA-ORSI01000137-ORSI01000137.1-human-gut-metagenome-genome-assembly--contig:-NODE-137-length-72690-cov-12.830935_pt1 | contig 72690 bp, 88 predicted proteins | sample MGYA00242187_ERZ509154 | MGnify/ENA primary metagenome ERZ509154 (study PRJEB26280, sample SAMEA2338627) | human gut metagenome | biome: human gut; feature: human-associated habitat; material: faeces...
TTACGAACATTCCGCAGTCCGGGTCTGTGGTGGAAACAGTCTTTTCTGCGGTTTCCTGTGAGCCTCCACCCCCCTGATTTTCGTCGTCATCGTCTTCTATGGGCTTCTTGCCCAGCTTTTCTCTTTCCGCGTTGACCTCTCTGCGCAGTTGCCCGGAGTAGACCCTTGCTGCCTTCGCAACCTGTTCCTTCTGGAACTTTTTCTTGTTCGCGCTGGCTTTGATGTGGGTGCCGTCAATGAAAATTGCGCTGGTGTCCAGCATTCTGTTGTTCAGTGCTTTGTTGAGAATATGCTCAAATATCTCACTGGTCAGCTCATCCGGGAAGCGCTGGCAGAATGCATAGCTCACCGTCGCAAAGTGCGGAATATGATCCAGCAGCCCATAGCCTAAAAACCAGCGGTAGGAGAGCGTATCCTGGATCCTCTGGTAGGTCTGCCGCAAAGACGGTATTCCAAATAAATGCTGAATGAGTACCATCTTGATAAGCACAACCGGATCTGTGCCGGGACGGCCATTGCCATGGCAGTAGTACGGGTCCAGCCGTTCATACAGCCACTCATAATCCATGACCTTTTCTATTTTCCGCAGCAGATGCTCCTTTGGCACCAGCGCCTCCAAATCTACGATGATTGGCTCATGCCGTGCATCTTTTCTCCAGCCTTCCATGAAAACACCCCCGTTTCCTCTATTATAGCAGAAACAGGGGCGTTTGGGTAGTTTTTTGACAGGCTGACCAAAAAAGAGATGCACCCTGAAAGGGTGCATCTCTTTTTTGGTATCGTGGGAGTCGAAACGAATTCCGAAGGCAGCGCCGAAGGGCGCTGCCTTCGGCAGAAACCAGTTCAGCGAAGCGCTATTTTTTCTTCGCCCGCTGCTTGGCAAAGGCGACCTTCTTCTTGGGGGACATTTTGCCCTTCTGGCCGTCGGTACGGCGGCCCCGGTGGACGGTGCCCTCCGGTTTGGGCGGACGGCCGTCCTTTTTCTTTTTGGGCGGCTGCTGCCGCTCCTCCGGCTTCAAGCCAAAGTACTTTTCCCCCTTTACCGGACGGATGAGGCAATCCGGCGTAAAGCCGATGAGGTCAGTGCGCTCCGTTTTTTCCAGCGCCTCGATCACCAGCGCCCGCTTATCGCCCCGCCCCCATTGCAGCAGCGCTCTTTGCAGCGCCTTGTCGTGGGGATCGCGGGCCACATAGACCTCTTGCATCGTCCGCGGGTCGATGCCGGTATAGTACATGCAGGTGGACATGGTGCCGGGGGTGGGGTAGAAGTCCTGCACCTGCTCCGGCTGGTGGCCGGTGCGCTTAAGGAACACCGCCAGCTCCACCGCGTCGTTCAGCGTACAGCCGGGGTGGGAGGACATGAGGTAGGGTACCAGATACTGCTCCCGTCCGTCGGACTCGTTCAGCTTCTGGTACTGCCGCCAGAACTTCAGGAACACGTCGAAATGGGGTTTGCCCATGTAGTCCAGCACCGCGCTGACGCAGTGCTCCGGCGCCACCTTCAGCTGGCCGCTGATGTGATAGTCCACCAGCTCCTTGAAAAAGTCCTTGTTCCTGTCTTGCAGCATGTAGTCATACCGGATGCCGCTGCGGACGAACACCTTCTTGATGCCGGGGATCTTCCGCATCCGCTGCAAAAGCTCCGTGTACTCGCTGTGGTCGGCGTCCAGATTCTTGCAGGGCTCCGGGGCCAGACAGGACTTGCCCTTGCACATACCGTGTTCCTTCTGCTGGCGGCAGGAGGTGTGGCGGAAGTTGGCGCTGGGGCCGCCTACATCGTGGATATAGCCCTTGAATTTTTGGTCGTGGGTCAGCAGCTCCGCCTCGGCCAACACCGATTCGATGCTGCGGGAGGTGACCATCCGCCCCTGATGGAAGGCCAGCGCGCAGAAATTGCACCCGCCGAAGCAGCCCCGGTTGTGGCAGATGGAGAACCGCACCTCCTCGATGGCGGGGATGCCCTCGGTGTACATGGGATGCACCTCGCGGGTGAAGGGCAGGTCATAGAGCCTGTCCATCGATTGACGGTTCAGGGGACGCTGGGGCGGGTTCACCAGCAGCCAGCGTCCCTGACACTGCTGCAAAATGGCCTTGCCCCGGATGGGGTCGTGCTCGTCATACTGCACCTTGGTGGCCTTGGCGTAGGCAATTTTATCGGACTGCACCTCCTCAAAGGAGGGACAGGTCACCTCGTGATACCGGCACACCGCTGGGTCGGTGACGATGCAGGCGGTGCCCCGCACATCGGTGATATCGCCCACCGGCGTTTTCGCCGCCAGACGGCGGGCGACCTCCACCGTGGCGCTCTCGCCCATGCCGTAGACCAGCAGGTCGGCAGGCGCGTCAAACAGGATGGAGCGGCGCACCTTGTCGTCCCAGTAGTCATAGTGGGCGAACCGCCGCAGCGAGGCCTCCAACCCACCGATAATGATGGGCGTATCGGGGAAGGCCTCCTTTGCACGGTTGGCGTACACGATGGTGGGACGGTCGGGGCGGAAGCCCAGCTTGCCGCCGGGACTGTACAAGTCCTGTGTCCGGCGGCGCTTGGCCACCGTGTAGTGGGCCACCATGGAGTCCAGATTACCGCCGCCGATCATTACGCCGTACCGGGGCTTGCCCATGGCGCGGAAGGCCTCGGCATCGTGCCAGTCAGGCTGGGCCAGCACCGCCACCCGGTAGCCCTCGCTCTCCAGCAGGCGGGCAATAATGGCGCTGCCGAAGCTGGGATGGTCGATATAGCCGTCCGCCGTCACCACCAGAAAGTCATAGTAGTACCAGCCCCGGTGGATCATCTCGTCCCGGCTCACCGGCAAAAATTCCGTTCCCTTTACCATACGATCTCCCGCGGCTCATAGCCGATATACTTCTCCATCACGTCGCCCTCCAGGGGATAGAAGCCGTAGTGGGCGAAAAAGCCCCGTGTCTGCTCGTCCTCGCACCGCAGCTGCAGCCGGTCGATACCGCGGGCGCGGTAAAACTGCACCGCCTGCCCCAGCGGCGGAATGCCGTAGTTGCGGCCCCGCATGGTGGGCTCCAGATAGTAGTAGCCGATCCAGCCGGCGTCACCGGCCTTGTCCGGCAGCAGCGTCACCGCGCCTACCGGCTGGTTCTCGAACCATACGGCGATGCGCTTGCCCTCCGCCGGAACGCCGAAGCGTACCGCCGTGGCCTCGTCCATGTCCTTATAGTACTGGCCGCCGCTCATCATCCGCTTGTCCCGCCACCATGTCTGCTTGGCAAAGGTGGACAGCCCCGCCTCCACCTGATGGCTGTTGTCATTCATATAGACCACCCGGATATCATCGCCGTCGATCTCCAGCAGGGAGACGGCGGTGTTGTCGCCGTGGGGCGTTTCGCCCACCTCGGCGAGAGACAGGCCGTTCAGCGTGCCCAGCACTATCCGCATGGCCGCGCCGTGGCTGAACACGGCGACGGTCTTGCCGTCGTTCTCCGCCGCCACCCGCTTCAGGGCGGGGATGTAGCGATCCAGCACCTGCTGGGCCGTCTCGCTGCCCTCCACGTGGAATTTGTCCAGCTGGCGGTTGAAGTAAAACATCTGCTCCTCATAGGCGGTGTTCAGCTCCTGCCAGGGACGGCCCTCCCAGCAGCCCATGTGAATCTCCCGGAAGGCGGGCTCCAGATGCAGCTCCAGCCCCTTCGGCTCATAGATGGCCCGGGCGGTGGTGCGGGCCCGGAACAGGTCGCTGCTGTACACCGCGTCAATGTGTACGTTGTCAAAGCGCTTTTTCAGTACCCGGAGCTGCTGATAGCCCCGGTCGGTGATCAGGCCGTCGTACTGGCCGTGGGCGATGCGGTAGAGGTTGCCCTCCGCCTCGGCGTGACGGATCAGATAAACAGTTGTCACAGTACGTTCACCCACGCTTTCATTTCGCTGACAGCGGCGTCCACGTCGCCGCCGTATTGCAGACTGTAGTTCACCACCATAGCGCCGTGACCCATGTCGTCAAAGGCAGGCAGGGCATTCTGTCCGTCGCAGTCAGGCAGCAGCAAAAAGGCATTCCCGGCCCGCTTGCGGACTTCCTTCACGTCCAGACTGTACCCGGTCTCCACCACCAGCGCCGCGCCTCGGCGAGCCATCTGCTGGGCCACGGCGGCGTACAGAGGCCGGTCGCCGGCAATGAGGTTCTGCACCTCGCCGGAGCGCTCGTTGGCAGTGCGCACCACGGCGAAGATGCCCTTGTCCGTGCTCTCCGGCACACAGTCGCCGCCCACGTAGGGCATCACCGTGAAGCCGTCGCCTGCCATGGGGCTGGTGAGCCACAGCTCCGGGCGGGTGGTGCGGCAGTCCACGATGGCGTACAGGCCCCGTGCCGACGCCGCGCCGGTAAGGTTGCTCAGCACATCCGCGCCCATCATGCCATAGCGCAGATAGTGCTCGGCGCTGATGACCACGGCGGGCAGCTTGCCCTGGGCCGCGTCCATGGCCTGACAGCCGTGGAACCGCAGCGCCTCGGCATTGGCCATCATGCCGGGGCCGAACATATCTTCAAAATTTTTCAGGATCTTGACCGGGACTTTATCGATCTCCGGGGCAAGACCCAGCGCCACGGGAGTCTTTTTCTCCCGGATGGCGGCCTGCAATCTCTCAATGGACATGGCGGGTGCTCCTTTTGTCACAAAATTTTCAATCATTATATTGTACCATTTCACGCCTGTTTTGGCAAGTAATGCTCCGTGTTTTTCGCCGTTTTTCCGGGAAAACTGGCAGCAGACAAGATAAAAAAGGAGTGGATAAATCATGAAACTTGCCGCATTTGTCAGCGGCCTGTGCATCGGCATGGTGGCCGGCGCCACGGTGGACCGCATGACCTCTGACCGGAAGGCCCGCCGCGCCGTCAGCAAGACCATGGAGCGCATGGGCAAGGCCATGGACAGCGCCTTTGAGGACGTAAAGAGTTGTCTGCACTGAAGAAAAGCCCGCCGCATGGCTTGTCCATGCGGCGGGCTTTTTTGCACGTAGCGAGAGGTGCGGCGCGTCAGATATTGACGCTGCTGTGCTCCTCCAGATCGGGCTTGCTCAGCTCGGTGCAGCGGTCATACTCCACCTGCATCACTGCGGAGATGGTGTGGCGGCCATAGTCATCCAGCCGGGCATACTGCGTCAGCAGCTTTTCCGTGTCGTCAGTCAGATAGAATGCGGCGTCGTCACCCAGGGCCTTGATCCCCAGCACTTTGCACAGGCGCAATACCGTGTCAAAGCTGGAGCCGCCCACACCGTTGTGCAGCGCACTGTTCACGGTGGAAAGGGGAACGCCTACCGCAAAAGCGAACTGGCGCACGCTTTTATACTGCTTGCCGATCTCTTCACGGATGATTCTCGTCAGATTATCCATTGTCTCCCGTCCTTTACTCTAACGTTTTCGGTTGTGCAGTTTCCAATTTTAGGCAATTAACATTATACCACGGCTTCACTTTTTAGCAAGATATAAGATGAAATTTAACACTTTTTTTACAATTGACCGCAATGTATGCCGCAGTTGCTTTGCGCTGGAAAAACCACTTTTATTTTGTACATGTCTGTGTTAAAATATGTAACCGTGAAGAGAAAATCGCTTCACGGGAGGAACGATATGAAAATTATTATTGTCGGCAACGGCAAAGTGGGATATGCCATCGCCAATTCGCTGGCGCAGGAGGATCACGATATCATCATGGTGGACGCCAGCACCAGCGCCCTGCGGAAAGCGGAAAGCACCATGGACGTGCTGTGCGTGGAGGGCAACGGCGCCAGCATCAGTGTGCTGATCGAGGCCGGCGTCCGCGACGCCGATCTGGTGATCGCCGTCACCAATCAGGACGAGATCAATCTGGTCTGCTGCCTGATCGCCAAAAAGCTGGGAGCGGGCCATACCATCGCCCGTGTCCGCAACACCGATTACCGCCGGGACGAGGAGATGCTGAAAAAGGAGATCGGTCTGGATATGGTCATCAATCCCGACCTTGCGGCGGCGCAGGAGATCGCCCGGATACTGGCCTTCCCCGCCGCCTTCAGTGTGGAGCCCTTTGCCCGGGGCCGCATCGACATGATCGGCTTTCAGGTAATGGAGAGCGACACCATCTGCGGCATTCCCCTGAGTCAGGCCCACCGTCTGCGCCAGGCGGAGGTGCTGATCTGCGCGGCGGAGCATCAGGGCGAATACATCATTCCCGACGGCAGCTTCACCCCCTCGGCAGGCGACCGGGTGTACATGCTGGGCGCCAAGCCGGAGCTGCAGCGGATGCTGAAGGAAATGGGCCGCACGTGGCAGAAGGTGAAAAAGGTGTCCGTGCTGGGCGGCAGCCGCAGCGCCATGTATCTGGCGTGGGAGCTGCAAAAGACCAACACCAGCGTCCGCATCGTGGAGATGGATCCGGACAAGTGCCTGCGCCTGTCGGCCCAGCTGCCCCACGTGCTGGTGATTCAGGGAGACGGCACCGACAACACCCTCTTACAGCAGGAGGGGATTCTGGATACGGACGCCTTTGTGGCCGTCACCAACCGGGACGAAGAGAACCTGCTGATGGCCATGCACGCCCAGCGCAGCGGCGTACCCAAGGTACTGGCCAAGATGACCCGCCCCAACTATATGGAGCTGGTCAACAGCACCGGCATCGACTCCATTATCTCTCCCAAGGACATTATCTCCAGCCAGATCCTGCGGTATGTGCGGGCACTGGGTAATGCCGAGGGCAGCAAGGTGGAAAGCCTTTACAAGATGCTGGGCGGTCACGTGGAGGCGCTGTCCTTCACCGCCGCGGCTTCCAGCCACGAGGTGCTGGGCAGGCCCCTGAAGGATCTGCCGCTGCGGAAAGGACTGCTGGTGGCTGCCATCGTGCGGGATCTTCACACCATCATCCCCAGCGGTATGACCACCATTGAGGACGGCGACCACGTGGTGGTGGTGACACGCGCCACGGGACTGGACGACCTGACGGACATTCTGGCGTGAGATAGAGTAGACTAAAACTCCGGCCTAGGGGCCGGAGTTTATTTTTCAAAAAGAGCCTAACATTTTATTGCGCGTCGGTTCGTTTTGCCGCCACCGAGGCGGCAAAACGAAAGGGATTCGATTCTCGCTGACGCAACGTGCCGGTGGCACGTTGCTCCCGGCTTTAATGCCCTGTGGGCATGTGAAGCCGTAGCTCGTTTCAAATCCGCTTCATATGCGCCAAAAAAGAACACCACCCATCGGGTGGTGTTCTTTTTTGGCGCAGTGGGAGGGATTCGAACCCTACGAGAGCCGTAAAAGACGGGTACTAACGTACCCGCAAATGCTCTGTTTTCAAGGGTTTTCCCCAAAGCTGTTGATACCAATGGGATTTCATTTGTGGTCAAATTTGTGGTCAAAATGGGGCGCGACCCGCAGGTGCGAAGCACCGAAAGGAGGCTCCAAATGAAAACAAAAGAACACGTTTCAGACAGGCGTGAACGATCCTGCGTCCTGCCCCCGAAGGCAGGGAACCCTATCAGGGGAGCGCCTTCCCCATCCCTGCCTGAGATTATATACGATGTTCGGGTGAAGGTCAAGAGTATCGAAAATAATTTGAAGGCACTGCGTGCTGCCCACAAGAAAATCGGATGGACTTTAGAGAATTTTGAAGACGACCTGCAGGGCGTCCGGAGGATTATTGACGCCGATACTTCCGATGAAAGTGCCGCCCGAAGAGCGGCACTGCTGCAGAAAGCGGTTGATGAATTAGCAAATAATACCTGCCTTCCCTTCATGAAAATGTGGGATTCGGTGTGCGAGCTTGAGAGTATTTCTCTGCAATGGAAGACCCGCGAAGCGGACGTTTCGGATGATTTTTGCGTCGAGCTTTTTGAAAAAACACGACGGGAAGCGGGCCTGTTTGATGCTTTTGTGGAGGCGGATTTGCTGCTGGTCAGGATGCCGGCACTGCCCTCGATTCGGGCTCACGGCACGGTTGTAAACGGGCGGAAGATGGTCATTTATGACACGCAGATGTTCGTTGAAAAGGTGCGCGGAGCCGTGCTCTCCGTGGAGGATTCACTGCCCAAAATCGCTCGAAAATGCGTGACGTATGTTTTCATTTATAACAGCCTCACGACTCCCTGTCTTGACTCCGACAACCACGCAACGAAGGCGATTACCGATGAAATTTGCTCTCATTTCGAGGGCGGGGACGATGGTCTTTGCACCGATTTTCGCTTCTACACGAGGGTGTCGGAGACCATTCCTGCGGGGACTTACGTTACGATTTCTCCCATGGAAGGGCCGCTTCCAACGCCGGAAAATATCATCAGAATATGGGAGGCTCGCCAGCGAAGCAGCGGGGCTGCTGTAGGCCATTAAAAGAGGGCTAAATTGGTCGCATCAAAACGACCGCTCCAATGGCCGCTTTGGTGAGAACGTGGTGCAAGTGCAATCCATTGATTTTACTGGATTTTACGAGCCTTAAAATCGAAAAATGCCATTGCCGATATTGACCAAAGTACAATCAGCAAGAAATTTATGCCCGCCCCTGAGAGACTAAAAACGCTGTTGATCTACCCCATTTTCGGGGGCGGGCATCCTGAAAATAGTAAAAGGAGGATGGAGAATGCCAACCCACTATAACGTGAAAATGAAAATGTTATATGCCCTCGCTATATGTGGTCTTGTCCGTCGGGATGACCTTGCGATTTTTGCCGAGACCATGAACATGGGTTCCCACGACATTATGGATTTGATTAGCGCCGGTTTTGTGAGGGAGTCGAGCGCAGAGGTTGATATTCGCATTGGGGGAAGAAGTCGGAAGCGGGTGCGCCGCGTCTGCTGCATTACAAATAAGGGCCTTGCGTTTCTCTTGGAGTTTGGCGGCGCACTGTTTCCATGGCTGGAGAGCATACCCAAGAGTATCATCGGAAACGTCAACCTGCGCGGCGGTACGCTGGCGCGGAAAGCGCCGTTGGACCGCCGCCTGAATTTGGCTGGTGCGAATTGTTTTTACGCTGCCGCAGGTTTTGAGGTTCACCCGCTGGTATTCGGTGATGACGAGGACAGTCAGAAACCTGCGCTGTCAGCCATCATTGCGAACGCGGTGGGTGATTTCGCTCCTGAAGAAAGCACCGTGTACTACAACGCCATTGAAGTGAAGGGAAAGTGTATTGACGCAGACGCAGAAGATTCGCACTCTCAGAGATTTACTCGGCAGGTCGGATTCGCGGCGTATTCCAAAAATGATTTCAACATCTACATGATTCCGCAGGGCGGCATGAGATGGAAAACGGAAATTGCCAAAAAAGAAATGTACCTGTTTTCTACCTACCGCAGCAAAATCCGTATGAATCAAATGAAAGATTGCTGTGCTGTCCTCCTTGCTCGTAACCCCCGTGATTTTGCGGCATCGTTCCTTTCTATCAATGATTTTTCCAGCAAGAAAACTAAAATGCAGCGCATATACGTTGTTCCGATGAGGTGCGAGGGGCGTAAGGACAACGTGATAGCCATGACATCTGGTTTCGATGGTGAACGGGAGAACTGCATTATTGAACTGGGAGAAGATTTTGAATTTGAACGAGATGCGAGGTCATTTATCTTTCCGTTCCGCATGTGTTGGGAGGGGACGACCTATCACGTGGCGATAGGGACGGTGATGGAGCTCTACAACATCCGCAATATAAAAGAAGATGTTGAGGCCGGAAAGCCCGTGATGGTTTATTGTTACCACCATCAGACACCGTATTATCAGGCGATATTCGGGAATAGCGTAGGTTATATTTTTGCAGATTGAAAGGCGAGGGGTGATCCGCTACGCGGATAACCCCTCGCAAAGATGGCAGCCGGCTGGCTGCATATTGGTCACAGAAACATTGCCATGTAGATGGGCAGATGGAGGATGTTATCGGAGCGCATGACATCCTTTGTGTAGAGAATATAGGACTCACCTATTTTCGAGGAAAACTTTGCGCGGAATTTGTCCAACGATGCGTGGCTGCGGTAGTTGCCGGACTTTACTTCGATGGGGGCTATTTTTTTGCCCTCGGCAATCAGGAAATCGACCTCCATGTGGTTTTCCCGATGCTCCTTATCACAGCGAGAGTAGAAGTAGAGCTTATGCCCACGGCACCGGAGCATCTGTGCCACCATGTTCTCCAAAATCATGCCCTCGTTTACATCCAGCTTGTCAAAGAGGATGGCTTTATACAGCTCGTTGTCTGTATAGCCCTTGTCCATGAATGTCTGTGTCACCAGAAGTCCCGTGTCCGCCATGTAGCATTTCTGTGTGGTGTGGTCGGCACTGAGGGCAAGCCCTACATTGGGGTCGGTGGCATTGAAGCAGGTGTTGACCAACATCGCCTCGTTCAGCCAGATAAAGGAATCCTCATAGGAACGGAAACGCGCATTTTCGCCCAGCGAACTCAGGCGATATTTCTTTTCTTTTTTGGATAGCTGACCGGGGATACCGTCGAAAACCGCATAAACCTTATCCTCGTATCCCTCGGCAAACTTGGCTACGTCGTCGCGGTAGAGCCGCAGGATGTTCCGCTTGACCGCATCGGAGGCGGCAAAGTCCTTCCCGTTCAGGTAGGCGAGGACGGATTGTGGCATCCCGCCCACCAGCAGGTACTGCCGGAAGCTGTTCATGACCTTTCGATGCACCGCCTGACCCAAGGGTTTTCGCGCCTCGAATGCCTGCCGGATAAACGGAACGGTGACCTCATCACCCAGCGCCCATAGAAATTCCTCAAAGTCCAAGGGGAACATCTCCAGATGCTCCTCCTCCGATGGGATGATAATGTCCTTGACGTTCTTCTTGAGCCGGATGAGAGAACCGGTTTCCAAATAATCGTAGCGCCCATCCGCCACAAGGTACTTGATAAGCTGCCGTGCGCGGGGGAACTGCTGCACCTCGTCAAACACGATGAGGGACTCTCTGTTGTAAAGCTGTGTTCCGAAGAAGACGGACAGCTTGGCAAAAAACATATCGAGGTCGGTGCTGTCATTTTCAAAGATGTCCAGCACATCCTTCGGGACATTTCCGAAATCAATAATGATATGGCTTTTATACTCGTTCGCTGCGAACTCCTTGGCAATGAAGCTCTTGCCAACGCGCCTTGCTCCGTCAATCAGCAGAGCTGTCGTCCCGCCGCTTCGCTGCTTCCACGCGACGAGGTCATTATAAATTTTCCGCCTCAGCATACCGATTCCTCCTGACTTTCAGAGTCGTGTTGTTTTCCTTAGTTTAACACAGGGATGCACGAAAAGGCAAGTTAAAAATGTCGATATTTGCACGAAACGGCAGCTATGCAGTTTTTAATACTGCACGAAACGGCAGGTTTAACGCCTGCCTTTGTAGCAGTCAAGAAAGACGGGCCGCATGATCTGTGCGGAGGCACAGATCATGCGGCCTGCGTTGCGCGGAGTGAAGTAAAACTATTCGGCGGGCTTTTAGAATTTTCACTCAGGCTATCGTGTTATATGACTTAACACGCCCCTGTGTTTTTAGGACAATCTGCGGTCAATCACTGATTTTCATAGGTTCCGCTTCGCCACGAAAGTCATTATGCTTTGGCGCTCTCGTGGACGCTTAGGAATCCGAAACAACGAGACGCTCCCTCGGAGCCCCGCTGTGCCGCGCCGCAGAGTTGGGTATAGTTTCAGGCACGCGAACAGTTCCGCGCCTGCCGTGCCCCGCCTGAGGCCCTTGGCGGGTATGCCGCCGCACGCTGCTGATCAGCGGCATAGTCGGAACGCCTCGTACGGGCGGGAGGGCAGCGGATACCCGCATAGCCTTGCCTGCCTGAGAGCTATCCGACGATTTGCACAACGGTAAAGAGAAGTAGAAATTTGCCGCTTCAATTCGCGTATTGACCAATCGGAGTTGATAGTATTCTTTTCATAGAAACTATATTTGTCTGGGTCTGCAATCGTCAGCAGTTCGCAATAATGCGACCAACTCAATTTGCCAGACAGTGTCTGTTAAATTTGATAACAGAGCCCCCTCGTGAGGATCGACCTCATGAGGGGGCGCGTATATGCAGCGTTATATGAGCAAGAATGTTTTGTTTGAAAATTGAACAACATGAAACTCAACGCGCCATTCAATATCTTCCGCCACTGGCTCAAAATGCAGCGCGGAGCAAACAGCGTGTAGATGTCCTTGAGCGTTCTTTCCGAACACAACTGCGGCTGGGCCAACCGCGCCGCCAATAACGCCGACACAGGCAATATCGTTTTGGGCCTCCGGCGCATAGTGGTCAGCACACGGGGTGATTTCCAAAGGCCTGTCGCCCTCAGCACAATCGCAGATTGAAATATCATCGTCCGGTTCAGGAGAAAGGGTATAGCTCATGGCGGTAAAATGTGTTGGGTAGAACCAGCGGTTCGAGTCAAATTGTTCTTGAGAAATTGTCTGTTGCTCCAATTCCTGCACAGTCAATGTGTATTCGGTTCCGCTGACTGGATGGGAAAAGGAAAACGAATCGCCGGGAGCGTGTGTCCTAAAATGCGGGCCGGGTACGTGGCACGGCTGCTGCTCCATCGTAATGGAAAGTGATTTTATTTCAGGGCGGCGTTTTCTGCCCCACAGATAAGACTCCCTGTAAATCATCCAGCCGTAGGAGTCGTCTAAGCCATAATGCGTGGCTGCTGCTTGCGCCACTTTCTCGTTTGCTACTCCATCCGGCAAACATGGAATGATGCCTACTGCACAGCCGTGAGAAGATTGCAGTGTCTTTCCGTTCAGCTCTATTTTAGCGCTGAAATCAAGGCCAAGCGGATTTTCCAGCTCCATCTGCATCTGCTGTTCCTGCGTAAAGTTTTCCGCTGAATCATTCTCAGCAGTCAGGTTCCATTTTGCTATGAAACTGCGGATGTCCTCCGCTTCGGCACGCATACAGAAATCCACGACCAGACCCTTGCTGCAAGAATACACCGCAGGGATAACCCAATGATGCCCCGCCCAGTCAAATTGCTTATTCAATTTGATTTCTGTCCCAGCACGGTCTCTTCCCGAATGCCCCCAGAAATTTCCCTCAAAGTAGACTTTCCATTCCGGAGCAGTCGGTTCTGCCGCAGGATTCATGTCAACATCGTAGTAGTCCTCTGTATACTTGATTTTTCCATAATCAAAGGATGCTTGCAGCTCTTTGAGATACGCCCACGGATGCTCCATCGGAGTCAAGTTCAGCCGTGCAGCGACTTCAGACAGCCGCACCTGTTGTGCTTGCGTTGGCGGGTTATTCCGCAAGAAGGCTTCAAATTGTGCTTCGTCCCACATCCAAGCCTGCTCCAGTGCCGCTACATCGCCACAGGCAAGAAGCAGCCTCAAAAAGTCTGCAAAGTCTTTCGACAAAGGGTGAACGAAATCAGGCGCGGAATTCATGGGACTGACAGCAAAGACCATACCGCCGAATCCTCGTATAAAGCAAAAGTGGATGCCGTCCACGCCTGCCCAGCCAAATATAGAGGCACCCTTTGGCGTGCAGAAATAAGGGTTATTATCTTCACGACGTTCCACTCCCACAGGAGAGAGGTCAATTCCACTCCGCAAAAACTTCTGAAATGTTTTATCCATAATTGTCTCCCTGAATAGCGGTTTGATAACCTTAGTTACAGTAATTATAAGCGAAGAAGTGCTACTGCACAAGAGTTTCGCGCAGAGTCACTCTCCTATTGCTTCGGTGGCAGTGCCAAGGCCAGCACATAGCATTCCGTACCTGAGGTCACAAAATGTTCATACCCTCCGTTTGCTGGACGTGTTATAATATATTTGAAAATCATCGTTTAGGGCAGCGAGGGGAGTGATAACATGGGCTTGGAAAAAGCCATTGCATCCGGCCAAGAGCACCGCAGGCCGTACCACGGCGCGAAGGCGGTGTGCTTCAACTGCCGTAACCATGGCACCTGCGATTATTGCAAGAGCAATCGGCTACACAGCACACGCAGGCGCGAGGCGGCGGCAGATACGCAGCAAAGGGAATATAATAGCTATAACTGCGGCGGGGAGGACTCCGCCGCAGATGCTTTTACGAGAGCCGCCCTGCCGTTCTGACAAAGAAAGACATGGGCATCGTTACATGGCCCCCTGTTATGGCGGGTGCAAATCTCGAAATCAATCGAAATCACAAAAAATGAGCGAGTTTTTCGAGCACCATCACATTTCATGAGCGAGTTTTACTTGTAGTTGCACAAAAACCGACATTAGTGGATAGCTGCAGAGAGGGAACTGTAGCAGTTGCTTTTTATGAGAGCCCTCTGCAAAAGCACAAGCCGGTGATCCGCGCAGTCGCGCAGATCACCGGCTTGTTTCCCAAAGCTGCACTTATTTATTGTCGTCAACATACTCCCTGTGTCCATCGGGATATAGCAAATAGGCAGCCTTTCTCTCTGCGTCGTAGCGTGCCACGGGGATGTCCCTCATCTTGGCACGCTGGTAGGCTTCAAAGGCCACGGACGAAATACGGCGGTCCATCTCAGCGTCATCTTCTTCATTGTCCAGTTCTTCGAGCGTGTGGCGCTTCGAATCGCCTCGTGTATAGCCCAGAACGGCCATCAGCTCAGGTACGGAGTCAAACGAGCCGGACAGGTCCTCGCCCTTCTCAGCGGCAGCCATCGCTGCCTGAGTTACTGCGTTAGGTATCTCCATGTCGTAAGGAAATCTTCCCGCTTGGACGACAGCATCCGCAAAAAGAGTAAATGCCTCCTCAAGCGACAGATTATATCGGTCGCAGATGGCCGCCAGTTGTTCCCTGATGCCACTTTCCAATTCAAAGGTTATTGTTGCATTCATCCCCATCGCCACCTCCTGTACCGTTATTATACCATGCGTAAGGTGCTGCAGGAAAGAGGCTCTTAAAGAAGCAGGTGATCTGCGCCGATGGCGCAGATCACCTGCCTTGTCTGCTCAGGTAGAGGAGTCATCTTCACTCATAGCCTTGTCGATGGCCCGGTTGATGTAGGCGTTTACGGATTCACCCTGCTGGGCCGCGTGAGCCTGAATGACCTCCTTTTTGCCCTTGGGCATACGGACTTTAATTTCGTCATAGTTGTTCTTAACGTACTTGTTGACAGCACGTTGCTGTGCCTTTGAAACGGCCATAAACGCTCTCCTTAAACTATATCAGTTCCATATTATTCTAATCGAAAAGCTATACTGGGTGCAATATACAAACTGCACATATAATGTACCCAATATTTGTTTGTTTTACCTATTGAATATTGTACCCAATATGCTATAATAAGTATACAAAATAAAACAGCGGCAGTCAAGGGAAGCGCCAACTCCCCTTGACCTGAGCAGGTGAAGTGACCACCTACACAACGGAAAAAATCCGCACCGCAGGGAGTAGTATATCCTATTTTCAAGGGATTTGCAAGCCTTCCCTGCGGACGGATGCTCCGTCTCCTTGTCGTTTTTCGACGCACCGTGTAGGGATTATCCTGCACGGTGTTTTGTTTTGAATACGACGAAAGGAGCACGCGAGATGTACGAGGACGACAAGTACAAGGTAACGATTGATGTAACCGACTACGAATGGAAAGAACTCCTTCACATGTGCATTGACCTGCATATGTCGCCGGACGCGCTGGCAACGGCGTTCTGCAAGGAAGTTATCCGCCAGCAGGCCCTGCTGCGAATCATCGCAGCCGCGCTGGAGGAGAAGTACGATGGGATGCTGGACGACATCCGTGAGCTGTGAGAGCAGCGCCACCTACCTGAAAAATACGAAAGGACATAGAACTATGAACAACGAAAAGAAGACTCCTATCGGGGAGGTAATCATCCGGAATAACCCCACTGGCTACGGCCTGTTTGCCGGCATCGGTGACAATTTCAATAGTATGGGGCAGGTCATTTGTGAGCTGGCGGACGACGCCATTTCCAACCTTCGCGCCAACTGCAGCGACCCCGACCTATCCATGACGGTGGTGCTGTCGTTTGAGAATTTGGGTGACGCCGTGAGGATTGGTGTCGTAGACGGCGGCACGGGAATCTCCGACCTGAACAGTGCTCTGACCATCGCCTGTCGGGATGGAGCGCAGACCCCGCTGAATGAGCACGGCTTTGGCCTGAAGCACGCTCTGGCCTCCTGCGACAGCGGCCCAACGCAGGAGTGGGTCATCCGCACCCGCACGAAGAAGGACGCGCAGAAGAACCGCTACCGGGAGGTCACGGCGCCCTACTCTATGGGAACCTCCGAGAACGACAAGCCCATGAAGGTTCGCTTTTACTCAGGTACGGGAGGGCTGCCCCACCGAACTGGAACGGCTATCTCCGTCCGCTGCCCGATGGTGAAGTTCCGCACGGTCAAGCCCGACCGCAAGGCCGCATCCTCCGACTTCCACAGCCTCGTACGGTATGTTATTGAGGAGCTGCGGTACGTCTACGCCGGCGTGCTGGCAGACACCGGCATCACCATGGAGGTGGTGGAGATCAGCGACGGCGTGGAGAAGCACCATGTTCTGACGCCGCTGCTGCCGGCGTGGGAGGACGGTACGGTGACGGATTACGGCGATGTTCCCTGCGACCTCGGCGGCGGCCCGCTGACCATCCGCTGCAAGTACGGTAACATCCTGCCCACCAAGGCCAATGCCGTTTACTATAAATGCAACATGAGCTCCAGCGGCGTAGAGCTGCGTATCAACGGTCGCGCCATCGAACACGGCCTTTTCGATAGGGTTTGGGGTGAAGCAGTACACCCCAGTCAGAACCGTTTCTTGGTGCAGGTGGACTTGATTGCGGACAACTCCGCCGCGCTGCCTGCCACGAAGAACACCAAGACGTCCTTCTGTGAGGCCGACCCGCGCCTGAAGAATCTGTTGAGTTGGATTGCCTCCTATGTACCTGCCCCGGCCAAGGACGTGGACACCCTTGAAGCGCGGTACATCCGCGAGCTGACCGCCAAGCGGGAGAGCGACCCCAACGCCCTGCGGGTGAGCCGCGAGGAGCCGGTATTCCAGAAAATCGGACTGAAGGCCAAGGTGGACCTGTTCGTGGGCTTTGTCAACGGTGTTACCATCTACGAGGCAAAGTCCGGCAGGACGAAGGCCCTCGACCTCTACCAGCTCCGTATGTACGTAGACGGTTGCGCGTTGGACAATAAGCCCGTGGATGAGGCGGTGCTGATTGCCAAGAGCCACCCTGCGGAGGTGCGGGAGCTGCGGGACATCCTGAACAGCCTGACCGCGCCTGACGGTCGGCCCTACAACTTCCGTTTGGCTACTTGGGATGAGGAGGGCATTGTCGTCCAGCAGAGCGCGTAAGGAGTGAAGGAAAAAGTGTGCAATGATTGCACACTTTTACAGGAGAAATATATGATTATCAGAAACGCTATCAAATGCAGGAAATGCGGAGAGGTCATTGAGTCCGTTTCCCCACACGATTTCAAGACCTGCTCGTGCGGCACCTGCGCTGTGGACGGCGGCCACGATTATCTGCGGCGGTCTGCGCCGTCACTGGATGACTTCATCGACTTGAGTGTTGTCGAGTTGGAAGAACCCTCCGACACGCTGTTCTTTTCGTGAAAGCAGAGCAGCAGATCGCGGCGATGCCGCGATCTGCTGTATTACTCCAGTATGTCTTCTACGATAGCCGCCACATGGTTGAGCTGCACGGCGTTCAGGCGTTTCAGGCGGGACATCATTTCGGAGGCCTCTTTCGGTGCCTGCGTGTCGAAGTCGAAGAAATCGCAGGGAGAGATGTCGAGGTACTCGCAGATATAGAAAAACCCAGTCATGGAGGGCAGCGTCTTCCCACTTTCAATGTTGCTGATGTAGCCGGTGTTCTGTCCGAGGGCGAGGCTCATTTCACGCGCTGATACCCCTTTTTGAACTCGAAGCTGGGCCAGCCGCTTCCGCAGGGCGTTGTCATATCCGTAACTGTTCATCTATACCACCTCATGATATATTGTAACCGCTACATTTTCAATTATATTTGATTTGTGCCACCTCAAGTGCTATAATGCTGGTTACAAACCCGATACGTGCATTGATTTGGCGGAATAAAAACGATAGCATGAATAATGCGCGGCAAATGCCGCGCACAGGGAAAGGACGAAAAGAAGATGAAAAACAGAAAACACATCGTTGTGTTCTTGCTGGCCGTATCGCTGCTGTTGACGTTGGCCGCCTGCGGCGGCCATGATGATGCTGAGATCAACAACGGCCAGCAGCGGTACTCGTTGGAACACCCCGAACCTCTTCCTGATGGTATGGAGGACACCAAGGGTTATATCGGTGATGGAAAGTACCGCAACGACGTGAAGCTGACCTGCACCCTGCAGTCCGGCTACGAGGTCACGCTGGGCATGGGCGACAAGGAAGCCGGCTCAAACGCCGTCTACCTGAACCCCACCTGTTCCAACCCCAACGGTGCGGTTTTCTATATCGAAGCCGAGCGTATGATGTTCCCTCAGTATTCTACCCCGATGGAACTCGCCACTGTTAAGCTGGCTGACTTCCCCGCCATGGATACCAACAGCATCGCTGCTTTCCAGTGGTATGAAGATACCATGGGCGTGGATGCCAACTACTACAACGAATATGACTATGGTGTGGCATGGCAGGACTCCATCCTTGTGGATGGCGACTCTGGTTCCGAAACACTGACCATCAAGGTCTGCGATAAGGTTACTGGTGAGGAGCTGGGAACAATCGTTGCCCACATCGACTATGACGCTGAAAATGACATCTACTTCCTCGCCGATTTGAATGAAGTATTAGACAGCGCGGCATGACATATTGCGGAGAAAGGAACTATGACAATGAAAAAGATGAAGAATTTTATGGCCCTGCTGCTGGCTCTGGTGATGACCATGAGTTTGGTGGCCTGTGGCAACAAGGCCAGCGAGGAAACCAAGACCGGCGAGGAAATCGGATGCTACGTGCAGACGACTGAGACCGGCGAAAAGGTTCTGGTGGACAAGGACGGCAAGGCAGTGACCGACTTCACGCTGGATGCGGACGGCAATGTGCTGGATGCGGATGGCAATGTGGTCGTCAAGGCGGAGGATATCACCGCTTATGTCGAGCAGTCCGGAAACGTGACAGATGAGAAGGCGGAGGGACCCAAGGTCGATGATGCTCAGAAGACCGAGGATAAGACCGATGCCAAGGATGAGGTCAAGGCCGACGACAAGAAGACCGAGACCAAGGTTGACGAGTCCAAGAAGGATGAGAAGAAGCCCGCTGACAATAAGCAGGATACCTCCAAGACGGACACAAAGACCGACACGAAGACGGATAACAAGTCTGACAACAAGAGCGATACCAAGAATGACACCAAGACGGAGACTCCCTCTCAGAAGCCCTCTACTCCCAGCTATGACAACGGCAGCCTGACTACTGCTCAGGTGAAGGAGCTGCAGCGTTGGTATGGCGTGACCGCTGACGGTCAGTGGGGCGCGGGTTCTAAGAAGGCAGCCGGCGGTCGTACCGCTGACGAGGCTTGGGCCTACTACCAGAACAACAAGCAGACTACCACGCCTGACCAGCCCTCCGGCGGTAACACCGGCAACACCGGCAACAACGGTGGCAGCACTACTCCCAGCAAGCCCTCTGACGACAACAGCGGTTCCACTGGTGGTGGTTCTGCTACTCCCACCGAGCCCACCAAGCCCACCAAGGCTGATATCGACTGTTCCGCAGCTATGGCTGCTGGAAATGCTTACGCGGAAAGCGTAGGTTTTGAGATTTGGGATGGCAGCAGAAGCTATTTCCCTCCCATTTACTTGGAGCGCGATTGTCCTGAGTCTTGTTGGAATCAGGAATGGGTTGAGTCTGCAATTAAGCAGAAGGTGGATTATGTTAAGGAAACTGCCATCCGCCTTGGGCGTTGGAGTCCTGTTGATGAAGTCCCTGAGGGTTGCGCTTCCGCCGTCAACTGTGTGGTTCGTTGGAATGCCTCTGCTGGATACCACGAGATTTTCGTTTACTACGCAGCGTAACAAGTTCCAATTAAGTCAGAAAAGCAGCGGCATAGCCGCTGCTTTTTTTGCGCCTCCTGCAAGAAAAAGATGCTGATGCTTATTGTTCGGCTGGAATTTTGCAGCTTCAGATGTGTTGACAATATAATCGAATATGCTACTATGGGATTATGGAGAGCGTCGGTCTCCTGCCTTTTTTGCATCTCGAACTTGGCAAAATATCATATTCATGTAAAGGTAGGAAGGCCGGTTAATCTTCAAAAATTTTTGAAAGGAGATTTCAAAAACCATGAAACACAAGAAGCTGCGTGGCGTAGTAGCTATGTTGCTGACGCTGGTGATGGTGGTTGGATTGCTCCCGACGTCCGTGTATGCAGCGGATGCGGATGGCGGCAGCAATTCGGTCGTTATTGAAAGTGTTTCTGACCCTGTGGAGGTATCAAGTGAAAAGTAGAGCCACCTGCCGGAGAAGCAGGTGGCTGTTTTGTTATGTGAAGCGGGATGCTGTTTAACCTCAGGCACGCGAAGCACTTCCCCTGCGCGGCGGCGATCAGCGGCGTACGGGGGTGCGTCCGTATGGGGGCTCGGGCAGGGCGTGGTAAGTACGGGACGTGCTGTGCCCTGCCTGAACCCATTGCGGTGCGGCACAGCGGGAGCTGGGGGGTGTAGGGGTTGTGTAGATCAAGCGAGTGCTCTGTGTTCACTCCGTACTATGCGTAAGGAGTAGCCGTCATTGTGGGCGGTCTTGCAAACAATGTGCGCCGTACTCGCCCAGCCGTTATCGCGGGCGAAGCTCCTCAGCACGTTCTGCAGGTTGGTGATGCGGCTCTGCCCATTGCTGCGTGTGTCCTTATGGCATGACAGAGTGAGCGTCTGTGCGTCTTCAAGGAGGGAACTCCAATAAGGCGCGACCGGCCAGCGGCGCTTGTTGCTGTCTGTGGGATTAGGCTGCAGAAATACGAGATACTTTTTGAGAGCAGAGGAAAAAATGAGCGGGATGGATAAACCGGACTTCACGACGGTATCAGCATAAGCGTCCCGAAGCTGCAGCTCCACGCGAATCCAATGTTTGCCCAAGCCGCCCTGCTCGGCATCCTTGTCATAGATGCGAATATTCGTATTGGAGCCTTTTGCCCCAAAATAAAGCGACATTCCCATAATACTGTCCTTGTGGGAGCGATGCTCCGCGGTATAGGAGAGAAGGGAACGGTAATTGGCCACGTCGCGGTCGCGCTTCATGCGCTGCATATCAAGGATACCAGTGTGGTCATCAAAAGCGATGTCCAACCGCGTCATGTGGCCTTCTCCGTTGCGAATAATCCTGAAGAGGTCGGCCCAACCGATAGAAGAAAGATTTTCAAATTCCCGGCAGCCCTGAGATGTCAGGGTGACAAACACGCCGCGTTCATTGTAATTGTCGTACGCGATAGAAATGTTCCCCGCTCGCTGGATGTGCGCGTACGGATAATGCCCGGCTCTCATTGTCCAAGTAGAGGAAGAAAGCCCAAGTTCGTTGATGGCCTCCGGCACCGTCTTGGTGTCCCACACGAATGCAACGTAGTCGATAGTAATGGTGTTGTTACTACTCATAAAATCAGCTCCTTATTGTTTTAGTTGTTTCTTTGTACTCGTTACCCCTCTGTTAGTGAGGGGTAAGTCACCGGCGGATTTTTGACCCGCCGGTGACCTTGTTGGTGGTTAGCATTGGCCGGTAGCACCGAATCCGCTTTGGCTTTGAGTCTTTACCCATTCGTTGAGAGCCTCGACGGGAATGACAATCCGGCGTCTTAACCGGAGCGCGGGGAAATTTCCGTCCTTAATCATTTTGTAGACGGTAGGCCTTGACACGCCGAGCGTCTCGGCGGTCTCGGTAATTGAAATGGCACGATTGTTCATAATGTTCCTCCTACAAAAATATTTTTTGTAAACGAATGATAACACACAATCTTGAATTTTGCAACAGTAATTTTCGATGCAAAATAAATAATATTTTATTTGACATGGTGACGTGAAAGGAGTATAATGAAACGCGTAAAGGACGTATTTTACCGGGAAGGAGCAATACTACTATAAATCCACCAAAAGAAGGAAAATCAAAAATATGGGGAATATTAAAAACGCAAATAAGTATAGCAGCGATGAGTTTGTAAAGCGATTTTCTTCGTTGATTGCTGAATCTGGAAAGAACGGCATTGAGGTAGCTGAAATGCTGGGGGCTTCTCCAGCGGCTGTGGCAACATGGCGTCAAGGGAAAGCCTTGCCGGGTGCAGACGCATTGCGGCGAATCGCGCTGGCGTTCAATGTGACCGCTGATTATCTGCTGGGTATCTCGGAGAACAAAGCAGATGCCGCGCAAATCGTGCATGATTACACAGGACTATCGGTAGAAGCAGCAGTCACGCTGCATGATGTGAATGTCATAAGAAACGGCTTGCCACACAAGGTCTATATGACTTTTTTCAGTGAACTAATTACAAGCAAGGAGTTCTACACGGCTTTTATGGCATTGGTAAAAAAAGATATTGAGCACAAAGAGTTCGTTCGCAATTACCCCGTGGAGAAGGTAAGAGCGGAATTAGGAGATGCCTTCGATTACCGTGAAATAGAGCAAATCAAAGAAATAGCAAAGGACAAAAAAGAACTGGAACTTTCAGAGTATTTTGTGGAAAGAGCAATACGAGAAGTCCTTTTGAACCGCCGTAGTTACTCAATCGTACGTGCGGATGGCTATGCAGAGTTAATATGGAGAACTGCATTTGATGAAACGGTTGAAAAGAAAATGAGCAAGGAGGAGTGACGCACCGCAAATTGCACCTAAGCAGAACCACAACTTAATCTTCATCCTTTATTTAACCCACACGATTTTGTTGAAGGCGAATATCCTCTTACTTGGCGATTAGTCACAGTAGGGACGAATTCGCAGATGATTATTTCCATGGCACTCTGGCACTAATGCCGTTATTTCTAATACATTTCATTAGAAAGGATGAAGGACTATGAACAAAAAGTGTTCTGACAGAGACGGTATTAGTGCTTTCGAACGGAAAGACGGTCGTTATGAGGCTCGCGCCCTTGATACGCGGCGGTTCGGCAGCGATGGCAAAAGGAAATACAAGAGCTTCTATGGTGCAACAAAAAAGGAGGCAATGGACAAAGCCATCGCCTTCCTCTACGAAGTCAAACAGGGCTCCTACTGCGATAATAGCACAACAACGGTTGCGGAGTGCGTAAATGAGTGGTTCGAGAAAAGAATCAAAACGAAGCGGGAACCGCTGACCGTTGCGAGTTATATCGGGATTATCAAAAATCATATCAACCCTAATTTGGGCGGGATTCGTGTGCAGAGCTTGCAGCCGGGAGACATCGAAGATATGGCAGAAACGCTGTCAAAGAAAAAACTCTCCCCGAAGACCGTCAAGAACGTCATCACGGTGCTCCATACGGCTTTAGCTTATGCCATTAAGAAGGGTATCATTGTCAAAAATCCCTGCGAAAATTTAGACATTGAAAAGTGCAAAAAACATAAAATTACTCCGCTGCTCGACGGTGAAATCCCGGCATTTCTGAAGGCCATCGAAGCGGACTCGGAGTTCAAAAACGCTTACGCGTTTTGCCTTTACACCGGTTTACGCGAGGGCGAATGTCTTGGACTCACATGGGACAAGGTGGACCTCAAAGGCGGGTGCATTTCCATTGAGCAGCAGCTCCAGAAAGACCGCCAGAAGAGCGGTACATACTTCATCAAAAATGCGACAAAAACGAAGAAGACACGCACCGTTTACTTGACAGAAGATGCGGTAACCTGCTTGGAAAATGAGAAAAAACGGCAGGAAGAAAACGCGAAGCTGGCTGGCGAATTGTGGGACAACGAGTGGAACTTGGTTTTCACAAACGACCTTGGCCGGTATATAGTCCCGATGACATTTTACAAGCACTTCAAAAGAATTGCCGAAAAAATTGGCCGTCCGGATTTGCGCCCCCACGACCTGCGGCACACCTTGGCCACCGTTGCGATCGCCAGCGGCTCGGATGTGAAATCCCTGCAGGACATGCTGGGCCACACCACGGCAGCGATGACGCTTGACGTGTACGCCCATCCTTCGGACAAGCGGCAACGCGAGGTGGTGGGCGGTATACAGGAACGGTTTAGAGGACTCGCCAAAGGCGAGGAAAAACAGGGTCAGTAACCACGTTTGTGGTCAAAATCATGGTCAAATCCCCATTTTGACGCAGAAGAAAACCCTGTAACCGGCATGGTTACAGGGTTTTTCACTGGCGCAGTGGGAGGGATTCGAACCCTCGTGCCGCTTTTGACGACAACACGATTTCCAGTCGTGCTCGTTATGACCTCTTCGATACCACTGCATATGCAATTCGCTACGAAACACAGCAACGATAATTATATCAAAAAAATGGTATTTGTCAATAGCGTGTTACGAAAAAAGCAACAAATTTTCTTGACTTGCTTTCCATGCTGCCACATAGTATAATATTTAACAATGAGGAAGGAAGGAGCGCGCCTATGATGATCGAAAAGAGCGGCAGTATCGAGCTGCGTGACATTTCTATTGAGGAACTGGCTCCGGAGGTAAGAGAGATGGTGCCGGAGATCAAGGAGATGGCCGCCGGGATGGTACGGGTGAAGCACCTGTACCGCAGCGCGTTGAAGATCGCCGTGACCCAGATGGAGATACTGGACGAGGAGTTCGCGGGACTGTACGATCACTCCCCCATCCACCATATTGAGCACCGTATCAAAACGCTGGAGAGCGCCGCAAAAAAGCTGAAGCGCCGGGGCTATGACCTGACCATCGACAACATCTATGCCCACATTCAGGACATGGCGGGCGTTCGGGTCATCTGCAACTATCTGGACGATATCTACTATCTGCGGAGCCTGCTGACCCGCACCGAGTCGTTCCGCGTGATCCGCGAGGCGGACTACATCAAGGAACCCAAGGAAACGGGATATCGTAGCCTGCATCTGATCGTGGAGGTGCCCATCGTGATCTCCGAGGGAACGCTGAAGCTGCCGGTGGAGATCCAGCTGCGCACCATCGCCATGGACATGTGGGCCAGTCTGGAGCACGAGCTGCGGTATAAGTCCGACCGTCACTGGGGCCCGGCGGAGAGCAACCGCCTGCGGCTGTGCAGCGATGCCATTTATGAGGTGGACCGGGAGATGCAGAACATCTATCAGGGCAAGCCGCCGGAGTACGAGGACTGAAAGCTACATAAAAAAAGAGGCGGCTGTGCCGCCTCTTTTTTGCCCTTGTGGTTTTTACAGAAATGACAGTTATGGCTTGCCAGACAGAAAAAGCTCCTGTATAATAAAAATATAACTATTGTGTGCCGGGACTTGACCGGCGGGAAGGAGAGACTGGATCATGAACAACACCACTATGACGCAGCGTTGGCAAGCCGCCGCCAAGCAAGGTCTATGCTTGCTGCTGTGTTTGCTGATGTTTGTCACCCTGCTGCCGGTAAAGGCCTATGCGGCGGCGAAGGTTGACCGTACACAGGCATTGGCCCGTATTGCCCAACTTCAAAAAGAACTGGAAGGTAAATACTTTACCACAACAGGCAATCCGTGCAACAAACCCGGAACGGCAAGTCACGGGTGCACAAAATGTACAAACGCGAATGTCATCAAAGCAAGCTGGTTTAAAAAGGCTGTTTCTTTAATTCCCAGTACTATCAGCAAGTGCCCGGAAGGGCACTTCTATGAATACGCAAAGGGCAAGTACGGCGGCACAACGGCTTCCGCTAAGTCCTGCGCCGGATTTGCTACCTTTGCCTCCTGGTATATTTTCGCAAAAAAATCCAGCGACAATATTACCAACAAGCACATTGCAACAGCTACATATAATAAGAAGCTACTGGAAAAAGCGATGCCCGGAGACCTCTTGATTTTCAGCGACAAAAACGCACGAAAAGGTTGGAAGCATGCGGCCATTTTCATTGAAGCCACGTCCAGCGGGGCCAAAGTGCTGGACTGCAACTGGAACACGTCGAAGAAGGGGAATTGCTATGTATCCACGCATACGATTTCCTTCTCTTATGCCAAGTACATGTCTATCTCTCGTGCCAGCAATTATGATACTACCGCACACACCCATACCGCCGGCGCAGCGTGGCAGTATGACGCAGAAAACCACTGGAAGCTCTGCACCGGCAATGACAACTACGTCATGAACAAGGCAGCCCACAGCCTGAATACCGTCGTGGAGCAGCAGGGCGGGCTTTATCAGTATAAAAAGACACATTTGGAATGCGCCACCTGTGACTACCGGACAGAGACGACCTATTCCGGATTCCAGTATTACAAGGGCGATCTGAATTATGACGGCAAGGTGGACGTTATCGACGTAGCTGGTCTGTATGAGCATCTGGCACAGGGCAAAAAGCTTCCCGCATGTCAGAACGAAGAGCTTTTGGAGCACAGCGGTCTGGATTCCTGGTGGCAGGAGATCACTTCGGGCCCATCCGGCGGCGCTGATTTGAACGGCGACGGAACGACGGATATTTACGACCTGCAATTGCTGTATGAAATGGCCAGCACCCAAAAGCTGATCGTGGTGAATTATTAAATAGAACAAAAGAGGCGGCTGTGCCGCCTCTTTTGCTATTTCATGGCGTTCGCCACGTCGGATTTGAACCGCGTCCACTCGTCCTTATTTTGAACGAAGTACAGGGGACACTCCTTGTCGATCACGTCGTAGTGGCGGATCACGTCCTCCTGCGGGTCTAGTCCAAAAAGATCGCACAGCCATGCCGTCAGCTTCACCAGCGTGTCGTAGGTGTCTTGGGAGGGCTTGCCGTCGGTGCCGGGATGGCAAAACTCGATGGAGATGGTGTCGTGGTTCCGGTCGTTGGAGCAATAAGCCACCTCGTCCAGCGGCACACACAGCAGGGCTTCGCCCTCCAGGCCCACGATGAGATTGCTGCTGGCGGAGGTCTCGCCGGTGGTGGCCAGATTGGCGAAGTAGGAGCGGTTCTGCCACGCGGTGGTGTTGGGGTTGCCCACGTAGTGGATCACCACGGCGTTGACGCGCTGGAGCTTGTCGCCGCAGCGGGAGTATTCGTTCACCGGCAGCAGATCCTCCTTCACATAGTTCGGCAGGGTGATGCTGGCGGGGATGTTGCTTTTCTGCTGCTTGCTGCCGGAGACGTCCGCACCGCTTTCGCTGTTGGCCGGGCTGCTGCCGTGAGCGCGGCCTACGCAGCAGCCGGAGATAAACCCACCCAGAAACAGCGCCAGCGCCATAGCGGCCAGCAGGACGCGCCGCCGGTCATACCGCCGGGATCTCCGGCGTCTGGGCGCGGCGCGGCGGGCCGGTGCGCTCTGGCGGGATATGTTCTCCTGCGGCGCGGCTCTTTGTTCTGCTGTGGAATATTCCGTATACATGGGCATGACTCCTTGGCGAGGGCATTCTCTCTATTTATTTTATGTGGAAGTTCGGAGCATTTGTCAAGATGCGGCAGCAGATTCCTGACAGATATTTTATGACGCGTGAGGGAGCGGAGACTTTCCCCGCCCCCTCACGTTGATGTCGGGAAGCCGCGCTTTTCACCGGGTATAGGTGCTGTCAAAGGTAACAGCCGTCTCGGCGGTAAGGTCGGTATAGTAGTGGCCACCGGCAGTGACAGAGGTCACCGCGTCCACATCTACCACGCGGTTGAAGCTGAATGCGTTGCCGATGCTGTGATAGTCCTCGTCCGCAATGCACAGGCCTACCACCCAGTTCATGATGTTGCCCTCTTCGCTCTGCACCACATACTGGCTGCCGTCTGCCATATGCAGCACCAGCTCATCAAGGACAACCTCCGTAACGGCGTCAGCGACGGCAGCGGGATTGCGCATACGGATCCCCAGCGCGGACACCGTTACGGTATCGCCGCTCTCCGCAGTAAAGGTGGTGGCAGGCAGATAAGCCTGAGGTGTGATGCTGATAACACGGCGTTCCGCATCCGAACCGTTGTTCACGCTGAACAGCAGCTCATCGCCCTTCTGCCAGTTGCCGAAGTCGCTGAAATACATCACAAGATGCAGCTCTGTGTTAGTGCTGGCATCGGTATCCAAATAGATGCTACTATCCATGGCATGGCCGCCCACCTCACCGATATACAGGATTGGATTCATCGGTATGCCTACCTGGCCATAGCCGAAATCATCATAGCTGACGCCTGCGGGATTGGACAGGGTATAGGTCATGAAGCCGGAGCCGTTTTCGTCGATCAGGAAGGTCTTGAGCGAGATGGTATAGCCGTCCGCCTCCACGGCAGCGTCCACCGTGGACAGATAGTCGCCCACCAGCCGCTGCATGGTCTCGGCATCCACAGCTACCCGCTCCATGCGGGGCAGGTTCAGCACCTGGCCGCTGTTGTCCCGTATAACGGGCGTATCGCTGCTGATACTGTCGGCGCCGAAGGCGTGCAGGTCGGCGGCTGTAACGCTGTCTGCCGGTGTCACATTGGCCTTGATAAGATTTGCGATACCGGCCGCAGCCGCCACGGTGATGCACATGGCCAGCGCAGCGGCCACCAGCATACCCTTGGAAAACGGATGACGATGTTTTTGTTCTTTGTGTACCACTTTGTATACCTCCGAAAGCGTGTCAGGGGAGGCATGCAATGTGGAAAAGGTCTTTTGGAACAGTTTACGGTCAATCATATTGCAGAACCTCCGTCAGGCTAGTTTTGAGTTTTCCTCTGGCCCGGAACAGGCGTGTACGGACGGTCTCCTCCGGCACCGCCAGCATCTCGGCGATCTCCTTCTGTGAGTACCCCTCGTAGTAATACAGCAGCACCGGCACACGATAGCGCTTGTCCAGCGCCATCACCGCGTCGAACAGCTCGCGGCACTCCGGGGCCTCGAAGGACAGGGCGCTTTCATAGTCGGCGATGTCCTCCATCCTGTGCCACGGGGAGCGAAAGATGTTCTTGCACCGGTTCACCGTCACCCGGATCAGCCAGCGCTTGAGATGCTCGCCGTCGCGGAAGGGGGTGTCGGTCTTATAGAGCTGTATCAGTACGTCCTGGGTCACATCGTCGGCGTCCGACTTGCTGCGTAGATAGCTGTACGCCACCCGGAAGATGGTGTCCATATACCGCTCCGCCGCCAGGGCAAATTCTTGATCTGTCATAGGAATGATCTCCTTGAAAAGCTTTTCATCAGTATAACACGCCGGGAGAGAGAAACGTTTCAAAAGAAAATAAAAGGCGGGAATCCCCCGCCTTTTATTTTACCCCACAGTTCCGAACACCGACACGCCCAGCAGGCTCAGCGTTCCCATAATGACGCCCGCCAGCACCACGCCGCCCATACAGGCCAGTACGCTTTTTTTGAAGCCCATGTTCAGGAGACTGGCCGCCAGCGTGCCCGTCCATGCGCCGGTGCCCGGCAGAGGGATCCCCACGAACAGCAGCAACGCCCAGAAAAGTCCGCGGCCCGCCTTGGCTTTCAGCTTTTCTCCGGCAGCCTCGCCCTTGCGCAGACAGAAGGAGAAGAACCGCCCGATAACGGGCTTGTCCTGTCCCCACACCAGCACCTTTCGGGCCAGAAAATAGATCGCCGGCACCGGCAGCATATTGCCCACGATGGCCACCACGAAGGTCAGCCACAGGGGCAGGCCGTACACCACGCCGTAGGGAATGGCGCCCCGTAGCTCGATCAGCGGCACCATGGAGACGAGAAAGACGATAAGAATGTGTTTGAACATAAGATGATTTCCTTTACTTTTGCGCAGCCAGCTCTTTCAGCAGGGCGATCTCTTTGGCGTAGCCGGGCAGCTCGTTGGGGGTCTCCAGCACCATGGGAAGTCCCCGCAGGGCGGGATGGTTCACCACGGCGCGGAGGGTGTCCAGCCCCAGAAAGCCCTCGCCGATGCGGGCGTGGCGATCCTTTTTCGCGCCGCAGGGGTTGAGACTGTCGTTGACGTGGACGGCCTTCAGGTGGTCGAGGCCGATCACCCGGTCAAACGCCGTCAGCACCCCGTCCAGATCGTGGATGATATCGTACCCGGCGTCGGACACATGGCAGGTATCCAGACACACGCCCATTTTATCGGAAAGCTGTACCCGGTCGATGATCTCCCGCAGCTCCTCAAACGTACCGCCCACCTCCGTGCCCTTTCCGGCCATGGTCTCCAGCAGCACGGTGGTGCGGATCTCCGGCGTCAGGATGGTGTTCAGCGTTTCGGCGATCAGGGCGATGCCGGTCTCCGTGCCCTGTCCCGTGTGGCTGCCGGGATGGAAGTTGTAGAGATTGCCGGGAAGGTGCTCCATCCGCAGCAGGTCGTCCGCCAGCGTCATGCGGGCGAACTCGCGGGTGCGTTCGTCCCTGGAGCAAGCGTTGATGGTGTAGGGGGCGTGAGCCACCAGCGGGCCAAAGCCGTTTTCCCGGCACAGCGCCAGCAGCGCCGCCGCGTCGGCGGGATCGATGGGCTTGGCCTTGCTGCCCCGGGGGTTGCGGGTGAAGAATTGCAGCGTGGTGGCGCCGATGGACAGCGCCGTTTCTCCCATGCTCCGCAGTCCGGCGGAGGGGGACAGATGACAGCCGATATAAAACATAGTGTCTCCTTATTCCAATACGAAGGTGGCGCAGGCCGCTTTGCTGTTTTCGATGGTGACGACGCCGTAAGTAGGGCGGCGGAAATCGCCGATAGCGCCGGGGTTCATGGTGTACAGCGTGCCGTCGTAGTCCACCAGCGGACGATGGGTGTGGCCGAACAGCAGCACATCCGCCCCCCATTCCCGTGCGGCATATTGGGCGGCCAGGGGAGAGGACTTCACATTGCGGGTATGGCCGTGCATCATCAGAACGCGGACGCCCTCAAATTCCAGCAGCCGCTCCGGCTGGTCGAAGCTGCCCCAGTCGCAGTTGCCGGGAACGGTGTCCATGGGGAGATCGGGGAAGCGCTCGTGAAGCGCCTGAGCGTCCCGCAGACAGTCGCCCAGATGGAGGATATGCCGGGGCTGGGTCAGCTCCACGGCGCGGGCCATATTGTCCACATTGCCGTGGGAATCGGAGAGGACGAGGAGTTTCATAGTGATTTCCTTTCTGGGGGATTCCGCGCTTCCGAGCGTAGGGGAGAGTTTCGCCCTCCGGGGCGACCTACTTTTGCCAATAGCGGCAAAAGTAGGCAAAAGCGCCAGAAGGAACCTCCGGTTCCTTCACTTCCGGGCGTGCTATGTCTTATACTAATTTGCGTGTTTTTACCACACGATTACGCAAAAATTCCTTTTTCGTTTCGTTAATAAGGATCGTCTCTGCTCCTGCGCCGCTGCCGCTGATGCCTGCGCCAAACAACCCTCTCGGCTCTACCGTTGATGATGTGAGCGGCAGCGGCGCAAGAGGAAAGTCGATGCGTCATACAAAGCGAAATCAAACGTGTTCCGCGACCGCGTGGTAGAAGGTCACAAATTCGTACATACCATAGCGTGCGCGGATTCTTAAACCGCAGGTTTAAGCTGTCCTTTTGGGTACTTTTGGGACAGTGGCCAAAAGTACCTCGCGGCCGCAGCCACGAAATACCTCTCGTGCCGGGGCGCGAAACCATTTTATATATATTATTATACCACCTTCTCCTTGTAAACTCAAACCTTTTACGTTATCATAAGGGAAAAGACAACGGGAGGGCGGCGTATGGCGGCAGGCGGCATTGTGGAGATCGACCTCCACGGGAAAAACAGCTATCAGGCAAAGGTGACCATCGACGCGGCACTGCGGCGGGCCAGGGCGGGCACCTATCGCCTGCGGATCGTCCACGGCTACAACAGCGGCACGGCGTTGCGGGACATGGTGCGGCAGGAGTACGCCGGTCGCGTGCTGCGGGTGGTGGCGCTGGATCAGGGGCGCACCGATCTGGTGCTGCGGGAATTTTAGGAGGTTGCCTGCTATGGAATTGAAGATCGCGCAGATCCAGATGCCCGTTACGGCGGACAGAGAGGAAAATATCCGCTGCGCCTGTGACATGGTGCGGCAGGCGGGAGACATTGACATGGCAGTGCTGCCGGAGATGTTCTGCTGCCCCTATGACAACGCCTGCTTCCGACCCTATGGCGAGGCCGAGGGCGGCCCGGCGTATCGGGCCCTCAGCGCGCTGGCCCGTGAGCGGGGCATCTGGCTGGTGGGCGGCACCCTGCCGGAGCTGGCGGAGGGCAGGGTGTACAACACCTGCTATGTGTTTGCGCCTGACGGACAGCTGGCGGCCAAGCATCGAAAGATGCACCTCTTTGACATTGACGTGGCGGGCGGCCAGCGGTTCATGGAGTCCGAGACCCTGACGGCGGGAAACAGCGTCACCACCTTTGAGACGCCTTGGGGCGTGGTGGGGGTGTGCGTCTGCTTTGATTTCCGGTTTACGGAGCTCTCTGAGCTGATGGTGCTGGCGGGTGCGAAGCTGGTCGTTGTCCCCGCCGCCTTCAACATGACCACCGAGCCCGCCCACTGGGAACTGCTGTTCCGTCAACGGGCGGTGGACGGACAGTGCTACACCGTGGGCACCTCTCCGGCGCGGGATACGGCGGCGGGCTATGTGGCATGGGGCCACTCCATCGTGTGCGACCCCTGGGGAACGGTGGTGCGGCAATGCGACGAAACGCCCCAGACCGTCGTCACCACGCTGGATATGGAACGGGTGGAGGCTGTCCGGCAGCAGCTGCCGATCCTTTCCGCCCGGCGGACGGACGTATACGAGCTGCGGAGAAAATAGTTTTGTTATCGAATATATAGATAACCAGATGAAAGAAAAATAGAAATCAGTGTTGACAATGGGAGCTATTCTCCTGTATGATACCATTTGTAAGATGTCCACGGGGCGGAAACACCCCGCGGACATCTTGCTGTGGAAAAAGGAAAAGTACGAGAAAAAGGAGAGTTTCCCCCTTATGAAGAATCCCCTCAACGAGAAAAAGCCCAATGGTCTGGCGCTGATCCCCTTTGTGATCTTCATCGCCATCTACATGGGTGCAGGCGTCTATTATCAGGTGAAGGGCAAGGAGATGGCCTTTTACCAGTTCCCCTCCGTTACCGCCATGTTTCTGGCGGTGCTGGCGGCCTTTATCATGTTCAAGGGCACCATCAACGAAAAGTTTGACGTGTTCGCCAAAGGTGCGGCCAACGTGGACATTCTCACCATGCTGATGATCTACATTCTGGCGGGCGCTTTTGCCAGCGTGGCGGCCAATATGGGCGGCCGGGAGTCCACGGTGAATCTGGGCCTTTCGCTGGTGCCGGTGCAGTTTCTGGCGGCGGGCCTGTTTGTGATCTCCGCCTTTATGGGCACCGCCACCGGTTCCTCCATGGGCACCGTGTCCGCCGTGATCCCCATTGCCGTAGGCATTGCGGAAAAGGGCGGCCTGTCCCTGACGGTGGTCATCGGCGCGGTGGTGGGCGGCGCCATGTTCGGCGACAACCTGTCCATGATCTCCGATACCACCATTGCCGCCACCCGCAGCCAGCGCTGCGAGATGCGGGACAAGTTCCGGGTCAACTTTCTGGTGGCGCTGCCCGCCGCTGTCGTGACGCTGATTTTGCTGCTGTTTATCGGCCGTCCCGAGGTGGTCATGCCGCTGGAGGCTCTGCCCTTTGATATCATCAAGGTGCTGCCCTATGTGCTGGTTCTGGTGCTGGCGCTGTGCGGCCTGAATGTGTTCTTCGCCCTGACCATCGGCATCTTCTCCGCCGGTATCATCGGCATCTGCGCCGGAGATATGACCATCGCGGGCTTTGCGCAGAGTGTGTGGACGGGCTTTACCAGCATGAACGAGGTGTTCTTCCTGACGCTGCTGTGCGGCGGTATGTCGGAGCTGATCGCCAAAAACGGCGGCATCGCCTGGATCATCCAGAAGCTGCGGACCGTCATGAAGGGCAATAAATCCGCTCAGGTGGGCATTGCCGCCATGGTGTCCCTGTGCGACTGCGCCACCGCCAACAACACCGTGGCCATCATCGTGGCGGGCGACATGGCCCGTGACGTGAGCCACGAATACAAGGTGGATCCCCGCCGCACCGCCTCGCTGCTGGATATTTTCTCCTGCGTGTTTCAGGGCATTATCCCCTATGGCGCCCAGCTGCTCAGCGCCGCGGCGCTGACCAACGCCACCGTCACCTCGGCGGAGCTGTACACCAGCCCCGCCGCCATCGTGGGCGGCATGTGGTACTGCTGGCTGCTGGCGGCCTTCGGCCTGCTGTCCATCTTCGTGCCCTATGCCGACGGCGTGTGCCGCAAGGATCCCTGGAACTGGGAGTATGGCTGCGCCCAGTCCGGCGTGGAGGCAAAAAAGGCCTTGCTGGCACAGGAGCGGGAGGACGCGGAGCGCTTATAAAAGTTGTACAAAATTGCCGTGGGGAACCACGGCAATTTTCTCACTCGAAATCTCCTCCACGAAGACGATTGTTCACGAGATATGTATTGCAAAATGCGGATAAGTATGGTAAACTAGGCAAAAAAATACCACACTGGGATGATATAAGGAGGTAATACCATGAAAAAATACGCAGAGATGACGCTTTCAGAGCGTCAGGCGGAGTACGCCGCCGTCAAGGCCGCTTATGAGCAGCAGAAGGCGCTGGGCCTGAAGCTGAATATGGCGCGGGGCAAGCCGGGCCGTGACCAGCTGGATATGGTGACGGATATTTTCAATGTCCTCATCAAGCCGGAGGACTTCATCGACGAGGGCATCGAGACCCGCAACTATGGCGAGGTGGCCGGTATCCCCTCCGCCAAGGCACTGTTTGCCGACATTCTGGGCTGCAAGCCGGAGCAGGTATTCGTGGGCGGCAATGCCAGCCTGCAATTGATGTACGACGCGGTATCCAAGGCCTTTACCCACGGCCTGCTCCACAGTGAGAAGCCCTGGTGCAAGCTGGACAAGGTGAAGTGGATCTGCCCCGTTCCCGGCTATGACCGGCACTTCAAGGTCACCCAGTCCTTCGGCGTGGAGATGATCAACGTCCCCATGACCGCCGACGGCCCCGATATGGATAAGGTGGAGGAGCTGGTGAAGGATCCTGCCGTGAAGGGTATGTGGAACGTGCCCAAGTACTCCAACCCCGAGGGCGTGGTGTACTCCGCCGAGACCATCCGCCGTCTGGCGGCCATGAAGCCCGCCGCTCCCGACTTTATGCTGATGTGGGATAACGCCTACTGCATCCACGAGTTCGACTGCGACTATGTGGACTTCCCCGATATCCTCAGCCTGTGCGCCGAAAACGGCAATGCCGACATGGTGTATGAGTTTGCCTCCACCAGCAAGGTCACCTTCCCCGGCGCAGGCGTGGGTGTGATGGCCAGCAGCGAGGATAACATCGCCTATTTCACCAAGCTCATCAATATCCAGACCATCGGCTTCGATAAGATCAATCAGCTGCGCCATGTCCGCTATCTGAAGGACAAGACCCACACGCTGGCCCTGATGAAGAAGCACGCCGCCATTCTGGCTCCCAAGTTCCACGCGGTGCTGGACGCGCTGGACAGCGAGATCGCGCCGCTGGGCATCGCAGACTACAAGCGTCCCGTGGGCGGCTATTTCGTCAGCGTGGACGCTATGCACGGCTGCGCCAAGCGGACACTGGCGCTGTGCAAGGAGGCGGGCGTCACCATGACCGGCGCTGGCGCCACCTTCCCCTATGGACTGGATCCCAACGACAGCAACATCCGCATTGCCCCCTCCTTCCCTCCCGTGGAGGAGCTGAAGCAGGCCATCGCCATCTTCTGCAACTGCCTGAAGCTGGCGGCGCTGGAAAAGCTGGGCGTGTAAGTTACGAAAAAATAAGGCTGCCATTTTGGGCGGCCTTATTTTATCCCATTTAATAGGAGACACCTCATGCATCAGAAAATCACATCTCTGCTGGCGGCGGTGCTGGCCGTGCTGCTGCTGTGCTCTTGCGGCGGACAGCCGTCACAGCAGCCAAACCTGCCGGAGACGCCGGAGGAAGCGCCCTATGCTTTCACGCTGGACTATCACCGGTGCGCGCCGCTGGTGGAGCGGCAGATCGGCAGCGACCTGGCGGCGGCGGCCCGGCTGGTGGTGGACGCCTTTCTGGCGGGCGAGACCTCGGTGACGCTGCCGGAGGGTGACTACAGCGGCAACCCCGGCAACGATCTGGGCTACGCCCTCAACAGCATGTGCCCGGTGTTCGGTGCGGTGACGGACTACGACGACAACCATTTTGACAAGGCTGCCCGTACCGTGACGTGGGCCTACACCCAGACCCCGGAGCAGATACAGGAGGCTCTGGCGGCGCTGGAGCAGACCACCGCCGCCTATATGAGCGTCCTGCGGCAAGGCGACGGCGAGACTGCCCGTGCGCTGCTGCTGTACCACGCCCTGACGGAGCCGGCCGCGTATGATTACGAAATGGAACACGGCGACGGGGATTCCACAGAGTATCAATTCCGCACCAGCAGCTATGCGGCGCTGGTGCTGCACAGCGGCATCTGCTATTCCTTCGCACAGGCGCTGGCCTTTCTGTATACGCAGGCGGGGCTGGACTGCGCCGCTGTCATGGGCGACAGCGAGACGGCGGGCCTTCACATGTGGCTGATGGCCGCTGTTGACGGGAAGTGGTACTATTTCGACCCCACGTGGGACGTGGGCGGCGGCTGGTACTACTTCGGCATGACGGCGGAGGATCGGGCCACATGGGCAGGAGCGTTCACCGACGGCGCCTTGCTGGGAAAGGACGCCACGGAGCTGGCCGACCTGTCGGACGCCCGCTTCTCCACCGTCAACTGCCGCTGGTGGACGGACATGACCATCGACCGGCAGGCGGGACAGGCTGTCTTCACCGCCCCGGAGGGAGAGAAAACGGCTTTGCCGCTGAATTGACGAACAGAAAAGAGACGGCTTACGCCGTCTCTTTTTCTATTAATATGTCCGTATCACGGCGCTGACCTTGCCCAAAATGGAGGCATGGGTGCCGTCAATGGGGCTGTAGGCCTCGTTTTCCGGCATCAGCCATACGCGGCCGTCCTTGCGCTTCAGCCGCTTCACCGTGGCCTCATCCTCGATCAGCGCCACGATGATCTCTCCGTTGCGGGCCTCCTGCTGCTGGTGTACCACCACCAGATCCCCCGGCAGGATACCGGCGTTCAGCATGGACTCGCCCCGCACCCGCAGGGCAAAATACTCGCCGTCCCGTCCGCCGGTGTCAAAGGCCAGATAATCCTCGATACACTCCTGCGCCAGAATCGGCGTACCGGCCGCCACTGTTCCAACAATGGGCACACGGCCTACCGGCGGTTCCTCCTCCAGCATCTGCGGCGCGGCAGTCTCCTGCTGCACCGGCGGCTGCACCAGCGTGATGGTGCGGCCCTTGCGTCCCGCCTTTTTGATGATGCCCTTTTCCTCCATGTGCTTCAGGTGGAAATGCACCGTGGACGGCGACTTCAGCCCCACCGCCGCGCCGATCTCGCGGACAGAGGGGGGATAGCCCTCCTGCGCCAGCATCTGGGCGATGTAGTCATAGATCTTCTGCTGCATGCGTGTCATCTGTGCCATAGGCCCCTCCTTCTCCGCGCCCTGTTGCATTATGGTCAGTATACCACACTTTTTACCGGTTTGCAACGTTTGTTCTAAAATATTTTTCAATTTCTGCTTGCTTTTTCCCCCTGACTGTGGTAACATGGTTGTTACTGTGATAGATATGCCTGTCGCCTGGACAGGCATGCAAATACGTTTGGAGGGTTTTCCGTATGCTTCTCTTTGTTACGATTCTGCAGCTGATCGCTGCTCTGCTGTTGATCCTGATCGTTTTGTTCCAGTCCGGCAAAAGCCAGGGGCTGTCCGGCGCCATCGGCGGCATCGCTGATTCCTACATGGCCAAGAGCAAGGCCCGTTCTCTGGACGCCAAGCTGGCCAAGGCTACCAAGTGGCTGGGCGCTGTGTTTGTTGTGCTGACGCTGGTTCTCAACTGCATGATCGCCGCTGGCAAGTAAGCATAATTTGTATCATTAAGACCTCCGATGTGAAAGCATCGGAGGTCTTTTTTGTATATCTTATTCCGTAGGAGCGGGGCACACCCCTACGATACGCTCCTGTACACCTCTCCCCCCTCCGGCTCCACGCCCTTCAGCGCCAGCAGCTCCGCCACCGTGACGAACCGATACCCCTGCTGCTGCAAATGATCCACCGCCCGCAGCGCCGCGTCCACCGAGTTGAGATACCTGTCGTGGAGCAGGATGATATCCCCGTCCCCGGCATCCCGGTAGATGATGTCCAGAATTTTCTCCGCGTCCTTGCTTTTCCAGTCCTCCGTGTCCACCGACCAGTTGATGATGGGCACGGTCAGCGCCGCCATCTCCTCCTGCGACAGCAGGCCGTAGGGCGGCCGCACCCAGTAATCCCCCTCTCCCAGCAGCTGGCACAGCAGATCGTTATTGCGCTGCATATCCTCCGCCGCCTCGCCGCAGGACAGCTTATCCAGCTCCTTGTGGTCGTAGGAGTGGTTACCCACCTGATGACCCTCGGCAGCCATGCGGATGACGATATCCGGATCCTTCACCACCTGACAGCCCACCACAAAGAACGTGGCGCGGACGCCCCGCTCCTTCAGGCCGTCCAGCAGCTGTGGCGTACACCGGGGCGACGGCCCATCGTCGAAGGTCAGGGCCACGTATTTGATCTCCTCCCTATCCGGCAGCGCCGTCCCGTTGTCGGCGGCCACGGCGCTGTCCCTGTCACCGGCGATCCTCGCACCAGCGCAGACCGCCGTCAGCACCAGCGCCGCCAGCGCCAGCCATACCCGCTTCATGCCATCCCCCCCTCCCGCAACTATATGCGGAAGCGGACATAAAAAGCACCGGGCAGAGGTTCTCCCCTGCCCGGTCTCTTATGCGATACCGGAAAACGCCTCCGTAATGTTCACCCGTACCTCGTAATAGGAATCTACTGTGGAATCGTCCTCCGCCCAGCCGTAGTTGGTAAAGGACAGATACGCCTCCGTCACATTCTCCCAGCCGAACCCCTCGTCGGGGTAGCCGTACTGCCAAAGGTTCTCACCCACGTTTTCTTCATACCAGGTAAAGGTAAACAGCTCGCTGCCGTCCTCATAGAAGACATACAGCTCCGGCGTATAGATCGCCTCATTCTCCCAATACACCGTAGCCTGAAGCTCCTCCGTGTCGAAGCCGACATTCTCCACCCGTACCGGCTGGCCGTCGATCACGAACTGCTCGCCCAGCTCGTAATAGAATGCGGGGACGCTGGTGATCTCCTCGGCGGGCGCTTCGGGCACGATCTCGATATCGGGGCTCAAGCCTCCCTCAGAGGTTCCCAGCCCGATAAAGAAGTTCAGCCCGCACACCGCGATAAACACCGCCACCAGCATCGCCGCGACCGCAATAAGCTTTCCGGTGGTCAGTCCGCCGCCGTGACGGACAGTCGCCTTGCCGCTTTCGTGCGCGGTCTCGTGTTCATAGCAGTCCTTCTGCTGCCGGTTGGCGGCACTCTGCCGCTGGAACTGCTTCTCATTCAACAGTTCGGCGTTGCCGTCCTTATCAAAATCCACCCGCATACGGCTGGGCGGCCGGTTGTACGCCCCGCAATGAGGGCACAGGTCGCTCTCCAGATAGCTGTACCGCCGTCCGCAGGATTTACACTTGATATTTGCCATAGAAATTTCCCTTTTACCATCTTGCCACTGACAGGATCAGGAAAAGCACAAAGGCCAGCACACCCAGCAGCGCCTTGACGCCCTCTGGAAGGGACTCGCCGTATTGCTTCAGCTTTTCCGTCAGCTCCGCGGTGTCGGGGATCTGCCGCACCTTGCGGGCCGCACCTTCGTGGCACTCTTTCCGCTCGTAGCAGTCCTTGCGCTGCCGTCCCGCCGCGCTCTGCTGCAAAAACGTCTGCTCGTGCAGCAATTCCGCGTTGCCATCCTGATCGAAGTCCACCCGCATGCGGCTGGCCGGGCGGTTATACGCCCCACAGTGAGGGCACAAATCACTCTGATGATAGCTGTACCGCTTACCGCAGGATTTACACTTGATATTCGCCATTGTGCTCTCCTTTTCGTATCATATGTAGGACACGCAAGCCCGCAGCAACATTATGACAACGGCGATGATAACTGCATACCCAATTTCCGATCCACCCTTCTTTTTCTCTCCCTTTTCGCCAAACAACGCTCCCGTCTGATTGCCGAATTCCTTCATTTTTTCCATCAGCTGCTGGTTATTCAGTCCGGGGATACGCACCTGACGGGCCGCGCCCTCGTGGCACTCTTTCCGCTCGTAGCAGTCCTTGCGCTGCCGTCCCGCCGCGCTCTGCTGCAAAAACGTCTGCTCGTGCAGCAATTCCGCGTTGCCGTCCTGATCGAAGTCCACCCGCATACGGCTGCCAGGCTTGTTATACGCGCCGCAGTGGGGACACAGATCACTCTGATGATAGCTGTACCGCCGTCCGCAGGCCTTACATTTGATGCTTGCCATATCGTTCCCCTCCTTTATCGCCACCACGCTTCCAATTCCTCGCTCAATGGAAAATACGCCCTGAACCGGTCAACGATCTCTTTCTCCCGGCTGAACACCACTACATAACTGCTGTCAATGGGCACGATCTCAAAGGTCGCCAGCGGGTGCTGGACGCGGTTATCACGGGCAGCCGGAAGCGGATATTCCAGCACCTGCTCCTTTGTGACGGACTTTTCAAAGGCGGACAGCACAGCCCATATCCACTGGGGATTATGGTATTTCCGCTGTAACGCTGTCAGCTCGCTGCCGCTCATCCAGCAGAATTCGTCCTCCAGCTCCGGGATATCCACATTGCACTCGCAGTCGGTGAGCAGCCAGTTGTAGTTCTCCTGAATATTCCCCAGTGCGGCAAAAACCTTGTCCAGATATGTGAAGCACTCCTCACCCTTCTCCAGAATCGCACCATAATGCATCATCTATCCCTCGTTTCTTATTCAGAGTATGCCATACCGCGGCGGTTTTGTCCAGCACGTTAAAGTTGCGTTGTATATTTTTCGTTGAAACTCGCCGCAATTTGAAGTTTACATTCTGTAGGACGTTGCCCCCAAAGGCCCAATAGTATAGTTTTAGTATACCATACCCCCTGCCGCTTTGGCAACGGCGGGAGGGAAGATGTTTCGCGCTTGCGAGCGCGAGGTACTTTTGGCCGCTGTCCCAAAAGTACCCAAAAGGACAGCTTAAACCTGCGGTTTAAGAATCCGCCCGCGCTGTTTCTTTTCTAAATTTGTGGCCTTTTACCACACGTTCACAGAACATGGTTGATTTCGTTTCGTGTGACGAATCGACTTTCCTCTTGCGCCGCTGCCGCTTATCTTCTCAACGGTAGAACCAACAGCGTTGTTCGTCGGCAGCATCAGCGGCAGCGACGCTGGAGCACAAACGATTCAATGACGAATCGAAAAAGAAAATGCCGCGTGATCGTGTGGTAAAATTCACCATGGCAAGTACGAAGCATAGCGCGCCCGGAAGTGAAGAAACCGGAGGTTTCTTCCGGTGTTTTTGCCTACTTTTGTCACTGTTGACAAAAGTAGGTCGCGCCGGAGCGCGAAACACTCCTATCCCATAACATAAAAAAGCCCTTTGCTACGGCGGCTGAGCCATAGCAAAGGGCTTTTTATTCAGAAGTGATTACTTCACCAGCTCGATGATAGCGGTCTCGGCAGCATCGCCGCGGCGGATGCCGGTGCGGATGATGCGGGTATAACCGCCGTTGCGCTCGGCATATTCAGGAGCGATCTCCTTGAACAGCTTGTTGGCAACATCCTCTTTGGTGATGAAGCTCAGTGCCTGACGATAGGCAGCCAGATCACCCTTCTTGCCCAGGGTAATCATCTTTTCAGCCAGGGGCTTGATCTCCTTGCAACGGGTAATGGTGGTCTCCATGCGGCCGTTGTCCAGAAGATCGGTGACCTGCTGACGGAGCATCGCCATACGCTGATCGGTAGTCTTACCGAGCTTACGAGTTCCGGGCATGTTACGTTTCCTCCTTGATAGGATGTTAGTTGTTTTCCTCGCTGGCCAGGGACAGGCCCATCATGGCCAGCTTGTTGATGACTTCCTCCAGGGACTTGCGTCCCAGATTGCGCACCTTCATCATCTCGTCCTCGGTCTTGGAGATCAAGTCCTCGACGGTGTTGATATTGGCGCGCTTGAGGCAGTTAAAGCTGCGGACACTGAGATCCAGCTCCTCGATGGTCAGCTCCAGCACCTTGTCACGCTGATCGGTGGCCTTTTCCACCACGGTGGACTTGTCGCCCATGGTGTCGCTCAGGTCGGTGAACAGCGCAAAGTGATCGCACAGGATCTTGGCGCCCAGAGAAACGGCGTCGCGTGCGGAGATGGTGGAATCCGTCCACACCTCCAGCGTCAGCTTATCATAATCGCTGGACGCGCCCACGCGGGTGTTCTCCACGGTGTAGTTGACCTTATACACAGGGGTATAGATCGAGTCAATGGGGATAACGCCGATAGCGGCGGGACGCAGGGCCTTGTTCTTGTCAGCGGAAACATAGCCGCGGCCGTGGCTCAGGCTGATCTCCATGCTGAGCGTGGCGCCCACATCCAGAGTGGCGATCTTCAGCTCCGGGTTGAGGACTTCCACCTCGCCGTCGCTCTTGATATCGCCGGCTGTCACCACACAGGGGCCCACCGCCTCGATAAAGACGGTCTTGGCGCCCTCGCAGTGCAGCTTGGTCAGCAGCTGCTTCACATTCAGAACGATCTCTGTCACGTCCTCTTTCACACCGGGAATGGTGGAAAACTCGTGCTGCACACCGGCGATCTTGATGCTGGTGGCTGCCGTGCCGGGCAGAGAAGAAAGCATAATACGGCGCAGTGCATTGCCCAACGTCGTTCCGTAGCCGCGCTCCAGGGGTTCGATCACATATTTGCCATAGGAAGCATCACCAGGTGTTTCAACACATTCGATCTGGGGCTTCTCAATTTCGATCATGCAGTACCCTCCTTCAAATTCATGTGGCGATACGGGAATACCCGTACATTCGTGGTTGCTTCGTTGTGAGGGTCAGTTCCCCGATTACTTGGAGTACAACTCGACGATGAGGTGCTCCTCGATGGGCATATCAATGTCCTCACGAGCGGGCATCTGCAGGACAGTACCCTTCAGCGCGTTCTTGTCGCGCTGGAGCCACTGGGGTACGTTGACCATGGGAGCGTCTTCGGCGGTCAGGCGCTTGAAGCAGGCGGCGCTGCGGCTGCCTTCCTTCACCTCGATCACATCGCCCACGCGAACCAGATAGGAAGGAATGTTGACCTTCTGGCCGTTGACGGTGAAGTGAGCGTGGCTGACCAGCTGACGGGCCTCGCGGCGGGTCATGGCAAAGCCCAGACGATACACCACGTTGTCCAGACGGCGCTCCACCAGCGTCAGCAGGTTCTCGCCGGTCTTGCCGGGCATGGCGGAAGCCTTCTCATAGTATGCATGGAACTGCTTCTCCAGGATACCATAGACGAACTTCACCTTCTGCTTCTCATTCAGCTGGATGGCATATTCGCTCTTTTTCTTTCTCATCTGACCGCCGGGGTTGCGCTTGGTCTCCTTCTTGGAGTAACCCATAACGGCAGGAGAGATACCCAGCGCCTTGCAGCGCTTGGCGATAGGCTGCATATTCTTAGCCATATTCTAATGATCCTCCTTATTCCGATTACACACGACGACGCTTGGGCGGGCGGCAGCCGTTGTGAGGAATGGGAGTGACGTCCTTGATCATGGTCACTTCCAGACCCACGGCCTGCAGCGCGCGGATAGCGGCCTCACGACCCTGACCGGGGCCCTTGACAAAGACCTCGACGGTCTTCAGGCCGTGCTCCATAGCGGCCTTGGCGGCGGTCTCAGCGGCGCTCTGTGCGGCGAAGGGAGTGGACTTCTTGCTGCCACGGAAACCCAGGCCGCCGGAGGAGGCCCAGCTCAGGGCGTTGCCCTGAGAGTCAGTGACGGTCACCATGGTGTTGTTGAAGGAAGAACGGATATGGACCTGGCCTTTTTCAATGTTCTTCTTTTCACGGCGACGGCGGATAACCTTCTTGCCTTTTACATTAGCTGCCATAATCTATTCTCCCCTCCTTTACTTCTTCTTGTTAGCGATGGTCTTCTTGGGACCCTTGCGGGTACGTGCATTGGTCTTGCTGCGCTGGCCGCGAACGGGCAGGCCGCGGCGATGACGCATACCGCGATAGCAGCCGATCTCAGTCAGACGCTTGATGTCCAGCGCCACCTGACGGCGCAGGTCACCCTCCACCACGTAGCTCTGGTCGATGGCTTCACGAAGCTTGGCTTCGTCGGCCTCGGTCAGATCCTTCACGCGGGTGTCGGGGTTGATACCAGTCTGCGCCAGGATGTCCTGGGCGCTCTTTCTGCCAATACCGTAGATATAGGTCAAACCGATCTCGATTCGCTTATCCTTGGGCAGGTCAATACCGGCAATACGTGCCATACTCTTAAAGCACCTCCACTTTCTAGTTAGCCCTGACGCTGCTTGTGCTTGGGATTCTCGCAGATGACCATGACACGGCCTTTGCGGCGGATCACTTTGCACTTCTCGCACATGGGCTTCACGGACGGTCTTACTTTCATTTTGATAAACCTCCTACTTACTACGCCAGGTAATCCGGCCACGGGTCAGATCGTAAGGGGACATTTCCACTGTCACCTTGTCACCGGGCAGAATCCTGATGAAGTTCATTCTGAGCTTTCCGGAAATATGCGCTAGGATGGTGTGTCCATTTCCAATGTCTACCTGGAATGTGGTGTTGGGCAGCGACTCGACGACGACGCCCTCTACCTCGATCATGTCGGATTTTGCCAAGTTTCTATCCCTCCTGGTCTTGATTACCGCCGACATATGCGGCGATGGCTCTACGAAGCTCACTGTTTGTGATTTTTTCGCTGCTTCTGATCTTTTCAGCGACGGCGCTGTCGCTTTCCGCCACAAACTGCACATGGCGTGCCCGTTTGCGCTTGGGCGACTCGATACGCCTGCGCTTCCCGTCGGCCAGCAGAAGGAAGTCCTCCTCTGTCGCAAGCACAAAGAAGTAGCTTCCCGCGTCTCTGCCGGCGACCGATCTTACGATGTTGGATTTGGCAATGTCCATACGCGTTACACCAGGGAATCGGAGGCGTCCGTCAGAAGCTCCGGATCGCCGTCGGTGATCAGAATGGTGTTCTCATAATGGGCGGCGTTCTTGCCGTCCGCCGTCTTGACGGTCCAGCCGTCAGGCATCTGGCGGATCGCGGCGCTGCCGGCGTTGACCATGGGTTCCACCGCAATGGTCAGGCCCCGCAGCAAACGCGGCCCGTGGCCGGGGTTGCCGAAGTTGGGTACCTCGGGGCTTTCATGCATCCTCCGGCCGATGCCGTGACCGACATACTCCCGTACGATGCTGTAGCCGTGGCTCTCCGCGTATTCCTGAACGGCATGGGAGATATCGCTGAGGCGATAGCCCTCCCGCGCGAACTTGATGCCCTCGAAGAAGCACTGCTGTGTCACGCGGATCAGATCCAGGGCCTGGTCGGACACCTGCCCGCAGGGGTAGGTGCCGGCGCAGTCGCCATGGAAACCGCCGATGTAGGCGCCCACGTCCACGCTGACGATATCGCCCTCCTTCAGCACCCGCTTACCGGGGATGCCGTGGATGATCTCGTCGTTGACGCTGACGCAAACGCTGGCGGGATAGCCGTTGTAGTTCAGGAAGGAGGGAACCGCCCCCTGAGACTTGATAAAGTGATACACTGCCTTGTCAATTTGTTGGGTTGTTACGCCGGGTTTTACCATTTCCCGTGCCAGAGCACGGGCAGCCGCGGTAATTTTTCCCGCCCGGCGCATCAGTTCGATCTCGTGCTCGGATTTCAGGGTTATCATAGATTCAGCACCCCAAAACCTTCAAGATCGCCTGTGTCGTCTCCTCCACAGTGGGATAGTCGTCCACAGTTTTCAGAATCCCTCTGGCCTCGTAGAAACCCTTGAGGGGCTCTGTCTCTTTATGATAAACCGCCAGACGGTCTCTCACCGTCTCGGGGTCATCATCCTTGCGCTGCTTCAGTGCGCCGCCGCACACATCGCACACGCCTTCCTTTTTGGGAGGGATGTTGACGACATGATAGCTGGCGCCGCAGCTTTCGCAGACGCGGCGGCCGCCCATACGGTCGACGATCTTCTCGTCGGGTACTTCCAGCGCCACCACAGCGTCGAATCTGATTCCCGCCTGCTCCAGTGCCTCTGCCTGAGCGATCGTGCGGGGCACGCCGTCCAGAATGTAGCCGCCCGCGCAGTCAGGCTCCTGCAAACGCTCGTTGATGATGCCGATGATGACCTCATCCGGCACCAGCTTGCCGGCATCCATGTACTCCTTGGCCTTCAGGCCGGTGGGAGTTCCATTTTTGACGGCGGCACGCAGGATGTTGCCCGTGGAGATCGTGGGGATCCCCAGCGTTTTCTTGATAATATCTGCCTGTGTGCCCTTACCGGCACCAGGAGCGCCTAAAAGGATCAGTTTCATGATGCACCTCTATTTTATTCCAGGAAGCCCTTGTACTGACGCATCAGCATCTGGGATTCCAATGCCTGTACGGTCTCCAGCGCAACGCCCACAACGATGATGACGGAGGTGCCGCCGATAGACAGGGCGGACACATTGACGACCTTACCGATGATCAGAGGCAGGATAGCCACGATACCCAGATAAATCGCGCCGAACAGCGTCACCTTGTTCAGAACCTTGCGGATGAAGTCGGACGTAGGCTTGCCGGGACGGAAGCCGGGGATGAAGCCGCCGTTCTTCTTCAGGTTGTTGGAGATCTCGATGGGATTGAACTGGATCGTCGCGTAGAAGTAGCTGAACGCGATGATCATCAGGAAGTAGAAGATCATATACACCACAGAAGAGGTGTCGATGGCGTTCAGGAAGCCATACCAGAACGTGCCCTCCTCAGGCTGCTTGCAGAAAGCGGCGATGGTGGAGGGGATCATGGCGATGGACTGGGCGAAGATGATGGGCAGAACGCCAGACATATTCACCTTCATGGGAAGGGTGGATGCCTGACCGCCGTACATCTTGCGGCCCACCTGCCGCTTGGCGTACTGGACAGGGATACGGCGCTCGGCGCCGTTGACCCAGGTGATCAGCACGATCAGCGCCAGCATACCTACCACCACCAGCGCCACGGCCCACCACTTGGTGGGATCCGCGATGACATAGCTGACACCGCCGTTCACCATGGTGGGAACGCGGGACAGAATGCCGGCGAACAGGATGATGGAGATACCATTGCCGACACCGAACTCGGTGATCTGCTCGCCCATCCACATGACGAAGGAGGAGCCGGCGATGAAAGAGGCGATGATGACCAGGGCGGCCCAAACGCCGCTGGTGGTCAGGATGCCGTTGGTCTTCATCAGCACATAGTAGCCCCAGCCCTGCAGGATGGCGATGGCCACGGTAGCGTAACGGGTGATGGACTGGATCTTCTTCTTGCCTTCTTCGCCGCCGTCCTGCGCCATACGCTGCAGGGCAGGGATGGCGATGGTCAACAGCTGGATGATGATGGAGCTGTTGATGTAGGGCTGAACGCCCAGGGCGAAAACGGTAGCGTTGGCGAACGCGCCGCCGGACATGACGTTATATAGGCCCAGCACGGTGGTGCTCATGGCGTTGATATAGTCCTCCAGCAGCTTGGTGTCCACATAGGGAACAGGGATCGCGTTACCGATGCGGAAGATCAGCAGGATCAGCGCCGTAAACACCAGCTTTTTGCGCAGTTCGGGAATGGCCCATGCTTTACGGATCGTCTGAATCACGTTAGATCACCTCTGCCTTTCCACCAGCTGCTTCGATCGCTTCCTTAGCAGCCTGGGAGAAAGCAGCGGCCTGCACGGTCACCTTCTTGGTAACTTTGCCGTTACCCAGGACCTTGTAGCCGTACTCACACTTGCTCAGGATACCCTTGGCAAGGAGGGCTTCAGCGGTGACGATCTCGCCGTCCTCAAACTTGTTGAGGGCGCTCAGGTTGATGATTTCCAGGGGCTTTGCAAAAATGTTGTTGAAACCGCGCTTGGGGATGCGGCGTGCCAGAGGCATCTGGCCGCCTTCAAAGCCGATGCGGGTGCCGCCGCCGGAACGGGCCTTCTGACCCTTGTGGCCGCGACCTGCGGTCTTGCCGTTACCGGAGCCGCTGCCGCGACCCTTGCGGTAAGCTTCCTTAACGGAGCCGGCTGCGGGAGACAGTTCGTTCAGTTTCATTCTCTCGCACCTCCTTAGTTCTCTTCAGTGACCTGCAGCAGATAGCCGATCTTGGCGATCTTGCCGCGAGTCTGATCGTTATCGGGCTGAACGGTGATATCACCGATCTTGCGCAGGCCCAGGGAATTAGCAGTGGCGATGTGCTTCTGCAGTCTGCCGTTCAGGCTCTTGACCAGCTTGATGTTCAGATTCTTAGCCATTGTTCACTGCCTCCTTAACCTACGATCTCGTCCACGCTCTTGCCGCGGATGCGGGCGACCTCTTCCGGGGTACGCAGGGCCTTCAGGCCCTCAAAGGTGGCGGCGACCACGTTCACAGCGGTGTTGGAACGCAGGCACTTGGTACGGATATCCTTGATACCGGCAGCTTCCATGATGATACGCACGGGGCCGCCGGCGATCACGCCGGTACCGGGAGCAGCGGGCTTCATCAGCACGCGGCCTGCGCCGGCCTCGCCGGTGATCTCGTGGGGAATGGTGCTGCCGGACAGGGACACGGTGATCATGTTCTTCTTGGCGTCCTCGATGCCCTTACGGATCGCTTCGGGAACCTCGGCGGCCTTGCCCAGACCGTAGCCGACCTTGCCCTTGCCATCGCCGACAACCATCAGGGCGGAGAACTTCATGACACGACCGCCCTTAACGGTCTTGGATACGCGGTTGGTAGCGACTACTTTTTCAATGTACTCGCTCTGCTCTCTTTCAAATCTAGCCATTGATAAGTCCTCCTTCCTTAGAATTCCAGGCCGCCCTCACGGGCGCCTTCAGCCAGCTCGGCCACACGGCCGTGATACAGGTAACCGCCGCGGTCGAACACGACCTTGTCGATGCCCTTGGCCTTGCAGCGCTCGGCCACCAGCTTGCCAACGGCACGGGCAGCAGTCTTGTTGCCGCCGTTGCCCTCGATCTCCTTATCCAGAGAGGAGGCAGCCACCAGCGTATTGCCGGCGACGTCGTCGATGACCTGAGCGTAGATATTCTTCTCGCTGCGGAACACGTTCAGACGGGGACGCTCGGTAGTGCCGAACACCTTGGAGCGGACTCTCTTATGACGCTTCAAACGCTGGGCGTTTGTATTGGGTCTCTTAATCATTTACGGCACACCTCCTTACTTCTTAGCGCCAGTCTTACCCACCTTGCGGCGGATGGTTTCATCAGCATACTTGATGCCCTTGCCCTTGTAAGGCTCGGGGGGACGCTTCTCGCGCACGTTGGCGGCGAACTGGCCCACCTTCTGCTTATCGGGGCCGGAGATCACGATCTGGTTCTGGGAGGGGACATCAATGGTGATACCCTCGATCTCGGCCACCTTCACGGGGTGAGAGTAGCCCAGGTTCATGACCAGCTCGTTGCCTTCCTTGGCGGCACGATAGCCGACGCCGTTGATCTCCAGCGTCTTCTTGAAACCTTCGCTGACGCCGACGACCATGTTGTGCAGCAGAGCGCGGGTCATGCCGTGCATTGCCACATGCATCTTGTCGTCAGAGGGGCGCTTAACATGGATGACGTTGCCTTCCTGCTCGATGATCATCTCAGGGCGCAGGGTCTGGGTCAGAGTGCCCTTGGGGCCCTTGACGGTGACAACGTTGTTCTCCGCCACGGTGACTTCCACACCGGCGGGGACGGTAATGGGCATTCTACCAATTCTCGACATTGTTCAATACCCTCCTTACCAAATGAATGCCAGGACTTCGCCGCCGACGTGAGCCGCGCGAGCAGCCTTGTCGGTCATGACGCCCTTGGACGTGGACACGATTGCGATACCGAGACCGCGCAGCACCTGGGGCAGCTCATCGGCGCCCACGTACACGCGCAGACCGGGCTTGGAGACGCGGCGCAGACCGGAGATGACCTTCTCCTTGCCGGCGTTGTACTTCAGGGCGATGCGGATAATGCCCTGAGTACCGTCCTCCACGATCTGGAAGGCCTTGATGTAGCCCTCGTCCAGCAGGATCTGAGCGATGCTCTTCTTCATGTTGGAAGCGGGGACGTCAACGGTCTCATGCTTTGCGTTGTTGGCGTTGCGGATACGGGTCAGCATATCAGCAACAGGATCAGTGATGTGCATTACGAATTTCCTCCTAATTTAGAGTTACAGGCGTTTGCCTGTTTAGGCAGCGAGGTATCACTGATAATTTGATCCATCGGGCAAGCCCTCCGTTTAATTACCAGTGACCTTTCGCCATCCTTTTATATCAAGAGGTATTCCCTCTTTGATATTGTGTGTGATTTTGTTCTCAGACAAGGCGGCGAGGCGACGGCGTACTTTGTGTACGTCGAGCCGAGCCAACGCAGTATGAGGACAAAAGATTTACCAAGAAGCCTTGCGAACGCCGGGGATCTCGCCCTTATAAGCCAGAGTCCGGAAGCAGATACGGCACACGCCGTAGTCACGCAGATAGGCGTGGGGGCGGCCGCAGATCTTGCAGCGGTTGTACTTACGGGTGGAGAACTTCGCCGGAGCCTTCTGCTTCAGCTTCATAGACAGCTTTGCCATGTTTCGTTTCCTCCTAATCAGCGTTCAAAGGGAGCGCCGACCAGCGTCAGCAGCTCACGGGCTTCTTCATCGGTCTGGGCGGTGGTGCAGATGACGATATCCATACCGCGGATCTTGTCGATCTTATCGTACTCGATCTCGGGGAAGATCAGCTGCTCCTTGATACCCAGGGCATAGTTGCCGCGGCCGTCGAAGGCGTTGGCGCTGATGCCGCGGAAGTCACGGACACGAGGCAGAGCCACATTGAACAGACGATCCAGGAACTCCCACATCTTGTCGCCGCGCAGCGTGACCTTGGCGCCCACGGGCATACCCTCACGCAGCTTGAAGTTCGCGACGGACTTCTTGGCGATGGTGATGATGGCCTTCTGGCCGGTGATGGTGGACAGGTCGCTGCAGACGGCCTCCAGGATCTTGGCGTTCTCACGAGCCTCACCGCAGCCCACGTTCACGACGACCTTGTCGATCTTGGGGATCTGCATGGTGGACTTGTAACCGAACTTCTTGAAGAGAGCGGGAGCCACTTCTTCAGTGTATTTAACTTTCAGACGTGCCATTTTCTACTCTCCTTTCTTAAAGCTCGGCGCCGCAGTGCTTGCACACGCGGACCTTCTTGTCGCCCTTGATCTCCATGGCAACGCGGGTACCCTTGCTGCACTTGGGGCAGACGACCTGAACCTTGCTGGCGTAGATCGCGGCTTCACGCTTCATGATGCCGCCCTCTTCGCCCTGACGGCGGGGCTTGATGTGGCAGGTGACCATGTTGCAGCCTTCCACAACGACCTTACGCTCGCTGGGGACGGTGCCCAGAACCTTTCCCTTCTTGCCCTTGTCCTTGCCGGACAGGATAACGACAGTGTCGTTCTTCTTGATCTTCAAACTATTCATTCTCAGGCCCCTCCTTAAATAACTTCGGGAGCCAGGGACAGGATCTTCATGTAATCCTTGTCGCGGAGCTCACGGGCAACGGGCCCAAAGATACGGGTACCTCTGGGGTTCTTGTCGTCCTTGATGAGGACGGCGGCGTTGTCGTCAAAGCGGACATAGGTACCGTCGGCACGACGGACGCCCTTGGCGCTGCGCACGATAACGGCGCGGACGACCTCGCCCTTCTTCACCTGGCCGCCGGGAGTGCTCTTGCGCACGGAGGCAACGATCACATCACCGATGTTGCCGTACTTACGCTTGGAGCCGCCCAGAACGCGGATGCACTTGATTTCTTTGGCGCCGGTATTATCGGCAACTCTCAGATAAGACTCTTGCTGAATCATTCTCGGCTACCTCCCTTACTTGGCCTTCTCGACGATCTCGACCACGCGCCAACGCTTGTCCTTGGACAGGGGGCGGGTCTCCATCACCTTCACGGTATCGCCTACGCCGCAGGTATTGTTCTCGTCGTGGGCCTTCAGCTTATAGGTACGGCCAACGATCTTCTTGTACAGAGGGTGGGCCACGCGGTCAGAAATGGCGACGACCACGGTCTTATCCATCTTGTCGGACACGACCTTACCTACACGAACCTTGCGGGAGGATGTTCTCTTTTCTTCCATTTTACTTCTCCTCCTTTTCACGGATAACGGTCTTGACGCGGGCAATATCACGCTTGGTCTCGGCGAGTTTGAGAGGGTTGTCAAGCTGATTGGTCGCATGCTGCATACGCAGGAAGAACAGATCCTTCTTCAGGGAAGCCAGCTTTTCATTCAGCTGCTCCACGGTCATTGCACGTGCTTCAGTTGCCTTCATCTCATTCACCTACTTCCTGGGACTCGACGACCTCGCGCTTGATGACCTTGGTCTTGATGGGCAGCTTGTGGCTGGCCAGACGCAGGGCCTCGCGGGCGACGTCTTCGGAAACACCGGCGATCTCAAACATGACACGGCCGGGCTTAACGACTGCTACCCAATACTCAGGGGAGCCCTTACCGGAACCCATACGGGTCTCAGCAGGCTTCTCAGTGATGGGCTTATCGGGGAAGATCTTGATCCAGACCTGACCGCCACGCTTGGTATAACGGGTCATGGCGATACGGGCTGCTTCGATCTGGTTGCTGGTGATCCATGCGGGTTCCAGCGCGACGAGGCCGAATTCACCGTAGGAAACGGTGTTGCCTCTCATGGCCTTACCGGTCAGGCGGCCACGGTGTACTCTGCGGTACTTAACTCTCTTAGGCAGAAGCATTACTGTGCGCCTCCTTCCTTTTTCTCAGCGGGCTTGCGGAAGCCGCCCTCGGGACGGGGACCGCGGTTGAAGCCGCCGTTCTGACGATCGCGATTGAAGCCGCCGTTCTGGCCATCGCGGCGGAAACCACCGCGGCGGTCGCCGTCACGACGGTTGCCGCGACGCTCACGGCGCTCCTGATAGGGCTTGGAAGTATCCAGGGTGCGCGGAGTGGTGCGCAGGGTCTGGGTCAGGATCTCGCCCTTGTAGATCCACACCTTCACGCCGATACGGCCGAAGGTGGTAGCAGCCTCAGCAAAGCCGTAGTCGATGTCGGCGCGCAGGGTCTGCAGGGGAATGGTGCCCTCGTGATAGTGCTCGGAGCCGGCGATCTCACGACCACCCAGACGACCGGAGCAGTTGCACTTGATGCCCTTGGCGCCGGCGCGCATAGCGCGGCCCATGGCATTCTTCATGGCGCGGCGGTGAGAGATACGCTTCTCCAGCTGAGCAGCGATGTTCTCAGCGACCAGCTGAGCGTCCATGTCGGGGCTGCGGACTTCCACGATGTTCAGCTTCACGGTCTTGCCGCCGATCAGCTTCTCAACGTTCTTGCGATACTCCTCGACCTGCTCGCCGCCCTTGCCGATGACGATACCGGGACGGGCCACGTGCAGATAGATGGTGACGACCTCGTTGCTGCGCTCGATCTCGATCTTGGAGACGCCGGCGGCATAGAGGAGCTTCTTCAGGTAGACGCGGATCTTGTGGTCCTCGACCAGCAGATCGCCAACCTTCTCATTGCTGGCATACCAACGGGAATCCCAGTCTTTGATGACGCCCACGCGCATGCCGTGGGGATTAACTTTCTGTCCCATAAACTGTCTCCTCCCTTTTAGTCTTTCTCAGCGACGGCCAGCGTCACGTGAGAAGTTCTCTTGTTGATGCGATAGGCACGGCCCTGAGCGCGGGGCATCATGCGCTTCAGAATGGGGCCGGGGGTGGCAAACACCTGGCTGACCACCAGCTTGTCAGCGTCCATGCTGAAGTTGTTCTCCGCGTTGGCGCAAGCGCTCTTGAGGAGCTTCATCAGGGGCTCGGACGCGGCCTTGGGGGTCTGCATCAGGATGGCCATAGCGGTCTTGACATCCTTGCCGCGGATCAGGTCGCAGACGATCTGAACCTTGCGGGGAGAGATGCGGACGTATCTCAGATATGCTTTAGCTTCCATTGTCTCTGCATCCTCCTTTAAGCTTTCTTGGCGTGGCCACGGAAGGTGCGGGTGGGAGCGAACTCACCCAGCTTGTGACCCACCATGTCCTCCTGGACATAGACAGGCACATGACGGCGACCGTCGTGGACAGCGATAGTGTGGCCGACGAAGGCGGGGAAGATGGTGGAGCTGCGGCTCCAGGTCTTCAGCACGGTCTTCTCGCCGGTCTTGTTCATTTCATTCACCCGCTTCAGAAGCTCAGGGGCAACATACGGGCCTTTTTTGATAGATCTGCTCATATTCTCTTGCCTCCTTTACTTCACGTTACGACGCTTGACAATGAACTTGTCGGTCGGATTCTTCTTCTTGCGGGTCTTGTAACCCAGAGCGGGCTTGCCCCAGGGGGTAACAGGGCCGGGACGGCCGACGGGGGACTTGCCCTCACCACCGCCGTGGGGGTGGTCGCAGGGGTTCATGACGGAGCCGCGAACGGTGGGACGCCAACCCATGTGGCGCTTACGACCGGCCTTACCGATCTGGATGTTCTCGTGCTCCAGGTTGCCCACCTGACCGATGCAGGCCTTGCAGTTGGTGCGGATGATGCGCACTTCGCCGGAGGGCATACGGATCTGGGCGTCATCGCCTTCCTTGGCCATCAGCTGGGCATAAGCGCCAGCGGAGCGAACCAGCTGAGCGCCCTTGCCGGGGTGCATCTCGATGTTGTGGATGACAGTACCCACGGGGATGTTGGCGATGGGCAGGCAGTTGCCGGGCTTGATATCGGCGGCGGCAGAGGACAGCACCTTGTCACCGGCGGTCAGGCCGACAGGAGCGATGATGTAGCGCTTCTCGCCGTCCTCGTACTGAACCAGGGCGATGTTGGCGCTGCGGTTGGGATCGTACTCCAGGCGCAGGACGGTAGCTTCCATATCCACCTTGTCGCGCTTGAAGTCGATGATGCGGTACTTGCGCTTTTCGCCGCCGCCGCGATGACGGACGGTGATGCGGCCATAGCTGTTGCGACCAGCGTTCTTCTTCAGGACCTCAGTCAGGCTTGCTTCGGGCTTGGCGTGCTTATCGATGCCGTCGAAGCCGGAAACAGTCATGTGTCTGCGGGAAGGGGTGGTCGGCTTAAAAGTTTTAATGGACATTTTCTAACACTCCTTCCTTTCTTACACCATACCCTCGAACATTTCGATGGTCTTGGAATCAGAGGTCAGCTGGACATAAGCCTTTTTCCAGCTCTTGCGGTGGCCGGGACGGCCAGCGCCCAGACGCTTGGCCTTGCCATCATAGTTGACGGTGTTGACCTTAGCGACCTTTACGCCGAAGATCTCCTCGACGGCGTTCTTGATTTCGATCTTACCGGCGGTGGGAGCCACTTCAAAGACGTACTTCTTGTCAGCAACGGCTTCCATGGAACGCTCAGTGATGATGGGACGGATGATGATGTCGTATACGTTAGCCATTATGCGAACACCTCCTCGATTACTGCGAGGGCGTTCTGATCCAGCACCAGGTACTTGGCCTTCAGAATGTCATAGACATTGATCAGGTTTGCCATGCTGGTCTCGACGCCGGGGATGTTGCGGGCGCTCTTGACGATAACTTCGTCCTTGGCGGGGGTGACCACCAGAGACTTGCCGTCAGCCTTGACGGCGGTCAGGAACGCGCGGAAGTCCTTGGTCTTGATGCTGTCCATCTTGATGGAGTCGACGACGATGATCTCGCCGGCGGCAGCCTTGGCGGACAGGGCGGACTTCAGAGCCAGTCTCTTGACCTTCTTGTTCAGAACGTAAGAGTAGCTGCGGGGCTTGGGAGCAAACACGATACCGCCGTGGGTCCACTGGGGAGCACGGGTGCTGCCCTGACGGGCGTGGCCGGTACCCTTCTGACGCCAGGGCTTCTTGCCGCCGCCGGAAACCTCGCCGCGGGTCAGAGCGCTCTGGGTGCCTTGACGGCAGTTTGCCAGGTGGTTCTTCACCACTTCGTGAACGACGGCCTGATTGGGCTCGATGCCGAAGATGGCGTCGTTCAGTTCAACAGTACCGACTTCTGCGCCGGCCATGTTCAACACTTTAATAGTAGACATTTACCTTAAGCACTCCTTTCCTTACTTAGTACGCGCGGAAGCCTTCTGGGGATTACGGCCGGAAGCCTTCTGCGGGTTGTTGCTGATGCCGGACTCAACGTTCTTGACGCGGTGGGTCTTGACAGTGCTCTTGATCAGCACCAGACCGCCCTTGCAGCCAGGAACGGCGCCGCGGACAGCGATAAGGTTCAGCTCGGGATCCACCTTGACGATGTCCAGGTTCTGGATGGTGATCTGGTCGCCGCCCATCTGGCCGGCGCCGATCTTGCCCTTGAAGATACGGCTGGGATCGGTGGTGGAGCCCATGGAACCGGCATGACGGTGGACGGGGCCGCCGCCGTGGCTCATGGGAGTGCGCTGAGCGCCCCAGCGCTTGATGACGCCCTGATAGCCGTGGCCCTTGCTGGTGCCGGTCACGTCCACGAAGTCGCCCTCTTTGAAGGTGTCAGCCTTGATGATGTCGCCCACATTCAGTTCGGCGGCATTCTCAAGATCAAACTCGCGCAGGTACTTCTTGGGAGCCACGCCCGCCTTGTTCAGGTGGCCCATCTCGGGCTTGGTCAGCTTGCGCTCGGGAATATCCTCGTAGCCCAGCTGCACAGCGGCGTAGCCTTCCTTTTCGGCCGTCTTCTTCTGCACGACAACGCAGGGACCCGCCTCGATAACGGTGACGGGGATCACCTTGCCGTTTTCGTCGAAGATCTGAGACATGCCGACTTTCTTGCCGATGATCGCTTTCATGTATGATCCTCCTAGTAAGGTTATTGGTCGACATAGTTCAATCTCCATTGGGTAGAGACCGCTTGCTCTGCCGACGTAACCCGTCCGCCTTAACGCAAGTCAGCGGACATTGGGTTGCAAGCATGATAAAAGGGGTTTGCTTGTTTGAGATCGCGTGGTACTTAATATAATGTACCTTACAGCTTGATCTCGATCTCCACACCGGCGGGCAGATCCAGGGCCATCAGGGCCTCAACGGTCTTGGGGGTGGAGTTGGTGATGTCGATCAGTCTCTTGTGGGTCCGGCGCTCGAACTGCTCACGGGAATCCTTATACTTGTGAGTGGCGCGCAGGATCGTGACGATCTCCTTCTTGGTGGGCAGAGGGATGGGGCCGGACACGGAAGCGCCGGTGCGCTTTGCGGTCTCGACGATCTTCTCTGCGGACTGGTCGATGACCTGATGGTCATAGGCCTTCAGACGAATGCGGATCATTTCTTTTGCCATTTGGTTCGTTCCTCCATAATTTGTACGGTTTTTGTTGCTTTGACCAATGCCGTACGGTGAGAAATTTCTTATACGCCGTTCCGTGCGTATCATTCCGGCTCATAAGAAACACCGGCGCAATCCGGCCGGTGTGCTTCTGGCGCAGCGATCTACGCTGACGTACAGAACTTCCTCAGCCGCCCGATTATCGGACATACTCCCCGAAAGTTACCGGCTCGCGCCGCAATCTTTCGGTTCATCGCAGTTGTAAACGCTTCCGGGTGTGCAGCACCCATCACACGCGTACTTGCCTATAATATAGGAAAATCCTCCTGTTGTCAAGAGGATTTTCTCTTATTTTTCTAAAAATTTCAAGGAAATTTCGGCATTCTGCCTGTCCCCGCTATGGTGAGGGACAAGTGTGCGTAGGGGCGGGGGTCTACCCCGCCCGCCGTCCAACGGAAATATCATCGTATCACGAGCGAGAGGGGCAGAGCCCCTCCCCTACACATATCCCCCGGTTCCTACGCCATCGTCTGCACCGTTCCCACAAACAGCGGCACATCATCGTCACTGAAGATCACAAACAGGAACGGCCGGTTCAAATTCATCTCCACCACGGACGGCGGCTCCATGGGCGCACTGTCATTGACGCTGATCTCCGTATAGGCGGCGGCCTCCACGCCCTCCTCGTCGATCTTGACCCGGGCGGCCTGCATGACGCTGCTCACCACCGCATCGCCGTCGGTCAGCGGCGCAAAGTCCGCCTTATCCGCATCAAAAGCATCGGCCACGCCCAGCGCCCTCAAAACATCCTTCAATTCAACAGAGGACTTCACATCGAACTTCGGCACCGACCACACCATCCGAGCGCCGTCATCGCATTCCGTCAACTCCGCCAGAAAGCCCTCTCTCTGCAGCAGACTCTCCGGCGTCACACCCTCGTCCGGCAGTACGAACACCATCCGTCCGCATTCCAGCGTCTTGGGCGCGGCGGTGTAGCCCTCGCCCTTCCGGTAGGTTCCCTCGCCCGTCTGGTGTAGGAAGTCCACCTGCTGCTTGCTGCCGTTGGCGGCGGTAAAGGTATCCGTTTCCGTCTGACTGCTCTCAAAGGCCCTCCGCCAACCGGCCTTATAATATATGGTGTTGTACAGCCGCAGCAGGTTCTCCTCCTCCGTGCGGATGTTTCCCGTCTCCTCGGACAGCAATCCGCCGGTCTGCTGGTTCAGCCAGCTGGCGATGGCCGCGTCGGCCTCCTCCGTCCCCATGGGCACCCGATAGGAAGACGCGAAATACCACTCCGCCAGCGTGTCCGCCGCCGTCTGCTTCACATCGGCGTTTTCCCGCAGGAACGCGGCATTGGCCAACCGGCACACCGCGTCGCCGTCCTGATAGACGCTCATCCACAGGCGGTTGATCTGCTGCCGCAGTGTTTCCGCGTCGGCAGCGCCCAGCAGGTTCAGCACCTGCTGTCGCGTCTCGTCGTCCGTTATCTCCGTCAGCATTCCCAGCGCCACGTACAGGCTGATGGGAGAATAGACGGTGTTCTCCTGTCCGGCGAAAATTTCCGCCGCCGTCCTTCCGGCAAAGTCCAGCACCGCGCCGTCATCCACGTTCTCGCCCTTGCCCATCTGCCGCAGCTCCTCCCGATAGGCTTCCTGCGCCGCGAAATAGGCGTCCCAGTCCCCCTCGCCGTTGTCGTCGATGTAATCTCCATACACCGGCTCCTTGGGGAACACCGGATACGCCGCTTCCACCACGGTGTATTGCGTCAGATTCATGTCCGGTGACGGCCGCTCCGACTGGCAAGCCACTCTCTCCACTCCGCCGCAGCCCGCCAGCATCAGCGCCGCCAGCACGCCGCACAGTATCGCTCTCATTCGTTTCATGTTACATTCCCTCCATGGTCTGTACCGCGCCCACAAACAGCGGCGCGCCGTCCTTCCAGATAACGAACAGGAACGGCCGGTTCAGGTTCATCTCCTCCTCGGGCATCTCCTGCGGTGGCGCCGCTGCGGCGTTCGTGTCCACCTCGGTATAAGCGGCGGCTTCTACGCCCTCCTCGTCGATCTTCACCCGCGCCGCCTGATTCACGCTCTCCACATATGCCGGCTGCTCCGTCAGCGGCGCGAAATCCGCCTTGCTTACGTCAAAGGCATCCGTGACCCCCAGCGCCTGCAATGCGTCGTTCAGTTTCAGCGAATCGTGGAGGTCGAATTTGGGCACCGACCAGTTGACCCGCACCTCAAAGGTGTCCACAAGCAAGTCCTCCGCTTCCTGTAGGAAGTTCTCCCGCTGTAAAAGCTCCTCCACCGCCACACCCTCGTCCGGCAGATAGAAGCTCATCTGGCCGCCGTCTTTCAGATACAGCGACGCACACCGGTAGCCCTCTCCCTTCCGCACAGGGCTTCCCTCGATGGCGATGTGCATGAAGTCCGCTCTCTGCTCTGTGCCGTCGGCGGCGGTGAAGATATCCTCCGCCGTCGCACCCCCGAAGAACTCAGCCTGCCACGGCGCCTTATAATATATAGTATTGTACAGCCGCAGCAGGTCTCTTTTCTCCGTCCTGATAGCTCCGGTATCGTCAGTCAGCAGGTCGTTGGTCTGCTGGTTCAACCACGCGGCAATGGTCTTGTCCGCCCCGCTTGTCCCCATGGGCAGACAATAGCTGGAGGCGTAATAGTCCTTCGCCAGAACCTCCAGCGGCTCCTTATGGAACGACATGGTTTCATTGAGAAACGCCGCGTTCCCCAGCCACAGGGCGCTGTCCTTCTCGTCGCGGTAAAGCTGCCGCCACAGGCTCTGCGTCCACTGCCGCAGCGCTTCGCTGTCGGACACACCCAGCAGGTTCGTCACCTGCCGCTTCGTCTGGCCCTCCGTCAGCTCCGTCACCATCCCCAGCGCCATATACAGGCTGACCGGCGAATACACGGTATTCTCCCCTTCCGCAAAGATCTTCGCCGCCGTCTCGCTGCTGAAGCGAACCAGCTCCTCGGTGTCCACCCGTTCCTCCGTTTTCTGCGTCCGGGCGGGATAGCTGGTCTCCACGATGGCGTACTCCCCTGCCGCGCCGCTGCCGCAGCCCGCCAGCAGCAGCGCTGCCAGCGCGCCGCACAGTATTCTTCGTACTTTCTTCATCCTGTTCCCTCCTTGTGATGGTCTTTCCTATTGAATAGGACGGATAATTTTACCGAAAGGTTCCCGTTTTTCGTTCTTCACAGAAAATTTTCACTTTTCTCCTTTACTTTCACGCGCGAAAGCGCTAAAATATGAAAGTGGTAGGAAACCCACACATATAGGGACGTAGGAATAAGGGAGGAATCACCATGGCCGTGCATACCACAAAATGCAAGATCGCCAAAAAGGAAAAGAGCGACCGTCTGTACAAGGCGATCCTGACGCTGGAAACCGAGGAGGAGTGCTATAACTTCTTTCAGGATCTGTGCACCATTCCGGAGCTGCGCTCCATGGAGCAGCGCTACGAGGTGGCCACGCTGCTGAACAACGGTCTCATCTACAACGACATTCTGGAGCGCACCGGCGCGTCCAGCGCCACCATCAGCCGGGTGAACCGCAGCCTGATCTACGGCGCGGGCGGCTATGAGAGCGTGCTGGAGAAGATGCGCGAGCAGGAGGAAAAGGAAGCCGGGAAAAAGGAGCAGGCGGAATGAGCGCCTATGACGCGCTGGCCGCCAGCTATGACGACCTGACCGTGGACGTGCAGTACGAGAAGCGGGCGGACTTCATCGAGAAGCTGTTCCGCCGCAGCCGCATTCCCGTTCACACCGTACTGGACTTGGCCTGCGGCACCGGCGCCATGACGTGGCTGCTGACCGGCCGGGGCTACGAGCTCATCGCCGTGGACGGCAGCGAGGATATGCTGGCCGCCGCCATGGGAAAATCCGGCACAGTGGAGGGCGTGGCCCCCATCTTTCTGCACCAGTCCATGCCCAAGCTGGATCTGTATGGCACGGTGGACGCCGCCATCTGCTGTCTGGACAGTCTCAATTATCTGACCCGCCCCGCCGACGTGCAGCGCACCTTCCAGCGGCTGCACCTGTTCATCGCGCCCGGCGGTCTGCTGGTGTTTGATATCAACACCGTGGAACAGCTGGCAGCGCTGGACGGTCAGGTGTTTCTGGACGAGACGGAGGACACCTACTGCGTCTGGCGCACCGAGTACCGCCGCGGTCTGTGCACCTACTACGTAGATCTGTTCCGCCAGCAGGGCGACGGCGTGTGGGATCGTGAGCTGGAGATCCACCGCCAGCGTGCCTATACCGTGGAGGAGCTGACCGGGTGGCTGAAGGCCGCCGGTTTCACCGATATCCGCACCTGTGGTGACATGGTGCGCCGCAGTCCCCGCGAGGGCGAGCAGCGCATCTACTTCACCGCCATCCGCAAATAACCGCATAAGGAGTGATTCACTATGGATCGAATCGTAAGAGCCATTTCATCCGACGGTCTGGTACAGGCCGCCGCCATTTGCAGCCGTGACCTGACGGAGCGTGCCCGGCAGATTCACAAGCTGCTGCCGGTAGGCACCGCCGCGCTGGGCCGCACCCTGTCCGCCGCCAGCCTGATGGGCAACGCCCTGAAGGACGGCGGCGCCAGCCTGACCCTCCAGATCAAGGGCGACGGCCCCTTAGGCACCGTGCTGGCCGTGTCCGACAATCAGGGCAACGTCCGTGGCTACGTCACCAACCCGCAGGCGGACATCCCCCTGCGGCCCGACGGCAAGCTGGACGTAGGCGGCGCGGTGGGCCATGAGGGCACCCTTACCGTCATCAAGGATCTCCACATGAAGGAGCCCTATGTGGGCACCATTGACCTGCTGGGCGGCGAGATCGCCGAGGACGTGGCCGCCTATTTCGTGGAGTCCGAGCAGATTCCCACCGCCTGCGGACTGGGCGTGCTGGTGGATCGCGACCAGAGCGTCAAGGCCGCCGGCGGCTATCTCATTCAGCTGATGCCCGGCGCCACCGAGGATACCATCGTCAAGGTGGAGGGCGGCATCATGGCCGCCGGCAACGTCTCCGCCATTCTGGATAGGGACGACGACCCAGAGCACCTGCTGCGTGAAGTCATGTCGGACTTCGACCTGAAGATTCTGGAGACCTCCCCCGTGGAGTACCGCTGCTATTGCAGCCGTCAGCGGGTGGAGCGCGCCCTGATCTCGCTGGGCAAGGACGAGCTGCGGCAGATTCTGGACGAGCAGGGCCATTGCAGCATGACCTGCCAGTTCTGCGACGCGGTGTACGACTTCTCCGGCGACGAGCTGAAGGCGCTGATCGACAGCCTGTAAGACCTGCGAAAAAAATTTAGAAAATTTTTGATTTTCTTGTTGACAGTTGGGGTTTCATTTAGTATAATAACACTCGCCGTTCACGAAGCGGCAAGGACGGGAGCATAGCTCAGCTGGTTAGAGCACCTGCCTTACAAGCAGGGGGTCACTGGTTCGAGTCCAGTTGTTCCCACCACTGTCATGGCCAAGTAGTTCAGTTGGTTAGAACGCCAGCCTGTCACGCTGGAGGTCGAGGGTTCGAGCCCCTTCTTGGTCGCCATTTGCCTCGGTAGCTCAGTTGGTAGAGCAGCGGACTGAAAATCCGCGTGTCGCCGGTTCGACCCCGGCCTGAGGCACCATTTTGCGGGCGTAGCTCATCTGGTAGAGCGCGACCTTGCCAAGGTCGAGGTAGCGAGTTCGAGCCTCGTCGCCCGCTCCAAAAAGAAACACCATCCGAAAGGATGGTGTTTCTTTTTGGAATGACGCGGGCAGGCTTGGACTTGCTGCCTCGACCTGCGCGAAGCGCGTCAAATCAAGAGGTGAGGCAGGGCTCCTGCGAATGGCGGTAGCCATTCGTGGGATGCCGGGAAGCGAGTTCGAGCCTCGTCGCGGGCGTGTAACTTCCCTCGCGAGGAGCGCCGAGCCGAGAAGTAAGAGCGGCGTTGGCGGACAGAGGAAAATAGGGAATACTTTTTCTCAAAGTGTTTTCTGCCATTGCAAAATGCAAAAGCATATGTTACGATTGTGTAAACAAGAGGAAGGATTTTTGTGAATTTGCAAGAATATGAAAAAGTCAGAGATTTTACATATCTGGAATACTGCGACTATCTACAACAAAAATACGGCATAGGCCGGGGCAATTATATGACAAAATCGTGGAACAAGAATCCAAAAGTTTCTCGCACAAAAGAAGGGCTGGTGGCACACCACAAATTTGAAGATCATGCAATTATGTTGGCAGACAAGGATTTTGCTATGCAAAACCCCTTTGAATGGCAATTGGCGGAGAATATAGTCTACTGTGATTACTTGGAGCACCTTTTCCTCCATATACTGATTTGCGAAAACCCTGCTGTGGAGAAAAATGTATTTGAAGCTGTTGGAATTGGCGGAGTAGTTAACTTTCTTGTTCCCGAGTTAAATGATGTGTTCAGCGGTTGGAAAACCAATCAGACTTGGAGAGAGACGTGCCACAACGCCATTAAAGACGACAAAGAGGTATATATGGCTCTCTTAAAGCGATTTAAAACCACTTGCAGAAAGCATCCTTTGTATACAGAGAACTGCCTGTATACAAGTTTCAATGATGCCTATGGATTATGGGCGAAACAAAAAAATTCACGGCTTTTTAAAGAAATCTCACAACTGTAATCCATGCGCACAGCATTCAAATACCTGCCCGAGAGGGCTGAAACTGAAACGCGAGCGGGGAACCCCGCGTAGGTTTTCCCCTCACCCTCTCTTCCTTGCGATATACGGAGGGTGCGGGCAACAAAACCTGTGGGCAATCACAAAAAACAAGACCACCCATAGGGGGGTCTTGTTTTTTGACAGACTGAACCACCTCGTAAGAGGTGGTTTTTTGATTTCGTTATGCATCGCCCCGCGTACCCCGCAGCAGCTCCTCCGCCGATACGCCGTACAGCTTGGCCAGCGCCAGCAGGTTGGCGGTGCTGGGGTCTGCCGCGCCGGTCTCCCATTTGCTGACCGCCTGACGGCTGACGCCCACGGCCTCCGCCACGAACTCCTGCGTCATGCGGCACTGTTCCCGGTGGCCCTTCAGCGCCTTGGCCAGGGACTCCACCGCCTCGCGGTTCTCCTGCCGCACCTCGCCGCTGCGCAGGTACTTCCGCAGCGCCCGGATCAGCAGATACACCAGATACACGATGGCTGCCGCCACGGCCAGCGTCAGCGGGATCGCCACCAGCGTCAAAATAAGGCTCATCTGCATAGCAGGCACACCCCCGTTACCAGCAGCGCCATTACCGCCGCGCCCAGAGCCATCAGGCCCAGATAAATCGTCATTATGCGTTTCGCTCCTTTGCGTTTGATGGCGTTATTGTACCGGAAATACCCCGTTGCCGCCACCAACTACCGCGCAACCTCCGGTTGCGGCGGAATTTTTCGCGCTTCCGAGCGCGACCTACTTTTGAACTGTTGCGGTGCCCAAAATTTCGCAGCGGCATTTAAGCCGCCGAAATTTTGGGCACCGCAACAGGACACTTTTGGAGCCGAGGCCAAAAGTGTTCCGTGCCCGCAGGCACGGAACACTCAGCTTCAAAAGTTACAGCTTCGTCACCATGGGAATGATCATGGGACTTCTCTTGGTGTGCTTATACAGATAGCTGCTGACGGAGGACTTCACCGTGCGGCACACCTCGCCGTCGTCCTTGCGGCGGCGGGCGGACATGCCGTCCACGGCCTTCATGGCCACCTTCCGCATCTCCTGCATCAGCTCCTCGGACTCCTTCACGTACACGAAGCCGCGGGTGACGATCTCCGGCTCACACAGCAGCTGGTGGTCGTGGCTGGACATGGACAGTACCACCACCACCATGCCGTCCTCGGCCAGAATCTTCCGGTCGTTCAGCACCACCGCGCCCACTTCGCCTACGCCGCCGCCGTCCACGAACACCTCGCCGGCGGGAACGGTAGTCTCGCACTTCATGTGCTTGGTGGTCAGCTCGATGACGCTGCCGTTGTCGGCCACGCAGATGTTGTTGGGGTGCATCCCCATGCTCTCCGCCACCCGCTTGTGGATCTGCAGCATCCGCTGCTCACCGTGCAGGGGGATAAAGAACTTGGGTCTGGTCAGGGCGTGGATGATCTTCAGCTCCTCCTGGCAGGCGTGGCCGGACACATGCAGCATGTCCGCCTTGTCATACACCACGTCCGCGCCCTTACGGAACAGCTCGTTGATGACCCGGCCCACCGTCACCTCGTTGCCGGGGATGGCGCTGGCGGAGATGATCACCTTGTCGCCGGGGCCGATGTCCACCTGCTTGTGGGTGGAAAAGGCCATGCGGTACAGGGCGCTCATTTCCTCGCCCTGTGAGCCGGTGGTGACGATGACCTGCTGGTTCAGGGGCAGGCCCTTGATCTTGTGGATGTCCATCAGCGTGTTCTTGGGCACCTTCATGTAGCCCAACTCCGTGGACACCTTCATGATATTCTCCATGCTCCGTCCCGTAACGGCCACCTTCCGTCCGCAGGCGGCGGCGGCGTCCAGCACCTGCTGGATGCGGTGCACGTTGCTGGCAAAGGTGGTGACGATGATCCGCTTGTCGCAGCCGGTGAACTGGCGGGCGAAGGTCTTGCCCACCGCCTTTTCGCTCATGGTATAGCCGGGGCGCTCCACGTTGGTGGAGTCCGCCAGCAGCGCCAGCACGCCCTCCCGGCCCAGCTGGCCGAACCGGGCCAGATCAATGACCTCGCCGTCGATAGGCGTGGAGTCGATCTTGAAGTCGCCGGTGTGTACCACCGTGCCCATCCGGGTATGGATGGCAAAGGCCACCGAGTCGGCGATGGAGTGGTTCACGTGGATGAACTCCACCTGGAACTTGCCCGCCCGGATGGTCTGGCCCGCCTCCACGGTGATAAGCTTGGTGGTTTGCAGCAGGCCGTGCTCCTGCAGCTTCAGCTTGATCAGCCCCGCCGTCAGCCGGGTGCAGTAGATGGGCATGTTGATCTGCTTCAGCACGTAGGGGATGGCGCCGATGTGATCCTCGTGTCCGTGGGTGATGAACAGACCCCGGAGCCGGTTGTGGTTCTTCACCAGATAGGTCACGTCGGGGATCACGCAGTCGATGCCGTACATATCATCGCCGGGGAACGCCATGCCGCAGTCCACCACGATGATCTCGCCGCCATACTCATAGGCGGTCATGTTCTTGCCGATCTCGTTGAGACCGCCAAGAGGGATGATTTTGAATTTTTCTGCCATAGTTACTCCTTTTTTACGCAAATAATCGGTACATAACACGGCGTTATGGGGGCGAAAAAGGGGCATAAAAGGGTAGAATGACCCCCTTCAACATGCACAAAATGCGTCTGCATGCGGGCGCAGCAAAACAAAGGCGGCCCGGTGTCCCGCCGGCCCTGCATCGCCGGGAGAGCACCGGAGCGTTCGCCCCGGATGACCGTGTGTTGAATTGTGCTATAGGAGGCCGCCGTCAAGGGCGGCCTTTTATATCACCGCAGGGCGACGCCGCCCCGCGAAACAACCAAAAAAAGCGCAGATTTTTCTGCAATCTATACAAATTATAGCACACCTTTCCCCCGTTGTACACCCCCAACTTTTCGCCGCCTTCCGCCACGCTTCGCCCCGGAGGGCAAAGCGCGGAAAAAAGAGCGTTTTTGCTGTTGAGATAACGGAAAAGGTGTGATATAATAAGCAATGATTGTAATTTGGAGTGGTATCACCATCTGAAGCCTGAGGTGACCGTTTCCCGATATTCCCCATTGAAGTTGAAATGAGGTGTCCTGCTTGAGTAAAAAGCTGATCCGCGGCTTCCGCACCAATATCATGCTGTACGGTATGTGTCTGGCCGCCTTTGTGATCGCCGCCTTTCCCTTTTCGCCGCTGCTGGCGGTGGCCGAGGCGCTGGTGTCGGCGCTGGTGCTGTATGTGGGCGTGCGGCGCAACCGCATGGCGCAGCACAGCGTGCGGCAGTATCTGGATCGCGTCAGCGGCGGCATGGATACCGCCCGCTCCAGCAACATGCTGTACGCACCGCTGCCTATGCTGGTGTTCGACCTGAACACCGGCGAGATCCTGTGGGGCAACGACCGGTTCGTGGGTCTGACGGGGCTGAAGGATAAGCTGTTTGAGGTGACGGTGGCGGACGCCGTGCCGGGGTTTGACAGCCACTGGCTGCTGGAGGGCAAGCGGGAAGCGCCGGAATACGTGGTGTGGAACCACCGCACCTACCGGGTGTTCGGCGCGCTGAGCCATCCCGACGAGCTGAAGGGCGACCACAATATGCTGGCCACTACCTACTGGCTGGACATTACCGAGGCGGAGCAGATGCGCCAGACGCTGGACATGACCCGTCCCACCGTGGCGATTCTGATGATCGACAACTACGAGGATCTGATGAAGGCCTGTCCGGAAAGCAAGCGCTCGGCGCTGCTGGCGGATATCGAGGGAAAGCTCAACGACTGGTGCGCCGACAGCGGCGGCTTGCTGCTGGGCTATGACCGCGACCGGTATCTGTTCGTGATGGAGGAGAAGGACTTCTCCACCTATGCCGAGAAGAAGTTCGACGTGCTGGACAGCGTCCGCACGGTGGAGAGCGGCGGCGTCAGCGCCACGCTGTCCATCGGCGTGGGCCGGGACGGCGACAGCTTTGACGGCCTGTTCAAAAACGCCGATCTGGCGCTGGAAATGGCCCTGAGCCGGGGCGGCGATCAGGCGGTGGTGAAGGATCGGAACAATTTCGAGTTCTACGGCGGCCGCTCCAAGACCACCGAAAAGCGCACCAAGGTAAAGTCCCGCGTCATGGCCAACGCGCTGCGGGAGCTGGTGCAGGACGCCCGGAACGTCTACGTCATGGGCCACAAGTACGCCGACATGGATTCGCTGGGTGCGGCGGCGGGTATCTGCTGCATCAGCCGCAAGCTGGGCAAAAAGGCCCAGATCGTCATCGATACCGAAAATAACGCCGCCCATCCGGTGCTGCGGGCTTTGCAGCAGATGCCGGAGTACGCCGGGGTGTTCGTGGCCGGGGAAACGGCGTTTCTCCACGCCCAGCCGGATACTCTGCTGGTGGTGGTGGACACCAACCGTCCCGACAGCGTGGAGTCCGAGCCGCTGCTGGAGAGCTGCAACCGCGTGGCGGTCATCGACCATCACCGCCGGGGCAGCAGCTACATCGACAAGATGACCCTGAACTATCACGAGCCCTACGCCAGCTCCGCCAGTGAGCTGGTGACGGAGCTGATGCAGTATCTGCTGGAGCCCACCGATATCCTCAAGTGTGAGGCGGAGGCACTGCTGGCGGGCGTGGTGCTGGATACCAAGAACTTCACCAACCGCACCGGCGGACGCACCTTTGAGGCGGCGGCGTACCTGCGCCGCGCCGGAGCGGATACCCAGGACGTGCAGCGGATGTTCCAGAGCGACCTTGACGCCATGGTGACCCGCTACGCCATCATGCGGCAGGCCCAGATCTACCACGGGGATATCGCCGTGGTGGCGGCGGACGAGGCCTATGACCGCGTCACAGCGGCCAAGGCAGCGGATGAGCTGCTGACCATCCGGGGCATCCGGGCCTCCTTCGTGCTGTACCGGAAGGACGACGGCGTGTACATGTCCGCCCGGTCCCTGGGAGAGGTGAACGTGCAGGTGATCCTGGAAGCGCTGGGCGGCGGCGGCAACTCCACCACCGCGGGCGGACAGGCAAAGGGCATCACCGTGGCCGAGGCCAAGGAGAAGCTGCTGGCGGCCATTGATCAATATTTTGAGGATTGAGGAAATTCTCAAGGCCCCCTCTGAGAGGGGGGAGCGATCCGAGCGCTGCCAGTGGCAGATAAAGCGAGGTGAGCGAGTGGCCGTGGTCAAAATTTCGGCGGCTTAAATGCCGCAGCGAAATTTTGGGTACCACAACAGGAACTGTCACCGGAGGTGACTGGGGGAGAGAATTTAAGCGTTTTGTTCTCTCCCTCCGTCAACGCTTTGCGTTGACACCTCCCTCACAGAGGGAGGCTTTGGGGTGCGGTCGTATACCGAAAGCCCATTCTACAACATAAACCAACCAATCTGACATTAGGAGGACATACCAATGAAAGTGATTTTGACGCAGGATGTGCGGGGCAAGGGCAAGAAGGGCCAGATGATCGAGGCCGCCGAGGGCTACGCCCGCAACTACCTGATCCCCCGGGGTGTGGCGGTGCCCGCCACTGCCGACGCGGTGAACACCATGAAGCTGCGTGACAAGGCCAAGGCCAAGGCCGACGCCGAGGCCAAGGCGGCTGCCGAGGCCATCGCCGAGAAGCTGCAGGGCTGCCAGGTGAAGATCGCCGCCAAGGGCGGCAGTGAGGGCAAGCTGTTCGGCGCCGTCACCAGCGCCGCCATTGCCGACGCCCTGAAGGCCCAGTACGACATGGACGTGGACAGCAAGAAGCTGGTCATCGACGAGCCCATCAAGTCCTTTGGCAGCTATCAGGTGAAGGCCAAGCTGGGCTTTGAGATCAGCGGCACGGTGAACGTGCTGGTCATCGAGGAGAAGTAAGCCCGCCACGCAACCGATAGAAAATGCGTAGGGCGGGGTGGCCACACCCCGCCGCAGGGAATGCCTCGCAGAGTTCGCGGCGCGGACGCCGCGAAAAAATCAAATCATTTTTGCCGCGTCGGGACGTTAAGAAAATATGCCGGTGGCATATTTTCAGTCCCGATCTCGGCGGCTATGCCGCCGTAGCATTCATCTGGATATCCACCGTACTGCGAGAGAGCGGATTGCCGCGCCAGTGTGAGCACTGGCTCGCAATGACAGGTTAGAGATTTTGCCGCGTTGTGCGGGCCGATGTGGGCATCGGCCCCTACACCAGATATCTAAACTCCCCACGAAAGGCAGGTGTGACAATGGACGAACTATTGATGCGGGGCATGCCCCACTCCGCCGAGGCGGAGCAGGCGGTGCTTGGCTCCATGCTGATCGACGGCGACTGCGTGAAGGACGTGATGGATCAGCTGCAGGCGGAGGACTTCTACCTGCGGCAGAACCGCGAGATCTTCGAGACCATCGCCCACATGTTTGTCTATTCCCAGCCGGTGGACGGCGTGACCGTGGCCAGCGAGATGGAGAAAAACGGCCTGTACACCGACGCCACGCGGCCCTACCTGCTGCAATTGATGGAGGTGACGCCTACCTCCGCCAACGTGGGCGAGTATGTGAAGATCGTCCGGGACAAGGCGCTGATGCGGCAGGGGGGCACCGCCGCCGCCAACATCACCGCCATGGTGCAGGAGGGCGGCGCTTCCGCCGCCGACATGCTGGAATCGGCGGAGCAGAAGGTGTACGCCATTCGCCGGGGCCGCAGCGCCCAGAACATGGTGCCGGTCAGCCAGATCTTACAGGACGTGATGAACCGGCTGGAGGAGCTGTCCAACAGCGGCAACGAGCTGCCGGGGCTGTCCACCGGATTTTCCGCTGTGGACGGCAAGATCAACGGCCTGAACAAGTCCGACCTGCTGCTGCTGGCGGCCCGTCCCGGTATGGGAAAGACCAGTATGGCGCTGAACGTGGCGCTGTCAGCGGCGAGAGATTCCGGCAGGACCGTGGCCATCTTCTCGCTGGAAATGTCCCGCGAGCAGCTGGTCACCCGCCTGATCGCCGCCGAGGGACTGGTGGAGAACACCCGCCTGACCACCGGCAACCTGCGGGAGAGCGACTGGCAGCGGATCGCCGAGGCGGCCTCTAATCTCAGCCGCATGGATATCCGCATCGACGACAATCCCCTGCTGACGGCGGCGGACATGAACGCCAAGTGCCGCCGACTGGACAATCTGGGGCTGGTGGTCATCGACTATCTGCAATTGATGACCAGCGCCGGCGGCAAGGGCTATTCCGGCGAGAACCGCCAGCAGGCGGTGTCCGATATCAGCCGTATGCTGAAGATCATGGCCAAGGAATTGCAGGTGCCAGTGCTGTGCCTTTCCCAGCTGAGCCGCGCCAACGAAAAGCGCGACGACAAGCGGCCCATGCTGTCCGATTTGCGTGAATCCGGCGCCATCGAGCAGGACGCCGATATCGTCATGTTTCTGTACCGCGACGACTATTATAATAAGGACTCGGAGAAGCACAATATCGCCGAGTGCATCGTGGCCAAGAACCGCCACGGCGAAACCGGCAAGGTGGAGCTGCGGTGGATGCCGGAGTATACCGCCTTCGGCACGCTGGAAAACCGCTACGGCGACGACGAGGGGTGAGCCATGGATCTGCTTCCCTGGATGGAACGGTGGGGCATGTTGCCGCCGAAAGGCGGCGTGCTGCTGTGCGCCGTGTCCGGCGGGCGGGACTCCGTGTGCCTGCTGCACTATCTGGCGGCCATCGCGCCGCAGCGCGGCTTCACCGTGGCGGCGGGCCATCTGAACCACCAAATGCGGCCCGAGGCCCGACGGGACGAGGATTTCGTCCGTGAGCTGTGCCGGACGCTGGGGGTCGCGTTCTATACCGAGGCCGCGCCGGTCTATGAGACGGCGGCACGCTGGGGCCTTGGCGTGGAGGAAACGGGACGGCGGCTGCGGTACGAGTTTTTGTTCCGCACGGCGGACGCCATCGGCGCCGACCGGATTGCTACCGCCCACCACGCGCAGGATCAGGCGGAAACGGTACTGCTGAACCTGCTGCGGGGCACCGGCCCGGAGGGGCTGGGCGGCATTCCGCCGGTGCGTGGCCGTATCGTGCGGCCGCTGCTGCAAACCGGCCGCGCCGAGATCGAGGACTATTTACAGGAAAACGGGCTGTCCCACGTGGAGGACAGCACCAACGAGGATACCCACTACGCCCGCAACCGTCTGCGGCGGGAGCTGTGGCCCCGGCTGGAGACCATCAATCCCGCGCTGACGAAAGCCATCGGCCGCACGGCGGAGATCCTGCGGCGGGAGAACGGCTATCTGGACACGCTGGCGGCGGAATATCTGCCGCCGTCGGGCACGGCGGTGGAGACGGCGCGGCTGCTGTCCGCGCCGGAGGCGCTGCGCAGCAGATGGTGGGTGTAGCCGGATTCATCCTCATGCGCGAGCGCGTCGAGCAGCTCCCGCGCGGTGAAGGAGCGGGAAATCGGCGTGCGATAGGGGAAGGCATGGAAGAGCGAGGTGTAATCCGCGCCCTGGCTGACGAGCATCATCAGCACGGAGAGAATTGCCTTCTGTCCGGTGACGTTGTAGAGCAGGACGCCCGCTTCCAGCGTATCGGCGGTGTGCATCGCGTCCTCCGCAGAGAGGGCGCACACGCGCAGGGTATCGTGCAGATATTTCATGTAGCGCAGCATGAAGGTCAGGAACTGCTTGTCGCCGCTCATCGAGTAGGCGGCGCAGAGCGCGCGAAGCATGCGTCCGCGCGCGGCGAAGGTCTCGCCCGGCGCGCCGAACGAACCATCCTCGCGCTGGCGCTCGACCACGCGGCCACACAGGCG
>ENA-ORSI01000146-ORSI01000146.1-human-gut-metagenome-genome-assembly--contig:-NODE-146-length-71069-cov-4.391261_pt1 | contig 71069 bp, 62 predicted proteins | sample MGYA00242187_ERZ509154 | MGnify/ENA primary metagenome ERZ509154 (study PRJEB26280, sample SAMEA2338627) | human gut metagenome | biome: human gut; feature: human-associated habitat; material: faeces...
ACTCGCGACCCTAACCTTGGCAAGGTTATGCTCTACCAACTGAGCTATTTCCGCGATTGCGGATGCAAAGGTAGATATTTTCCTTAAACCTGCAAACATTCCGCAGACTTTTTTCACACAGAAAAGTGTACATTTTCGCCAGGCATACAAGCAGACTTTTGATTATCAACTCATTCGCCCACGATAATCTTCATAAGAAAATTGCTTGAAAACTTCAGCTTTTCCTTCTTTTGTCCACATTGCAATGGCCGGATGGTGAATTCCATTGAACATATTCGTCTTTACAGTGGTGTAATGTATCATGTCCTCAAAGATGATTCTCTCCCCTATCTGCAGCTCATGGTCGAAACTCCACAGTCCCATATAGTCGCCGCTTAGGCAGGAGTTTCCTCCAAGACGATAGACATAAGGACCCGCATCACCCATCTCCGCTCCACGCACTGCAGGCTGATAGGGCATCTCCAGGCAATCCGGCATGTGGCACGTAAAGCTAACGTTGAGAATGGCAGTACGAATGCCGCGGTTTTCCACGATGTCCACTATCTCCGAGCTCAGCACACCGGTCTGCCAAGTGAAAGCGGAACCGGGCTCAAGAATGATTTGAAGATGCGAATAGCGCCCCTTCAAGCCCTGCAACAGACGGACAAGATGCTCTACATCATAATCCTTACGCGTCATCAGATGCCCGCCTCCTAAATTCAACCACTTAATCTGTGAGAACCAGCGGGAGAATTTTCCTTCCAAGTGCTCCAATGTGTGTTCCAGTTCGTAGGAAGAAGACTCGCAATGACAATGACAGTGAAAACCTTCAATACCCACCGGAAGTTCTTCGGGAAGCGGGTCGGCCATTACACCGAAGCGAGTACCGGGTGCGCAGGGATTATAAAGCTCCGTTTCCACCTCAGAGTATTCGGGATTGATACGGATACCGCAGGAAATGCCGCTTCCCTCCGCCACCACTACCGGATAAAAGCGGTGGAACTGCGAAAGCGAATTGAAAGTGATATGGCTGCTGCACCGCATTATCTCCGGAAAATCGGCCTCGGTATAGGCAGGCGAGTACGTATGTGCCTTACTTCCGAACTCCTCCAATGCCAGACGGGCTTCGTAGACGGAACTTGCCGTAGAGTGGTCTATATACTCCCTGAAAATGGGAAAGGAACGCCACATGGCAAATGATTTGAAAGCGAGGATTATCTCCACACCTGCGCGGTCGGCCACACTTTTTATCAGTGCGAGGTTCTTTCTCAGCAATCCTTCTTCCATAATATAGCAGGGAGAAGGGAAAAGGGAAAAGTCTTTATTTGTCATTCTTCTATCTATATTTACTATTCTAAATTGTCCGTATGTATCGTTCTAACTGTCTTTTTTTAAGATACCACGGTCCTACACTTATACCATCATCCTCTTACAAATATCCCGTTTTTGTGTGAGACAAAAGATGCGACTATCCTATGACAGCACTTTGAAACGCGCGAAGCGCAGCAAAAGTTGTTTGTCTCCCGCATTCTTGAAGCGGATGGTGGCTTTCGCATTGTCTCCTTCGCCCTCCACTTTCAAAACTTCACCCAGGCCGAAACGTTCGTGCTCTATCAGTTGTCCCTGCTGTACACAGTTGGCAGACCCGCCGGCAGAAGGCGATGTACTTGCCGTATTTGCAGAAGGCGCCACCCGTTTCAAATTACGTGGAACGGTCGGCGCAATAATCTGCTGTTTCGGTCGTACAGACACACGTTCTTTTCCTCCATACGGAGCATCTTCCCTATCAGGCGCAAAGCCTCTGGCGTTCTCCCTGCGGAAAGCGGCGGCTTCCTCCTCTACCCTGCGGAACATTCCCGCATCCTGAGGCAGACGCAGGAAACGTATATCTATATCCTTCAGGAAACGGCTGGGACTGCCGAACTCCATCTTGCCATACCGGAAACGTGTCTTTGCATACGACAGGAAACAGTGTTCTTCGGCACGTGTGATGGCTACATAAAACAGCCGCCGTTCTTCCTCCAATGCCCGGGGAGAGTCACCCACCATGCCGCTGGGAAAAAGATTCTCCTCCATCCCCACTACAAACACATTCTTGAACTCCAATCCCTTGGCCGAATGTACAGTCATCAGGGTTATCTTCTCATCGTCCCCATCCTTATCCGAATCCTGGTCGGTAAGAAGGGAAACTTCCGAAAGGAAGTCACCCAACAACACGTTCGGTTTTCCTTCCTCCTGCCGTTGGGCACAAAAATCACTCATACCGTTCACCAGCTCCTCTATATTCTCCTTACGGCTCAGATTCTCGGGAGAGTTGTCCTGACACACATCATTGATGATGCCCGATTGGCGGATAATGTCGGCACCAATCTCATAGGCATTCTTCTCCGCAGCATCTGTGATAAAGGCGGATATAAGTTCGCGGAATGCCTGTAACTTTCCCACCGTACCTTTATTGAAGTTCAAGCCATACGCCAACGGCTCACAAAGCACAGTCCACAAACTGACATTGTGCCCGGTGGCGGCAGCAATGATTTTTCCCACTGTCGTATCTCCGATACCCCGTGCAGGATAATTGATAATACGTTTGAAAGCCTCTTCATCATTGGGATTCACTATCAGACGGAAGTAAGCGATAACATCTTTGATTTCCTTGCGTTGATAGAACGACAAGCCTCCATAAATACGGTAAGGCATACTGCGTTTGCGCATGGCTTCCTCAAAGATACGGCTCTGTGCATTGGTACGGTAGAGTATCGCAAAATCAGAGTAGGCATAGCGCTTTTCACGCCGCAGTTCAGCTATCTTATTCACCACAATATCCCCTTCTTCCACATCACTGTATGCCTGGTACACACCAATGGCCTCTCCCTTCTCCTTTTCCGAGAACACTTCCTTGCGTATCTGCCACTGGTTCTTTTCTATCAGGCTGTTGGCCGCGCGGACAATGGTCTGGGTGGAACGGTAATTCTGCTCCAGCTTGAAGACCTTCGTATCGGGATATACTTTCGTAAAGTAGAGAATATTGTCAATATCGGCACCACGGAAGGAGTAAATACTCTGTGCATCATCCCCCACCACACAGACATGCTGATGGTTCTTGGCAAGTTGCAGCACGATGCTGTGCTGTGCAAAATTGGTATCCTGATACTCATCCACCAGAATGTAACGGAACTGCTCCTGATAACGTGCCAACACCTCGGGGTGGTCTCGGAACAGCAGGAATGTGTAGAACAGCAAATCGTCGAAGTCCATCGCATCCGCCCGCCGGCAACGCTCCCAATATCTCTGGTAGATGTCGCGAAGCGCCGGAACCTTGGCAGCACGGTCTCCTTCGTAAGCCTCCTTGTTGTTGGCATAGCCTGCCGGAGAAACCAGATGATTCTTGGCATTCGAGATACGCGCCTGCACCATCCCCGGCTTGTACACTTTCTCATCCAGCCCCATTTCCTTGATAATGGAACGTATCAAGCTTTTACTGTCTGCCGTATCGTAAATGGTAAACTGCGAAGTGAAGCCGATATACCCGGCCTCGACATGCAGAATGCGCAGGAACATGGAGTGAAAGGTTCCCATCCACAGATGGCGCGCCCTCTCCGGCCCCACCTGACGGGCTATACGCTCCTTCATTTCGCGCGCCGCCTTGTTGGTAAAGGTCAATGCCAGAATGTTCCAAGGCTGGTAGCCATTCTCCAGCAGATAAGCAATCTTGTAGGTCAGCACGCGCGTCTTTCCCGAACCGGCACCGGCTATCACCAGTGACGGACCGTCATTGTATAACACCGCGTTCCGTTGTCCTTCGTTCAGTTCCTCTATATAATCGGGCATATCCGTATAATCTTAAAATGATGATATTTTTTCTTCCTTTGTTTTTACGGAGGCAAAGATAAAAAAAGCTTCGGAGACGTACGAACATTTCTATAGGTTATAGTGTTTATATAGTAAAGTTCCAAAATTAAATAATTGAAACTTATGAATACAATATTAACGATTTTAATGATAACAGTTATGACTTACGAAATGCCAAAACTTCCCTACACCAACAATGCACTGGAACCTGTAATCAGTCAGCAAGCCATAGATTACCACTACGGTAAACATCTGCAAACCTATGTGAACAACCTCAACAACCTCGTTCCGGGAACGGAATTTGAAGGCAAAGACCTGGTAACCATTGTTGCCACAGCACCGGACGGTGCCATCTTCAACAATGCAGGACAAGTGTTGAACCACACATTATACTTCTTACAGTTTGCTCCGAAGCCTGCCCACAGCGAGCCTACCGGCAAGCTGGCAGAAGCCATCAAACGCGACTTCGGCAGCTTTGAGAATTTCAAGAAGGAATTCAACGCGGCAGCTGTCGGCTTGTTCGGCTCCGGATGGGCTTGGTTGTCTGCCGACAAGAACGGCAAACTCCACATCACCAAAGAAGCCAACGGTAGCAATCCGGTACGCGCCGGTCTTGTTCCGCTACTCGGATTCGACGTGTGGGAACATGCCTACTATCTTGATTACCAGAACCGCCGTGCCGACCATGTGAACGAACTGTGGAGCATCATCGACTGGGATGTAGTAGGTAAAAGACTGAAATAAGTAACAAGGTCCCACTAAACATGTTAATGACGCATTCTTGAGCAACTAAGGTTCAAGAATGCGTTTTCTTGTTTAAAATAGCCATCTAACATATTTTAAAGAAATTCTTTGGCTTCTACCATAAGTATTCATTAACTTTGCTAAACTTAAAAGTTAAACAAAAGAAATGAAACTCATCGTAGTAACAGCACCCACATTTTTTGTGGAAGAAGACAAGATTATCACGGCACTATTCGAAGAGGGGCTGGATATTCTACATCTGAGGAAGCCGGAAACTCCCGCCATGTATTCAGAACGGCTTTTAACGCTGATACCCGAAAAATACCATAAGCGCATCATTACCCATGAGCACTTCTACCTGCAGGAAGAGTTCAGCCTGATGGGGATTCATCTAAACACCCGCAATCCCAAAGAGCCCCACGACTATTCGGGCCACATCAGTTGCACCTGCCATTCACTGGACGAAGTGCAGAACAAGAAGCATTTCTATGACTATCTGTTCCTAAGCCCGATATATAATTGCATCACAAAGTCCGGAGTCACGTCCGGCTTCACAGCCGAAGAGTTGCGGCAAGCAGGAAAAAGTAAGGTCATAGACAGTAGAGTCATGGCTTTGGGAGGCATTACTCCCGACAACATACTGGAGATTAAGGATTACGGATTCGGTGGTGCCGTTGTAATGGGTGACTTATGGAATAAATTCAATGCCTGCACCGACCGCGATTATCTGGAAGTAATCCGCCACTTCAAGAAGTTGAAGAAAATGGCTGATTGAGCCTTCTTGGACTGGCAAATCAAAATTTACCGTACTCTTTGTATTCAATACCGGCAGGCAACGTGAAATAGAAGGTGGAGCCTTCCCCTTTCTTAGACTCCACACCGATACCTCCCCCATAGTGCTCCACAATAGATTTGGTGATGGAAAGCCCCAACCCCGTACCTTTGATATTGTAGTTCATCTTCACAAACCGTTCAAAGATGGCATGTCTTCCCACTTCATCGATACCACAGCCTGTATCTGCCACATAAAAATAGAAGTTATGGTTGCTCAATCTCCTGCAACCGATTTTCACACTGCCCATCTCCGTAAACTTCAAGGCGTTCCTCACCAAGTTACCTATGACTTGGGCAAAACGCACGCGGTCCACCACCAAACGGCATTGAGGCAACCGTTCTACAAACTCCACCTGAATGCCCGTGGGATGCGAGCGCATATTCTCCGTCGTACAGACTTCATCAATCAGCGCGTTTACATCCACTTCTCCATCGTTATATTCCAGAGTATTTGCCTCAATCTTCGAATAGTCCAGCAAGTCATTGACCAGTTGCAGCAGCGAGTCCTTGTTATCATTAATCTCCTTCAGAAAAGCCATACGGGTTTCTCTGTCCAGATCATCCATTTCGGCAAGCATAGTTGTAAAGCCTACAATGGCATTCAAAGGAGTACGAATTTCGTGAGTCATATTAGCGATGAAAGCATTCTTCAGCTGGTTGGATTCTTCGGCAACCTCATTGATGCGCTGCAACGTCTTCAACCTTTTGCTCTTGCTGATGGAAATGATTATCATGATGACCAAAAGCAGAATGACAATTATCCCAAAACTATATACCAATGCTTCATTATTCTGATAGAAGTCATTCGTCCAAACATCGTATGCTGCCGTAATTGTCAATATCATCGTTTTTTGCTTGCTTATTGGAAACTATAAAATTATGGGAAGCAAATATACTAAAGAAAATACAAATAAATTAATAGAAACTACAGTTTTTTCCAACAAAATAGGCCGCATGCCATTACCAAGTAAAGCATGCAGCCCATAAATGTCATTATTCAGTATTATTGAAATCAGCCTTCAATGGCAGCCTGCGCCGCCGTTGAAACGTAACCTAAAGCGTTGGTTATGGGATTTCTGTACGCTATTTGTGAACTACGTGTCTTGGGTAATATGTCGTTTGATTTCATGTCATATTTCGTTATTTATTTTTCGGTTTTATGATGCAAGGGCAAGATACCCTTTATTTCTTTCAGAAATGCCCCTCTGCCGGACTTTGTGCCCTCGGCTGAGGGGTTTATTGTTTTGACGACTGACGCGCCTGCAAATGCCTTAAAATCGCTTCCTGCTCTGTGGACTTGTCGTAGCGGTCTATCGCGGAGTATGAACTGAACTTCTTTGCCCATTGCCAAAATGCGTTGCACTCTCCGCTCTCTGGGTCAGTATATTCGTCCTGCCACATCTCGCAAAGCGAGGCGTATGTCTCTGCCGGGTGTGAGCCGATAGCGTCAACTACCTCGGTCGGGTACTGGCGCATGAGGATGTCAATCCACTCGTCCATGTCAACGCCGGGGTTCTCATGCAGGACGTTCCATGCACACTGCTTCAGTTCGCCGTAGAAGTCCGGCTCCACCTCTTCCTCTTCCAGTTTCTTGACTGCGTTGAAGAGTATCCGCAGTTTGTCAAGTTCTCTCTGTTCGTCAGTCATCATTTTGTCTTGATTAGATATTTTATTACTCCATACACTCCAAACAAAATGTAAAGCAGGAAAATTCCGATTGAGCCTGTTAGAATTTTGACCAGTTTGGGAATAGGCTCACCTGCAAAGTACGCCCATGCAGAATTTACCAGCCATATAATGACAGAAGCAACGAGGCTGAATGCTATGCCATAGATGAGCCATTTAACCCATTTCATTTTTTGAGAAGTATTTGTTTGGTCGTTTCCACTATTGATTCCGAGTAGGTGTCGGGCATAACATAGTCCCAGCCGCACCCATAGGGATAATCCTGCGAATACACAGCCTCGCCATCCTTGTTGTACCCAACAGACTTAACTATCTGAATTTTGTCGAAGTCGGAAGAGATAAGCCACGTCTGCTTTGCCTCTGACTTTTTCGTATCGTTAGGGAACTCCCACTTTACAAATACTCGATAGCAACCATCGCTTTGCATCTTGACATCTTCATAGACAAATACCCATTCGGGGTTCTTCTCCGTCCATTCAATAGCGCAGACCCACGCAAAGTCTTTTGCGTAGACTGCAATAGCGATAATTAAAGCCAGTGTCAGACTAAACAATCTCCTCATTTTGCTTTCAGTTCGGCTATTCGCTCTTTGAGTTCTGCAATTCGCTCGTTCTTTTCAGCCACGAGTGCTTCAAGAGATTTCACTCGCTCTACGAGTACGGCATCGCCGACAATTACCGAGACGTCTCCGCTGTCCGATGCAGGCGAATAGTCGCCCTCGGTGTGGACTTCTTTCTTAGGGGCATCTTCCCCAGTAAGCAACCAACGTGCATCTACATCAAGTGTCACCACGATTTTAGTCACCATGTCAACGCTCGGCTTGCTCCGGCGTTGCTTGCCCAAATAGTTAGATAAGCCAGTCGGGGGCAAACCAATTGACTTAGCAAACGCTGCTTTATTACCGTCAAAGCGGTCGTTTATCAGCGTTTCGATACGGTCGTTTATAGTTTCCATCATACTAAATTGATAATTCGTTCGCTTCCTAATTGTTAAAAAATCTTAAATGTCTATTTGATTTGCCCGATTGGTTTGGATATATAAACCAATTGACTTACCTTTGCACTCAAAGTTACAAAAAAGTAATTAAAGCACCAAGAAATGGAACTAAAAAAACTCAAAACACAATCGCTTCCCGATGCGCTGATGGCGATGAATGTAGGTGAAACCTGCATTGCACCTGACGAGTGTACATCAACCTACGTCAAGAGAGCGTGTTGCGAACTCAAGGAGAAAGGCTATCTGTTTACCACCTCAACCAAGACTGGTGTACAGACCATAACCCGATTGAAATAACCAATTGACTATGGCAAGAAAGTATTTCAAGTCAAAAGACGAGGCGCGAAAGGCACTCCTTGACCGCAAGCGCAACAATCTCTCATGTTGCGATGAGATTTTCAAGATGCCGAAAGGCACACGTCACGCAGGGCAATACGCTGTCTGCTCACACATGGAGTTCTTAAACACTTACTGATATGGCAAAGCACGAAATCTTCTACGCCCTATGCTCCCTCTTCAACGAGGGTGAGGCGGTGGTCGGCATAGACAACGCCAAGCAGGTAATGACGGCCGCACAACACGCGCTCCCCGAGTTCATAGTACGCCCCGGGTTATATGACCCCTACAACAAGACAATTGAACTCCATGTCGAAAACTACGAGCAGGCAAAATGAAGACCATCGAACAGAAACGTGCGCAGGCACAGCGCATAGTCAATCTCATTGACACTCGCGGCGACTGGGTCAACCGTCTCTACCGCTTCACACAATTCCTGCTCAAACATCATCCCGAATTGATAATCAAGTAATCTTACAATAGAATGAAAAAGTATATCCTCACAATCGCACTCGCAACCGCACTACTGACTGGTTGCTCCTCAGCCAAACTCGCCGCCGTCTCCGATGATGAACGCGCCGAAATTTCGTGGAATGCTTTCTGCGATGCCCACGGCTACGACCGCAACGACAACACTTTCCCGACCGTAAATGAGTATCTCGATGCTTGGTGCGGCTCCGTGGACGAAGAAAACGCCCTCATCAAGGCAGGAGTTGAACCCTATTAAATCAAGAGACCATGAACAAGACAATTTCAATTATCCGCATAGCCATTCTGTGCATCCTCTTCAGCGTTGGCTTCCTCTGCATCATTGGCGAGGAACAGGACGAAAATATGTTAGCATTCTTCTTCCACGTCATCGTGGACAAGGCTATAGGCTTCGGCCTTTGCTTCTATGCCGCCCGGCTCTACAAGCGTTGGAGCAAGGTTGACCCTTGGCTGATAGCCTGCGACAAGATGTGTGACGAGGTCATGGACGATTCCATTAACAAAGAGACCGAGGATTGACCGATGGAGTTTCTTCAGTTTGCAGACAAGAGCGTCCCATATCGCATATTCGTGAAAGATGTGGCGGCCGAGGTAGTCCACCTGCTCAAAAAAGATGGTGACGACCCCGAATACGTCAGTCAGCGGAAAGCCTATGAGATGTTCGGGCGCAGGAACGTTGAGCGGTGGCGCAGGAAAGGCGAGGTAAGTCCCTGCAAGCGTCCGGGCAAACTGGAGTACCGAACCGCCGACCTCCGACACCTGCAAAGGAGACAGCAAGACTACTTAGACCCGAACAAGTAGTCACCACGGGAGAATACAGCCAAATGGACGAGGTGACCAGTAGGTGAAAGCACTGGTGCGGTAAAACGCTATCGCAGGTTCGATTCCTGCTTCTCCCACCAACGAGTTAACAACATTCTAATTTCAAAATGATATGAGTAAAATCAATCTTACCGTTGACCAAATCAACGACCTGCAACCGCAGGACATCGCCACGAATGAATTTGTGCGCGACAAGTTCATCCAAATCTACGAAGCCATGTGGACGCCCTCTACTGGCGTGTCCGGCGAAGCCGCCTATGAGCGCGAAAGCCGTAACTTCAACCGCATCCTCGCCGAGAAAGAGGACATCCGTAAGAGCTGCACCCGATTCTCGCTCTTCACCGCGTTCCTTGATGTGGCTATATCGGGCCTCTCCCTTGACGCAGGTACTCGTGCGCAGGCATACCTGCTCTCTCGCTCCATCGCCGTTGATTCCTACCTCGATGAGCATAATAACAAGAAGAACAGATACGAAACCCAGTGTGTCCTCACTATCTCCGGCTACGGCGAACTCCTGCACCGCGCCCGTGTCGGCCAGATACGCCACGCCGACAACCCGGTAATCGTGTATGCCGAGGACGAGTTCGAGTTCGGAGAGCGCAATGGCAACAAGTTCGTCAACTACACCTGCCGTCTGCCCCACACATCAGGCAATATCGTAGCCTGCTTCATGAAGATTACTCGCGCCGACGGCTCGGTTGACTACGCTGTCATGCTCCCCGAGGACTGGAGCCGCCTCGCAGGTTATTCTGCTCGTCAGAACCGCAAGTGGGACAACACCAACCGCCGATGGGTTGAGGGTGCGCCCAACGCTCTCTACGGACAGCGCGGACAGGACAATACATTCAAGATTGATACTGGCTTCCTCATCGCCAAGTGTATCAAGCACGCTTTCAAGTCCTACCCGAAAGCGCGTGTCGGCCGTGCAACCCAACTGGAATCACAGCAGGTTGATGACATGGAAATCAACGATGACATCTACGGACTGGAGGACGGCTCTTCCGTCAACACCTCAACAGGCGAAATCATGCCCAAGCAGGACACTGGCTTTGCCCCGGCTCCCGACACCTCCGCAGGTGTGACCATCAACCCCGAAGCCTCTGCCGACAACACAGAGGGAAGCGATGATGTATTCTAATAACCCTTACAATACCAAAGTACAATGAGTGAAACTAATAACAACCTGCCTATCCTGCGCGAAGAGAACGTGCAGATGATAGTGCAAAGCGCGCCCAACGCCTATGACACAAACTCGCTCTCATCTATGCGTTGCGCCGACTTCGGGAAGAATCTGCTTGCCGAGATAGAGCGTTCCGGCATGACCGATGAACTGGACAAACGCTGTGCAGACTACATCGACAAGGCGAAACGTACGCTAAAGGCTATGAATGAACGCCGTGCGCCGTTCACAAAACTCTTCGACCAGATACGCTCCGAGTTCACTGGCATGGAGAACAACATTGACCCTTCCAAAAAGGACACAGTGCCGTATCTGATTCAGCAGAAACGTAACGCATTCGCCGCCAAAAAGCGCGAGGAGGCTGAACCCGCCCGGCAGCAGCTGCGCCGTCAGCAACATGAGGATGCCGTGAAGAAGTACACGCAGGAAGCCGAGGATGACTACCGCCGTCAGTTTGACGGAAAGGTCACCGCCGACCTCAACACGCTCACAAGCCTCAACCAGTCGCTCACGCTCACAAACTTTGACGAGGTCAGCGAGAAAATCAAAAACTTTACCGTTACTCTCGGCAACGAGTGGTTTCAGCATTGTCAGTCCTACGCCCACAAGCCGTATGAAATCAGTGACGGCGAGGCTATTCAGATACGCCAGTCAGTCCTCAACCGCGTTTCCAAGCAGTTCAAGGAACAGTATACAAGCGAGGTCGGCGACTACCGCGACACTATCACTGACGCTCTCCCCTCAAAGAAGCGCGAACTGGAGCGCATGGCAAAAGCCAATGCCGAGGAACAGGCGCGTATGAAAGCCGAACTGGAGGCGCGTGAAGCTGCGGAGGCTCGTCGTCTTGACGAAGAGCGCAAGCGCAAGGAGGAGGAAGCCGCCGCCGCAAAGAAAGCACAGCAGACCGCTACCGAAATGGACGGTCTTTTCGGCCAGGCCGCCGTGGCCGCCCCCGTTGGCTATCAGCCTAAGACCGCCGTCAAGAAGCGTATCGTCACCGACGGCGCCGACGGCATTCTCGCCGTGGTCTCCATGTGGTGGTCGAAAGAGGGTCGCTTCCTATCCGTGGAGGAACTCAGCAAGATTTTTAAGAAGCAGATTACCTTCTGCGAGAAACTCGCAAACGACAAGGATAACCCCGAACTCATCAGTTCGCCTTTCGTGCGCTACGAGGAAGAGGTTAAAGCGAAGTGAGCATGAACAATCCCGATGCATACTATCAGCGCAGTGAGGTCAGCAACTCCGACCTCACTGCCTTGAAAGAACTCCTGCACCCTCGCCCCATGTTCGGTGACCGCGAGGCGACTTTCCGCTTCGGGTCTATCGTGGACGCTATCATCACCGAACCATCACGTGTGGACTTCCTGCGCATGACGATTGATGGCGAACAGGTCAACGAGGACGAGTTCCTTCATGCACGCGAAATGCAACGCGCTCTCCGCGCCGAGGCGCGCCGTGACCCTTTCCTTGCCAAAGTCCTTGAACTCGCCGACACTCAGCGGTTCATGGTCAACAAGGCGCAGGAGTTTGAGAACGGCGGCTTCCGTTTCACGCTCGACACACGCTGTAAATGGGACTGGTGGTTGGATGCCGCGCATTTCGGCGGTGACCTCAAAACCACAGCCTGCACCACGCAGGCCGAATTTGAGCAGTCGGTTGACTTCTTCGACTGGGACCGGTCCCGCGCATGGTACATGGACATAGCCAAATCCGACAAGGATTTCATCTATGCAATCTCAAAGAAGAACTGCAACATCTTCAAGTTATTCATTAACCGGGGCGATGACACCTACAATCGCGGACGCGAAAAGTATGAAGACCTCGCTTTCAAATACTGGTGTTTTGTAGCATGAGCAATCTCCGACATAATCTCAAAGTTGAGCCGTACCCTTACCAAAAAGAGGGTATCAAGTCAGGTCTGCGGTGGCAACGCTTCCTCATAGGCGATGAGCCGGGACTGGGCAAGACGCTCCAGAGCATCGGAGTGGTTGACTGCGCCAATGCTTATCCTTGCTTGGTTATCTGTCCGTCCTCTCTCAAAATCAACTGGCAACGCGAATTTGAGAAGTTCACGGATAAGAAAGCACTGGTGCTTGACAACTCCGTGTCCACGACATGGCCCTATCTCTTGCAGATGGGTATGCAACAGGTCGCCATCGTCAACTATGAGAGTCTGCGCAAGTTCTTCGTTTGGGATATTCACGCACGGAAAGGTCAGTCTTTCCGGCTCAAAGATGTGGTGTTCTGTCCTCACATCAACCTCTTCAAGTCGGTAATCATTGACGAGAGTCACCGCGTCAAAGACCCCTCCGCACAGCAGACAATCTTTGCGCGTGGCATCGTTGAGGGCAAGCAATGGCGCATACTCCTTTCGGGTACGCCTGTTGTCAATCGCCCTGCCGACCTCATCGCGCAGCTCTCCATCATGGGCAGACTGGCAGAGTTCGGCGGTCGATCCAAATTCCTCGCCGACTACGGCGGTGGCGAAATCTCCAAAGAACGCCGTGGCAAAGATGAGGATGACGAACCGCGCAACCTTGAACGACTCTCCGAGGAACTCTACTCTCGCTGTATGATTCGCCGTGAGAAAGCAAAGGTGCTGACACAACTACCCGACAAGACGCGCACTGACCTCTATGTTGACATATCCAACCGGGATGAGTACGAACTGGCGGCCGAGGACTTGGCCGAGTACCTCCGCACTTATGCCAAATGCGAGGACTATGAGATACGCCGTAAAATGCGCATGGAGGCTCTTGTGAAGTTCATGACCCTGCGCTCGCTATCTTCAAAGGGAAAGGTACGGCAGGCGGTTGACTTTGTCAAGACGTTTCTCGCCAACGGCAAACCTCTTATACTCTTCTGCTCCCTGCATGAGATTGTGGACGAGTTGAAGAAGGCTTTTCCGAAAGCGGTCAGCGTCACCGGGCGCGACTCCATGATGATGAAGCAGGCGGCGGTCGATGCTTTCCAGTCCGGCAAGGCTCAACTGATAATATGCTCCATCAAGGCCGCAGGTGTCGGTCTTACACTCACAGCCTCATCAAACGTGGCGTTCGTGGAATTTCCGTGGACGTATGCCGACTGCTGCCAGTGCGAAGACCGCGCCCACCGCATAGGGCAAAAGGACAATGTGACCTGCTATTACCTCATCGGTCGCCACACCATAGACCGAACTCTCTACGACATTATCCACAAGAAGAAATCTATCGCCAATCAGATAATGGGCAGTGACGATGATATTCCGACTGACGAGATGTATTTCGACCAACTTGCAGACCTCTTCCTAAATCCCGACTCTGATGGCTGACGTTTGCAAGACCGACCTGCAAAAGGTCATTTCCTACCTCGATGAGGCTGCGAAATTATATGATGCGCTCCCCATGCAGAAATGCAAGTGCCGGGCGCACATGATAAATCAGTTAACAACGAAATTAAAAACAAAACTCAATGACAAAAAATGAATTAGCCAAAGAGGTGGCGGTTTCCGAGAAACTATGCCTCTCAACTGCATTTAAGGCTGTGGACGGAATTCTCCGTGTCATCAAGGAAACACTCGCAAAGGGTGAGGTAGTAACCCTCCGTGGTTTCGGCACCCTCTCTGTGATGGACTGCGCCGAACGCAACGCGGTTCATTTCAAGACCAAAGAGCCGATTGTCGTTCCTGCTCACCGCTCAGTGAAATTCAGACTCAGTAAAGAACTCAAAGAACTACTCAACAATGGCACAGTGGATTGAAGTAAAAGCACGCTACGACAAGGTAATGGACAATGGCGTGGTCAAGAAAGTGACAGAACCATACCTCGCTGAAGCGCTGTCCTGCACCGAAGCGGAGGCAAGAGTAACCGAGGAACTCACGCCTTTTATCAGCGGCGACTTCCGCATTTCATCGGTAGTCACCACCAAAATCTCGGAAATCTTTTGGGATGCGTCCGGCGACCGCTACTACAAGGTCAAGGTCAATTTCATCACCATTGACGAAAAGAGCGCAACCGAGAAGAAGGCCGCCTCCTACATCCTTGTGCAGGCTTCCAGTTTCAAGCAGGCTTACGACAATTTCCTTGACGGCATGAAAGGTACTATGGCCGACTACGAGATTGAGGCTATCACGGAAACAAAGTTGGTGGATGTTTATCGTGCCAACCTTACAACCTCAGACAATGGCTAAATTCCCGGTCAACCCATTTGTTCACGGAGTGAGGGGCAACAAGTCCTCGCAGAAAAGCAACAAGTATGGTGCGGAGCGTGTCGGCGTACACGCTTCCCAAAAGGAGCATGACCGCTCCAACCAACTGAAGTTGTGGGAACGCGCCGGACTTATCTCCAATCTCCGTGAGCAAGTGCCTTATGAACTAATTCCTGCCCAGTATGACGGTTATGTATGTCAGAAGGAACAGTGCAAGACGTGTCCCGACATCGCCGGGTGCAGCAGTCAAAAGCGCGAACGTACCAAATGTGGCATCGCCATGAAATACAAGCCGACTCGCATTGAAATAGAGAAGTCCTGCAAGTATATCGCCGACTTCGTCTATACCGACAATGAGACCGGGCATACGGTTGTGGAGGATACCAAAGGTATGCGGACAAAAGATTATATCATCAAGCGGAAACTCATGCTCTACCTGCATGGCATCCGCATAAAGGAAGTCTGACTATGGATCGAGAGAGTTTCATATTCTACCGCAGCTTCTATGAGGCTATCAGTTGTATGCCTCCCGAAGTGCAGATTGAAATATATCCTGCCATCTGTGAGTATGCGCTGTTCGGGAAATCTCCCAAGAATCTTTCCGAGATAGCAAAAGGTATGTTCGCATTGATTAAGCCTAACATTGACGTGAACACCGCACGGTATGAGAATGGCAAGAAAGGGGCGCAATACGGCAAGCGTGGCGGCCGTCCGCGAAAACAGCAGACCGCCCCTGCCGAACTGACATACACGGTAACATACGAGCAGGAGGTGGAACAGATGCGCACTGACGAGAACTGGCGCAAGTCTATCTGCGAGGACTACAACATCACAGCGGAAGAGTATGACAAACGCCTCTCTCGTTTCCTTGACCGCTGTAACGAAGATAAGGCCCGAAAGGGCAAGGAACATCATGACAGTTTCGTGGATTGTCAGAGCCATCTGCGCTACTGGATGACAAAAGCCTACCCGGTCGCTCAGGCAAATGCCGGAAAGAAACCCGATGACGATGACCCGCCGTTCCCAACCTCCGACTACTCTTTCAAGGGTGGCTTCGGAGGCATGGATGTATAAAACAGACGCACAATGATTACTCCGCTTCAAAAATACCCTCCCTGTCTCATTGACGAACTCGCCAAATACGGTCAGAAACCTACTGGCGACTTGGACTGGGACAAGTGTGTGCTTGACTGCATGAAGCGCAGGGCAAACAACAATGCCGTCATTGCGGCCATGGAGATTGGCAATGTCATCAAAAAGGCGAATGAGGATAAGGAAAAGGAGCGCAAGAAATTCCCCGACCTTACCGACCCTGCCATATATGAGCTGCACTCCCGTCTGTTCCTGCACATCGCCAATATGATTGTCATTGAACCGCAAGACCGCGCTTTCATTGTTGATGAGCATAACAAGCAGGTTATCCGCTTTCTGCTCTACTACTTCAACAATTGCAAGTTGGCCGAAGAGGTTTTCCCGGAGCGTGGCTATAAGCTGCACAAGCATATCATGCTCCAAGGCGGTATCGGTGTCGGCAAGACTATGATAATGCAGTGCTTCTCCGAATATCTGAAACGCATAAACTCGCCCCGGTTCTTTCATAATCTGTCAGTGTCGCAGATGGTGAACTACTACACCATCCACAACAACCTTGACAGTTACACTTTCAACGAGGAGGGCAGTGTCGGTTTCAGACCTAACCCGGAAAACGTCTGCCTCAACGATGTTGGACTCAACGATGACAAACTCTTCTACGGCACGAACACAGCCGTGCTGACCGATGACTTCCTGCTCGCCCGTAACGACATTTGGGCAGGATGGAACAAGTTCGCCCACATCACCACCAACCTTGACGACAAGGCTCTCATCAAGCGGTTCACGCAGATTGACAAATACGGTCGCGTGGTCGATCGCTTCAAAACATACAATGTAATTCCGATAACTGGCACAAGCCGAAGATAACAATTAAAAATATCAAAATGACAACAGCAACAATACTCGCCGTAATACTGGCTTTCTGTCTTGGTGCGACTATCATCATCGCAATGCGTCACTACTATGACGCAAAGCACATCCGTAAAAAATACAATACTGTCTGCGCCAAGCTCAAACGCTTCAAAGCCGCAGACAGAGACTGCAACGCCGTTTACAACGTCCGCCGTATTGAATGCCTTGAAGAGCATGAACACAACGGACGTTGGGCTGTATGCCGTACAAGCATACAGGACGGCTATATCCACAACACCTGCATCAAGGTGTTCACTGATGAAGATGATGAGTTCAACCACAGCGAGGCGCAGGAACTCGTTGACAAAATCAATGAGAAATGAAACCTTTACACCTTGTCCTCAATAAGCAATGGTACGAAGAGATTGCTTCAGGTAGGAAGCCGGAGGAGTATCGTGAACTTTCCAACTACTGGATTCATCGGCTTTGCTTCTCCCGTATCCAAGGTGATTGTACCAACCCACGCAAAGGAAAAGAGGGAGTATGCGCGTATTGTCATGCCGAACATCATCAAGACTGGTGCGCATATCCTTTTGACTGCGTAACCTTTCAACTTGGATACGCTAAGAATGCTCCACGCATGACCTTTGAGGTCAAAGAAATATGCATTGGACATGGCAAAGTAATATGGGGCCGTCCCAAAGGAATCAACCCACATTTCATAATTAGATTGGGTGATAGAATAGATGGGAATCTTCTTATCACAGATTCCGATTTAGAAAAACTTGGTTGTGGAGAATGTGATGGCAGTGCATTTGTATGCAATAACGGAAAATCCGTTTTGGACAATGCAATTATTGTATGGAATAAAGGGAAGTGCAACGATAACTGCGGTTGCTTTGAGTGCTTTAAGAAACTAAAAAGGAGATAACAATGAGTAAAATTCAATGTGAAATCTGCGGTGAGATGAAATCTCAGCAGGAAATGTCGAAGTCTTACAAGCACCGCTGTAAGGAGTGTGTCGCCCGGCTCACTCGCATAGAACGACAAGCCGCCAAACAACGTGCCGAACATCTCAAACAGCAACTGGATGGGACCGGCTACACTATATCCTCACCCGAAGATAGACGCAAGGAGCGTATTCTAATAGCGTCATTCGCCATGCAGGGGATGATTGCCAACGATAGGTTCTACGATGCCCTGCTGGATAAAGGCAACCACGCAAAGGCATTAGCGGTTACTTCGTTGAAGTTCGCTGACGCTCTGCTTACCGAGGTTGACAAAGAGAAAGGAGGTTGTAATGAATAACTCTCATGTTCCAAAAGCAATAGTTAACATGATGATAGAACGTGGGTACAATGGAGATAAAACCATCTGCCATTCACAAGCTGCTAAATGGTTGCTCAACAAATACGATGCATGGATTGAAGTATGCCCACGATATATGATTCCCCTTGATGGCGATTGCGAAACTGAAGTTCTCTTGTGGGAATTGGACGTAAGACACACACTTCATCGAATGTCAGGAGATGGATATTGCGCCCACTTTGCTATTCACCAAGAATGCAATCCAAGCGAACAGCAATTGGAAGATGCCGATACATACGGCATTAGCGTCCTTTGGGATGATATAAAATTTTATAAAACTCCCGAAGATGCGTACTGCGCAGGCTTGATACGCACAATGCTTTGGCTTGATGGAGAGAAAGGAGGCAACAATGACAATTGAACAACTCAATTCAGCGAATTCACTTCGATGGTCAATAACTGATATTGAACGTACATCTGAAATACTCAACAAGGCAACTGTCTGTATTGATAAGAACAAATTGGCTTTTGGCTTTAATGAGGATAGTATTGAACTCCTGCCTGAAGAGCAGGATGAACTGGAGTCATTACGGCAAGCCTATCTGACAGTCCTGCGTACTGCCAATAATCGCAAACTTGGTGAACTCAAATCACAATTTGATGCTATATGAACTCCCGACAATTCTTCGACCGGGTAGTACAGCTCCGCAAGTTTCAAAAGGAATATTTCGCCACGCGAAGTAAAGATGCACTCCGCCAGTCCATCGCATTGGAGAAAGAGATTGACGCAGAGATTGAGCGTGTCCAGTCTATTCTTAACAATAAACCAGTTGAACAACCAAACCTATTCAATAATGAATAATAATCTTGACATACCGATATTAGATGCTTGCTGTGGTGGCAAGATGTTCTACTTTGACAAGCATGACCCAAGAGTGTTGTTTCAAGATATTCGCAAGATTGAAACAACTCTATGCGATGGTCGCTCTTTCAAGGTTGAGCCGGATATAATCGGCGACTTCACCAGTATGTCTTTCCCGGACAACTCTTTCCGTATGGTGGTCTTTGACCCTCCACACCTTAAATATTCGGGAAGCAAGAAAGAGTTGGACGGTTGGCAGATGGTCAAGTATGGTGCGCTCTTGCCCGGATGGAAATCTACCTTGGCCAAGGGTTTTGCAGAATGTTTCCGAGTCCTCATGCCCGGCGGTTTCCTAATATTCAAATGGAACGAAACGGATATCAAGGTATCCGAAATTCTTGCACTGACACCCGAAAAGCCAATATTCGGTCACATATCGGGCAAACGTGCCAATACACACTGGATATGTTTCATGAAAGGAGAATCATTATGACAATAGCAAAACAACTCGCTCTCGTCCTTGTCAAAGAGGTTATTGCTAACAAACGCAACAAGCACATCGTCCCCGACTACGCCCTTCGCAATGAAGTCAGCGCATTGCTCGGCCAGGCACTTGATGCTCTGGTCGCTGACGGCTCGCTCGTTCAGCGTAAGGCATCAGTTAATCGTTTCATCGCTTATGAGATTTCCGAAACGCAGGGCCAATCTGCTCTATAAGTTGCGCCGGAAAGGGATTAAAGTTGACACCAAGCAGCGTGTCATCTTCATTTCCTATGGCAATGAGCCTTGGCAATATATTCAGACTGTACGGCTCTGCCGTGAGTTTAATTTCAATATTCAATTCATTATCACATGAACATAGGTATAGTTGACGTTGATGGGCATAACTTCCCCAACTTCGCACTCATGAAAATATCAGCGTGGCACAAGTCGCAAGGCGACAATGTGGAGATTGCGTTGCCCATGTTCGGCAACTATGACCGCGTATATCAGTCCAAGATATTCACGTTCACTCCCGATTCTACCGACTTTGACGGCAAGTGTGAGGTTATCCGTGGAGGTACTGGCTATGACATTCACAGCCGATTGCCCGAAGAGATTGAGCAATCCACGGCAATGGACTATTCAATCTATCCCCAGTATTCATTCTCGATCCAATTCTTTTCTCGCGGTTGCATACGGCATTGTCCGTTCTGCCTCGTCCATGACAAAGAGGGAATGATTCGCCCTGTTGAACCGGTTCAACTAAACCCCAATGGAGAATGGATAGAGGTGCTTGACAATAATTTCTTCGCCAATCCCGAATGGAAGAGCGCGATTGATTATCTCATCAAAGCCGGGCAGAAAGTAAACCTCCACGGCGTGGACATAAGAATCATGAACGAAGAGCAGGCTTACTGGCTCAACAAGCTGCGCCTGCGCCGGAACATACACATCGCATGGGATTTGCCTGCGCTTGACCTCACGGAGAAACTAAAGGAGGTTACGCGCTACATCAAGGCATACAAAATCATGTGCTATGTGTTGGTCGGCTTCAACTCCACCATTGAACAGGATATGTATCGTATTGAAACGCTCCGCTCGTTTGGTATCAAACCATACGTTATGCCGTATCGGGATTTTGAAAACAAACGTGTGCCGACCCAGTATGAAAAAGACCTCGCCCAATACGTCAACAAACCTCAGATTTTCAAATCATGCTCCTTTGCCGAGTTCTCACCGCGCAAAGGATTCAAATGCGAAACCTATCTAAAATGAACATCCGCGTCTTTGAAGCCTTTGCAGGCTACGGCTCTCAGTCTATCGCCCTTGAACTGCTTGCCCAAGCGTTTCCCGATTTACAGTTTCAGACTGTCGGAATCTCGGAGATTGACAAGTATGCAATCAAGGCATATCGCGCTCTGCACGGTGACAACATCCCCAATCACGGCGACATAACCAAGATTGACTGGACACAGACAGCCGATTTTGACCTGCTCACATATTCGTTCCCTTGCCAAGACATTTCTTCGGCAGGCAAACAGCGTGGCTTCTCCGAGGGTAGCGGTACGCGCTCCTCCTGCCTATGGGCCTGTGCCGATGCTATTGAGAAGAAGCGTCCCCGGTTCCTGCTTATGGAGAACGTCAAGGCTCTTGCCGTGCAGAAGAAATTCAGCGCGGACTTCCGCAGGTGGCGTGAGTGGCTTATAAAGCATGGCTACACCAACTATTACACCGTCCTCAACTCAAAGGACTACGGCGTACCGCAGAACCGTGAGCGCGTCTTTATGGTGTCGTTCCTCTGCGCACATACGCCGTACTGTTTTCCTGCACCCTTTGAACTGACACGCCGTCTGAAGCACGTCCTTGAAGATGAGGTTGACGAAAAATACTGGCTCACCCAGTATCAGATTGAGTCATTGATTAAACACAATGAGCGCAAGCAGTCCGAGGGTTGCGATTTCAAGACCAACTTTCAGAGCGGTGAGGGCATAAGCGGTGCTATAAAAACAAAGGAAGGGAGCCGCGAATACAACACTTACATCAAAGTGCCGACCTACGGCAACAGCCGCCTCAACGCCATGATTGCCGAAGGCAAGATTGACCCGCAGGAAACGCTGTGGATTGACACCTACAACCAACGTGTTGACCCCGACATAGCAGGCACTATCATTGCTCGCGTCAACTCCTCCGGGCATTACCTCATATCAGACCCTCGCGGATGCGCCATGCGCGGCCGCCCCGATGCATCGGGGCGAAACTCTCAGCAGATCGAACTGGGTTCTGACATTGCCAATGCGCTCACCTCCGTTCAAAAAGACAGCATGATTGCCGAACCTCGCGTCATACAAGTCGGTAATATCGTTGAAGAGTCCGGCTACAAGAATCCTCATCGCGGGCGCATCTATTCCGTTGAGGGTATCGCGCCCTGCCTAAACTGCGGAGAGGGAGGGCAGCGCGAGGTCAAGATTATACAGCGCGGTCACGGCTATGCCAAAGGCGGTGTGTTCAACATCGCGCCTGCGCTCACCACCTCAAAGTGGCAGGACAATAACTTTGCCCTCATCGAATACTGGATACGCAAACTCACTCCGCGCGAGTGTTTCCGTCTGATGGATGTCCCCGAACATCTTATCGACCGACTGCTCAACGCAGGCATATCCAATTCGCAGCTCTACAAACTTGCAGGAAATTCTATTGTGGTCGCCTGTCTCTTCCACATCTTCCGAAAGATGTTCTGCGAAACGGCAAGGGAAGCAGGCGCGCCAGTCGCCCACAGTTGCGAGGCCCCGGTCATTCAGCAACTCCCACTTTTCTAAACTTAAAACATTATCACAACTAAATACCAGTACCTTTGCTCCATGATAAAACTGTTGGAACATACTCGCCGCCCCGATGTGTCGTTCAGCCGTAACGGAACTATCCGCGTTACGGCTCGCGTGGCGCGTGTCCTCTCTCTATGTCCCGGCGATGCTCTCAACATCGCCATTACCAACGGCGAATTTCTGCTCCACGCAGTCCATATCTCCAATTCTTTCAGCCGCCATGAGGCACAGTGCTATCCCTCAAAGCGAGGGAGTGGAAACTATTGCGCCAATTCCGTGCGTCTGTGTCGCGCCCTGCTCGATGCCGTAGGCGTGAACTCAAACAAGGTTTCCTTTATGGTAGGCCAGGCTGTTGACCGTGGAGGAATTATTTATGTTCCGATAATAACCCTGCATCCGTTATGAACAAAGATGTGAAATACAACGGCTATACCGCACAACCGTCCGACTATGAGTGTCAGGACGGTGACCTCGCCGTAGCCATAAATCTTGTGCCGGAAGATGGTGCGTTGAAACCAGTGCTGCCTCCAAAAATCGGAGGGCAGACTTCTGATGCAATTGGGAACTGCGTGTATATTCACAAAAATTCGGGATATACGCATTACATTGTCCGTAACGCCAACACTTTCAGTTGGTATGATAAAGAAACTCCCGGCACGTTAACAACCATAGGCACGATTTCAAAATACATCAAGGTTACATCGGTCGGCAATACGCTGATATTCCTTACCGAGGACGGTATGCAATACTATCTTTGGAAAGGTGGCACAACCGGGTATCTTTACTTGGGCGCGAAAATACCCGAATGTCCTATCTCATTCGGATTGCAGGGAGAGATGATTCGTACAGATGAGTTCTCCATATCCTTTGATTCAATCAACGAGGGGGATATTTGGAATGAGTTTACCGACAACAACAAGATTCGTATAACCGACCAAGTATTGGCTCATATAAATAAGTTTATTGCGGACGAATCAACCAACAAAGGGAAATTCATCTTCCCATTCTTCGTCAGATACGCATATCGTCTTTATGACGGCTCGTTGACAATGCACTCATCGCCGGTTCTTATGATTGCGTCCTCCGACCTCGCTCCGCAGGTTTTTTGGTCGCATATCACTGGCAAAGGGAAGTACACTGATGCGCAACTCCGGGTATGTGCTATGGTGCATACTCTTGACTACGCTGTGATTCTTCAGTCGCGGCTTGATATGCTCAACAACTGGAAAGACATTGTCCGCTCGGTCGATGTCTTTATCTCAAAACCGATATACACTTATGACCAGAACGGTAAGTGTACCCGATTCGCAAACTCCGAGGGGTACAATTCCTATTGTGTATGCAAGCACACCAATCAGGCCGCCTCAACATCTACATATCCTCTCCGCTATCAGCGCAACACTTTCAACAAACTTTACGCTTTCACCTTTAACCCGTCAACCCTCACATACCCTATGGGTCGTCTGATGATTCCTCGCCGGAGTGTGGATGCCGTAAAGGAGGATATACGCTCTACCTCGCAGTTCTATCTGCTTGAAAGTATCAAGGTGGAGCAGCTTACGACCACTCGTACCAAACTGACCGTTGAAGAAGATTATCTTCAATCTTTAGTTACGCGCGAGGTAATGACCGATGACTACGATAGCCATGACACGCTCATACCTCGTTATTGCTTCACCTACAATTCGCGCCTTAATCTCAGCAATATATCCAAAAGGCTCTATGCTGAATATAATGCAGGTGCATTGATGATTCATACCAACGGATATATCGCCAACTGGAAAGATATGCCCTCAGACTTCTTTGACGACCCGGCTGGTGTAAGTGTGTACTTCTTCATCAAACAAGACGGCAAGGATATTGTTGTGCAGGGGGAAAGTTGTGCGATGTCCAGTTATGAGGCTCCATTCATCTTTCTGTATTATCCCAATGTAAACGCATATAAGGCAGTCATCGTAAAGTGGTATGGACTTCCGATGTACTATGAGGTACAACTGGAGCAACACGGATTTCTCAACGGGGCGTTCTATTTCGCAGGATGGGAAAATCCGAGTACTAACGGCAATATGCCCTCTGCAAGTTCCAACGCCGACCGTACAATTGAAATACCGAATAAAATCTACACCTCCGAGGTCAACAATCCGTTTGTGTTCCCAGTTCTTGGAATCAATACCGTTGGTACTGGGGAGATAAAAGGTATTTGCTCGGCGGCCAAGGCTCTTTCTGAGGGTCAGTTCGGTCAATTCCCTCTCTATGCTTTTACGTCCGAGGGCGTTTGGGCATTGGAGGTGTCAGCTATTGGGACATACTCGGCGCGTCAGCCTATCACACGCGATGTCTGCATCAATGCCGATGGCATAACTCAACTCGACAATGCCGTTCTGTTCCCCACGGACCGGGGCATTATGCTGATTTCGGGTTCGCAGACTCAATGTATTTCCGAGGTAATCAATTCGGAGTATCCTTTCAATGCCCTTGACCTGCCCGGCTTCAGTAAGCTGCATGATATGTTGGGGCATGACCCGGTCACCGACAAGTGCCTGCCGACAATGCCGTTCACGGAGTTCTTGAAACAATGCCGTATGATTTATGACTACGTCCATCAGCGTGTCATTGTATACGCGCCGGGCATAACCTATGCCTATGTCTTTTCGTTGAAATCTAAAATGTGGGGCATGACATTCTCCAACATCGCCTCACACCTCAACTCATACCCGGAGGCTCTTGCCGTTGATAATGACAACAACATCGTCAACTTCTCGGAGTCTGACGAAACGCAGGTGAAGTGTCTGTACGTTACACGTCCGCTCAACCTTGACACCGTCAATATCCACAAGACCATTGGCAGCATAATTCAGCGCGGATTCTTCCGTAAGGGAAATGTCGCTACCGCGCTCTACGGCTCACGTGATTTAGTCAACTGGTATCTGATATGGTCAAGCAAAGACCATTACTTGCGCGGCTTCCGTGGCACGCCCTATAAGTATTTCCGCATTGCAGGGGTCGCAACACTCAATGCCGATGAAAGTATCTACGGCGCGTCCGTGCAGTTCACTCCACGCCTCACCAACCAACCGAGATAACTCATGTACTAAATATTCTATTGTAAGAAGAAGGCCGCCATGCGTGATGCACAGCGGCCTTTCATTTTGATGTGGCAACCTCAAAAGGGATGCATACGCCTACGCGCCTTGGCAATCCTGTTGTGCAGGTTTATCCGTATCTCGCTCTCCGCGTCCTCTGCTTTGGCTTCCCACACCTGCGCCTTTGCCGTGTTGGTTATGGTCAGCCAGTCAGCCACAGCCTTGCACACAAGGTATTCGTGGATGAGGTTTTCAAGCAGATACAGAGTGGTCTGCGAGAAGTCAAGCGGTACGCTCAACACTATTCCATAGACAGGCGGCTCGCGCAGATTGTCGTTCAGTTCCGTGTGGTGCAGGTCGTTCTTGGTGTAGGGGTATAGGAGTTCCCTGCACTTGCACACAGTCAGATTCAGCACTCGCGTCACGCGGTCAACGTTCCCATCCTCACCAACATCCTGCACCATGTGGCGGTTGTGGTTGCTTTCCGTGTCCATGACGCTACCCTCTATAAAGGCATAGTTCTTTATGTCATAGAGCAGCTGGTCGCGCTTGAACCCTAACACGGCATTGAGCCTGCCGTCCTTTTCTTCCAAAAAGCAACTCATGGATACAGGGGATTAGTCGGTGGGACGTGCCGGGCGGCTGCGCTTGCTCACGGTCTGACGGATGAGTTCCATGTTCTTGTTGGCAAGAGCGTAGTATTGCTCCGCGTCTGCCTTGTTGGTCACCATGTACCAGTCGGCGATGGCGGTATTGGCCAGATATGCGTGGACGGCTTCGCCTACGCCTGTCGTTGCGGCCTCGTTGAAGTTGCTCGGCATGGTGAGGTTCAGCACAAGGTCATGGCCGCCGTCATAGTGGCTGTTGTCGGTGGTCGTTCCGTTCTCGTTCAGATACTCGCCCAGTTCGGTCTGAACCTCCGCAAAGGCTCTCTTGATGGAACGCAGTATCTTCTCGCGGTTCTCCTCGTCCTCCGAGGCAAACATACTGGCAACCTCTTTGTGGTTGTCTTTGTTCTGAATGGTGCGTCCGCGCAGGAACGTCTCATTCATGATGTCATACAGCAACCACGATATTTTGATGGTGGCGGTGACTGGTTTCTTTGCGCCTAAAGTGGGGTTTGGCATAGTTCGTAATTATTTGAATGTTGATTAGTCCGTGGGGCGTGTCGGCTTTCTGCGGCTGTAGAGTAACCTCTCGGCGGTTTCCATCATGTCGGCCGCCTGCGTGAAGTAGTCTTTTGCCTCGCCTTTGTTGGCGAATTTGAACCATTGTCCGATGATCGAAGCAATGAAGAAACTGCGCAGGGTTGACTGAACGCTTGCGGTCAGCACCTTGTCAAACGACTTGCTGACCTCAATGACGGCTTCGTAACCGGTCTTGGAAAGTAACAGCGGCGGTGTGACCGGGGGCAGGGCTGTCGTGGTGTTCGATTGCGTGGATATGCCCGGATGCGGATTGGAGGGGTCTATCTCCACAACCGTGAGCGAAATCTGCTTTGTCCTGCCCGACACAAGCATCTCTTTGAGGTTCTCGTTGGTGGCAAGCACTGACTCTTCCCAAAACCTGCTCAACTCCGCGAGGTCATCATCGGCCGCAAGGATTCGGTCGCGTGCGCCCTCGTCGCCGTCAATCAGTTTCGACCCTGTGTAATCGGTAGCCTTGGCCACCTCTTCATACACATCGTCTTGAAATATTTGTATCGTTATCGTTTCCATCAGAAATCTAAAATTGAGTAGGTCAGACTTACCCCGACAAACGGCTCAAAGCCATGGGGCGTATAGCCGAAACCGACTGTCGGCCCTATGTGCCAACGCTTGGGAGGCTTCTTGATTGTGACTATTTCGCGCCGGGGATATACAAACAGACTGTCAAGGCTCGGATATACACCGCTGACGTATGCCTTGTAGTCATCTCCCTCATAGACGTTCTGCGTGATTGGCAGCTGCAATGTCAGGCTGTCGGGTGCTATCGCTTCAACGTCTGCGCTTGTCAGTTCTGCGGTGTCCGCTCTGATGTCGGGCAGGTTCTCAATCCCACGGTCTATGTATGATGTCGGGATTGTAACCTTTTTAGAGCCTACCTGCTGTGAGTGGACAGGTGCAGGTTCAATGTAGGGAATGGTGTCATACACGGTGATTGTGTCAACCACGCATTCCCCTCGGCCTGGGATGTCGCCGGGGGGCGACTGGCACTTGTGAAGATACGCGCCTGCCGCCATGCAAGCGACAATTACAAACACTATGGCAAGGATGTCCTTGACCTTCCGAATTATTTTGCGTGGTGTGTCGCTTCTCATTTCTTCTGGTTTTTGATATAGTTGATGATTCCGTCTGCGTGGAGTTCCACAATGGCGTTTGTTCCCTCTTCCGAGAGCAGGAAATCGCAGTCGGCTTTGTTGTCTTGGAAGAGCGACTCGGTCAGCACCGCCGGGCATTTGGTGTGTACGAGGATATAGAACCGCGCCTCATAGTCTGGGTCGCCGTCACTCCAGTCTGCCCTCATCGGCTTCTGTCTGCGGTCGTATGCGCCCTGCGCCTGCAACAGCGGAAACCGCTCCTTGTAGTCTTTGAGGCTCTTGTCTGCGGCATTCCATATCTCTGTAGCGAGGTCGTCAGCCTTTGTCTTGCCCGGCGAGGTATAGACACACCAACCGCCTGCGCTCTTCCACTTGCCGTCCGCGCCTGCGGCGTTGCAGTGGATCGAGACAAGCAGGACATTGTCCTTGCCGTACTTGTCGCAGTATGCGTTGGCCCTGCGGCATCTTTCGGGCAGACTGATGTCTCTGTCCTCCGGCACCAGCAGCACGGCATCTACATTCGTAAGCCTGCCGTTTAGTGCCTTTACCAGTTCCCTTGCAATCTCCCGACTTTTGAGATACTCTTTTAGCATTCGGTCGGGACTGCACTTGCCGGGTGTGTCGCTCCCGTGACCGTTGTCAATCAGTACAATCATATATCAGTCAGTTGTGGGGCGATGCTTCGCCCATGTCAGAGAATTGTTGGATTACCTTCATCGCGTCTTTCTTGTCAACCGCGCCTATGATGTCGTTGATGATGTCGGGCAACTCCTTCATGTGGCTCTTTCGGCGGTTGGCGTGTTCAAACATACTCTTTGCCTCAACTACAATCAGACCCGCGCCGAACAGCAGGGCCACGAATGGCAGGAAGTAGAAACTGAAAAACACGCCTAAGCAATCCACGAGGAAGCCTATGAGCAGGAATCTCCAGTATTCGCTCATCTTTGCGATTGTCACGCGCAGCTTGTGGGAGTGGACGCGCTGATTGGTTTTCTTCGCCGTGTGTACGCCGTCCCACAGGTCGAGCATGATGGCGATGATTACCAGTATGCTCACGGCGAGAAACACTCCGAGGAAGAGGAATAGTTTGTCAAGTGATAAGATTGATTCCATTGTCGGCTCGGGTTAGATGAGATATGATACGAATGCCCCTGCGCTTCCGATGACCGCGCCTGCCGTGTCGGCCGCAAGGTCTTTCCAGCAGAAATGGTTTCCTGCCTGCTTTCGGTCGCGTGCCTCTTTCCACACGCCGATGGAGAGTGTGACGAAAAGGGCGGCTCCGTAGGCGGTGGCGGTGCGTGCGCCGGGGTTGTCGGGCATGAGGTTGTAAATCGCGTTAGCAATCATGGTCGATGCGAGGATTGCCAAAAGAAGGCTCACTATGAAGTGAAGCACTTTGTCAGATGATATTTTCTTCATGACGTATAAGTTTTGGTTCGGCGCAAAGTTACCCATATACATTCCCTGACTACCTTTAACTTTTGTGACATGGCACAGCAACGGCGCAAGATTGCTCCTGCGCCGTCATTATGTTTAACGATATGTGAGTATCAGAATCAGTGTTGCGTATAGGTTGTACAGCAGTCCTACTTCAAGCCAAAACACAAAGTGCCTGCGGTCTATTGCCAGGCCGATGAGCGTTGCCGCGATTGCTATGTATGGCACTCCGCTTGTCAGTATCAGCCACGCCAGTGCAGACAATCCCAGTGTTATGGCGGCTCCGCTGTGGACATGGTTCGTCAGTTCCTCCCGAAAAGCAGGAGCGGCCGCGACAAACAGAATTGAGGCGACAATGAAGAACGCCACGAACTGATAACTGTCGGGGGGTACGTTCAGCAGTGGAACGAGGGCAAGCACCCCAGCGGTCGCCGTGCAGGTTGGGAAGAGCCACTTTGCTTGCGTCTTGTAGTAGGTCTCGCTGATTGAGCATGGCAGCCCGGTGTTCAATATGTACGCCGTCAGATACAGCGTCATTATCGTGCATGACAACGTCACGCATATAAGTTCCGCCAACATCATAGTCCTGCCTCGAATTTAGTCCAGTCAATAGCCGATTTCTCGGTCCACAATTTGTTGTAGCATTCCTGCGAGAAGAGCATCAGAGCGTCCGTGAAACTCTCAAACTCTTCGGCATCGGCGAACTCATAGAAAGCAGGTGTGCCGTCCGGGTAATCGCCCAGTTTGAATTTCAATGGGAACATGGCGGCTCCAAGCCGCGGAATCTTTACCGACAACCCGGTGATGTTGCGCTCGGCTTCCTCATCGTAGCGCACTGGTACGCCCTGCCATTTGAAGCCGTTGCGCTTGCGCTCGTCTGCATCTGCCGACAGCTGCGCGTTGATGATCTCCTTTATTTCGTCAAGTGTCGGGCGGCGGTTGAATGTGTGGCGGTATTCGTAGGTGCCTCCGTCCTCGGTTTCGTACAGACTGAAGAACAGCAGCCATGTGTTGCGCCCTATGCGTTGCAGTCCGTCCTGCCTCACGGTTGTGCCAAATATCTTTTCCATGCGCTTCTTAAGTTTTTGGCGCAAAGATAAGGGCCCGCGCTTGGCAGACCCTTTTAAGTTTAGTGACGTGACACTCTCGTCTGTTGTTTAGGTGAACGAGAATTTCTGCTTGTTGCCGTCGAAGATTTCGCTCACGATGGTTGTCTCAAACGGAAAGCCGTCCTCAATGTCTGAGATTTGGTCGAGGATGTTCTTCATCTCCTCACTCGCCGTGAAGAATTTGCCCCACTCGCCGGTGGCCTTGTCCTTGAACGAGACCAGATAGCGGTCTTCTCCTTGCGAGGTTTTCATGTCAACCTCAAAGTCATGTATCTCCAACGCCTTGTTTTGGATTGCGCCTAAGCGCATCACCTTTCCGGGAAAGCGTTTCTTCCCGTCAGCAGGAGTGTAGGTCACTCCCAGTTCTGAAAACTTTTTCATACGTTTACCAGTGATTAAGTGAAAAATATACTTACAATCGGCATGGCACGCCATACCTTTGAATGAGCCGATGATTTCCTGCCTGCGCTTCCGCGATTTCACCTTTGCCAGTTTACGCGCCGCGTTCTGCTTCGTGCGTCTGCGTATCCGGGCATAGTCGCCGAAATTCACATAGCCAAGTGCGTCCATCCCTGCCGATATGGGCGCAATCCTTTCACTCGGTTTTATTGTCAGTCCGAGTTTGGCACTCTCTTCATGTAAGCAATCCCTTAATCTCCATAACTCTTTCTTGCTTTCTGCAAGTATAAACGTATCATCGCAAAATCTGAAATAATGAATCGCTCCGTGCTTTTCTATCATGGCATGGTCAAGGTCGTTCAGATAAAGGTTACCGAGAAACTGCGATGAGCGTAACCCCTTGCTTATCCCTATATCTCCATCGGGATGCAGGGCCTTCACGAAATTCCGCAGTATCGGCAACAGAACCGGGTCGGATATATAGCGTTCAATGATGGCAATCAGTTTGTCATGCACGATATGGTCATAATAGCCTTGGTAGTCCGATTGATAGTAGTATTGCAGATTGGGGTTGGCTTCCATTGCAGCTTGTATCTCATGGAACAGACCATGAGGCCCGCGTCCTTTGATAGAGGCTGCTGTATTCTTTATCAGCACCGGGGCAAGCCGGGTCTCTACCACTTCCATGATGCTGTTGCTTCCCATGCGCTCAACAACTATGGGTGCTTGCACAATCCTTTTCTTCGGGCCGTCCTGCGTTTCAAATGATGTCAGTTTGGATATACGGAACTCTCCGCTCCCTATTGATTGTTTGAGATGCTCTTTGATGGCGTCTTTCTGTCGTACATATCGCGCCTGCCTGCGCGTGTATTCCTTGCCGTCTATGATTACGCAATCCTTTTTCTCGCTGTCCGATGCGGACTGGCGCAGGTTGCGTATGACGCGGTTGAATGATGATGTTATGTTTTCTTCGGTAATTATTTCCGGGATGAGATTGCACAAAGGATAGTTGACCGAAGGGCACTCCTCGGTCAACTCTAAGAATGTTGCTATGTCTGTGACCGCCTTCCGGTCCTGTGGAGAGAGGCATTGCCCCTCTCCACTTGTGGTTATAGTGTTCTTCCGGCTTTCCATATTGTTATGCTGTTGCCGAGGCGCAAACCTCTCGGAGAATGCTGTGTCTGTCGCGCAGACGTGCAGGGTCATCCGATTGTTTCTAACCATTCAGAATTTGAGCCGACCACCGTAGTTCGTGTTCGAGTTCGAGGAAGCGTTGTTCGCGTTCGCATAAGCGAGGCCGCTGTTCGCATTCGCATTGTTGCCCGACCGCAAGACGACACGGCCTCGTGAGCCGGGTAGCCAGTGACCTGCGGCATAGTGAGTAGTGTACTTGCTTGTGTCGGTCTGATGAACCTTGCTTGCAAGGATGTCACACTTCGCGCCGTGAACGACGCGCACAACACAGTTGCCGTTGCCTGTCACGGTCTGAACCACTCGCTCCGTCTTGGTTATCGGGTCGTATATGTGGGCCTTGTAATCAATCGGGTCTTCATTGTTGTTGTCCAGACAGCGGTTCTTGTAGAACTCGGCATAACTCTTCACGTTGCAGGCGATGTAGTCCATCCACTCCGAGTCGCATCCGACATAATGCTTCAGACCCAGTATGGAGTTCATTGAATTGCCTACATATTCAGTGTCGGCCATTCCGATGGAGTCACGGCTGTTCAGTGTCGCGTCATGTGCGCCGTTGCCGACAACCGCCTGCTCGTTGGTAGTTCCGCTCAACGCCCACCAAAGGTTGCTGATTTCCTTGTGCTGTTCGTAGTCCTGCAGCTGATAGCCGGGGCCACGCCTGCGAGTGCTGTTTTGGAAATCCTTTGCGGTGTAGTTGATAGTGCCTACCGGGGTCTCGGTCGGATTGCCGTCAGAATCATACGCCCATTCCGATGACGTTGTGGAAGTGCCGTTGCCTTTCTTTGAACGGACTGCGCCGGAAAGACTGCGTGGCATCTTAAGTCCGTCAATGGTTATCGGGTATGTTCCGACAAGGCTGTCGTTGTCACCTACGGTATGTTCTGTCCATTCGGGTTCAATCGCCTCGATGTGGGAACTGTCAACGGCAAGACACAAGATGTCGCCGATGTCGCGGTATGAGGTGAAGTACATCCACTTTGCACCGCTCGGAACATCGCAGAAGATGTAGTTGCCGATTGAGAAATCAAAGTAGGTGTGGCTTACCTGCATGATGAATGAGCCGACAATCTTTCCCTCTGCGTCAGTAAAGACCGCGCCGAGGCGTGCATGGTTCAGTCCGGGCCAGCGTGCCTGCTTCATGCCCTCTACGTCCATGCGGTAGGCGTTGGTGTTGGAGGCTGTGGCAATGATGGTGTCATCTATCATTTCTCCTACCTGCGCCTCGTCTGCATAGACACCGGTGTTCTCAGCATAGAGCAACTCCGAAAGCATGGCCTTGACACTCTTGTTGACGGTCGATAGCGGTTCGGCATCCGTGGTCGAATACAAGATGTACTTCTTCTGATTCTTGTAATCGTTCACTCCCTTGTACCAGTGGTGAGGCAGATGGTGGAAGATGTCAAAACCCTCTCCGGCTTGGTCTGCGTTGTCGAAACTTTCTCCCGAATTGAGGAATCCGAAGTCGTTGTCGCTCAACTGCACGCCCTCCATCTGATTGAGTTTGGAGTTGAACGTGCATTTGTAGGCGTGCGTACCCTGCTTGATTTTGAGCGTGTGACCGCTCGGAATAAACGCCTTGTTGTAGTCCGCGCCTGTCTCGTTTTCGGGGTTGCTGTATCGCTCGCAGAAGTCTCCGCTGATGATGTCGTCAATCTTCAGCAGGGAGAACTGGGAGTTGATGAGGTCAAGTTCGGGGAAATAGTTACTCAGTGTGGTCATGCCTGCGTTGCCGTCCACGTCTGAATCTTCTATCAGTTCCGACAAAATCCAACGCCCGGTGATGCCCGAACATTGTCCGCTCTCTTCATAGGCTTTGCCAGTCGCGTCAAGGCCGATGGCACCGGTCCGGCGCAGCTGACGGAGTACCGACACACTGGCGGTCATGTTGATGTTCGGAATGCGGACTTCGCGTATTGCTCCTGCCTGCGCTATTGTCATCACAAGGCTCTCCACGTTCACGAAGTCGCAACCCTCCACCCACAGACGGTTGATGTTGCTGACGCTTGAAAGTGTCAGGCCGCCGGGATATGTGAGCCTCGGCAGGTTCACAAGTTCCAGTTTGGTGACTGTCGCAGGGAGTGTCAGCGTTTCTATCGGCGCGGTCTGTGCGAGGTCGCAGTTGGTGAGTGGCGTGTTGCTCGCGTTGATTTCCTCAATGCGCGGACACCCCTTTGCATCGATGCCTGTCGCCGTGGTGTTGCTCACGTCAAACACGCGGAGGAATGGCATATCGCCCAGTGTCAGGTTTCCGAGTGGGTTGAAGCCGTTGAGCGCGGTGTTCTCGGTGTGCTTCTCGCCGCCCAGTATGATTTCTTCGGCAAGTTCCAACTTGCTCAAATCATCAAAGTGGAATGCGAGAGACATTTCCGAAAGGTCTATCTTGCTCATGCGTGCTGTCTGATAGATGTAGAGCAACGCGCCTGCGTCATGAGCGAACTGCGTGAACGCATGGCTCTCGCCTGCCTCCAAAAATACAGACTCCGACAACTGACCGCTTGCATCGTTGCCGATGCCGAAGTAGCCGGGCGCGGCTGCTGTGATGTAGATTTTGGAGTCGGCCTTGATTGCCGACACACGTCCGCTCAATGGATTGGTGAAGAAGTCGCCAGTCTGATAGTAGCCGTCACGGATTGCCCAACGCTGCTCAATGAAGCGCGGAAGCGTTGTCAGTCCCAGGCCGTGGAGCGCATAGAAGTACGGCAGGTTGGCAATGGACGTATGGTCGATGTATTTCCGCTCGCCGTCATAAGAAGATATGACCTTGGGCCAGAAGTTCAACCGCTTTTCGACAAAGAAGTACAATGCTCCGTCCGGCGAGAATGGTACGATGGTCTTGCCGTCAATCTGTGCCGTCTGATTGCGCATCCTGTTCACCACGCTCTTCAGTGATATGGTTGTCGCGCCGAGGTCGTTGCTGTTCCAGCACTCCTGCTGTTTGTCCATGTTGTTGAAGAGTACAGAGCCGTAACCCATGTATGGATTGGTGTATCCTGTTGCCTCATCGGTCATCTTGTTGGGGTCAACCTCCGGGTCTATGTCGCGGCCGCCGTCATTGTCTGCGCCGTTGCAAGTGTCGCAGTCATATACTTTGTTCAGATACATTCGCGTAGGCTCCATGTTGCGGTAGCCGGAATAGACTCCGTTCTCTACAGAACAGCCGTCCTCCAAATAGAACATGGGCTGCATATTCTTGGCGCGTTGATCGACAGCGGCAAGGAAGTCGGTAAAGGCGGTGTAGGCCATCGCGCTTTCAAGCGACATATAACGGTAGGCGTTCTCCTGCCATATCTTCTTCCACCCGGTTACCTTGGAGTAGTCGCAGGAGTTGAAGAAGCGGAGCATATTGAAGAGGTCGTAGGGGACTTTCTTGCCGAGTGCCAAATCCTCTTGGAGTTGGTCATCGTCAATCATGCACTCAAAGTAGTATGTCCATGCAGGATATTCCGTGGGCGCGAGTCCGAGTTTGCGAACCCATGACGAAATCTGCGTTGTCGGCTTCATCATGTCTTCTACGGTTGCCACGCCCTGCCACCAGTCCATGCCTGCGTATTGCAGGAGTTCATAACCGCTGACCGGGTTAAGCACGTCTCCTGTCACGACCCACTTGCCGTTGACCTGCTTCATTGAGCCAGTCGAACGTGTCCATGCACCGTTCTTGTAGCGGTAGATGGCATAGTCGCGTCCGCAATACTGCGAGATGAGGTACACATTGTTTCGGGCGGCTTCGGTATTCGTTTCGGGGTCTGCCTTGAAACGCGCCTCGGTCTGTGCCAGTGTTTCTTCTGGAGTGCCGAAATATTCCGTGAAGTCGCCGTAGTTCAGACAGCCGAGGTTGTAGCCGGGCGTGTTCATGAATCCGAGTGCCGTCTGCTCTCCCTTGTCCTCTTTCCAGTTGCCTTTGGCGTGAAACCATGCGTCCTGCAACGTGTCGGTGGTGGCGCGGAAAACTGCTATCGGGTGGTTCTTTGTGGAGTGATCCATTTCCAACCCGGTCAGCACATCGCCGTCACCGAGGTCTTGCGTTCCGTCAAAGGCTCGCTGTGCAGGGGTCATGTACGATGAGCCGAGGGCGCGGAATGTGGCGTTCATGAGGTCGCACACGCCGCAGTCGTTGGCGTTGCTGCTGTCGGAATAGTCCACCTTGACGGTTACCACGTCCACGAACAGACCTGTCTCTGAGACGAACACCTTGTTGTGCTTGGCGGCAAGTATGGCCTTGCGTCCGAGTTCGGTGCTGTCATCGGGATTCAGCAGGGTGACGGTCGCCTTGAGTCCTGTCGTTTTATTCTTCTTGTTGAAGTTGAAGCGGTCGTTCTTGATGGGACGCTGTGCGGATGTCGTTCCCTGCCTGCGCCACAGCACATTCACAGCCTTGAAATTCACTTCGGGGTGCTGTGGGTTGAAGTAGTAGAGCGTGCAGGCGAACTGGTCACTGGTCGAGGTGCCGCCGTTCAGAGCAAAGTCAAAGTTGTTGAAGGTGGTCTGGTCGGCGACAATCACATAGTACGGCATTCCCTTGGCTGCCATGAGCGACATTGAGGGTTTCCCGGTGGTGTCCAGCACGTTCTCTTTGTCATACTCCGCTATCATGGCGCGGACATCGCTCAGTTTGCACAGATAGTTGCGGAATGCCTGCAACCACTCCATGTAGGAACTGTACGCCATGATGTAGTTGAGGTTGAAATCGCCGTTCTCTGAATTGAACGTGATTGTCTTGTTCTGACGCAATGCGCTCGTCCCCGGCTGATAGCCTATGGCGGCGCACTCTTCGCCGTTCACATAGAGTTTGACAAAAGAATAGTTCGTGCCTGCAGATGCTTCCGAGGCTTTGTAGGTCACATACTTGCTCCCCGGCTCCACCACAACGGCGACTGTCACTTTTTGTCCGCATTTGAAACCTACGCGCTGTCGCCTCGGTGTGCCGTTGAGTACGGTAAGCACAATCTCGTTGCCACGTATATAGAAGCCGACACCTGCGGCCGGGTCGTAGCACTCGCACAGCATGGCGTTTCGGTTCTTGATGCTCTTGGTTGAGAATGCCAACTGAATGGCAGCACCGCTCGTTTCAAGTGCCGATGACGAGAACGGCGCGTAGGGTATCTCCGCTTTCACATTCTCCGCTATGCGCAACACGTTTTCTCCCAGTACCGATACAAAGCCGTTGGAGTTCCAGTTGCTCCCGACCACATTCATGGTGTAGTCGTTGTCTTTGATGGTGTGGTCGGTTTCGCTGTTGTTGCGAGTGGAGAAATCAAAGGCAAACAACGCGCCCTCCTTGACCTCTGCGTCTATGGCTGAACCCTCTACTGTAAGCGTGACGGTGACGGATTTTGAAGTTCCGCTCTGTGCAAACACATCAAGGCTCTTGCTTCCGTCAGAGGCATAGCCTTGTATCTGCTTGCTGACATTGAGTGTCTGACTCACTTCGCAATTGGCGGTGGTTGCGACATGGCCGTCAATCATGACCTCAACCGGGGTTCGTGTCTTGCCCGGTGTGTAGGCAGCCACATCAAGCGAGACGGAATCATACAGACGCACTTTCCCTTCGTTGCGGTCATCGTAGCGCATGGCGACAATAGGGGTGCTGTCGCTTGCGTCAACGCACATCACGGCTGTGTAGATGGTGTTGCCTGTCACTCCAGATGCAACGTCCTTGCCTTGGATGCGCAGAGGGTATGCGCCGTGCGTCAGTACCTCGCCGCCGCCGAACACATTGTTTGGATTGATGCTGATGTTGTGGCTGTATTGGTCGGTGACGGTCGCTGTGCCGAGTGTACGCCACGCTCCGTTGTAGAACATTTCGGTGGTTACGAGAATGCCTTGCTTGGTACTGACGTTGTTCTCAAACTTGTACATCGGCAGACTCTTCTCAGTTCCTCCCACTTCAAGCGCGGTGGCGGCGGAGTAATACAGCGATTGCACGCAGGTACAAGTCACATCTACGGCGGTGACGGTGATTGTGCGTGTGCGAGAGTTACCGTCTGCGTCTGTGGCCTTGATTTGATAGTCCTTGCTTGAGGCCCCGGTTATGAAGTCGGTGAAATCGAACTCAAATTTGAGGTCGTTGGCAGAGGTGGATGACGGCTGATTGACAACCTCGCTCCACAACTCTATGTTGGTAGTGGGGTCGATGATGCTCAACTGGCGTATCGTTCCCAGTACCTCGTCCTCGCCGTCATAGCTGACACTCTTGATGGCGCCCGACAGTACAATGCGGCTGCCATACGCACCCCACACTGCGGAGTCGCAGTAGATGGTCAGCACGCTTCCGCTCTGACCGCCTGTGCCGTTGCTCTTCGGTATCTTTACGGAGTCGCCGAGTGGGTCGCCTTTCTTACTTACGGCTTGAATGATATAGTTCGTAGGGTCGGGAGTTATCTCCAGTCCTCCGAATGAGCGTTGCTCCATTTCGTATGCGCCGCCGGTTGACAATGCTTTCGTGCCGTTAACCTCTGGCTCATCGCTGAGGTCAAAGGATAGACCTCCACCGCCGCCGAAATCGGGCCACAGTTCATCTCCGTTGGTGGCGGCTATGTCCTGCACCTGCCCCACAAACTGCTTGGTTTCCCAAACATGGGGAATCTTGGTGGAGTCGCGGCGATAGGTGATGATGAGGCCCGTTTTCAGATAGTTCACCCCTGTGTTGTCGCGCAGGTCTATGAGGGCCTGTATGGCAAGCGACATGGTGTAGTCCTTGTCCTCGCATACCTCGTTGACGTTCACTATCGCTTCCGCGCCTGCGCTCATGCCTGCGAGGTCGAGCCAGTTGTCGGCATTCAACACATCGTCTTCATCAAGTGTCGCTCCGATATACTGGTAAATCTTCCATGAGCCGTGAGCCACGGCAAAGGTTATCTGTAAGCCGTAATTGGCTTTGTCTTGGGCGAAGACGATTGCAGGAGCATAGTATTTGTCTGTCTTGTCATTGAGATTGTAGAATATCTTGTCGGGGTCGGGAGTCGGAATTTCTGCGGTGAGGTTGAATGTATTGCCTACTGACGCTCCGCCGACCATTGTCAGTTTGTCGTTTACAATGCGGTATAATCCGTCTGTCACTCGGTAAAGAGAGTCGGGATTGTAGTTTATGTCGCTGTTGTATTCCTCTTCTGCAATGCCATAGAAATTAGTGCTGCCGAAACTGCGGAAATAGACACCTCCCTCTCCGTTTGGACAGAGCCATACGCCACTCTTGGGTTCTGACCCGGTACCGTCCCACTGGCCGTCACATGGCAGGATGCCTAAACCGCGCAAGCGGCTTGACGTGTCGTAAAGTTGGTTGTTCGTGTTTTTCAGATTTTCCTGCAACTGCGCTCCTTCATTGCCGGGGAATGCTGTGCTGTCCGTATGACCGAGGGCGAGGTCTGAACCGATTACCACCATCTGACTTCCGCTCCAACGATAGGTCTTGTTTGTCATCTTGTCAACATAGACTTTATCGCTGTCGGGGATACGCCCGTCCAGCGAGAATGTGCCGTAAGAATCTGCATTATCCCAGTTGTTGGCATAGTCTGCGTCTATGGTTCTCGCGTGGCAGGCGATGAAGCATCCAACAATGGCATTGAACTTTACCGACACGTCCCCGGTAATTGAAATCGGATTTGCCGTTTCATCTGTAAATCCGTCAAACTCCTTGACATCATCCATTGCACCGGGGATATAGCGTGCAGGTATCCGTCCGCTGCCGTCAAGCGGTGCTATGCCGTTTGACATCCCCTTGCTGTTGGTTATGGCTTTTATGCCGCTCTCGGTGGTCGTGATTCGGTTTTCGGCATTGGTAACGCGAGTTTTCAGACCCGACACATCGGATGTAAGAGTATTAACAGAAGTTCCGATTGTATTTATCTGTGTACGTATTTGCTCAATGCTCTGCTTGTTGGTGCTTACTTCGGTCGCCAATGCTTTCAAATCGGCATCCAATTCCGCAACGGCTTCGTTGTATTGCTGACTGTCTATGGTCGGGTTGCCTGCGCTCTCCCCGGTTGCTACCCATGCACCGCCGTCAGCGATGTATAAAGGTGCAGGAAGAGTGTTGCCGACTAACGCCCACCAACCGTCATGCGGTAGCGGGTACGCCTCACGGAGTTTCGTCACGTCAAGAAAGATTCCCTTATTGGGGCCTTTGATGTTGCGTGCATCAAGCCAACCCTCAACCTTAAGATTCTTCTTGACGGTCGTATTGCCCTGTATGGTCGCGTTGCCGCCTGCGGTAACGTGTCTGCCGACAGCCACATCACCATCTATTTCGGTTGTCTTAATCTGACTCATACTAAAAGTTGTTTGCTAAGGTCTGACATTACTTGGGATAGGTCATTCTGTCCGATAGTGGCAAGCACAAGCGAAGCGGCTTGATATACCACAGACATATAGCACCGCTCTGGGATTTCGATACCGCCGTCACAATCCACTCTCGGAAGAGGGATATACACCGCCTGCTCTACGGTCGCGCTGTTGTTATTGCAGGAGAATAGTTCCAGCGCGCGGCCCTCGGCTCGGCTGACGATTGCCACGACTGGTTTCTGCGGATTGCCTCGCAGTCCCTTGTAGCGTGAGAATTGCAGCTGATACTGAGGGTCGGCGGCGGTGATTGGCTCGTACACGGGACGTTCCCAATCACTCATCTTGAAGATTAAAAGACGCATGAAGTCTTCGGGCAGGAGCGTCCAACCCGAACCTTTGCTGCGCCAAAAGACTGCATCGCCGAATGGCTTGCCGCCGTCAAGCAGATGCGTGGGTGCTTCGGTCACAACCCGGCGAACCGCCTCAACAATCTTGGAGCGTACAATGTCGTTCAGCGACAAGGTGTCAATATCCTCATCGGCTATCAGTTGCTCGCTCGTCTTGTTTTCGTCTATGGCGATACGCACGTCACGCGCTATATGCAGGATTTTGTACACCATATCGCCGGACTTTTACACGAAGATTATCTCCACGTTGTTGGCTTTGCCTGCGTTGACAATGTCGTCGCGGTTGCGCAGCTTGCTACGGATACACCCGAATGTCTGTTCAAGGTAGTCCTTAGCGTCATCGTTGCAGGAGAACTCTACCTGCGTCATAGGGGTGGCGGATTCTTCTGCCTCTTCGGTTTCGGTCTGCTCGCCGCCCTCTGCTTCTTCAGTCGGTGACGGAGCGTCAGATTCCTTTGCCTGCTCGCTTTTCGTTTGGACAGGTGCAGGTGTAAGTGCAGCTCGCTCGATGCGCAACTCTTCATCCAGTTCTATGGTACTGACAATGCGGATGCGGCCGCGCTTGAACTCGCTGCTGTTCTCAATTGCCTGCTGAATGAGGAAGTTGCCCGTGGTGAATGTGGCAGGGGTTACGCCGATGGCGTTCATACTGCCCCCGGTGAATGTTACTTTGAGTGTGTTCTTGCCGAAGCGGATGAGGCTCTGATACTCCATCATGCCCGATACGCCGTAAGTTATTATTTTCTTTTTCATTGTTGTGGCATTATTTGAAAAGAGGCGGACGGCATTGCTACCAGTCCGCCTCAGTGTGGTTACTTACTCTTGGTGGTTGGTCAGACGGTAATTACATCGCCGACTTCGAACTCGCTCCACGTTGTTGTAGTGGTGGTAGTGGCTGATGCGCCCTCACCGCTTGTAGTGGTTGTGTTCTTGGCCTGCCACAGCGTACCCTTGACTGCGTTAGCGGCGATGCCGGGGCAGTCGGTCAGCAGGTAGTAGATTGCGCCGTCAACAGGCGATGCCGGGGCGGTCGCGCCCTCGTAGAACAGATAATGGGCCGCGTCCTCGTTGACGTTGTCATTGGCTGTGGTGTCCTCGCCGTTGATCCACAGATGGCATGAACCCTTGAGCGCGATTGCGTCCCATGTGAGCATACTCTCGCGCGTTGCCTCTTCGCCCTCCACGCGGTCGGACGATGAATGCTCGGCGGCGAGAACGTAGCGCACAAGGCGGTCGGGCGAAAGGAGGAACGCCGAATTGCTCCAGCCAAGGCGGTCAAAGGTCGGCTCGCGCTTGAACTCGATGTCGCCGAACACGGTGTGTATGGCGGTGACGGTCCAACCGAACTTGTTGGTCTTTACATCTATCTTTACCTCCGGGTGCTTGGAGAAGTCGATGCACTGGATGTTCTCAAGGAAGTTCTTGCCGCAGAGGGCCAGGCCACTGCTCGGAACATCCTCGCCGGTGAAATACATCTTGGCAAGGGCAATGAACTCTTCGTATGTCCACTTGCCGATGTGCTGAATCTCTTTCTTCACCTGATAGCGCACGCCCTCGGAGAAGTAGATGTCCTGCACGCCGACTTCGGGAGTGTTCACCTTAATCTTGCCCTTGCGTCCGGCAAGCAGGGAGCGGTTGGTGTCGCACTTGAACTTGGTGATGGCCGCCTCGGCGATGATTGCCTTGGTGAACGGAATACGCTTCTTGACAGCATCGAAGTAGTCGGATACGATGCGGTTCATGCCACGCTTCTGCAAGTACACGCGAGTGGGCTGCGGAACAAAGAGGTCGGGGTCAACCTTCTTTTGTGTCTCGTAGAGAGCGTTGCCGAGAAGAATGAGTTTTGTTCCGGCGGGTATGGCAGGTGTGGTGCAATACTCGGCATCGGTGGTTGACTTGTGGCCATTCACGGCGCGACAGATGGGGTTGCCCGTTGTGGGGTCATGGCCGACAACGAAAATCATGAGGTCTTTGCCGGGGGTGGTCTTGCTGCCGTCCTCGGTGTAGCCGTCTACGCCTTTGGCAAGCAGTGTGCCGTAAGGGCGCGGAAGTTGCTGGTCGTTGCCGTCAAGGGGAACTACGAACTGATTGCTTGTACCTTTCGCTACCGCCGTGGTTGTGGTCACGTTGGTGCGCGGCTCGTCAATCATGTAGTGGTCGACTTCGGGCGAGGTGACTTTCACGCGCTTTGCTTTCAGCGCAATCTGCATAAGTGGGGTGTCATCGCCCTTAAACTTGTAGAGTTCTTCGTCAAGGTCGGGCTGCACGAGGTTACCACCGTCAATGCCGCCTGTTGCCCCTGCGAGATTGCTCACGGTAGCGGATGCGCCGCCTACCTGCGAACTGACTCCGGCTGAGCCGGGGGTCGGGGTGGGATTAGTACCACCAACATTTACTGTTTCTCCGTCCATGGTTGGAAAATTTTGAGATTAAAAATGATTATTTATTGTTGGTTTCTACGAGATTGCCAGTACCGATGCCTCCAGTGGCGGCGGCAAGATTGCTGACTGAGGCTGTTGCGCCTGCGACATGACTGCGGATTCCTGCCGTCCCGGTTGTTGGCTTGACCTTATGCCCCTCATCTGGACAGTGTACCACTACGCCTCCCATAACTACATGGCTTCATTTGCGAGGTCAAACATAGACTGGGATTTGCGCTGTGCGCCTGCTCCCTGTCCGTTCTTGCCGCCGAGTGGCGCAGTGCCGTCACCTTGTTTGCTCTTGCGCAGCTTCTCGGTAATCTTGGCGTTGCGTCCGGCAATCTCACCCTCTTCTCCAGCGGTCGCCACGTCAGCATCATAGTTGAGTGCCTTGCAAGCCATGTCAAGAGTCTCTGTGCTGAACTTGCCCATCACGCCGTCACGGACTATGCCGAGAAGGAACTCCACAACCTTGTCAATCTGCTCATCGCTCATGCCTCGCTCTGACTGGAACTGACGCAGGGTTTCAAGCGTGGTGTCCATGTTCTTGTCGTATTCCTCGTCAAGTTTCTTGGAGTTGGCCACGCGCTCCACATACTCCTTGTTGGCTTCGGCAATCTTGTCCTGCATTTCGGGGTCGTCAAGCACGTCCTTGATTTCCACGCCGAAGTTGCGCACAAGTCCCAGTACCGGGTCTGTCCCGTTGTGCATATCGGTGAGGAACTGCGCGCTGCGAGGGTCGGCGGCAAACATATCCGACAGGCTTTTCTCCCTGCCGCGATAGCCGTCCAACTCCTGCTCGTATTGGTCGTAATCATCGGAAATCTGTCCGTAGATTTCCTCATCGTCCTCGAATTTCTTTTCGGGGTATTTCTTGCGCAGCCGTTCAAGATGTTGGTCGCGTCTGCTCTTAACTTCGTTATTATCAGCCATTACTTTGAAAATCTTATGGTTGTATCATTATCTATGCGCAAAAGTAAGGCTATAAATTCGTGGGATACTTTTAACTTTTGTGACGTGAATTTGGTAACTTTGCGCCACTACGCGGTGCATCATGAAGTATTTTGGAAGCATAATGGATTTCACGAGGCAACGGAACGATGATTTAATGAGAGCCTTCCGTGAACAACTCGCTTTGGCGAGGTTCATAGTCATGCCCGAAATCTTTGAGTTGGTCGCCGAATCTCCTGCTTCCCGTTTTTGGGTCAGTGAGGAAAGGGCCGCTATCGTCATCGCGGCCATGGAGGCAGGCAAACCGCTCACGCGCATGAGACGCAACAAGCGCGAGATGTTTGAGGAGATTTATCGCCGTTACCTTATTGAGCGCAAAAACAATCCCCGAAAATCGGTCTATGAACTGGTGACGAGAATCGTTAATCAGCCTGCTCCGAAATTCTATCTCACACCGCGAACTGTTGGAGAGTTCATATATCGCATTAAGAATGGTTGGTATGACAAGCAGTTTGACCGATATAGAAAAGATATTGACGGAGAACGACCGCAGGAATGAAGCGATGTATGCCGTTTTCAACCCGATTACCGGGGAGGGGTCTGTCGGGGAAAGAGTGCAGGTAACCATATCCGACTTTGCTTTGAAAGTTCAGTGGTTGCCAAAGGAGATGATGGATATTCCTTTCGTCAGCAGACTCGTCAAGGCTGGCTCTATTGACCACTTTCTTTCTGATGTACTCCACGTTGAGCCGAACGACACCGACCATGACAAGGTCGCGGAGAAGTTTATTCGACTGCGATACCGCCACGATTTCCCATTTTGGGCGGCCACGCTTGTGTGGATTCACAATAAGGATGCAGGCGCGGATGTGCTGTTTTGCCTGCGCTACCCACAGCGCATATTGGTGTCGCGCTTTGAAGAAAAGCGCAAGGCAGGTCTGCCGATACGCCTTATCCTGCTAAAAGCGCGTCAGTGGGGCGGCTCCACCACTACCCAGTTGTATATGGCATGGTTGCAGTTCTTCCACAAGCGCGGTCTCAATTCTCTTATCATCGCCCATCAAGGCACGGCATCCGATGAAATCAAGGATATGTTCGACACCATGATTAAGGAATATCCCATTGAGCTGCTCTATGACATGGGAGAGTCCTACAATGAGAATGAGCCGAAGATGGTTGGTGTCGGCAAGTCCGGCTCAACATCGCGCGTGCCTCAGCGCAACTGCAAGATTAAGATTGGCACGGCTGAACGTCCTGACGGTTGCCGTGGCGGTGCGTATTCTCTCGTTCACCTCTCGGAGGTCGGTATTTGGAAAAAGACTGACGGCAAATCGCCCGAAGACATTGTGCGCTCTGCCTGTTCGGGTATTCTCCTGCGTCCACTCACAATGATTGTCATGGAATCCACCGCCAACGGTACGGGCAATTTCTTCCACACCGAGTATTCTGCGGCCGCCGACCCCGAAGTGCCTTCTCAGTTTGAGGCATTGTTCATCGCTTGGTTTCAGATCGAACAATATTCCATGCCGTTTGAAAGCGGTGAGGCTCTGCGCGATTTTGCCAAGTGGCTCTACGATAACCGCTACAACGATAATGTTCTTTCTACACGTGAGGAATGTGGCAAATACCTTTGGTGGCTGTGGGAAAAGGGCGCGTCACTGGAGGCTATCAACTGGTATATTCAAGAACGTGCAGGCAAGAACGACCATAGCATTATGGCTTCCGAATTCCCCTCTGATGATGTGGAGGCGTTTGTTCACTCCGGCACAATGGTGTTCGACAAATACCAAGTGGAGGAATTTGAAAAGGCGTGTCGCCCTCCGCGCTATATCGGCGATGTGTATGCCGATGGTGACGAGGGCGAAATGGCTCTTGAAAATCTGCGCTTCCATGAGGACAGGCAGGGGCAGTTCTGTATTTGGGCCAGGCCGGAAGATGATGATGAGGTGGAGATTACTGACCGCTACCTCACGGTCGTTGACGTGGGCGGTCGCTCCGCAAAAGCCGACTGGTCTGTTATTCTCGTCATTGACCGTCTGAACATGATAGAGGGCGGTCGCCCTGCCGTTGTCGCCCAATGGTATGGGCATTGCGACATTGACCGCCTCGCGTGGAAAGCCGCGCAGGTGGCGGCTTACTACAATGAGTCGCTTCTTGTCATTGAGAGCAACACATTGGAGACGCATGACCGGGAAAGGCAGGTGGAGGGCGGTGACCAGTCGCAGTATATCCTCAATCAGATTTCATCCATTTATCCCAATCTCTACGCTCGCCGTCAGTCCGAGGACGAAATTAGGCAGGGGGTGCCGCGCAAGTATGGTTTCCACACCAACATTGCAACAAAGCCGATGATTATCTCTACGCTTGTCAAGGTCATACGCGAACATCTCTACACTGAACGCGACAAGCGGTGTCTTGATGAGTACAAGACTTATGAGCGCAAACAAAACGGCGCATACGGCGCGATTGCCGGGAAACATGATGACTTGCTTATGACTCGCGCCATCGGTATGCACATCTGTTTCTACGAAATGGAGATTCCCCAGATTATTCCCAAGCAGCAGGGACCAGTCAAAAAAAGAAAAGGCCCCGTTTCCGAGGCCGTTTTCTGATTGGTGTCTTTAAGCTGCAAGCATTTGTTGTGCTTTCTGCACAGCCTGCATATTCGCTCCCTGCTGTGCCTGCTGTGCCAGTTCGGGCGATAATCCGTCCGGCATCTGTCCCTGCTCCAGTTGCTCTCGTTGGCTCTTGATGCTTTGCAGGAGTTCATCTGCAAACGGGAAGTCGCCGTGTTCAAGCAATTGCTCCACGGATATTGCCTGTGCCTGCCACAATTGCATGAGCATATCGTTAGAAATGGCGCGGTATGCCGGGGTTGACGTGCTTTCAACGATTGACAGGTCAAACTCAACGTCTCGTATCTTGCGTGGGTCGTACTCAACGATTGCAGAGTTCTTGCCTGCGATGTTGAACACTCGCGGAGTATCGTAGAACTGCTGAATGTTCTTGACATCCTTTGTCGCGCCGTCTCTGATGAACGATGAGAAGGTGTCGAGCAGGTCAAGCAACGAGGTGGTGGCGTTCTGTGCCTGTTGGTTGTAGAGGCTTGCCGACATTCCCGAATATCCGGGCTTGCCCTGCAATGCGCCGTTCACGCCCGATATGTCCTCAAAGAATTTCAGCTGCATATTCAGCAACTCGGTAATGCCTATCTGTGTGCAGTTGTTGGCAACCTGCTGTGGCAATGCCGTCCCGGTCTTTGGTTGCTTAATCATTATCACGCCGTTGAACCGCGCCCACTCGTCCGCAATGTCCTCCATTGTCATGCCCTTTGGCAGACATTCTTCGGGGAATAGAAGCACGCCTTTCGCGCTCGCACGCATTATCCAGTCGTACATGGTGATGAGGCGGTTGGTGTATCGCTGTTGGTCGATTACGTTGCTGACGAATGAATGAATCTCGCCGTCTATGAACGGATATGCCTTAAACACGTATGGGTGGCTCTTGTGTTCGTATGGGGTTTCGCCCTCTTCCAGTATGTCGCCGAATGGCGTAAGGTAATAGTAATACCAGTATGAGTCCATGAACCACTCGTACTGAATCAGCGGCACATCGCTCTCGTCCATGCCAAGTTCCTGCGCCTCGCGCTTCCTTTCGCGATTCACCTTGCCGACAAGTTCTTCATAGTCCTCCAACTCGATTTTGAATACATCGCCGTTGTTGACATCGTGACAGCGATAACGCGGTTTGCTCTCCTTGCGCCATACCTCTATCACGCGGCACCGGGTTATGTCATGCGGAACGAGGAAGTCATAGTAACCCTGCAAAGGATGCCCGAAGTTGTCGAAGGTGGCACTCAGAAACGCTCTGTCGCGTGCATGGGAGTAAATCTCGGCAAGACGTTTGTAATCGGCTGTGTTATGGGCAAAGCGGCCGCACAACTCGTCAAACGACACGTCATGCACCTCGCCGAGGCAGGACACATCCCAACCTCGGAAATCACGCATATTGTTGTCTATGAAAAAATTGTTCGGCTGAACATAGTCCGTCCAACAGTCCAGTTTATCATTGCGCCATCCATACCACTTGCGCTGAACCACGAAGCCGGAGATAAGAAACTCTTCCATGCACCGGGCGTTGATCTCGGTCATGCGGTTGAGCTGCATATTGCATTGCAGGACGGTTGACATCGTCTCGCCGTATTTCTGCTCGTCTCGGTCTCTCGCCGTACAGGTCGGCTCTTTTGCCTGACTGCGGTACACGCCCAGCACTGCCTGCACCATGCGCCGTATAAGGTTATTCTTCAGCGCGACATTGCCTTGGCTCTTGATGTAGTCCTCTTCGCGCATCTCCTTTCCGTCAACGCATATTTTGTCATCCCACTGCCTGCCGTAGGTGTAGTTCTTGTTGCGCTCACGGTCTTGGCGAAAGGTCTCCATCGCCAGCCAGTATTGCTGTGCTTCAAACAGAACCTCAAAGGCGCGGGTGCGCCCTGTCATTCTATTGGAGTACGCCACGCTGTCCATTTCGTTCTTGGGCATTACTCGGCTTGCCCTATGTAATTTCTTCTTTGCCATAGTGATTGGTATATTGAGGACAGTGCAAAGTTACCGCCTTGCACCGTCCTCAATCGTTTAACTATTGTTGCGTGTTCTGCAAGTCTTTTACCATGTCGCGTTTGAGCGCGATTATTGCCTGTGCGCAGGAGTCACGTCTTTCCGCAGTCGTAGCGTTAAGCCACTCTTTTGTCAGCGCGTCCACGTCTCGCTTATAGTCCTTGATGATTTCGTAACGGCTATATTCGGGAGTGACCTCCAGTTCGTCAAGTAACTCATAGTATCTGTCCTCGTCACGGCTCTTGACTTTCCGTATTTCGCTTACGCGGTCTTTGGTGGTCTCGTATTCGTCAAGCCACTGGGCCATGTCGGGACTTGCCTGCGTATCGGTCTCTCGCGTCAGACGCTCTTTTGCAAGAGTGTTGCTTCGGTCGCGATACTTATCCATAAGTTTCGCTCGTTGCTCATTGCCGTATGCCCATCCTGTCAGTGGTGCACCTCGTCTTACCTTGTATCGGGCATATCGCTCGGCAATCTCTGACGGTGTCATTCGGCTTGCCTCTTCGCCGGAAGCGTCCAACTCGTCAAAATAGATTTTGTCAAGTTGGCTCTGCGGGCAGTTGATAATCCTTGCGATGAGCAACGCGCACTCGCGTGAGGTCTGCGCATCGTCTCCGCAGTAGTCCATGACGGCTACAGCTGCATCGGTAAGCGACTCGGGATTGACACCTACTGTTGACTGCACAAGCAGGTTGATGACATCGTTCATTGCCGACACTTGGTCTTTGTCCATCTTTTTGAGGATTGAAAGGACATCGCTTGCCAACGGCATATCTTTTGTAAGATACTGGGGATTGCCCTCGCCGCTGACCCACATATTGCCTGCGGCACTCATGACATCTCCCCCGGTCAGCCCCTCGACACTGCCGAACATGGAATGATTCCATACATCGTCCCACATCTTGTCTTTCTCTTCTTCATCTTCTCCGAGGAAGAGATAAGGCAGATATGCGCCTAAGTTCCACGCGAGTTGCAGAATATAGCCGAACACGCCTACACGGACTATATCGCGGATTATGCCTCGGCGGTATTCCTGCTTGGCGTTGCGGTCTGCTTTGTCGGGGTCTATGCCGTCTCGCCGCATCTGCTTTGCCATGAACTCCTCCGACAAGCCTTTGTAGCCGGGTGTGAAACGGCGGCTGATATTGCGGATTGAGTCATAGAGTTGTCGGGTGTATGACATGGACGAGTTGCGGAACACCGTGAACAGCACGCTCAGCCATGAACGGTCAACCTGCATGGTGGAGAGGAACGCGCCCTCGCTTGACTGCTGTGTCTGATTGAACAGGATTGTCGCGTCCTGCTTCGCCCTTGCCTCGGCAACGTCCGGGTCATAGCCGTAACGCTTGTATTTGGCGAGTTTGGTCTGATACATGGAGTGTGCTCCGATTGCCACGGTCAGTGCGTCCACAAACGCATTGGGCGACATACCTATGCGAGAGGCGATTTCAACGACACGGCTACGCCACATCTTCCAGTCCATGTCTGATTTAAGCAGTCGGGGGTCACCTGCCATGCGGCTTCTCCAACGTTTTTCAAACAAGGGAAGATTCTGCATCGACCATCGCCACGCGCCTATCGGGTTCGCTATATTGGCCGCGAGATACATAGGGTTGCTGTCCGATATGTAGGCAGGCATGGAAAGGAACTGTTTCAACGCAGTGAACACGCGGAAACTTACCTTTGCCGCCGTTACGCCCTTGGCGATATTGACTGCCGCCTTGTCAAGAGCTGCAATCGGTGGACGGTATGCGCCTGCGGCCATACTGGACACATTACGGAAGTTCGTCCACAGAGTCTTACCGCCTCCGTACACACTGCTCATGTTCATAACTTGGTTGCGGAATCGCTTGTATGAAAGCAGGGTGTTGATGTCGCGGTTGAACTCCGCGAAGGCGGCCCACCGCTCCATCTGCTGAAGATGATCGAGAATGACGGAGAATGCGTTGGCCCCAGTCACGTCAAGCGCGAGGTTGTTGCGTCTGCGCTTGATGATGCTCCCGGTGGAGGTTGCAGGCAGGGCGGTGTCTGTCGTATCGTCCGCTACGTCCACATTCTCCAGTCTTGCATTGGCAAGTATCTTCAAGGGGAAGTAGTTCTCGATAGCGGACATTGATGCACCGAACATACGCTTGTGTACCTCGTTGTACTCGTTGCGCTTGTCAACGAGAAACTCTTCCTGCATCCAGTCTGCAAGCTGCATGAATTTCGGGTCAAGGAAGTTCTTGATATCTTCAATGTCCTCCTCGGTGATACCCATACGGCGCAGTTTCATTCTGCCGTCACTCATCTTGTCCGCCATGTAGATGTAGAGAAGATTGCCTTGCGTCAGTTCATGGTCTTTCATCTCGCCGCCGTCCCAAAATCTTACAGAGGCTTTCGGGAGTTTGCGGTCAATGCTGAACAGGTCGCCCCATGTCATGTCCTTGCCGTAAATTTCGCTGACCTTTGCGTCAAGGACTTTCAGCGCGTCACGATACCCGGTGTACTCCTTTTCGGTCGCGCTCACCCAACCGCGCATATAACGGTTCCACAGATAACCTTCTCCTCTTGCACTCTTCTTGCCGAACATTCTCAACATCTGGTCGAATGTCGCGAGTGGGGCAAGCAGGAAGCGGAGTCCGCTGTTGTTGACAAGTTTCTGTGTGCGGTCATCTTTGTGGTGTTCATCGGTAGCACGCCCCTCCATGTCGGAGTTGGCGTTGTGGTGAATTTCCTCTACACGCTGTTTCTCGGCTTCGCGCCATGCTTTGGCGCGTTCCACGCTTTCACTCAGAACGCCGCCCACCTGCTCAACGAGGGAGTGGAATGCCTCGGCACGCTCAATCTTGTTCTGACGTATTGCGTCCTCGGTCGATGCTACATACTGGCGGTATGCGTCATCGGTCATCTGCCCTGCGTCCTTGTCCTCTTTTGCCTGCTTGATGGAATCACGCAGAGCCTTTTCTTCGGCTTTGCTCTCGGTAATGTCCTCAACATACTGCCGTGCGATTTGCAGACCTGCATACTCTATGGTAGCCTCGTCCGCTATCGCTTGGTCGGAACTGCTCATACGGTTGACGGCATCGGCAATGCGGTTGTCTATGTCATCTTTTGGTAGGGAAGTTGACTTCCTTACCACCTGCGCTATGCGCTGTCCGTCCGGATCAAGTTCGCCCTGTACCTCGATACCGCGTGCGTCCACGCGGCTACCGCGTATGCTCAACAGTCTGCCGAGGGTGTTTGCACCCATGCGCAGCTGATTGTCAACCATGATGTCCATGACTTTCTGAACATACTTGCTCACATCCTGCTTGCCGACAACATTGTTGATTGCTCCCAGTATGCGCTTAGTTTCGTACTTGCTCAAATCGTCAAGAAGATTAGCGTCCATAAGAACACGCGCGAGGTCGGCTACGCTCTTCACAGTTGTAATGTCATACTCGCGCTGACGTGCCATTGCCTGCCGCAGGTGGTTGAGGTTGCCGCCGATTGCTCGCATTGCGTCTCTCTTCGCCTGCAAGTTCCCTGCGTTGGCCTGCATCGCCTCGGCTTTCATTTTGGTGATGGTCTCTTCCAGTCCCAGGCCGGCGTCGCGGAATCTTGTGACGGCATCTGCGTCATAGCCACTCTGCCTGCGCCTTACTGCATCCTCGGCATTGGCGAACACACCGCCTTTGCCTTTTCGGTCACGCATATTCTTCCATGACTTGAAGAGAATATACGAGAGGTCTTTGTCGTTGAGGCGTATGCTCTTGGCTATCTTCAGTCCGCGCAGGAACTTGTCAAGGAACGTCTGCACCTTTGCCTTGATTTTGCCCCATAGTGTCTGCTCGTCACGGTTCATCTTCTCAAAGCCCTCGCTTCCGATACGGCCGCCGAGGTCTGACATATATTCCTCAGTGGCTTCCCTGCGGAACTCCTCGCGCTTCTTATCGGCTTCAACACGTGTCTTGGCCATGTCGGGGTAGTAGTTGGCGTTCACATCCTCCCCGGCGCGCTCATGTGCCTGCGCCATGCGTACACGCAGGCGGTCAGCCTCAGCGTTCACCATGTCGTCAGTCATCTTGTCAATGACTTTGCGGATAGGATTGGAGGCATGGTCGTACACCTCACCGAGGAACTCGTCAAAGCGTTCCTCGCCGATAAAGGCTCGCAGACCCTTGTGTCCTGCAACCTCATGGACAAAGGTATTCTCTACATCGGCGACATTGACATTGTTGGGCAGGACGATGACAACCTCATCATCCTTTGCGCTCCACCATCCTTTGGCACGCCTCTCTCGCCAAGTGGGCAGTGCGTCAATCTCTTCCTGCGTTCTGATGATTCTGACTGGCAGATTCACTTTTTCGGAGAGGTCGGCGACTCGCGCTTCCTTGGCTTCGGCCGATGATTCGTAAGCGTCCATGTAGGCGCGTGCCTTTTCAAGACCTGCATCCCATTCTCCTGCGTTCACGCGGTCGCGCAGCTCGTTGAGCATCGGTATGTCGGCTTTTGCCACACTTCCGCTGATGTCACCGAACTTTGCGCCACGCTTGGCGAGTTCTGCGCGGAGCATCGGCGGCACGGCGTTGATGGGGAATGTTATCTTTTGGTCGCCCACGCGCTCCATGATGAGGTCGGCGACTTCGCTCCACGGCACGATGCGTCCCGGCTTGAAGTAGCGCGACAGCATGGTCTGAACCTTGGTGTCATCGCTCAACTGACCGTTAACGCTTCCGCTGTGCCAGTCCATCAGACCCACGGAATCCTTTGCACCCTCAGCGCGGTATCCGCTCGTTTCCTCGCTTTCGGGATAGTAACCCTCTACCACAAGGAGTTCGGGGCGGTCGTATGCGGCTGTGAACTGGTCGTTCAGCGGAGAGGTACGGATATGGAAATAGGGATTGTAGGCAACGTCCCCGGTGGTGCGTCCGTTGCCCTGTACAAGGTCGGCCTTGCCGTTCTCTTTTCGCATACCCTCTTCGCTCTGCTCCCAACGGCTGAATATCATCGGGGCGCGCCATTCGCCGTTCTGCTTGGCGGTCATCGGAGGCAGTACGCCCATGTTCGCCCACTGCGAATAGCGGTAGCCTTTCTTCAGCGGCTGTCCGTCAAGGAAGTCAAGCAACTCCCGCTCGTCAATCAGTCGGTACTTGTTGCCGTCTCCGTTGGTCTGAGAGTCCTCTTCATCGTCATCATCTTCTCCAGTGAAGACAATGTCATCTGCCTCTTCGGTCTCCGCATCCATTTCGGCATACTTGGCTTCTTTATCGGCGAGGTCTTTCTGCAAGGCTTCGGTGTATTCTACGAGTTTAGTCTGCAACTCCTTGATGCGGTCGCCATGCTCAAACTCTTTGCCCTTATCCTTTAGGAGGGTTGTGAGGTCGGCTTCTCCACGTTCTTTTGCGATGATAGCGTTCTCTCTCGCCTCCTTGAACCATTTGCCGCTTACAATCTCATCAAGTATTAAGTTCGTGACTTTCTTGAAATTTGACTGCTGAACATTCACATCGTCATCAAAGAGTTCGGGGCATAACAACTTCTGTTCAAGTTGAGATGTCATCATGCGGACTCCTCCGTCAAAGTCCATTTCCGGCAGAACGGCAGTGCGCAGTTCAAACTGAATGCCTCCGATACTGAATTTGAGAACGGAGTTGGTTGTCTCTCCCTGCTCGGCACGCTGTCTGCGTTCGGCTATGGCTTTGTTGTGGGCCTTGAAAATATCTTCCATCTCTTCAATGGACTGATATTTCTTGCCGTTGACTTCAATAACCCTGTCGCTTGCTTTCGCTAATCGGGCGAGTGCTTTGTCATTTTCCCCAATGCGTTCCTCGGCAGAACGTATCTGACCACGCAGACGTGGTTCTGTGCGGTGAATATACAACTGGTGCTGTCTGTGCTGGTCTTGCTTTGCCAAGAGTTTGCGCAGCTCTTTCTCAGTTTGGTTCTGAAGAATTGCATACTCACTGCCCGACAACTCGGCGGTGATGTTGCCGAACTCGTCTCCCTCTTCCTCCAGTACGCGGTTCTCAAGATTGTTGGCAAGGAGTGCTTTGGAGTTCATAACGGCATCGGCAATCGCGCCTTTTGTTTTCAGTCGCTGATATGCTGTTACGTCAAGACTGTCCTCAACGCCGAAGCGGATAACGCGCACCGGGATGCCCATCTCTTTGTGCAGGTTACCTTGCCGCAGGAGACGGCCCATGCGTTGCCAGTAGTCCATCGGTCGGTTTGGAGCGTCCAAGTGCATGAGCGTGTGGAGACGTTCCTGTATGTTCACGCCCACACCGAGGCGCGGTGTCGTGCCAAGTATGACACGGATTTCCCCGGCGTTCACTTTGGCGAAGATTTGCTCTTTCTTTTTGTCGGTCAATCCGTCACGCATTACCATAATCTGCTCGGCGGGCACGCCTGCGGCTATGAGTTTGTCGCGGATGTCCTCAAATAGATTGAACTCCACAATGCCGGTCGTCTTGTTCTTGCGCTGATAGTTGTCGGCGAAAATGGCGACTGTCCCTTTATACGCCTCGCTGTCCTTTAGGCTACGCATGGTCTGACGCACACATTCGTTGGTCTTGCTGTGCTTGTCATCGGGGGCGTTGGCCATAACGAGACGTGCGTCAATAGCGGCGGCTTTTGCGATGCCGTACATCGTTAGCGGAATATGGCTGTTCTCTTTCTTCTCCTGCCCGGTCATATTCTCGAAGATTTCAAGCTGCTTCTTCACATACTTGATTACGGCTCTGAGTCCCGAGGTCTGAGGCAGGTAGATGTCGGTCGGCTTGCCTCCCTCCAGTTCGGGAATTTGGCTTCTCACCTCCCCGGCTTCTGCTGTGAGTACGGTGTCGGCTACGCCTGCCCATATCCGTGCGAGTTCGGGCAGGTTGGTGTAACCTGCAAAGCGATTGTTCTCCTTGTATTTGCCCGCTGTGGTGAATTCAAGCATCTGCTGTATGCTTCCGAAGTTGCGGACAAAGTCATCGAAGTGCCATATATTATGCTCCTCCATCGTCTCTCTCGGAAGCAGGTAGCGCATGAACGTCCATATCTCGGCGGCTGTGTTGGAGATAGGTGTTCCAGTAGCGAAGATGACATTGCGCCCTGCGTTCATCTCTTGCACCGCTTTGACTTTGAGGAAGAGTCCCTGACATTTTTTGCTGTATGAGGGGTCAACGCCCTTGATTCCTCGTTGCATGGCGGTGGCAAAACCGAGGTGCTTGTATTCGTGAGCCTCGTCCACAAGGATAGCGTCAACTCCGAGGTCATCAAAGTTCAGAGTGTCATCGGTTGCCCGATCCAACATTTCCTCTGCCTTTGTCCTCGCGTTCTCACGTGTGACGGCGGCTTTCTTGCCGTCCTTCTTCTTGGTCGTAGACGGCTCGTTTGCCTCGCCGCCAAGAGCCGCAAGGCGGTCTTGCATTTTCTCAACCTCTTTTTTGAGGTCGCTGACCATACGCGAGTTCTCTCGGTCTGACTGCATGGCTTCAATCACCTCCATCTTCTCTTCGATGGACTCTTCTATGAACTGACGCTCTCGGTCGGGATGGTCGGGGATTTTCTCAAGCACAGACTGCGGAATCACCACCATGTCCCAATCATTGTAGCGAATCTTGGCATAGAAGTCTTTGCGGCCCTGCGCATTGCGGTCGCGGTCTTCAAGGCTCAATATCCTTGCATCCGGGTACAACGCCTTTGCGCTCGCGACGAATTGACCGAGCGTAGCGTTCTGCACCACAATCATAGGCTTTTTCGCGGCTCCGAGCCTGCGCATTTCCATCGCGGTGGTTATCAGTGTGAACGTCTTGCCAGTGCCGACTTCGTGCGCAAGCATGAGACTCTGCATCGTTCCACGCACTACGGCTTTCGCTTGGTGTGAGCGCAACTTGATAGGCTTACCGCCGATTACCCTTGCCGCCCCGTCAAAGTATTCGGGAACATACTCATCGGGGATGGTCATGGGCGCGGAGTTATTGAAGATGTTGTTGTAGGTCTCCTCAATCTCCTTTGCCAGTTCGGGATTCTCGTTCATGCGATTGCGAAGCCATGACTTGAAGTCATCGCGTATCTCGTCGACTTTGGCGGCACACGCGGAGGTCGCAACCGGGTCGTTGATTGTCTTGTCGCCGTCATAACTTTTCTCCACGCTGCTTACGCGGATGGTCTTGTTTGTCATGGCGGCTTCCATCAGTTCATGGCCTGAGATAATCTTGTTGCAGATGTCGCTCTTCACGCCGAAACTCTTGTCCTGCTCAGTGATGTTCCAACGCTTTGGCTTCTCCATAGTCCACATACCTACGGCGTATGTGAGTTTCACATCGGCACCGGTCCGTTCCTTGATATACTCCTCGTATAACTCCGGGCGTATCCATGAAGAACCGATACTGAACTCAATGAAGTGCGAGGGGATGTCATGGGGAACGACCTTGCGGAGAGCGGCGATATTAGGAGCGTAGCGTCCGTCCTCGTTGTTCTCTTCTGCCTGACGCAGTTTCTCTCGCACATTACCCGACAGATATTCGTGTGAGGCTTCCATGCCATGCGTCAGAGGATTTTCGTAGCCGAGTCCGGCTTCAATTATCTGCTGACGCACTTTGTCCTCGCTCATGCCGAGTTGCCCGGCAATGTAGGCAACATCAAGTTTGCCGTTCTGGCGGATGCTGAGGATAACGCCGTCCTGGACATTGGCAGGCTTCGGTTGCTCCACTCGCGTTACGACACGGCGATTGAAGATGTCCGCTTTGCCGAACACCTTTGTATGTTCCAGTCCGTCCTCGCGGTATGTTTCAAGAGCGAGGACTGACGGATAGTCAACGTCATTCTTCAGCCATGCGAGTCCGTTGTTTCCGTGCAGATGTCCGTATGTGGCGACAAAGTTGTCAAACGTTTTGTTGAGGGCATCAAGGTAGGGTTGGAGTCCTGCATCGCTTTCATTGGACTTTTCATATTCAAGAACATCGGCAAGTGCTTTCTTGATGGCGTTGTAGTCGGCGACTACCTGCGGTCTTGTCTTGCCCTTGACCTTGTTCTTGTTGAACTGGGCGATACGTTCTGCCTCGCTCTTCGGATTCTTTGAATTGAAATCCGACATGAGGGGACGGGCCTGTCCGTCATAGTTCACGCATATCCTGCCGTTGCTGTCAATGACAACCGTCCCGGTCTTGACCTCGTTGCCGACCTTGTCATAAGTCGGCACGTATGCCTCGCGATAGTTGGTGGAAGGCTGTTGTTCTTCAACATCGTCAAACTCTTTCTCCTGCATCTCGGCTACCCATGCTTTTAGCATCTCGCCTTGGTCTTTATCCTTAGAGGGATAGAGAGATTTGCCTTTCGGTCGATAGGTGTCGCCAGTCTCGAAGCCGAATTTCATGTCCCCAGCCATGTGTTCGGGGTGTTCAACGAAGTAGCGGTTGTATGACATGGACAGATGGTTGATGACCGGGACAGTGACCTTGACTCCGTCAATTGTCTTTTTGCGTACATCGCCAGTATCATAGTCTGCAACGCGCACACCTGTTGTATGCGATGCGTCTATGGCATAAGGAGATTTGACACCGCCGATACGTTTGCGCACTACAATGATGTCGGAGGTGGCGTTGGTGCCTCCGAATGTTTCATTGTGCATACGGAAGAGTCCCACGATGTCGGAGTTGCCCTCAGTGGTGAGCCACTTGAATAGTTTGCCAGTGCTGTCAAGTGTGCCTGCTGTGGTAATGAAGATACCGATACCTCCGTCACGGAGTTTGCGGACGTTCTTTGCAATACAGAAATTGTGGATGTCCTTGAACCTGTGCGAGAGGTCACGGTCTCCTGTGCTGTCTTTGACGTGCAGGCCGGGGACGAAAGGCACGTTGGTGATGGCAAGGTCTATTGAACCATTGTCAATCTTGGTCTCCTCAAATCCCTTTACATCTACGTTGGCATCCGGGTAGAGCAACGTCAGCATCCCCCCGGTGGTCGGGTCTTTCTCAACCGCGTGGATCGAGCTGCGCTCGCTGAAATCGCGGGGCATCAGTCCCAGTACGTTGCCGACACCTGCTGAACCCTCAAGAATGCGGCCGCCCTTGAATCCCAATGCTCTTGCAATATCCCACATCGTGTCCACCACATAGGCAGGCGTGAAATATGCGGAGTTTCGGGAAAGTTGAGCATCCTCTTCAAACTGCTTCTCGCCAATCAGTTCTTTCAGCCTGCGCTGTGTAGTCCAGTCGCTGAAAGCCTTGCCGAGACCGCCCCAACCGCTGAACGCGCGGAGTTTCTTCATATCTTCTTCCGAAGCATCTTCTCCGCTCGCGTGCAGTCGTTTCATCGTTTCAATAGCCTCGATGTTGGCTTTGATACGAGCATCGACACTCTTGGGCGCGGATTCTGTTCCGCGCTCTACATGGTTGTTGTGAACGTTCTTGCGCTCACTCTCGCTTAAAGGACTTAGGGCTGCATCCTTAACCACGCGAGATACTCTTCTGCCTCGCTTTCGGTCAGCATCAGTATCCACGCCAGTGCTTCCACTGCTTGTGGTTCGGGCAGGTCTTTCAGTTTCACGCCGGGGTTCATCTCCTCCCACCTGCGTATCCTGCTTGAGTTGCTGTCGTTGTCTCCCGGTTTCTCCGGGGCGAGTTCCCACTTCAGTTCTTTCATTATCGCTTGGATTTGTAGGTTCATCGAATAGACCGCCGAATAGGTCAGCGATAGGCTGTTCGGATTTTACTGTGGTTTTCTTCTGCGAAGATACAGATTTTTTTGCAGGTTTGTTACCGCCTCTTAATAAGTTAACGGCATTTTGTGTGGCTTTTCTTTCCTCGGCGGCCTTACGCGCTACACGCTGTGCCTCGCCGAAGATGCCGTCAACAGGCTTGATGCGCTCCCAGTTGCCCTTTTCCGACATGACGCCTTTGACCGCTTCAAAAATCGGGTTGCCGTCAGTATCAAAATCTTCAATCTTGACTTTCTCCCACTTGCCGTTGCCGTACCGGTCCCACATAACCTCATCGCCTACCTTGTAACCGTTATGGGAAACGTCTGCTCTCTGCTGTTCTGCAAGCTGCGTTTCCACTTCGGGAGTGATGGCGTAAGGAGATTCGCCACGTTCTGCCATATCCACAAGTTCCTGCCATGTTTCTTCGGCTGAAGAAGTGGGCAGGTATTCCTTTGCCTCGCGTTGAATACCATTGAGCAGGTCGGCATAAGTCACGTTGGCATCTGCCCAGCAGTTACGACCCATGCGGTCAAACGACACATGACCTTTCTCGTCTGGCCATTCAACGCGGTACATGATGCGAGTGACTTGCAAGTTATCTCCGCTGTATGTCATCTTTCCACGCTCCATTGACGGGTCAAGACCTATGGAGACATAGAGTTCGCGGCTCTCGTTGAGGGGCAGGCGTATGGATATGTCACCACCTGCGGGCGCGATATTCGCGGTAACGGCGTTCTTTTTCTTGCCACGGTTGGCTGTGGTCGAGCCTGTTACTTTGTCGAGTCCCAGGCCGAGGTCTGAAACAAGTTGCTTGGCAAGGTCAACGGCATCCTTGACGGCTTTCTTCTCGGCATTGCGCATATAGCCGTATGCCTCGTTGAAATCATTGTCAACCTCTTCGGCCTCGTAGTAGCCGAGGAGTGCCAACTGGTCGTTGACCTCTTCAAGGGTGTCATCTACTCGTTTGAGGTCGCGGAGGATGCTCCTGCGTGCTGCTTCTCCAGTTCCTTCGCTTTTTGCAGTAGATTCCGCTTGGCCTGCAACAGCCTCTGCTTTTTCTGCAAGAGCAGCTGTATCTGATTCTGTTTGCTGTTCATGTTCTTTACGTTGTTTGTTTCGGGTTTCGGTAAGTTCTCTCTGCGCTTGCGCCGATGCTTCAGCTGCTTTGCGCTCTTCCACAATCATGGCGGCCTGCGCTATCGGGTCAGCCTGCTTCTTGTCGAAGTTCTGAACGTCAAACGTGGCAACCTCCGCTGACGGAGTAAAGGAGTATTTCTCGTAGCCGGGTGTCCAGCGTGCGCCCTCGTAGAACGATTTGAGCCACGGACGTATCTTGTCGCCCAGCAATCCTACCATCTTGGTGGCAAAGTCGGGGAACGAGGTTGTGCCACGCTCCACAAGGCCCATAGCCATACGTATGCCTGCCGACTGGATGCGCTGACGCTCCTGCGGTGTCAGTTCGCCGGGGGCGCGGAATTTGATACTGCTGTCGCCCTCGTCCTCGCCGATGCCCAACAGATCACGCAGCTCATTGGCCAACGACTGCATCTCGTCATCGCTGATTTCGTGCTGTGCTTCCGGCTCTTCCTTGACTGGCTCGGCATGGTCGCTCAACATGGTTTCGCCTTTCTCCGACAGGTCTGTCATCACATCTTCAAGGCTCACGCGGTTGATAGGTGCTTTCTTCGGCTTGGTAGATTTCTTCGCAGGCTTCTTTTCTTCGCTCTTGGCAGGGGCAGGAGTGACAGCCTCACGCAGTTCCCCGGCGGTCATAGGCTGAGCGTCCGCAACCGCTTCCTCGTTGCCTATCATCTCGGCAAGTTGGCGTGCCGCCTCCTCACTGCGCATCATGTAACCTCCCTGCTCGCGTCCGTACCAACCGCGCTGTGTTTTCTTACCCTCTGCAAGAGGTTCACGGATGAACGTGTTGAGAGCCGCCTTTTCCTCGGCAGTCAGTTCGCGGTTGAACTTGACAAGGAAAACATTGCTCGTCTTGCCTTTCTTATTGGTGTATGTAGTAGGCGTAATCGTGTACGATTCAAAACTTTCTGCGCCGTCCGCTTGTTTATCTGCTGACAAAGTATTAACTTTGCCGTCAGAAGATATATTGTCGGACGTAGGAACAAGGTCCGGTCCCTCCGATTTATTCGGAGCCTCGGTTAAGGACCACTCAGAACTGGGGGACAACTTTTCAGAGATATGCAGGATTTTCTCTTTCTGCATATCTTTTTTTATATCCTTTGCCTCGGCTTCATGGCTGCTTACAGACACCTCCATACCGTCACGCTGAACAGTCACAGATTCAAAATGAACGAGACGGCTTCCATCGGGTTTGATAAAAGTCTTAACGAAAAGATACTTGCTATCACGCTCTGCTCCCTCGGCAGGAGCATTTTTCTCTATGATAACATCGGGGGTGCTGAGTGTCGGATGTATCATGCCGAAATACTCTGTTCTTTTCCGTGAATAGAGTTTCAGCAACTGGTTAGCACCCATCTTCACCGTGCCGATAGGAGTATCCACCGTACCTTCTTCTCCGAACTGAGCAATCCAGTTTTCGGGAGTCAGTTCAACGACTGGCGCAACTTCGGCGGCTGATTCCATTCGGGTAATCAGTTCGGTTGCCTCCTGCTCGGTGAGTGAACGGCCAATCATGTCGTTGCCCTCTATCGGCTTCACGCTCTTGTACTCAGCAAATGGTTTGGTCTTGCGTCTGCTCGACCCAATCCATTTCTTGAACTCGTCCTTGCTGACATGGGTTATCGCTCCGAGACCGGTCCACCCCGGCTCATAGTTGGAGAGGTAGGCATCACGGGCGGCCTCTACGGTCGGGAAACCGTACATCACCTTATGCTCGTCAAATGAGCCGTCCTCGTTCACTTGGTCAACGACAAACACATCGCCCTCTTCGGGAGTGTCGGAGAGGAACACGTCTATGTGGTCTCCGTCCACGCCCTCCGTGCCACGAATATAGCCATAGTCATTCTGCATGGTGGTTTCCCACGGCTTGCCGTCAGCACCAGTACCACGGCGCACACTGCCTTTGGCATTCTCAATGCTGATGTTGTAACCGTCAATACGGCGGTGTTCCATCTTGTAGTTGCCTGCGGCTTTCTGCGCCTCGGTCGGTTCTGTCTGCGAAACGCCGTCAATGTAGTCCGCAATCTCCTTGAGGTCGCCGAAGTCACGACCGTCATAGGTCAACTGACTACCAGTGTAAGAGCCGTTTTTGTCGGGAGCGTCCGTTTGGATAACCTCATGCTTGCCGTCAACGTAGAGTTTACGTTTGTAGATGAGATTGTCGGGCGCGGGGCCTTCCTCTTCCCACTCTTCGCCCACGCTGATTCTTGCGCGGAGTGCGGCTTCTTCGGGGGTGTCCTCGTAGAAGTCGTTGCGGTCTTTGCCAAGCGGCTCTAACTCTGTGTCTCCGTCTGCGGTTGGCTGTTGAGGCTCTGCACTGCGTTGAGCATCATGCGGAGTTTGTTCACTTGCCTCGCTTCGTTCACGCTGTTCTGCGTCTGCTTCGGCTCTGCGCTTGCGCTCCGCAATGGCAGCGTCCACGAGTGCCTGCTGTTCTTTTGGGGTTGCATTTCTGAAATGTTCATTTACGTTGGTAAGTATTTCTTCTTTGGTCGGTATTGAGTTGAGGAACATATCAATCTGACCTCCTGCGGCCTGCGCCGCCTCGTTGTTGTAGGATGACAGAACTTTGCGGAGGTCGCTCGGCTTTCCGCTGTTGAGGATGTCGGCAAGCAGGAGGGCAGTGCCGTCAGTGACGCGGCTGTCGCCGAACTCGTCATCAAACAATCCCTGCATACGTCCAAACGGCGATACCGGCATACCGTCCTTGTAGATGTCGGGCATTGCGGTCTTGGCGCGTGCCACAAGGTCAACAGCCTTTGAGAGTTCCTCGCTGATGTCATAGCCTTTACTTGCGAGGGTGCGGTTGTTGGCAATCTCGCTAAGGCCCATCACGATTGACTGGCGCAGGGTCGGTACGGAAATAATCTGACGTACGGCATCGGGCGAGGCTTGGAACACCTTGCCGATAAGCGTATTCTCGATAAGTTCCTTTCCTGCGGCCGACAATGCCGTGCCTGTCCGCATTTCGGGCATCTGCTTGTCGTTGATGACTCCAGCCTGCATGAGCGCGCCCAGTGCGTGCGCAACGGCTTTCTCGTCTGCGTAGTAGTCGGAGAGTCGGTCATAACGGCTGATGTCGCCCACGATGTTGTTGAAAACATTGTCGGGGACTATCTTGCCGAGTTTCACGGCGGCTTCGGGTTTGCCCTGCGATTTCTTCTCCTGCGCGTTGAACCGAGCAAAGGTTGTGGCATCGTATGGAAGAGCCTCGTCCGGCACGAACACCACGCGAGGATTCTTCATGCCTGCAACCTGCTCCGGGGTAAAGCCGTATTTCCTATGTCCGAACTGGGCGAGGTAGTCAACGTATGCCTTGTCAGTGCCTCTGCGTGCGGCGAGGTCGCCTGACATGGTGCGGTTGTTGCCCGAAAGCACAACGCCGTCCTTGCTTACGATTACCGGGTCTTGCAGGGCGCGGTTGTCATAGTTGCCTGCCATACCCTCAACAATCTGCTGTGCGTCCCTGTCACGCATATAGTCGCGGTCGTTGACGCTTTGGCCGTTCTCGTCTATCGGGAAACCCTCTGTCGGCATATAGGCATTGTTCGCGTCATGGCTCGGCGATGCGGCTCCTGCCTCGGTCAGCATATACCGCCCGGTAAGCGTAGAGCCGTCCGGCAGGGTTATCGCGTCCTCGTTGCCCTCAACCTTTGGAGCTGCGTCCCATTTGTCCTTAATCTTGGGGTTGACGGCATGAACACCGATGCGCTCCTGCTCCGCCTGCTTCTCAGCCTTTATGCGCTGTTCCTCCTCAAATCGGGCGACTGCAGCATCATGGGCGATTGCGTCACGCTGTCTGCGCTCCTCTTCTCTCTGACGGCGCAACTCTGCATTGCGAGAGGTGTTGACTCCGAGGATGGCGTTCCATGCGTCAAGACGCACCTGCGTATCGGCTACCTGCTGGTTGTAATCAGCGAGTTCACGCTGATATTGTTTGTCGGCATCTTCAATCGCCTTTGCCATGGCCATGGGCGAACCTTTCAGTTTAGGTGCTTTCTGTGTCGGCGGTTTTTTCTTCAGTGCTTCAAGGTCGGTTGTAGCCTGCTGTACCTGCGCCGTGGCGATAGATACGGCATTGGCATCACCGCCGACAGCCTTAACAAGTCCATCCCAGGCCGTGTCTTTGTCCACAGCCTCAAACCTCGGCTCGCCCTGTTCGTTGAGAGGAATGCGCGAGAGTGCGGTCTGCTGTCCGTTTTCTACAGATGAGACCGCTTCGGGCGCGATTTCGCCCTCTAAAACTGGGTTTTCCGTAGTGTTGGGAACGTTTTCGGGCGTTTTGGGAACGGCCTGCGCCCTGCGCTGTTGCTCGTAGATGTATGCGTCCAACTCGCCTTTCATGGAGTCGGACATGGATTCGGGCGTGTTTTGGCTTCGTATCTTGATGTAGTTGGCAATCCATGCGTCATCAGCCTTTGCAGCTTCTGCCAATCCCTGCTCATATCCACGGTCATAATCCTCTGTACTTGCAGGGGCAGGTGTTTCTTCGCTGGCAGGCTGTTCATCTGCGGCTACATCGGCATATTCCTCCGTAGGTGCTTCGGGTGCAACGGCGTTGTCGCCGAACACGCCCATCTGCTCCTGCTCGATAACTGCGTGTGCGGCTCGCACTTCGTCCTGCGGATTGACTGAATCCGAGACCTTGAAGATTTGGTCGGGTGAGGTAAACTCATATTCCCCGGTCTGCGCGTCCATGACAACGACACTTTCAGAAGAGTTACGCACGTCAACGGCAGAACCATCGGGAAACATGACTACATCGCCCTTGACGATATAGACCTGCCTGTCGTCTACCTTCATGGTGGCAGGGATAACCATGCCGTTATCCTTGTGTGTGCGCTTCTCTACTGACTGCTCCACCTCGGCACGCTTGCGGTCGGCCGCCTCGTTGGATGCGTCCATAACGCCGTCAAGAGCGGCCTTGGCGTTGATGTAGTAGAGGACTGCGTCCTGCTGTTCAATTGTCAGTTCGGGGTCGTTGACTAACGCCCACGGATTTTCGTTGACATGGAACATATAGTATTCGGCTTCCGCGCCGAAAGCGTCCTCAACGGCTTGGTATGCTTCCTGCATACGGAGTGCGATTGCGTCAACATCAGCCTGCGCGGTAGGGTCGCCCTCTTCAAAGCGTCCATACAGCAATCGGCCCTGCTCATACTGGCTCTGTGCCTCTTCCTGCTCCGGGGTAGGCTGGGCATTGCGCTGACGTGTCTCTTCGGGGAAGAGCCGTTCTGCATACGCCTTGACAACCGCCTGCTCCGCTTCGGTGCGCTTGGAGGGCATCTTTCGCAGAACTGCGTCCACGTCAATGCCCGTTTCCTCTTTCAGAGCCTCGCGGATTGCTTCGGGTCGGCGGCTGTCGGCAATGTCCTTGTTGCGCTCGATAGCGTCATCAAGGAAATCCGCCAACTGACGCTGTGATTCGGTCACGTCCTTGTTTCCTGCCTTGACAGCACGGTATATCTTCTTGATGGTTGCAGGGTCGGCACCGGGTGACACCTTGCTGATAGCGGCATCAAGCACCATGTCATCGGCTATCGCGTCTGTATAACGCTCGCCGACATCAATAGAGTTGAGTTCTGCCTGACGCATGATGTTGTCGGTCTCCTGCTTGGCGGCCTGCTCGTCCTTGAATGTGCGACTGGTCACGACCTCGCCGTCTGCGGTGGTGGCATTGACGGTCACACGTCCGTCATCGGTCTTGGTGGTGGTGTACCCGGTTATTGTCCCCATAGGGAGCATACGCCCGGTGAGGACATAGTAGGCTTTGGCGCGTGCTGCTTGGCTGACTCTGCCGTCTTGCATGAGTTCCTCCATTGCGGAATAGCCGTCAAATTCGGGATTGCGACTGATGGTTTCAGCCTCAACGCGCTCGGTTCTCAACTCAATAGCACCCTCGGCAGGGTTGACATCTGGACTCTGAACCTCCTGCACGCGGTCGCGACTGAACAGGTCGGCGAGTTCGCCATAACCTGCCCGGCGCAATTCCTCGCGCTCGTCAGCCGTGAACGACATATCTCTCGGACTTGCATCAAGATTCCTGCGCAGACGTTCCTCGAAGTCCATTCTGTTGTGGTTGCGCTCTGCTTGCGTCAGCGGTCGGCCGTTGGTCGGCTTGATAGGGCGCAGACTGGCAATGACGCGCGGTGCGCTCTTGACACCATGACTTATCTTGAAGCCAAGCATCATAGCCATGTTGTCAGTCCATACGTCCATTGCATCGGCATCACCGTTTATCCATTCGGGAACAGAGAACACCGTACCCTCGGCGAGAGTGGAAACTGCAACCTCACCAGTGCGGATTCCGATTTTCCCTGCGGTGCTTGTGGTCGCCTTTACATACTTATCGGCGACATTGCCGAGTATCGGGGAGAATGTGCCGGTCACACCTCCGAGAACAAAACCATGTCCACTCGCTTTCAGAACCTGCCCAACAGAGAATCCTTCGTTCTCACCAGTCTCAGGGTTGATGTATCCACCTACTGCAATCTGCCCTTGTGCGTTTTTCAATCCCTCATAGGTGGCGAAATTGGCTGCTCCCCCTGCGGCTCCTGCCACAATTCTTCCAGTAAGGGTGCGCCCTGCGTACCGTTCCGCAACGTCTTTGGCGGCGTTCTTTATCATCATCTTGCCACCTGCCTTCAACGCCTGCTTGCCTGCGGCACTGCCTACACCGCCGGAAATGTATGTGGTTGGATCTATCGCCATGTTCACAATTGTGCCAGTAATGTCAAGGGCGCGGTGTTGCTCTCCATACTGAGACATCGCGTCCATGTCTGCAAGGTTCATGCCCCAAGACCCGGTGCGTTGAGCTGCGATTTTATCCCACCACCAATCTTGCGAAATAAAAGGCTGGTCAGCGAGTTTGCGCATGAAAAATTCTGTTTTGCTTTTCGGCATACTTGCATCTACGGCCCGCTGATACACGGCGTTGTATATTTCGCCCTGCAATGCCTCAGTGGCCGCCTGCTGAACACTTTTCCCTTTCAACTCGCCGGGATGTTCGTTGAAATAACTTGCGTATGCTTGTATCTGCTTTTGGCGGTAACTGTCGGGGAGATTGGCGTAAATGGTCTGCGCCATTTTTTCAAGGTTGAACGTCTCCTTGCGCTTGATGTGTCGGTCATAATCGCGGAGGGTTTCTTCGGCCTGCGGCAATGGCATACCGTCCGGTCCGAAAGCGCGGATATTACTTTTGATGGTCTTGTTATATTCGCTCACTTGCCGTGCGTATTCCTCATCAGCGGCTCTGTCCTCGGCTTCTGCATCTGCCCAAACAGAGTCAAGTACCCTGCGCATTGGTGCTTCATAATCGAGTTGAGCCTGCTTACGAACATCCTCCTGCTTGGCAGGGTCAAGTCCGTTCTGCTTCATGCGGTTTACGAACTGATGTTGCAGGCGGTTATGACGTGCAACTTCCTCGGCACGGTCGGCGGCGAGTTGGCTTGTTGTCAGACTTCCGTCCGGCATCACCCACTCGGTGACAGGCTTGCCGTCAACATACTTCACGCCGTATGGCTGTGGCGAACCGCCATCGTATATAGGACTGGACGGTGCTTGGAGACCGAATCCAACCGTAGTCTTTGTGCCTGCGAGTTGCGCTTGGAACTTCCTCGCGGCTCTTTTCTTCCTGCCCTCGGGAGAAAACGGCTCAGACATACGTTTAACCTGCTCAACACGCGCCCTTGACCTTTGATTGAAATCGTTGAGCATCGTGTTCATCTGATACGACATCCGTATCTTCTCCTGCTCGGTGGGGTGCCATGCAGGTTGCTGTGGCGCGGCCGCAGGTGCAGACTGGGCAGGAGTGGACGCAGACTTAACCGGAGTAGGCTTCGGCTTGGGTGTGCCATACCCGATATTACTTTCAAAATCGGCATACGGCTCCATGCTGTAACCGTCTGCAACAAGCGCGTCATAGGCGGCTTTGCGTTTCTTCGGGTCTTTGAGGTTCTCACGGAATTGCGCCTCTGACTCCATTGCATAGCCGTTCTTGACAAATGCGTTATATAGATTGGATACTTTATCTTTTGCCATAATTGGTTGTGATTATGCGGTGGGAGATTGTTTACCAGTCGGACTGGGTTTGCCTGCATGACCGCCTTTCTTGGTCTTGGTCGATGTGCTTTTGGAAGTACGCGACCCAACAGTCCGTGAGGTATCTGTGGTTTCGGTCTCGTCCACCTCTTGCCATGTGCCGTGTTGTTTGGCATAGGCTTCGGCGGCATCCTTGGTACGGAACTTATGCTCATGCCCGTGTTCATCCCATGCCGAGAACTCCGACACGTTGGAGCGGTTGTGAGCGGCCGCAGATGCACGAGAATTGGCGGCTGATGCGTCCAAACTGCCCTTACGCGCCCTCTCGGTGGCGAGTTTTGCTCTCTGCATTTCGGGAGCTGCCTCGGCTTCTGCCTGCGCGGTAATGGCTTCCTGCTCGGCTTTGTTGGCTTTTCCTGCCTGCTCGCGCTGTTTGTCGGGTTGCAGAGCGGCCAACCACCCATGAGCCTCCTGCTCGCGCTGCGCTTTTTCCCTTGCCAGTTTCTGACGCTCCTGCTGTGCCTCCAGTTCGCGGAGGGTCGCCGCACGCTCGTTTTCGAGGTCGCCGAGTCTCAGCGAGAAGTTCAGATACTGGTCGTGCTTCTTCTCGCGCTCCGCTTTCAGACGTTCAAGGCGTGCGTCCACGGCATTCATCTGACTCGCTTTCTCATGGTTGTACATATTGGGAGCATACTGCGAGGTGAAAAAGAGGTTGCTCAAAGCCGAAATACCGTCACTTACTGCAGCGATGATGCGCTTTGATTTCTCCTGCCGTTCGCGCTTCTTGCGCTGTTCGGGTGTTTCAGGCCGGTTCTCCTCCGCGTCCATCCAGTCCTTGATGGTCTTGATTTGGCGGTCAGTGCCTGCGGTCGCGTCCACGCGCTGTTGCTGTTCGGGCGAGAGTGCCGGAGTCTCATGCTCTGTGTCTGTCGAAACCGATGGTGCTTGAGGGTTAGCCACATTGACAACACCGCGCTCTACAACCTCACGTGCGTTCTTGGGGTTGTCGGGCGCGCCTTGGTTGGTCACTTTGTCATACAGCACGTTCTCCAATCCGGTAGACTCTTCTTCAGGGGCAGGAGCCGGGGGCGCAGCAGGCGGTTCAGTCTCTGACGGCTGACCCTGCCCGAAGTCATACGGCTGTGGCCATACTGGATTTTTATCTTCTTCTGCCATGTGTCAATGATTTTTAGAAAGCACCTGCCATGCCTCCGGCGGCCTGTGCCACACCCTGCACGGCTGACGATATAGCCTTCGCCTTGTTGATTTCAAGATTGTTCAGAGCATCATTTATCTGCGCATCCCTCTGCTGATAGGTCTGCTCGATCTGGTCTTTGCGTGCCTCTGCATTGACGGCAATCTGTGAGGTGGCATCGGCGAGGGCCTGATTGTTGGCGGCTTTGGAGGCCGCCACACTCTCTTCTGTGCCTCCCATGACAGCCTGCGCCCCGGCGGCCTGCTGATTGCGGTTGCGGATTGACTCCTCAGTTTTGGTCAAAATACGTTGAGCGTCCGCGCGTTGGGTCGCGTCCTCATTATATCGGCGGTCATACCAGTCCTTGTTTGCCTGCTGTTGCGCCTGCAAATTCTTCTTGACCTTCTTCATGGCTTTGCTCGCCGAGATACCGCCGAAAATGCTCCCTACTGCACCCAGCGCGCCGCCTGCTATGCTTCCGAATAGTCCCATGATATATCGTTTTGAGTTTCAAAAGTTATAATTCGTGCGCTAAGTTACGGAGGTATCTTTGCAGGCAACTTTTAAGTTTTGTATCATGGCAAAAGGTAAGAAAACAGGTGGGCGACAAAAAGGTACGCCCAACAAGGAAAACCCTCTCAAAGGGTATCTTCGCGCTCATAGCCTTGCATACTTTGAGCCGAAGCCACAGACCGAGGCAGACGGCAGGCCCCGTAAGATAGATTTCACCGACAAGGACGGCGTTGTGCTTAGTTCAAGGACACTGGCTGATGCGGACGGCAATCCGATAGAGATGTCCGACTTCGATGTGGACATGATGCTGTTGGACTCCAACGAGCGTGTCAGCGCGGAGCTGCGCCTGCTTGAGTTCCATACGCCCAAGATGAAAGCCGTTGAGGTTGATATGGACGTTCACGGCTCAGTCATCACCATTGAGGATAGGTTACGCGAACTCTGCGGAGAGACTGACGAGGACGAGGACTGATGCGCCCGGCGGTCTATTCAATCTACTTTTAGACGCAACAACGGATTTTACTCATTCATAGGTATTAGATTTTAAGGTAACGTAAGGCGGCCCATCCGAGAGGACAGACCGCCTTTTTCATCCATACAAACCTACAACCCCGACAAAACCGCTTCGCGCTCTCAACTTCTGAATATTCCATCAATCTAAAAACCCCAAGAAAACCCCTAAATAACCCCATCGGGGTTTTTCATCCATACAAACCTACAACCCCGACAAAACCGCTTCGCGCACGCGCGTAAGGATATTCCTTTATGGAATTCCTCTATGGATGTAGACGGATATATTAAGTCGAATATATCCT
>ENA-ORSI01000156-ORSI01000156.1-human-gut-metagenome-genome-assembly--contig:-NODE-156-length-69387-cov-9.670181_pt1 | contig 69387 bp, 51 predicted proteins | sample MGYA00242187_ERZ509154 | MGnify/ENA primary metagenome ERZ509154 (study PRJEB26280, sample SAMEA2338627) | human gut metagenome | biome: human gut; feature: human-associated habitat; material: faeces...
TATCAAATCGCTGTTCGTTTGTCAAGCACTTTTTTTATTTTTTTGAACTCTGTTTTAAGTTCTCTGTCTTGCGACAGCTTGTTTATTCTATCAAAATGTTTTGCATTTGTCAAGAACTTTTTTCATAACTTTTTTAACTTATTTTCAAAGCAATATCTATAAAGTCATGTCTGTAAAATGCAACTCACAAGCTCTACAACTCAATGTGTCCCGCGAGTCAGCTTTGATATAATATCATCCCGGCACACATATGTCAACGGATTTTCTGCAATTAATTAAAGTAGTAAAACTGCCTTAAAAAACACAAATTTTCTAAATTGTCTGTTTATTATATACAATTCTCACAATTACTATCTGACAGCCTCTATCGCTTCCTTGATATTTGCCACACCGACAATCTCAATTCCATTAATATGCGACACTCCTGCAAGACACACTTTGGGAACAATACACTTTTTAAAGCCAAGCTTCTTTGCCTCAGCCACACGCTGCTCGGACATGGTAACTCCGCGTACCTCTCCGCTTAAGCCCACCTCTCCAAAACATATGGTATCCTCACGCACTATAATATCCTTTTTGCTTGATGCGATTGCAAGCACTATCCCAAGGTCTATCGCCGGTTCGTTCATCCTTATACCGCCTGCTATATTCACATAAGCGTCACAGTCTGACAGTGACAGGTTGGCTCTTTTTTCAAGGACCGCCATGAGTAGATTAACTTTATTATAATCTGTACCATTTGCTGTACGCCTTGGATTATTAAAAAAACTGTGACATACAAGAGCCTGTATCTCGAGAAGTATCGGGCGGCTTCCCTCTATGGAACATGTGACAATTGATCCTGATGCTCCCTCGGGCTTACCGCTAAGCATATACTCCGACGGATTTTCCACCTCAACAAGTCCCTCCGCCTTCATTTCAAATACGCCTATCTCATTGGTCGAACCAAATCTGTTCTTAACGCCTCTAAGTATCCTGTACGACTCATACCTGTCACCCTCAAAATAAAGCACAGTATCAACCATATGCTCCAACGTCCTCGGCCCCGCAACCGCACCATCCTTTGTCACATGTCCTACTATAAAAACAGAAATACCCAGAGTCTTTGCAAGCTGCATAAGCACTCCGGTTGTCTCCCTGACCTGTGAGACACTGCCCGGTGCCGACGCTATCTCCTCATTGTACATAGTCTGGATGGAATCTATTACAACAACCTCCGGTTTTTTGCGTTGAATCACGTCCTTTGCTATATCAAGACTTGTCTCACATAAAAGCTCCAGCGAATCCGTAAAATCACCAAGTCTGTCGGCACGCATCTTTATCTGATGCAGGGATTCCTCACCTGACACATAAAGTAATGGCACCTTTTTTTGTGAAAGTTCCCTGCATACCTGAAGTAGAAGCGTGGATTTTCCTATACCCGGATCTCCTCCCACAAGCACAAGTGACCCCCTCACAATTCCTCCACCAAGTACTCTGTCAAACTCGGCTATACCTGTCACTATACGCTCCTCTTTCTCGCTTTTTACTGCCGAAAGAGGCAGAACCTGTGCCGCCTTTGATTCTTTTTTTACTTTTCCCGACGAGCTTATCGACTTTTTATCTACGGTTTCCTCTACAAATGTATTCCATTCCTTACAGGCCGGGCACTGTCCCATCCATTTTACCGATTCATAACCACATTCCTGGCAGAAAAATACAGAGGTCTTTCCTTTTGCCATATTGTTCTCCTTTATAAAATACAAAAAGCCCAGCTTTCACCGGGCTAAAAAATATGCTCTATTTTCTTGATACTTTGATATCGACTGAATCAACACCCTCAAGCTCTACGCTTAAGCTAAGCTTGCCGCCGAGATTTGTCTTCATAGTACCTGCAACAGCTCCAGCTATATCAATTTCGTACTCTCTCTCCTCTTCAAGGCCAAGAGTAATCTGAGCATCCTCAGGTCCCTCCACAGTAAATGTCACTGTATCAGCAGTCTCCTCGAAATCCATAACCGCTGTTCCCGGAACAGACTCGTATACAAAGAGTCCGTTTCTTTCGAGCTTTGTAATCTCCTTAAAGGTCTTTACCTTGTAGATATCTCCATCCTTCTCAAAATTGTCAAGTTTTGCCTTTGCAGCCAATGTATAATCTCCGAAGCTGAGCTTTCCGTTTTCCTCAGTACGGATTAATTCACTTATTACAGCCATTTTTATCCTCCCGTAGCTATATTGATATATTAATTATAAATCCAATTCTACTCAACAGTCAATGAAATTTGTTTGTTTTTCGTAGAAATTATTACCTTATTACCGCGCTTAATTTTGCCGGTAATAATATCCTCTGATATACGGTCTTCAATTTCCTCCTGAAGTTTTCGTTTAAGCGGTCTTGCGCCATATTTTCTGTCATACGCTTTGTCCACGATAAAGGCTTTTGCGCTGTCGCGCACTGTGAGCTCTATATCAAGCTGCTCTTTGCAGCGTTTCTTAAGCTCCTTTACAAGAAGTGTCACTATATGCTTCATGTCATCCTTGTTGAGAGCTCTAAATACAATAGTCTCGTCGATTCGGTTCAAAAACTCAGGTTTAAATATACGGCGGACCTCCTCCATGACACTGTTCTTCATACGCTCGTGATCCTGCTTTTCGTCATCACCTGCACCAAATCCAAGGCGCTTTGGCTCTATAATGGAAGCCGCTCCTGCATTTGATGTCATGATGATTATCGTATTCTTGAAATCAACCGTGCGCCCCTGTGAATCAGTGATTCTACCATCATCAAGCACCTGTAAAAGTATATTGAACACATCAGGATGTGCTTTTTCTATCTCATCAAACAGTATAACAGAAAAAGGATTGCGTCTGACCTTCTCTGAGAGCTGTCCGCCCTCCTCATGGCCCACATATCCCGGTGGTGAACCAATCATCTTTGAAACACTATGCTTTTCCATGTACTCTGACATGTCAACACGTATCATGGCATCTTCTTTGCCAAAGACAGCCTCAGCAAGCGCCTTTGACACCTCCGTCTTACCTACTCCTGTCGGTCCCAAAAACAGGAATGAGCCAATCGGCTTCTTAGGATCCTTTAAACCAACCCGGCCTCGTCTGACTGCCTTTGCGACAGCAGAAACAGCCTCCTCCTGTCCTATTACACGCTTGTGAAGTATCTGTTCAAGCTTTGCAAGTCGTCCTGCCTCTGACTCTGTAAGCTTATTTACAGGTATTTTGGTCCATCCCGATACTACATCCGCTATCTCATTTTCGCCGACTACAGGCTGATTTTTGGCTCCTGTGCGACGGTTCTTTTTCATAAGCTTCTGCTGTTTATTTTCAAGTACTTCCTTTTCTGACATAAGCGCGCCGGCAGCTGCGAGATCTCCTTTCGACAAAGCATTTTCCAATTGGTTCTGCTTATCTGTTATCTCTTTTTTCAGAGCAAGCAGCTCGTCAGATGATGTCAGATTCTTAAGCCTTATCCTGGCTGCCGCTTCATCCATCAGGTCTATCGCCTTATCAGGTAAAAATCTGTCATTTATATATCGTGCAGAAAGGTTTACTGCTGCTTTCACACCCTCATCTGTTATGATGACACCATGATGCTTTTCATAGAGTCCCTTTAATCCTGTGAGTATCTCTATTGTCTCATCCACACCCGGCTCCTCAACCATCACCGGCTGGAAACGGCGCTCAAGCGCAGCATCCTTTTCCACGTATTTGCGGTACTCTTCTATGGTAGTGGCGCCGATTACCTGTACCTCGCCTCTGGCAAGTGCCGGCTTTAATATGTTAGATGCATCTAACGAGCCTTCTGCTCCTCCTGCACCTATTATAGTGTGAAGCTCATCAATGAAAAGCAGTACATTTTTGGCATTTGAAACCTCGCTTATCACCTTCTTGATACGCTCCTCAAACTCACCACGATACTTTGATTTGGCTACAAGCCCGGACATATCAAGAGAAACCAGTCTCTTTCCCAAAAGAATATCCGGAACATTGCCACTGACTATATCCTGCGCAAGTCCTTCTACTATAGCGGTCTTACCCACTCCCGGCTCTCCAATCAGACATGGATTGTTTTTGCCACGGCGGCAAAGTATCTGGATAACGCGCTCCATCTCCTTTTTTCTGCCTATAACAGGGTCAAGAAGCCCTGCCTCTGCCATATCTGTCAAATCTCTGGAATACTGATCTAATACAGGAGTCGCAGAATTGTATGATGTACCGTAACTTTTCATCAGATCCCTGTATGCAGACGGATCCTCACCCATCGCACCAAGAATATCTATAAACATCTTCTGACTGTTAACACCCATGGTGTTTAAAAGTCTTGCAGCTGCACAGTCTCCCTGCAGTACTATAGCCATCAGCAAGTGTTCTGTACCTATCTCATTGCACTCAAATCTATCGGCTTCCTCCGATGCGCGCTCCAATACTCTCTGTGTCCTTGGTGAATAGCCATCCCTGTCCATCACTTCGATGTTATCCCCCGGTGAAATCAGGTCTTCAATCATCGAAATAAGCTTATCATATTCCACATTGCAGGCTGTTAGAATCTCAGCTGCCACACCGGTGCCCTCTTTTATAAGGCCAGCCAGTATGTGCTCTGTTCCAACATAGCTGTAATTCATTTTCTTTGATATACGTGCAGCCAAATCTATTGCTTTTTTAGCCTTACTTGTATATGGTTTCAAGTCATATCCTCCAGTCATATTCACTAATTTAAGTCGATGAACTGCAAATCATCATCTTTGCTGTCATCTTCATTGTCATCCTTTGCACTGCTGTCTATAGTCTCAGACGGCTTATTTCCATCATTGACAAAGCCATCAAGTGCCATTTGAAGCTGATTCTTTAAAGCATCCTCATCAGCATCGTTTTCTGTGTCAGAAACGTTTTCCTGCCTTGAATCGTCTTTTAAATCAAACTCAGAGTTTTCATTCTCAACAGCTTTCTTAGAATCAGGTGTAATTTCTACGGTTCTTCCGACATAGGATGCATTTGATATATTTTCATCCGTAGCCATCTTTTGCTCATCTGCAACATCTTCCGCTGTTTCTTCTGCGACTTCATCTGCCGGCTCTTCTACAGCTTCATCTGCTGTTTCTTCTGCGGCTTCACCTGCCGACTCTTCTGCAGCTTCTCCTGCCACTTCATCCACCGACTCTTCTGCAGCTTCTTCTGCCACTTCATCTAACGGCTCTTCTGTAACCTCTTCTTCCAGCTCATCTGCTATCTCGTCCGCAGTTTCATCAGTTGTTTCTTTCAAAGCTTCATTTGATACATCTTCTGCTGCATCATCTACATCATCATCGTCATCATGATAGTCCATTGCCTTATATTTTCTGTTTTTCACAGCTGATACCATAAGCAACAGTAACAGAATAATGATAATAAGAACCAGTATTGCAGCTAAAACAAGATATTTATTGGCAATTCCCGGGACAAGCTCGCTCTTTGTTGTATCGTTTTCATCCTGTGCCACTGTAGGTGTACTGAGCTTGGTTCTCATATATGTGCCATCTACACTATCATATGTGTACCAGCCACTCTCACCATTGTCATTCATAGCGTATACGAGGTAAAAATCCTTTGTCTGATCATCGGTTTTTTCGACTTTGGTCTGGTAGGCTGTTGCCACACCCTTGCCCTCTATAGAGAGCGATATCTCATTATATCCTTCAGGCACATCATCCACCTTAGGCAGTAAAACCACTATAAAATGCGACTCTGAATTGATACGGACAAACTCATATGCTGCATTCTGTGCTGCATCATATACAAAAAGCCCATTGCCGCTTTCCGACTGTAAATACACAAGCGTGACATCGCCAAAGGTGCCATGAAGGGTATTGTATTCAAGTCCGTCAATCACTGTCTTTGAGTGCTCAAAGCCTTCAGGAACAACATCCTCCGGAATGTCATTTACCATAGTCCACTCTGTGCCATTTATATCGAACTTCTTCCAGTTATCCTGCTTATCTGCATTCTCCGGATCATCCTCGGCTCTTCTGGTAACAACTATATTGTATGTGCTTGTGCTGCCGTCCTCTGCTGTCACAACAACGCTGACCGTATTCTCTCCAACCTCAAGTGAATCATTGCCTGTGACTGATGTCACACTCGCCTTGGAATCAGCCGGATTTGCTGTAACCGCAAGGCTTGAACAGCTGTAATCTACCGTAGCTGTGTAATCCTTTGTCGCAGCAGAAAACTCAGGGGAAAGCGTACCTGCCGAGATAACAAGCGAACCAAGAGATGCGTTTGAGGATTTCTTTTCCTCTTTGTTTTCATTATCTTTATTTGCATTGCTGTCATTGCCGGTATTGCTGCCGGAATTGTCCTTGTTATCCTTGTTGCTGTTTGAATCGTTGTTTGATGAAGCACTTGTTACCGTCACCTTCGTGCTGGCACCGGTAATTATACCTCCGGCATCGTTGGCCTCTGCATCTCCTACAACTGTACAATATGCCTTTATAGTGCAGCTTCCTGCAGCCTTCGCCGTAAACGAAAATGACCGCGATGTCGGGTATTCCGGTCCCGCTGCATCACCAATATTTGCCACACCATCTCCACCGTTACTCAGTACTCCCTCGTCGGAGCTTGAGATAACTACAGTGCCAAAATATCCTGACGGCATAGAAACCGTCACCTTGACTGTTTTTCCAACAGCTACAGAGCTTGAGCTGACACTTAATCCAAGTCCCTGCGCATATACATGCTCGGCAGGTGTGAAAACAAGCATCACCGCCATAACAAGTGATAATATACATCCAAATAATTTCTTCATATTTTCCTCACATTTCTAATTCTGCGATATCTTTGATTTGCCCAGTATGTGTCTGTTCATGATTATCATATCAAGGGCATTTCCACCATCACCCTTTCTGTTGGCATCAGCTGCCTCCAGATAAGCACCTGTGAGTGTTCCCTTTCCTAAAATATGTCTGTTGAGCTTAATCATATCAAGGGCATTTACAGCACCGTCACCATTGATATCTCCATATACAACAATATCATATGTCTTTTTCAGGTTACCCGAAGCATCATAAACAGCCACTTTATTGCCTGTTGCAACCTTTCCGCTGTTTTCTGAGCCTGAGCTTGTCAGAAGCTTTACAGTACCTGATGCTGATACTGCTATATTCTTCACAAAATCAGCTGCACCGGTTCCAGGCTCAATGCCTGTAATATAAGTACCTATACTGTATTTACCTGATGTTATGTTTACATCTGTATTATTTTGGTTATTATTGTTCTGATTATTATTGCCACCTGCATTATTTGCAGATGCCGCCTGCCTGTTTATATTGATAGTGTATGTTCTTGTATCACCGCTTTGCGACTTGCAATTTACCTTAATTGTATTATTTCCGACAGCAAGCGAATAGCTTCCTGTGCCTGAAACACCACTGTTTCCTGAAACTGCATCTGCCGAAACAGTCACTGAGCTTATAGCATTTGAAACAACTGCTGAATAGCTTGTTGTCGCTCCATTGAAGGCCGGTGTGAGTGTTACACCGCTTATCGCAAGCGACTGCAGATAGTTATTGGTATCGCCAGCTTTATCGAAGCCCACTGCTGACGATGGCATATTGTTGTATACAGGTATTTTAAATACAAAAGCCTGATTCTTGTCTGAATATCCTTTAGCCAGACTCTGTCCCTCAGTAAGAGCCGCTGTGGCATTGCCCATGTACTGATGGAAATACAGCGAGCTTGTATTTACTACATTAAACTTCTCAAAATACAGTGTATTTTGACCCTTATTTATATAATTGCTGCCCACCTTTACAGCTCCGCCGCTTATGGACTTTACTCTTGTATTCCAGCCCTGCTTCTTGGCAAAAGACAGACCATTTTTATAAATCTTATCCTTCGTGTTTCCGGTTGCATTAAAATTAAAATAATTATAATATCCTTCGTATCCGGAATATGTACCCGAAATAAGAGGACTCGTTCCCTTTTGTCCCTGCTCCTGCTTTAAACGCGATGCTATATGGTATGCACTTACTCCACTGCTCTTTGCCACATCCATGAACGTGCTTGCATAATTGATTTTCTCACCATTGTTGGAATAGGTCTTTGTTCCCTCCATAAATGTGCCTTTTACTATGGACTTGACACCTTCAAGTGCCTCATTCGGACTGTATGCCAGACTCTGAAACTGAAAAATATTGGTCTCATCAAGAAAATTCCTTGGATCCATGAGATAAGCAATATAGGCACTGCTTGCTGACACCCATCCCGGTTCGTACTCAACCCACGTATTTGTTGACCAGTTATATGCACCATTTTCCGTTGATTTTTTTGCATTATCTGCATTTTTAGATACTAAGTTTATTCCATGTACGCTCTCATTTTCAATCACCGTATCCCAATTCAAACCTGTATTTACAGCCTCAAATGTCCAGCTTGGATACTTATTGTGAAGTGCTGTAAGGTTTGGAATATAGCTGTCAGGAAAGCCTGCATTCTTCATAGCCGTGACAAAATCGGTATTGTCTCCGCTATTATTGTATGTCACCTTTATGTATGTACTGATAGTCCAGCCCGTAAATGCCTTGCCGTTTAAAGTACCCTTGACATTATACCAGACCACACCGTTTACCCTGGTCTCTCCAATTATGTCAACCTGATGGTTCCAGTTGAGTGAGACAACCTTGGTAGTGCCGGATGTGCCTGCTGCATTGCGGACATACACATTGCCACCTGTAATCGTACCTGTAGCATATGCTCCCGATGCGGTTGCAATGGCAAGCTGCTCCTCATTATTCTGCTGTATGGCATCCGCATTGCCGGTGTCTGCCGAAGCATCCCCTGTCTGCGCATTGTCTGATGCAGCTGTACCTGCTGATACAAAATCAGACCTTATATAGCTGACACACTCCTCGTTATTTGCTGCCAGATTGTACTTTGCCTTGTACCACACCTTGCCGTCTGCACCTGTGGTCTGCTCAAGAATAGTAATATCCTTGCCGTTTGAAAGCTTGTGCTCCAGCTCATACTCTGTTCCCGGTCCGCTTCTCGCCGCTACCCAGTATCTCTCATCACACACAACCTTAGCCGCCTGATCCGCATAGACTGCTATGCTGCTGTATGGTGCCAGGTCACATGCAGCTAATGACAATGTTACGACAGAGGCTGCCAGAAATTTATTTATCTTTATCATCAAATCCCCTCTTTCTTATGTGCATTGTTTACATTAATCCATTATCCATTTAATTATAATAGAATATGACCTTTGTATCAATGTATTCGGCAGAAATTTATTATTTTTTTATTGATATGAGGGTCAAAAGGTATTTTGCCCCTCATTTATGATTAATCGAATTGCATGCAAGCATGCATCGATGATACCTTTTGACCCTTTAATCATAATATAAAAACTCCCTTCAACGTGCAGCTCATGCTTACGTTTCAGGGAGTTATCTGATTCATATTCTGCTTTTTCTTACTGTCTCCTGTAGCTTTTTCTAGCTGAACAGGGATTTTATCTTATCCCATAAATCCATGAAAAAGTTACCAATCTTTTCCCAGAAGCCCGGGTCATTTATCTTATCGCCAAGCTTTGATGCCCAGTCATGTGCCTGGTTGATGACTGAATCCCAGTCGATATTGGCATCCTTAAGCTTCATAAGAAGCGATGTCAGCTTTGCAATATCATCATCAGAAAGCTTCAGGTCGTAATCCTTTGCAGCCTCCTTTATCGCATCCTTTATCTGGCTCTCATCCTTGAGCCTTCCATCGGCAAGCTGCTTCTTTAGGTCTGCAATCATTGCCTCGATATCCTGCGAATCGCCGTCAATGCTCTTGTTGAGCTCTCCTGTTGTGACAAGCTCATCCATCGCTGCGTCTGTCACCTTGTCGTCTAGCTTCTTGCCTGTCATCTCCTCGTATGCCTTTAGTGTGCCTACAAGTGCTGCCGTTCCGGAAATAGGGAAAGGTCCTGCGACTATGATTTTAGCATCAGCTATGCCTGCTGTGGCAAGAGCATTCTTGTACATTCCTACCGTACAGTAATTGATATTGTGTGTGGAAACACTAAGACCCGCACCCTTTTTATCCTCTGTAATGAGTACTGAGGAAAGTGACCTTGTGCCAATCTCGCTCTTGCTGATGTATGAATCGAGGTACTTGTGCTCCTCATCATTATTTACATAGACCACATCGTATTTGTCCAGATCAGTGAGCTCGATTCCCATAAATCCAAGCACTGTCGCTCTCTGATCCGGTGTGAGGTCTGCTCCAAGACTTAAGTATGGCTTATCATTTTTGCTGATGTTCACCTTGTCGTTTGCCTCACTGCCGGCTGGCGTTGTGCTGTCTGCAGTACTGTCTGTGTTACTCTTATCAGCTGCGTCACTGCCTGATACATCAACGCTTGAAACTGTATCAGTCTGCGTAGCTGTCTCTGTTGCAAATACAGCCGGATTCATTGTAAACAGTGTCACAGCAGCAAGCATGCCGCATACAATACTCTTTGCTTTTTTCTTTATTAATCTAATCATTTTTCCTCCAATCTACTGCTCTATATCATACGAAATTGTAAAGCTGCTTCCGTCGAAGCTGACATCTGCCATGCTTCCGCATACCACAGGCATCATCGGCGACATATGACCTATATCCAGATCCATGATGATTGGCACATTAAACTCTCTAAGCAGTGATGAAAGCGCCTGTCTGTGGTCTATGCCAAACATTTCCTCTCCGAAGTGCGCCGGGCGTCCGATAAGAAAGCCCTTTACATTTGAAAACCATCCTGCATTTTTCATCTGCCACATAGCCCTTCTCATGCCCATCACATTAAGGTCACAAGCCTCAAGGAACCATATGATACCATCATCACTGTAGCGCTCATTAAATTCCCTTACATGGTCAAACGATGTGCCAAGCAGATTGATAAGACAATCCATGCAGCCACCAAGCAGCCTGCCTCTCATGGTAAGCCTGCTTTCCTTTGCCACCGCAGGAATAGAGCTGATGCACGACTTTTCAGTCAGGTTGTAGCCCACAAACGGAGCATTCTCATCCTTTATCGATTCCTTCTCCCACATAGGGTAATTGGTAAATGAAAGCTTCCTGCCACAAAGCAGATTAAATGCATCGGTAAGTGACTCATGCCACACCTCCATGCCAAAGCTGCCCGCACACGGCCCGTAAATACCTGCTGTATCTGCAATAGTAGCCTCCAAAAATGTGAAATTAGTGTTGTCGGAATAGCCCATGTACCATTTCGGCTTTGACTGCTTCACGCGCTCAAAATCAATATAAGGCACTACCTCGCACATCAGCTCGCCACCACCACATGATATAAGCACATCACTGTCAACAGAAGCATAGCTCTCGTTCAGCTCTTCTGCGCACTTCTTTGGTGTATTGCTGATACCTATGCCACTGTCGCATCTGCAGTTAGGTCCCTCTATCGTCTTATAACCCATGCTGTGAAACCTTTTAATGGCATTGTCAAAGGCACTCCTGTACGGCTCTGTTGTACAGCCCATCGAAGGCGCCACAAAGCCTATTGTTCCTCTATCCTTTAGAAATTCAGGGTATCTCATGTTTCTATCATCCTATCACTATTATTTACATATCTAAGCTTCTGTCTGAAGTAAAATATGTAGGATTTTATCATTTCTGTCCAGGTCATTTTACTGTCATAATTAAATGTCGTCGTGTACTGCACATGCTGTCTGTTGCACCAGTTGTATATATCATGCAGACTTATCGAATCAACATTCTTCATATTGTTCATAAACACCTTAACCTTTGAAAGCTCATCCTCACTGTCAATGTATAGATGAAAGATAGTATTCGGACATTCAATTATTATCTGCTGTTCTCCTATATTTTTCATCAATGTATCCTCTATTGAATAATGTATCCTGTGTGATTAAAAACATTATCGTCTGTCACACCGGGATGTGAGTAATAACAAAATATCGTAACTGTTCAGTACCTTCACAGTTAAAAAATATCACATAACCATAGTACTACACCGGCATCACAAAATCCAGTCATTTTTGCCTGCCAATTCTTACTATTTTATTAAGAAAAACGGTAAATATCATACTCCCTCACAGTCAAATGCCGGAATGAAGCTGTCCTTTGCCACGTCACCCTCCTGTATAAATGCATTCGTGATTCCTATTTCGAGGGCATAGTTAACAAGTCTTTCATACTCTCTCTTTGTCACTGTGCGGTTTATCTCAGGATAATCCTTTAATGCAATCGGCGTAAACTGGCTCATCATGCTTATATATACGTGATCATGATATGTATCATACAGGTACTTAAGTACAGCCTTTGCATCATTCACATGTCCCGGCAGTAGAAGCTGTCGCACAATAACTCCCTTTTGTATGAGTCCTGTCGCATCGTCAATCACGACATCCGGCTGCTGCCTGACCATCTCTGAAAGCGCCTGCTTTGCGACAGACGGATAATCTTTTGCCCTTGAATACATTGCCGAAAGCGTACTGTCCATATATTTAAAATCCGGAAGATACACATCCACTATGCCCTCAAGCAGCTTTAGCTCTGTCACATTTTCATATCCGCTCGTATTGTATATAATAGGAAGCTTCATGCCACGGCTTTTTGCATCGTTTACCGCCCACACTATATCAGGGATATACTGCCCTGGTGTGACCAGATTGATATTATTTGCGCCTTTGCCCGCCAGTTCCATGAAGATATCACTCAGCCTCTCTTTACTGATTACCTTTCCCTCTTTTCCGTCAGAAATCTCCCTGTTCTGGCAGAACACGCAGTGTAGGCTGCAGCCTGAGAAAAAAACTGCCCCACTTCCTCTTTTTCCTGATATGCACGGCTCCTCCCAATAATGAAGTGCTGCGCGCGCCACCTTTATTTCAGATGAAACGCCACATACACCTGTTTGTCCGGTTCTTCTGTTTATGCCACATTTTCTGGGACACAATAAGCAATTTTCGTATTTATTCATATTTTTCATTTTAACCCTTGCTAAAAATAATGTTTGATACTACAATCTATATGATTATGCGGTGCATATGTCATGCACCTTCAGTAGTCATTTTAAAATTATATCATAACTATTCTTACAGAAGAGAATAGTTAAAATACACAATAAGGAGATTACAATGAATCAGTCAAACTGTATCGTCGCCCAGTCAGGCGGCCCAACTGTTGCAATCAACGCAAGCCTTGCAGGAGTCATCTCAGGAGTAAAAAGCTCCGAGAAATACGATATCTGCTATGGCGCCGTAAACGGAATACTCGGCATATTAAATGAGAATTATCTCAATCTGTCAGATATTTTTGCAGATGATGCTAATCTTGAAAAGCTTAAGACCACACCTGCCATGTATCTTGGCTCATGCCGCCATAAACTCCCTGATTACAAGGATGATGATTCACCATATGTATACATCTTCCACCAGTTCGATAAGCTTTCTATAAAAGCTTTCTTTTACATCGGTGGAAATGATTCGATGGATACCGTATTAAAGTTATCCGATTATGCAAAAAAAATCAACAGTGATGTGAAAATTATAGGGATTCCAAAAACCATCGACAATGATCTGTGCATGACAGACCACACTCCGGGATTTGGCTCTGCCGCCAAATATATCGCATCAAGCATGCTTGAGATAGCCCATGACACCTTTATCTATGCTGTTAAGAGTGTTACAATCGTTGAAATCATGGGACGTGACGCAGGATGGCTCACTGCCGCTTCCGCTCTCGCACGTAATGAGTACAATACAGCGCCTCAGTTCATCTATCTGCCTGAGGTGGATTTCGATAAGGACAAATTTGTTGCCGATATAAAAGAAGCCCTTACGCACACTAACAATGTAATAGTTGCCGTATCCGAAGGAATACATGACGCAGACGGCTCATACATTACATCATCAAATGCCTCATGCGACCAGTTCGGACACCAGCAGCTAAGTGGTGCCGGAAAGGCTCTTGAGTTCATTGTGAAAGAAAACATCGGTGTCAAGGTGCGCTCTGTAGAGGTAAATGTGCTCCAGCGCTGTGCCTCACACCTTGCATCATTAACTGATATCGAGGAATCTTTTGCTCAGGGTAAAAAGGGTGTCACTATTGCAGCAGAGGGTGTGACCGCATCAATGGTATGCTTGAAGCGCATCTCAAATGATCCTTATCAGGTGGAATACACATATTCTGCTATCAAGGATATCGCAAACGAGGCCAAGTCTGTGCCAAGAGAGTGGATCAATGATGCTGGCAATGATGTGAAGCCTGAGCTTATCGAATACTTAAAGCCACTTATTCAGGGAGAAACCGCTGTAGCCTACAAGAATGGTCTGCCTGACTATATGGATGTGTCACATCTTCACAAATGTAACTGATTTTAGCTGCCGCCTACACCCCGGTGTGGGCAGCAACAGCATATCTCCAAGGAGGTCGATTTACATGAAGAAAAAAGTACTTATAACCTGCGCCGTTGTGCTTGGCGTGATTTTGGCTGTTTATCTTGGCTTTGCCTTTTATTTTAGCAGCCACTATCTGTTCAACACAAAGATTAACTCTGTAAAATACGCAGGGAAAACCGCAAAAGAGGCAATAGAAAAAAATACAGCCCTAAGCCGCGACTACCTGCTCACAATCACTGATAGAAAAGGCAACAGCTTTTCACTTAAGGGACCTGATTTTTCATATGAATATGTCTCAAACGGTGACGAGGAGCAAATCCTAAAAAGCCAGAATGCTTTTACATGGCCTGTCAGTCTTTTCAAAGCTCAAAACTATACTCTAAAGGGTTCGTCCAAATATGACGATGCCGCTTTGGCGGAAAAGCTCAAGGCTCTTGATATTTTCAGTGATGACTACATTGAAAATCCGGAGGATGCCCACATCGAGATAAAAGACGGCAAATACGATGTGATTGAAGAGAAAAATGGCTGCAAGCCGATATATGACAGCATCCTTGCCGAAGTAAAGGATGCCCTGGACAATGAGCTTCCAAAGCTTAGCTTAAGTGATGACTGTTATGAAGCTCCAAAAATCACAAAGGAAAGCGATACAATCAAAAATGAAAAAGAAGCCCTCGACAAATACACTGCTTCAACTGTCACTTACAAAATTGAAGGTGCCGACGAGAAGCTTGACTCAGCCAAAATCCTTGATATGCTAAGCATCTCAGATGACGGCAGCGTGAGCATAGATGATGCCAAGGTCACTAAATATGTCCAGCAGCTTGCTTCCAAATATAACACCTTCGGACGCAAGCGCTCGTTCAAAACATCGTCCGGTGACACTATTGAAATAGGTGGTGGAGACTACGGATGGGTAGTCAGCAAGAAAAATGAGAAAGCCAAGCTCCTTTCAGATTTAGAGGGAGGCAAGCCAGTGGAAAGAGAACCTGTTTACGAGCAGACTGCTCTCTACCGCGGTGCTGACGACATAGGTAATACATACATAGAGATTGACTACACAAAGCAGCACATGTGGTATTACAAGGATGGTGCTCTCCAGATGGAGTCTGATTTCGTATCAGGTAATCTCGCCCGTCAGAACGGTTCCGTAGATGGTGTATATAAGATTGTTTACAAGCAGAGAAATGCTACTCTTGTCGGTGAGGGTTACTCTTCTCCTGTCAGCTATTTCATGCCGTTTGCCTACAATATAGGTATCCATGATGCCAGCTGGCGTGATACCTTCGGAGGAACAATTTACAAAACCTCCGGCTCACACGGATGTATCAATGTGCCGCCTGCTTTTGCAGAGCAGCTGTTCAACGCTGTGGATAAGGGCACTCCTGTTGTTGCCTACTACAGAGAGGCTGTCACTCTGACAAACAATGCTGCAAAGATGTCCAATGCATACTCGTATGTAGCTCCTGATGCAGCGCAGTAAGTGTGGATTGCATTGTATCTTTTAAATAATATGGGAAGGCGACAGGCGCACGGGAAATTCACCCACGTGCGCCGGTCGCCTTCTCTCACTCATTGGCTATATTCATGCAAACTGGCTATTGTAGAGGTTTGCATAAAATCCGTCCGCTGCAAGCAGGCTCTCATGATTGCCCTGCTCTATAATCTTTCCGTCTTTCATAACAAGGATAATATCCGCTTCCCTGATGGTAGACAGACGATGAGCCACTATAAAGCTTGTCCTGCCCTGCATCATGGTAAGGAACGCTTTTTGAATCTTAATCTCTGTACGTGTATCAATCGAAGATGTAGCCTCATCCAATATCAGCATAGGCGGTAAGCATAGCATGACTCTTGTGATGCATAATAGCTGCTTCTGTCCCTGTGACAGGCTGCCGCCGTCCTCACCGATTTCAGTGTCATAGCCCTTCGGCAGACGTCTGATAAAGCTGTGGGCATGGGATGCCTTTGCTGCTGCAATGATTTCCTCATCTGTGGCATCAGGCTTTCCCATTATGATATTGTCACGGATTGTACCCTTCTTGAGCCATGTCTCCTGAAGCACCATACCATAGTTGTCACGAAGACTCTCTCGCGTGATTTTTCTGATATCGTGTCCACTCACCTTAATTGTTCCACTGTTTACATCATAGAATCTCATAAGCAGATTGATAATAGTCGTCTTTCCACAGCCTGTCGGACCTACGATAGCCACGCGCTGTCCAGGCTTTACGTGGAGATTGAAATCCTCGATAAGCTTTTTATCCGGCACATATGAGAAATAAACATCCTCTATGTCCACACGGCCGTCTGCCTCATCGAGTGTTACCGCATCCGAAGCATCCGGTATCTCCTTTTTCTCCTCAATCAGCTCGAAGATACGAGCAGCACAGGCAAGTGCGTTCTGAAGCTCTGTGATGACACCCGATATCTCGTTGAACGGCTTGGTGTACTGGTTTGCATATGATAAAAAGCACGAAAGCTGTCCTACTGTAATTCCGCCGGTGAGTGCACTCATGGCACCAAAAATTCCGACTCCGGCATACACAAGACTGTTGACAAAACGTGTACACGGATTTGTAAGACTTGAGAAAAATGTTGCCCTCAGTGAACATTTCTGTAATCTGTCATTTATCTCGTCAAACTGTTCAAGCGCCTCATCCTCATGGTTGAAGGCCTGTACGACCTTTTCATTTCCTACTATCTCGTCGATGAGTGATGTCTGCTCTCCCCTTGTTCTTGTCTGTAGCTGAAACATGGAATATGTCTTTTTAGTGATAAAGCTTGCCACAAAAAGTGACAGAGGTGTGATAAGCACTACAATGCATGATATCTTCACATCTATTGTAAGCATGAAAATAAGCGTGCCTGCTATTGTAGCAATTCCTGTAAAGAGCTGTGTGAAGCCCATCAAAAGTCCCTCTGAAAATGTATCTACATCGGCGATGATACGGCTGACCATATCACCGTGTGAGTGACTGTCAATATAGGAAAGTGGCATTTTTTCAATGTTTAAAAATGCATCACGTCTTATATCCCTCACTATATTGTAGGTCATCCTGTTGTTGCAGATATTTGTAAGCCACTGGGCTGCTGCCGCTATGACGACTATTATTGCTGCTCTTGTGAGGATGGCTGTCATAGCCGTAAAATCAACCTTTCCTTTTCCTACGATCAAATCAATTGCGCGTCCTGTGAGAATTGGAAAATAAAGCGTAAGCGCCACTGTAACAACAGACAGGGCAAGTGAAATTACAAGCAAAGGAATATATCTCTTCATGTATCTTAATACCTTGCGCATTGTGCCTGCTTTATTCATCTTCGCATTATCCATAGCCATACTTTACACCTCCTTTTGTCTGGTCATATCCGACTCTTTTTTAAACTGTGAATCATATATCTCTTTGTAGGTCTCGCATGTCTCAAGCAGCTTTTCATGAGGTCCGAAGCCAACCATCTGTCCGTCGTCGAGCACTATGATATTGTCCGCAAACTGGATAGATGAGGTACGCTGTGACACGATAAATATTGTCTTGTCACCATGCATGCCCTTTAATGCCGCACGAAGACTCGCATCTGTAGCAAAATCAAGTGCCGATGCACTGTCGTCAAGTATCAGTATGTCAGGATCCTTTACGACCGCTCTGGCAATTGTAAGACGCTGCTTCTGACCGCCTGATAAGTTCTTGCCGCCCTGCTCTATCATGTAGTCAAGGCCTCCCTCTTTACCCTTTACAACCTCTGTCGCCTGTGCTATATCGAGTGCCTTCCACATTTCCTCCTCTGTGGCATCATTTTTGCCCCAGCGCAGGTTGTCGGCTATCGTTCCTGCAAAAAGCACTGCCTTTTGCATTACAACACCGATTTTATCTCGAAGCTGCACTGCATCATAGTCATTTATATCATTTCCCTGAATCCTTATAGTACCCTTTGTGGCATCATAAAACCTCGGGATAAGGTTTACAAGGCTTGATTTTCCTGAACCTGTACCACCGATGATTCCGATTGTCTGCCCCTTTTGCACTGTAAAGCTTATATCTGTGAGTGTCTCATCGGCCGCTCCCTCATAGGTCATGCAGACATGGTCAAACTCAACCTCAGGTGCGCCGTCCTTTGCGCCAATGAGCTTAGGATTTTTCTCAGGAAGCTTTGATGGAATAGAAAGCACATCCGCTATACGATTACCGCACGCCACTGCCTTTGTCACCTGTACGATGAGGTTTGCAAGCTTTATCAGCTCGACAAGTATCTGTGACATGTAGTTTACAAGTGCCACAACCTCACCCTGTGTGAGGATTCCTGCGTATACCTGCTTGCCGCCTGATACGATAACTGCGATTGTTGCGATATTTATAATGATAAATGTCAGAGGATTGGTGAGTGCTGAGATTCGTCCTACAACCTGCTGCATATTGGTTAAAAATTCGTTGTCCCTGTTGAAGCTGTCAATCTCATCATTTTGCTTATTGAAAGCTCTTATAACCCTAGTTCCCTCTAAATTCTCCCTGGTGTGTGAAAGCACTGTGTCAAGAGAGCTCTGCACCTTTTTGTAAAGCGGAAGGCTTGCAACCATGACTGAGAATACCACTATTGAAAGCAGAGGTATAGTAACAACAAAAACCATTGCCGCTCTTACATTTACTGTAAAAGCCATCGCCATAGCTCCGAATACAATAAATGGCGAGCGAAGGAAGAGTCGAAGTACCAGATTGACTCCTGACTGCACCTGGTTTATATCGCTTGTCATCCTCGTGATAAGTGTCGATGTGCCCACTGTATCCATCTTTGAGAATGACAGTGACTCTATCTTTTCAAACAATATATGGCGAAGCTTTGTGGAAAAACCAACTGCCGCCTTTGCCGCAAAATACTGTGCTGTGACCGAGCTTACCAGACCAACTGCCGCAAGCAGCACCAGCACACCTCCCATCTTCCATATATATGGCTTGTCCGAAGCCGTAATTCCGTTATCAATGATTGCCGCCATGACAAGCGGTACTATAAGCTCAAAGGATGCTTCCAGCAGCTTAAATAACGGAGCACAGATGCATTCCTTTTTGTACTCCTTCAAATATTTTAATATCTGTTTCATCTTTTCCCCTTTCAGATTTTATGTCGCCGATTACAGCTCCACTATTATAGATGATTTTTCTCATATATACAAGAAAAACGATACACTAAAAAACCAGTACCCTGCGGTACTGGTTTCATATATCAGCTCTTATGTATATGCTTCTTGATTGCTTCAAAGCTCTCAGGACTGATGACATGCTCTATACGGCATGCGTCCTCTGCTGCAATCTCCTTATCAACACCAAGCTTCTCAAGACACTCTGACAAAAGCTCATGTCTTTCGTATATCATCTCTGCTATCTGTCTTCCTGACTCTGTGAGTGTGATAAATCCTGCATCACTAACTGTGATATTGTTCTTCTCTCTAAGGTTTTTCATGGCTATACTCACGCTGGATTTCTTATATCCAAGCTCATTTGCTATATCAACTGAGCGTACCACAGGAAGCTTCTTGCTGAGAATAAGTATGGTCTCTAAATAGTTTTCTGATGATTCATTGTTTCGCATTTCGAATACCCCCGTGAGTTTATTTTCGTTCGTTTTAATTCAGTTATATTATTATAACATACATTTTATTGTTTGCAAAACTTTTCTTTTTTGATTTATACGTTGATTTATAAAAATCAGAAAAATCACAAAAATCCGCATTTGTTATTGACTTCTAATTCACGTTAGTGTATACTAACTATCGAATCAGAAAACAAACGTATGCATGATATATTTCTAAATCTTGTATGCCATAAATGTTTAATTATATCAGATAAGACCGGCCGATCACCGGTCTTATTTATTTTAAAAAATGTACATATTCAGCTTAAACGAGAGCTCTTTTTAACCTTTCCAGACCTTCCATAAGCACTGCCCCGGGGCATGCGATATTCAATCTCACAAAGTAGCGTCCATTGCCTCCAAACTCAGCTCCCTCCGACAGATAAAGTCCTGTTTTTTCGCGAATCATCTGCGTAAATGCCACAGAATCATCTGTAAGTGCACTGCAGTCAAGCCACATGAGGTATGTCGCATCGGCATCCACTACATGTATCTGCGGCAGATTTTCTGCCACGAAGCTACAGACTTTTTTGCGGTTTTCCCAGAGATATTTTCTGAGCTCCTCAAGCCACGGCTCACCCTTTGTGAATGCCGCAACTGCTGCCGTGATGGCAAATGCGTTTGGCTCCGCCACCTCGTCTGTATTTAATGCACGCCATACTTTGTGGCGCAAAAATTTATTTGGCACCATCACTGCCGCAGTCTGTAAGCCAGCCATATTAAAGCACTTGGTCGGTGCAATACAGGTGATGCTTATATCGGCGCAGTCCTCTGATGCTGCCGCAAACGGCACGTATGATTTTCCCGGTGCTGTGATGTCGCAGTGTATCTCGTCTGATATGACCGTCACATTGTACTTCCTGCAGAGTGCACCTATTTTCGCAAGCTCATCCTTTGTCCAGATGATACCGCACGGATTGTGAGGGTTGCAAAATATCATAAGCGAGGTCTGTGGATTGGAAAGGTCATGCTCCAACCTGTCATAATCCACAAAATATCTGCCGTTTTCGTATCCAAGCGGGCTTTCCTGCACATTTACGCCGTTATTAAATATGGAATTAAAAAATATATTGTATACCGGTGTCATGATAAGCACATTTTCACCAGGTGTTGTGAGCTTTCGAACTGTAGATGATATGGCCGGTACGACCCCTGTGCAAAAAATCAGGCTGTCTCTTTCGATTTTAAGCCCATGGCGTCTGTCCCACCACGAAATATACGCATCATTCCACTCATCCGGAATGATGGAATAGCCAAACACTCCGTGAGAAACACGCTCTGATATTGCATCTATTATCTGTGGAGCTGTCTTAAAATCCATATCTGCTACCCACATCGGGAGCTCATTTTCTGCCACATCCCACTTTAGTGAGCCTGTATTTCTTCTGTCTACAACGGTGTCAAAATCATACATAGATTATTTTCCCTCACATATTATCTTAGTCTTTGATGGGTCAACTCTGTCCTTTTCGATAGTCAGTGTGCCAATCTCCTTTGCCCTTATCACTCCGCTTGTCGGATTTAAAACACTGTCCACCTTACTGCAAATCTCTGCATCTACCGAAGAATACTCAAATGCCAATGTAGTGTTTATGAGCTTACAGTTTTTCATAACGAGGTTGTCGATGTAGCAAAGCCCCTGCAAGCTCTCTATTGTACAGTTTATAAGTGTCAGATTCTTTGCATTCCAGCCAAGGTATTCACCTGTAATAAATGAATCGTAGACTGTGACATTTTCCGTATTCCAGAAGGCATCCTTTGAGATAAGCTTTGAATCGTGCACCTCTACATTCCTTGAGCCGTCAAACGAATAGTTGCCGACCAGCTGGAAATTCTTCATGATAAGATTATTTGTATTCATGCCAAAATAATCTCCCTTTGCCGAGACATTCTCGATATCGACATGATCACAGCTCCAGAGGGTCTCCTGGGCATTTGGAAATGTCACATTTTTAAGCTTTAGGTTATTGCAGCGCCTGAAGTTCTTAGGTGCCTCAACTATTGAATCAGTGACAGAGATATTGTCTGTATACCAGACACCCGCACGCGCCATGTCAAACCATGTACAGTCCTTTACAGCTATGTCACTACAGTACCATAGCGGATATTTCCATCTAAAAAAACAGCCTGTCAGGCTAATGCCATGGCTCTCCTTAAGAGGTGACTCTCCGTCATCAAAAATTGTATCATATATATCCAGGTCGTTACTTGCAAACAGGGCTCTTTCGCCTGTCAGAAACTCCTGATGGATTTGTTTTCTTTCGCTCATTATATATACTCCTTTTTCCCGGTAATTCTAAATAGTTATCTGCCATAAAATCAAATAACCGCCGAGCACATAATATATGCAGCCCGACAGTTATCATTATACCCCAAACCATACTGAATTTATAGTATTTTATATAAGTTTTATATTACAAAATTAATATTAAGAGCCTGATATTTACAGCTCAAGCCCGTCAAGTATGCTCTTAAGTGCATCTGCAGACTCCTTGAGCTTTAAAGCTTCCTCACCGTTTAACTCGATTGGGATATCGCTCTCCACTCCGTTTGCTCCAACGATTGCAGGCATTGAGAGAACCACACCGTCGATGCCGTACTGTCCGTGCATCATGTGTGAAACAGGAAGAATAGACTTCTCATCACGCATGATTACCTCGCAGATACGTCTGACCGACATAGCGATACCATAATATGTCGCATGCTTTCTGTTAATTATCTCGTAAGCACTGTTCTTTACGTTTGCAGCGATTTCCTCTGTATTCTCCTTGTGCTTGTAGTGACCTCTCATCTCGCACATCTTGTGAAGCTCCACTCCGGAAACATTTGCTGATGACCATGCAACCACCTCACTGTCTCCATGCTCACCTACTATAAATGCATGTACGCTTCGGCTGTCCACCTCAAGGTGCTCTCCAAGCGCGTACTTAAGTCTTGCACTGTCAAGCACGGTACCTGAACCGATGACACGCTCCTCAGGAAGTCCTGAAAGCTTCTGTGCCACCTGTGTTAAAATATCTACAGGGTTTGCAACGATAAGTAAGATTCCACCGAAATTTCTCTTTGCAATCTCCGGAATGATGCTCTTGAAGATTGCAACATTTTTATTTACCAGATCAAGTCTTGTCTCGCCAGGCTTTTGGCCTGCACCTGCAGAAACAACAATGATAGCAGCATCTGCCACATCATCATAACCGCCTGCATATATCTTCATAGGTCTGGCAAAAGGAATACCGTGGCTTATATCCATCGCCTCTCCCTCAGCCTTGTCCTTATCAGCGTCAATGAGAACTATCTCAGAAAAAAGACCGCTCTGCATAAGTGCAAAAACTGATGCCGAACCAACGAATCCACATCCGATCATGACAGCCTTTCTTGGGTTTGTCTTAACAACTGCGCTAGTTTTATTGCTCATGTACGTTCCTCTCTTTCTTAAACTATAATTCAAATAGTTGCTTTTTATTATAACTATTCATCCCAAACACAAATTCTCAATATCTGCTTTGTTATCAGTAGTTCTGAATAATTATCTTTTATTTATATTATACCCGCATTGTACATATAATCCGTTGTAAAAACAACAAATTACTTGATAAAATACAATCAATAGCCCATTGTTCCCATTTTTATACAATTTTAATGCAGATTTTTACATAAAAAGTGCAGTACTAAAAAGCAAACCGGACCAATACAGCTGAATGAATTGTCATTTAGCATATTGATCCGGTTATATTAAAATGCTGTATCCGCTTATTTTGTGCTTGAATTTCTGTACTCAAGCGGTGTCATTCCATACAGCTTCTTGAACTGTCTATTAAAATGCTCCACGTTCTGATATCCTGCCTCGATTGCGATATTCTCAACAGTTGTGATGCTGTTTCTCAGCAGTGTACGTGCCTTCTTCATCTTGGCATTGGTGACCAGCTCTCCGAAAGTCTTGCCTGACTTCTCCTTTATGTACTTGGAGATATACGGCTCCGTCAGGTTGAACTGTGCAGCCATGTCTGCAAGCGATACTGTCTTGTAGTTGGCCTGGATGAAGTTGAGCATGGCAATATAGCGCTCATCCTTCACGTGACTGTCAGCCTTGGTGGCAAGGTAATGGTTTACCGCAACAACAAGCGCTCCGATTGATGCCTTGATGATATCCTCATCCACACCTGCGCCCCAGAACATACTGCCGTCAACTGTGATACCCACATATGCCATAGCCTTTGATGAAGATCCGTGTGAAAGCGAATGCTCCTCGTATACAGTGAGCTCAAAGCTGATGTCAAAATACTGCTTAATTATATTGCTGACTGCATCGAGACGGCCGTTTCCATTGGCATCTACCTTTCTGGTGCTGTCATTGTGTAAAATAACCGCCTCTGCGAAAATGCCGTTTACCTGCTTAAAGTGGCACTCCGGTATAGTGAAATATGGATGAAAATCCACATAATTGTCTGTAAAGATACTGTGTACCCACTCAGGTGAAAGCTCCTTGTGCTCCTCGTCCGATACCTGCTTGACCATGTATCCGACCTGCTCTCTCATCTGCTGTGGCACATTGATACCGAAGCTCTGCTTAAGGATATATGCCACTCCGCCCTTTCCTGACTGGCTGTTGATACGGATAACATCAGCCTCGTATGTCCTGCCGACATCCTTTGGATCTATAGGCAGATATGGAACCGTCCACTTATCAAGCTTCTTTTCCTCTCTCCATGCCATGCCCTTTGAGATTGCATCCTGATGTGAGCCTGAAAAAGCAGAAAAAACAAGGTCTCCCGCATATGGCTGTCTCTCGCCTACCTTCATTCTGGTAAATGTCTCATACTTCTCCCTGATCTCAGGCAGATTTGAAAAATCAAGCTGTGGATCCACTCCATGTGAGTAAAGATTCATGGCAAGTGTCACGATATCTACATTTCCTGTTCTCTCACCGTTTCCAAACAGCGTACCCTCTATCTCCTCAGCTCCTGCAAGCACACCAAGCTCTGATGTGGCAACACCGCAGCCTCTGTCATTATGAGGATGTAAGCAAAGCACTACTCCGTCTCTGTACTTGAGGTGCTTGTTGATATACTCTATCTGTGTGGCAAAAACATGTGGCATAGCATTCTCTACTGTGGTAGGGATATTGATGATGGCCTTATTATCAGCCTTTGGCTGCCATACATCAAGCACAGCGTTGCACACATCAACCGCATAATCCACCTCAGTGCCCGAAAAGCTCTCCGGTGAATACTGGAAACGGAAATTACCGTCAGTCTCTGCTGCAAGGTCTCTCAGTAAAATAGCTCCGTCAACTGCAAGCTGCTTTATCTCTTCCTTTGACTTCTTAAACACCTGCTCACGCTGTGCAACAGATGTGGAATTGTACAGATGTACAACTGCTCTCGGTGCTCCCTCAAGTGCCTTGAAGGTCTTCTTGATGATATGCTCTCTGGCCTGTGTCAGCACATGTATAGTGACATCATCAGGAATCATATCCCTCTCAATAAGAGCTCTCGTGAAATTGAACTCTGTCTCAGAAGCTGCCGGGAAACCTACCTCGATTTCCTTAAAGCCTATATCTACAAGCATCTTAAAGAAGTCAAGCTTCTCCTCAAGACTCATCGGCTCGATTAGAGCCTGGTTGCCATCACGTAAATCAACCGAACACCACAGTGGTGCTTTATCTATATAATCCTTCTTAACCCAGTCATAAGTGCATTCAGGAGGCAGAAAATAACTGCGCTCGTATTTTTCATATCCTTTCATCTTAAAACCTCTTTTCGTTTGAACTGATATAATTGTAACACATAAGCGCAGTTATTGGAATGATTATATTTAATCACTTTGATTGATGTAATTTAATTTTTTATAAAAATATAATCAACTTTATTGATTTTGATTATTCTAATCAGATATTTAGGCTAAAATATCCGGCTAATCCTCTCTCTTATTACCCCAGAAAAACAATGCAACTGTTCCCGGACCTGTGTGGCTTCCTATAGTCGTACCGATATCATTTATCTCTACTTTTCCCTTCATCTTAGGGAAGGAAGCCTCTATCAGATCAGCTACGGCTTTAGCATCCTCATAGCATGCAGAATTTGATATATAGACCTTATCCGAATAATCGGCACCGTCCTTGCAGAGTGCCTGCATCTTCACAAGCATCTCCTTTATTGCCTTCTTTTTTGTGCGGATTTTCTCACGCACAATAAGCTTTCCCTCATTGCTCACATTCATGAAAGGACAGATATTAAGCACATTTCCCACGAATCCCGCGGTCTTTGAGATACGGCCGCCCCTGATAAAAAATGTAAGGTCTGATGAGAAGAACCAGTGATTCACCTCAAGTCTGTGCTCCATGGTCCAATCAGCCAGTGTATCAATATCCATGCCGCTATCCCTAAGGTCAGCGAGCTTATCCATCAAAAGACCAAAGCCTGACGATGCTGCCAGCGAATCAATCACATATATCTTTCTGTCAGGGTATTCCTCCTTAAGAGCCTCCTTTGCAAGCCTTGCCGAGTTGACTGTACCTGATATACCTGAGCTTAGTGTACAGTGAAGCACATCATATCCCTCATCCAGAAACTGCCTGAAGTACTCCATGTACTCCTCCTGATTGATCTGCGAGGTCTTTGTCATGGCACCTGCCTCCATTGCCTTGTAGAAATCAGGCAGTGGCATGGACTGTCCTAAATCATCCATATACTCTTTACCGTCAAGCTCATAGTGAAAGCATGCGTACTTAATATTTCTCTCGAGCATATGCTCCCTGGTAAGATCTGCTGTTGAACAGCAGCTAATCACATAATTTGACATATTATTTTCCTTTACCTTTTGACCTTTTATCATTATATGTAGTCAGATACATATGGTATCTCATGATATAAAATATCGTCAAGCTTTGCAACAGCATCATACGTAGCCTGTATTTTGCCCATCTGCAAAAGCTTCTCCGCACTCTTGTAGCCCAAAAGCAGTGTGGTAAATGTGCCAATAGACATGCTAAGGTGATGCTGTGGCTTTTTGTCGGTGAGAGTACAATGACCTCCCTCAAAATCAATGACAAATGTGCCATTGTTCCACGGCAGAAGCTCATCTTCTATCTCGAAGCTAAAGCAGCCGCCCGGACCATCAGGGTCACAGTTATACTGTGATATAAACTGCGCTACGTCGATGATTCTGCCCATGGCGTATGGTCTGATCGTCTCCTTTATATCACTGTCATCGAGCTCAAAGGCGATAGGCTCACTGTAATAGTTGTTGCCCCTGACCTCATCAATCATGGAATCGTGGGCATGAATGTACTCCCACAGACCAAGCTGCGCCTCACGGTTTAAGTAGATGAGCTCCTTGATGTGCATGACATCGGAGCTGATAAGATACACCATATAGCCACACGGTTCATCATCCTCGTTATAGTAGATGGCGACCATCGTATCGTCCTCATCCCAGCGGAAGTACTCCTCCCAAGCCAGATTGTTTCTGTACAGACAGCCGTGAGTCTTCGCGGCAAAGTGAGTATGAAGCTTCTTAAACTGCTCGTCATCCCACTGCACACGGCGCACATAGCCCGGCTCCTTAAGCTTTGTAGGAATCTGTCTGTCCTTTATCACATATGTCATCTTGTTTGAGATAATCTCCCAGCCAAGTCCTCTGTAAAGAGGTATGGAGTATGGATACAAAAGGGCAAACGACTTGTTGCTATCGCGCATCCTCGTAAGACTCTTTCTCATAAGCTTTTTCATGAGACCATGGCCTGTGTACTCAGGATACGTACACACACTTGTGACAAAGCCTACCTCGTAGCGCTCACCATATATATTCATATCAAGCGGATATACCGCAAACTGAGCCACAAGCTCCTCTTTGTTGTCTATGATATTGAAACAGCCAAGCACATCAGCTCTCTCAAGCACCGGAAACTTCGACTGCTTGATTTCATCATCCTTCCAACCGGTCTCGGCAAGATCTGCCTCTGTTACCTGAAAAGCATAACGAAGCAGTGCATTGTATTCCTCCGCATCGTCCTTTGTCAATACTCTTATCTTAAATTCATCTGATTTAAAAGAATGCATAGTGTCCTTTCTCACCTGTCTTTACTGTATGACCATACATATTTTCCGAAATAATCCTAAAAATATAATAGTCCCAAATTCCTAAAAAGTCAATCTTTTGACTCAATAATGATAAATTTTCCCCTATGGATATCAATCACTGCATGGTCATTAATTATTTCATTGGATATGCCAAGCGATGTAAATCTGTCAAAGGAATAATCCGTAACAGGATACTTAAAGCCTCTAAGGCTCACCTCATTGTCGTCTGTCACTGCTATAAGCGAGACAAACCTGCCATATTGGGCTGATTTTTCAATGGTTACCGGCCTATCAGCCATCCTTATACGGTTGTTTGTGTCGATAATGCTGATATCAGTTCCACTTTCCAATCCTATTCCCAAAAGTGAAATATTGCCGAGCACATGGTCTATTCTGCTTCCTGTTGCTCCAAGCAACACTATGCTTCGTGCACCCTCTCTTATGGCAAGTCTTATGGCATACTCTGTATCAGTATCATCCTTTATGGGATTGAGCCTGTGTATCTCGGTCTGTCCCTTTCTCTCAAAATACTCTAAGGCCTTTGTCGTGGCTGAATCGAAATCACCCACAATTATATCAGGCGTGACACCGTTTTCGTACAGGAAATCCATTCCGCTGTCAGCCGCAATTATGGCATCTATTCCGTCAGTCTTTATCTCATTTAAGCCGAATTCCTTATCTATTTTTCCACCACATACAATCAAATACCTCATTTTGTCCACCTTCTTATAAATAACATATCCACATTTGCTACCGCCCCGGAAGCATTTCCGTTTTAACCTGCATCTGTTACATCATGATATTCAGAAAACCATTTACATTTTCTTCTATATCTCCGTTAAACACCGCACTTCCCGCAACAATGATATTGGCTCCTGCCGCAAGCAGTGTCTCCACGTTCTCAAGATTAACACCACCGTCCACCTCGATATCAGCCTTATTTGCGGTTTTCTCAAGAAGCGCCTTTAAGTCGCGCACCTTGTCTACAGTGTACGGAATAAGCTTTTGTCCTCCAAAGCCCGGATTTACAGTCATGATAAGCACCATGTCCACCTTGGGAAGCACATACTCTATGGCTGAGAGCGGAGTAGCCGGATTTAATGCTACACCTGCCAGTATGCCCTTTTCCTTTATTGCCTCGATTGTCCTGTCAAGATGCTTACATGCCTCCGCATGGACTGTGATGATATCTGCTCCTGCTGTCGCAAAATCATCTATATATCTGACCGGCTCATCTATCATCAGATGCACATCAAACATACGCTCTGTGCACTTTCTGATTGTCTTTATGACAGGCAGTCCTATTGATATGCTGGGAACGAAGCTGCCGTCCATAACATCTATATGCACATACTGTGCTCCGGCCTCATCAAGCTGCTTAAGCTGCTCTCCGAGTATTGAATAATCCGCTGATAAAATTGATGGTGATAAACAGTTCATGTTTTCCTCCGTTTGATTATGCTTTAAATTAATACTTTTGTCTGTTTTTAAGCTCCTCATATAAAAGCTTATAATTATCATACCGCACCTGCGATATTTTCCCATCTGCAAGAGCTTCCTTCACGCCGCAGTCCGGCTCATTTATATGACTGCAGCCCTGAAACCTGCAATATGGCTCATACTCTACAAACTCCGGATAACATGTCCACAGATCTTCCTTTTCAAAGCCCGGCACATCCATCGAGCTGAAGCCGGGTGTATCCATGATATACGTGCCATCCTTTATCGGGATAATCTCAGAATGTCTGGTCGTATGCTTTCCGCGCTCTATTTTCTCACTTATATGTCCGGTCTCCATCTGCACATCATCCTGCAGACAGTTGATGATAGATGACTTGCCAACTCCCGAGGGACCTGCAACCGTGGTCGTCCTTCCCTCTAAAATGTGCTTTATCTCATCTATGCCCTCACCTGTTTTCGTGCTGGTAAAAAGCACTCTATAGCCAGCCGGCTCGTATATACTTTTAAGCTCCTGCTGCTCTTTAGGTGTGATTAAGTCCTTTTTGTTGAAGCATATGGTAACCGGGACATGCTGGTACTCCATCATACACAAAAACCTATCAAGCAGGTTGAAATTGGGATCCGGCTTTGCGGATGCAAAAATAACCAGGGCCATGTCTATATTGGACACAGCCGGCCTGATAAGTTCGTTTTTCCGTGGCAGTATACGCTCGACATTGCCTATGTGCTTTTCATCATCGAGGACTGCTATGTCGACTATATCGCCAACCAGCGGCTTTATCTTTTGTTTTCTGAAGGTGCCTTTTGCTTTGCACTCGTAGAGAGTGCCGCCTGTGGCAGTTTCTTTTGCTTCTTTGGTTTCTTCTACGTAGACGTAGTAGAAGCCCGCAATTCCTTTAATAATTTTTCCTGTCATGGTTTTCCTTGTGTGCTTTTGTATTTGCAGGAGTCACGCTTTCGGCGGGGCGCATGCCGCGCTTTGAGGTTGTGTTGGTGGCGGGGCATACATATATTCCTCTTAAAAAATATGAAGCCAGCCCCGGGCTCTCCTACGGACAGGCTATGGCTTGCTCTGCCCTGTTCTTTCCTCGGTAGGTTTATGGCACCCCGGGGCAATTCATATTTTTTCCTCGGAACACATGCCTGCCCCGCTTCCTTAGTTCCTCTCCGCGAGTTCAGGTTTTCGTCCGCGGGTTGGTGTGGTAGTGGGGTGCGGATAGCACCCACCTTGTGGGTGCTATCCGGTGGCTACAATAAGGACATGTATTGTGTTGCTGCTTTATGCGCTATATGTGTATTGTGTGTATTTACAAATACGATGGCGATACGGAAAACTTGACGTAGCTGCGCTACGGCTCGTTTTCCTCGTGCTGCCCCAAGCTATGGCAATATCTACCTATTTTTTGCTATTCCGGTTTATAATAATTATTTAACTTCTCTTATGCTTATGGCACGCTATACGTTACTGGATCAAGTGTGACAGTTGCAGGATTTCCTGCTTCATCTGTTTCCCCTGTCTGAACTGTCCAAGTAACCACAATACTTCCTGTAGCTTCTTTCATTGTTCCGGAAACTGTAAATGATGACGTATTTTCATATGAACCCTTATCGTATACAGTTCCACTTTTACCTACAAGCTTATACTCTGCTTTTACTACAGTTCCCTCTCCACTATAACTAATTCCTTTACTTACGTTAGTCGATATCTCCTGCTTTCCCTTACTGAGTGTAAGTGTGATTGTGGTGCCTGCGGCTACGGTTTCGCCGGATTTGGTCTGGCTGATTACGCTGCCGGCTGGTACGGTGTCGCTGTACTGGGAGTCAGCATAGGTGTACTTGAGGCCTGCTCCTGCGAGGGCGCTTTCTGCCTGTGACTGTGAGGCGCCTACTACGTTTGGCACGGTGATTGGCTTCTGGCCCGGTGAAAGGGTGACTGTTACTGTGCTGCCCTTTGCGGCCTGGTTCTTTGCTGATGGTGACTGTGCTGTTACTACATCTGCTGCTACACTGTTATTGTAATCTCCATACTCGAAGGTGACACTAAAGCCTGCTGACTCGAGTGTACTCTTTGCCGAGCTCTTGGTCTTTCCGATTACACTTGGTATCTTGACCATCTCTGATGTACTATCACCTTTTCCTGCGATAACTACATTAATCTGTGAACCACGCTTTACTGTATCTCCGGCCTTGACATCCTGCTCAAGGATTGTGCCGTCCTTTTTATCTGACTGCTTTGTCTCAAATGCAAATACTGTGAGGTCAAGCTTTAAGCGGTCTACTGCCTTCTGAGCATCATCCACTGACATGCCTCTGATGTCAATCATCTGGCCCTCTGTCTCAGTCTGTGTCTCTGACTCTGATTCAGACTCGGTCTGTGTCTGTGACTCTGTCTGCTGTGACTCTGAGTTCTTTTTGCCGCCAAACTTAAACACTCCTGCCACTGAAAGTGCAAGATATATGATAACTATTACAATGATTACGGCTGTTACTATACCCATGATTGTGATTGCTTTATCCATCTTTGGATTTAAAAGCTTGCCGTCATCATCATCGTCTTCGTCTTCGTCGTCATCATCGTCGTCTAAGAGTGACTCATCATATTCATCATCATCGTCTTCACCGTCAGCATACTCATCATCATTATCTGCATCGGTATCATCATCGTTTAAGTCCTCTGCGACACCTCTGCCCTCTTTTATCTTGTCAAGCTCATCCGGGCTTATAACCTTGGTCTTGCCACCGTCAACGAGTGGTGCTATTGTGACAAAATCCTCATCAGGATGCGCAAGAGAGCGCCTTATGTCTGTGAGAAGCGCCTCAATAGTCTGGTATCTGCGATCCGGTGTCTTTTGTGTACACTTTAAGATGATTTTCTCAAAGCTGATTGGCAGATCCGGTGCGTAGATGCTAGGCCTTGCAATCTCCTCCTGTAAGTGCTGCAGTGCAACTGCCACTGTGGTATCACCGTCAAACGGCACACGGCCTGTAACCATCTCAAACATTACGATTCCCAGTGAGTAAATATCACTTCTGCCATCGACGAAGCCGTTTCTTGCCTGCTCCGGAGATGCATAGTGTACTGAGCCCATCACATCTGAGCTTATTGTATTTGAAGATGTAGCCTTTGCAATTCCAAAGTCTGTCACCTTTACCTTGCCATCTGTAGAAATAATGATATTCTGTGGCTTGATATCACGGTGAATGATATTTTTATTGTGAGCGGCCTCTATGCCCCTTGCCACCTGGATTGCAATACTTGCAGACTCCTTGAATGACAGCTGGCCCTTTTTCTCGATATAAGTCTTAAGTGTGATACCCTCGACATACTCCATGACAATGTAGTACAGACCATTCTCGCTGCCTACATCATAGATATTTACGATATTCGGATGCTCAAGTCCTGCTGCTGACTGTGCCTCAGCACGGAACTTGGTCACAAATGAACTATCCTCCGAAAACTCCTGCTTTAAAACCTTTATAGCTACGAAACGGCTCAGTATATGGTCTTTTGCCTTGTATACATCGGACATGCCGCCTACGCCAACCTTGCTTAGGATCTCATATCGATCCGATAAAAAACTTCCTATCTCTAACATCTGTTATTACCTCGTTTTAAAATGGTTTAATAATCATTACAGTGATATTATCGCGGCCACCGTTTGCATTGGCCATGGCGACAAGCTGTGACGCTGCTGTCTCGATATTATCATTTTGCCTAATAGTATCGCATATTTCTTCATCTCTCACCATATTGGTAAGTCCGTCTGTACACAGAAGAATCCTGTCGTCCTCACATAGCTCGACCTCAAAGAAATCTGCCTCCACATGATCTGCTGCCCCGACAGCTCTCGTGATGATATTCTTGTCCGGATGAACTCTCGCCTCGTCGGCATTTATCTCACCCATCCTGACCATCTCATCAACCAGTGAATGATCCCTGGTAATCTGTCTGATCTGCTCTGTGCCACCTACAATATAAAGCCTGCTGTCACCTATATTGGCCACAAAAAGCTTGTTTCCTATAATAGTTCCTATGACCAAGGTGGTACCCATTCCACGCTTAGCTTCATCCCCACGAGACTCAGCCACCAAAAGCTCATTTGCCTTGTTGATAGCCTCTTTGATGATGGATACCGGTTCATCCCCGGCATTTCTCGATACCGATGCAACCACACGCTCTATAGTGTATCTGGAAGCATAGTCACCGGCTTTGTGTCCTCCCATTCCATCTGCTACGATGAAAAGATTCGGAAGATTTCCTACTGCAGTGTCAGACGAGAAATAAAAATCCTGATTCATCTCACGAATAGCACCTGCATCCGTAATGGAAAACGTCTTCATCTAGTTTATTCCTCTCTCCTTATCTATATGCTTCTTGCGAAGCTGTCCACAGGCACCGTCTATATCTCTGCCCATTTCCCTTCTAATAGTAACATTAATTCCGTTTTTTTCAAGCCTATTTTTAAAAGCCTCTATAACACCCTTGTTGGACTGCACGTAGTCGCGCTCCTTTATCGGGTTTACCGGAATCAGATTTATATGGCAGTTCATGCCATGTACGAGTGCCGAAAGCTCTGCTGCATCCTCGGCTGTATCGTTCACTCCGCCTACCAGGCTATACTCAAAGGTGACTCTGCGGCCGGTCTGTGCAAAATAATATTTGCATGCATCGACCACATCATGTATATCATAGCTGTTTGCAACCGGCATGAGAGCTTTTCTCTTTTCCTGGTTGGAGGCATGCAGTGAAAGCGCCAGCGTGATAGAAAGCTTTTCATCTGCAAGCTGTCTCATGCGCGGTACGAGACCACATGTGGAAACTGTCAGATTGCGCTGGCTGATATTGATTCCGTTTTCATCAGTAAGAAGCTCTATAAAGCGCAGCAGATTGTCGTAATTGTCAAGCGGCTCACCTGTACCCATGACAACCACATTTGAGATGCGCTCTCCTATGTCCTTGCCTATCTGATAAATCTGGTCAATCATCTCAGACGGCCTAAGCCCCCTGACTAGTCCGTCAAGAGTGGATGCACAGAATCTGCACCCCATCCTGCAGCCAACCTGCGAAGATATGCACACCGAATTACCATGCTTGTACTTCATAAGCACACTCTCTATGACATTGCCATCGTCCAGTGCAAAGAGATATTTTCTCGTGCCATCGAGCTTTGACACCTGCACCTCCTCTTTTTTTAGCGAGATGAGTATTGCATTGTCCTTTAATACCTGTATGAACTTTTTTGAAATATTGGTCATCTCATCAAAGCTTTCCACATGCTTCACATGAATCCACTCATATATCTGCTTCGCACGGAATTTCTTTTCTCCGAGCGATATGATAAACTCTGTGAGCTCGTCCATATTCATTGATTTGATGTCAGTTAGTTGTTCTTTTATCTGTTCCATATTATTTTTATTAAATCTGCATTTAACTATTGTTTTATAATTCTACTAATTCGAGCCAATTTATATTTATTAATTCATGATTTACTTTAATATCATAATTTGCTTTTTATAAATCTTGCAATAAAGAATCCATCACTTCCATGCTCACCGGGCAGTATCTGTTTCATTCCGGTGCCTTCCGCAAAGCTCTTATCAAGCTCAAACTCCGGATGCTTTTCAATAAACCACCTCACATTGTCCTCGTTCTCAGCCTCATCTATCGTACATGTACTGTACACGAGCACTCCGTTTGGCTTCACGTATGTATGCACGGTATCAAGTATCTGTCTTTGAAGAGCGGCAAGCTCATCTACAGACTCAGGTGTCATCTTGTAGCGGATGTCCTTCTTTCTTCCGAGCACTCCAAGCCCTGAGCACGGCAGATCACAGATCAGTATATCTGCTTTTCCCGCAGAATCAGCATCAGGTACGGTGGCATCCCACACCTCTGCCGACATATTTTTAAGACCATGCCTGTCTATATTTTCCTCAATCATACCGACCTTGGTATCGGTCAGGTCACGCGCGAGCACATGGCCGCTTCCCTGCAAAAGCTCAGCTATATGGGTGCTCTTGCCACCCGGTGCTGCGCATACATCTATCACATAGTCGCCCTTCTTTGGAGCAGCCGTCTGTGCAACAAGCATTGAGCTTATATCCTGCACATAGAAAAGTCCGTCTCTGAAGCTCTGCAAGCCATTCAAATAATCAAATCCAGATATAACAAACGCATAATCAAGTTCATCAACCGCTGTGACCGTCACACCCTCTGCCTCAAGCATTGCGCGAAGCTCATCCGGAGTACACCTGGTCAGGTTTGTCCTGATACTTATTGTGCTCTTATTGTGAAAGGCCTTGAAAATCTCCTCTGCCTTCTTCTCTCCGTATGCTGATACAAATCTGTCCACTATCCACTGTGGCATAGAGTATCGGATGCTTAAGGTATCAAACTGTACTGAATCTATATTTCTTGCAATATTTCTGAGTACGCCATTTACAAAGCCCGAAAGCTGTGCAAACTTATGCCTCTTTGCAAGCTTCACCGCCTCATTGCATACAGCTGAATCCGGCACCGCGTCCATGTACTTTATCTGATAGACACTCATGCGAAGAAGGTTTCTGATGAAGGGCTTCATCTTCCTTACCTTTGTCTTTGAAAAAGAGTCTATGATGTAGTCAAGCTGCAGCATATACTCGATAGTGCCGTCAACAAGCCTCGTCATAAAGGCTCTGTCCTGCTTTGACAGATACTGATACTTGTCAAGCACACTGCGAAGCACGATATGTGAAAATGCTCCACGCTCATTAATCTCAATAAGCATCTCAAGGGCAAGCTCACGCGTATCTACAGAGTGCTCATTATGCGCTGCCACGTTTGATTTTGCCGGTCTGCCCGGTATATTATTTTTGTTTATTTGGCTATTTTTATTGTTATGATTATTTTTACTATGATTATTTATATTCTTATTCGATGTCATATAGTTTAACCTACTTGCAGCTAAAACAGTATCAGTCGTCCCGTCTGCGTCCGTTTGTGATAAGTATTATACGAAGGAGCTGTAAAATAGCAGCCGCCGCACTGGCTACATAGGTAAGTGCCGCTGACTTGAGCACCCTTCTTGTGTACTTAAGCTCGTCATCTGCAAGTATGCCCTGTGTACGAAGCATGACAAGCGCACGTCTTGAAGCATCAAACTCTACCGGCAATGTCACGAGCTGGAAAAGCACTGCTGCCGAAAACAACAATATGCCTATATCAATAATAAGCCCTGACGAGCGTGTGTTAAAGAACAAGCCGATAAGTATGACCGGCCATGCAAGCATTGAGCCAAAATTAGCTATAGGCACAAGTGCACTCCTGATTGAAAGAGGTGCATAGCTTTTTGCATGCTGTATAGCGTGTCCACACTCATGGGCTGCTACGCCAAGTGCTGCGACCGATGTGGCATTGTACACAGGATCAGATAAATTCACTGTTTTGGTTCGCGGATCATAGTGGTCCGTCAGACTGCCGGACACATGACGCACCTGCACATCATATATGCCTGCCGCCTGAAGCACTCTCTGAGCTACCTGTGCGCCATTCATGCCTGACATGCTTCTTAGCTGCGAGTATTTATTAAATGTACCTTTAACTCTTGCCGATGCAATCATACATATCACTGCACCTATCACAACGAGTATATATGTCGGATCCCAGTAATAATATCCCATGTATCATCTCTCCTTGCTGCTTATTATAATGCGTGTAGTAGTTTGTCAATAGTTACTTATAATGAATAACTATAATGTGAAGAACGAGCCCTCTTCAACATGACAGCCTCTCAAAAATGAACCTGTATCCATGCGCTTCTTGCCCTGGAGCTGTACCTCTACTAAAGATAATGCTCCTTTTCCTGTCTGTACATACATATCATTTTTTCCGATATGATAAATACAGCCCGGCTCATAATCATCGCTGCCGTCAATCACCTTTGCACTCCACACCTTAAATGTCTTACCGTTTAAGTGGGTGTATGCGCTCGGCCATGGATTAAGTCCCCTTATAAGCCTCTCGATCTCAACAGCCGGCTTTGTCCAGTCGATAAAGCCAAGCTCCTTACTGATCATTGATGTATGTGTGGCCTCCTCGCTGTTTTGAGGAGTATACTCTGCAGTGCCATCCTCTATCATCTTCATGGTCTCCACACACAGCTTTGCTCCCTCTGCTGAGAGCTTATCAAACAGGCTGCCGCCGGTCTCATCAGGTGCGAGTCTGACTGTACTCTTTGCAATCATATCGCCGGTATCGACGCCCTCATCCATCCTCATGGTAGTGACACCTGTAAACTCGTCACCGTTAATCACAGCCCACTGGATAGGAGCCGCACCTCTGTACTTTGGCAGAAGTGAAGCATGCACATTGATACAGCCGTATCGAGGCATATCAAGAATACTCTTTGACAGAATCTGTCCAAAAGCAACCACAATTATTATATCTGCATTAAACTTTCTGAGATACTCTATATTAGCAGTCTCTCTTATTTTAACCGGCTGGAATACCTCAATACCGTGCGAAAGCGCACACTCCTTGACCGGTGTATACTGCATTGTCTTGCCGCGGCCCTTTGGCTTGTCGGGCTGTGTGACAACCAGTGCCACCTCGTGCCCTGCCTCTATAATTGCCTCAAGTGTTCCCACCGAAAAGTCCGGTGTTCCCATGAAAATTACTCTCATCTTACTGCCTCCCAGATATCTTCCAAGCTCAGATAACAAATGTCATCCTAATGATTACTCCTGTGTATCCTCATATGTCACATCGTGAAGTGCGCCCTCAACCTTCTCCACATAGAGATGTCCGTCGAGGTGGTCAAGCTCGTGGCAGATACATCTGGCCAAAAGCTCCTCTCCCTCTATCTCATACTCATTCATATCCTCACCCATGAAGCGGGCCTTTACATGATTCGGGCGTGTTACCTGTCCGGCCTTTCCCGGTATCGAAAGACAGCCCTCATCGCCGGTCTGCTCTCCGTCAGACTCGATAATTTCAGGATTAATCATCACGATCGGACCCTCGCCCACATCGATAACAACGATCCTCTTTAATATGCCAACCTGTGGTGCGGCAAGTCCTACACCATTGGCCTCATACATAGTCTCAAGCATATCATCAATAAGTGTTACTATCTTTGGAGTCACCTCCGTAACCTCTCTGCAGACCTTGCCAAGTACAGGGTCTCCCTCCACTCTAATAGTTCTAAGTGCCATAATTGCCTCCTTCTATATCTATCAAAATCCACTCATCGGATTGAAATCAAATGAGATATTAGCATTTTTCATTGCCGTATCAGCTTTCACAGCCTGCTCTATGCCATCCTTTATGGAAATGAGCGCCGCATAGTCAGATGTCTTCATGTAAATCACCTTGCGGTATATGTCATTTACCTTGGCGATGGTCGCATCCGCAGGACCGATGAGCTGAATCTGATGCCTATCATCCGGGCTTTGATTTTCATCTGCATGCGATATCATCTGCGACGCTATATCGTACACTTGCTGTGACATGCTGGCGCACTCACTCTCATCAGGTGATGTGACATGGACTAAAAGCATATTCCATACAGGTGGATAATGCATAAACCTCCTGTACTCTATCTCCTTATCGTAAAAAGCCTCATAATCCTGCTCTTTGGCAGTCCGGATGGCATAATGGTCAGGGTCGTAGGTCTGGATAACCACATTGCCGGGCAGCTTTCCTCTGCCGGCACGCCCTGCCGCCTGGGTCAGCAGAGCAAATGTGCGCTCCGCCGCATGAAAATCATTCACATGCAGTGACATATCCGCCGCCAGCACACCAACCAGCGTGACATTTGAAAAATCATGCCCCTTTACAATCATCTGCGTACCGATAAGTATATCGGCCTCATGATTGGAAAATGCCTGCAGAATCTTCTCATACGCATCCTTCGCCCTCGTGGTGTCATAATCCATGCGCAGTATACGCGCCTGTGGAAAACGCCTTGCCACCATCGCTTCTATCTTCTGTGTGCCGGCCTTAAAGCCGCTAATGTACTTCGAGCCACAGCTCGGACACACCTTAGGTACCGGCTGTCTGTAGCCGCAGTAGTGACAGACCATCACTCCGCCGCTATGCTCACTGAGTGATACATCGCAATGAGGACATTTTACCACAAAACCGCACGCTCTGCACGACATAAATGCCGATTTGCCCCTTCTATTTAAAAAAAGCATGGTCTGCTGGCCATTTAGAAGCCTCTCCTCCATAAGCTCCTGAAGCCTGGTGGAAAGAATCGAGCGGTTTCCCTCACGAAGCTCCTGCCTCAAATCGACAATCTCACACTTTGGAAGAGGTCTGTCGTCCACGCGCTTATCCAGCTCCAAAAGCCTGTAAACGCCTGTCTTTGCCTTGTAATAGCTATCCACCGACGGTGTTGCAGAGCCAAGTACCACAATAGCATCGGACATGCGCGCGTACTCTATCGCCACCTCCCTGGCATGATAGCGCGGCACCGACTCGCTCTTGTATGAATTCTCGTGCTCTTCATCTATTATGATAAGTCCTAAATTTGAAAAAGGTGTGAACAGCGCCGACCGCGGGCCAATCATGATGTCAATATCACCATTCTTAGCTCTCTCAAACTGGTCATAACGCTCACCATTTGAAAGTCTTGAATTGATTATCGAAACCCTGTTCCCAAATCTTGCAAAAAAACGCATCACGGTCTGGTAAGTAAGGGCAATCTCGGGAATCAGCACAATCGCCTGACGCCCGGACTGTATACAGTGTGCGATAAGCTCCATGTACACCTCTGTCTTGCCGCTTCCGGTGACACCCTTAATCAGATAAGTATTTCTAAGGCCAGCGGCAATGTCGCCTTCTATTGCATCAACCACACTCTGCTGCGCGGCATTCAGTACCTTATCATAGGTGTCAACACTCATATGCTCCACAGGATTTCTGTAGCCGCTCTGTGTGATGACCTCGATAAAGCCGCTCTGCTCAAGCGCTCTTATAGTGGCAGCCGACACCGACAGCTTGCCTGTCACAAAGGAATACTCAAGGCGCGCCCCATCATCAGCATCGATCAGCGCACGAAACAGCCTTGCCTTTGCCTTTTGTCTTTTTGCCTCGCAAAGCGCAAGCTGCGCCCTTGCCTTTACCTTGTCTATTTTCAGTGCAATACTGCGGCTCACCTGCTCCTTAGCCTGCTTCTTTACAGGTATAACAGTCTTAAGCGCCTGATTCATGGTAGAGCCGTAATTGCGCCGTATCCATGCCGCAAGTGCGATGAGCTTTGCCTCCACAGCCACAGAGTCTGCCTTTATCCCGATAAGAGGCTTTGTCCTTGCCGGGTCGTACTCAGGCTTATCCGTGACCTCAATCACATAGCCTGTGATAGTGCGGCTGCCAAATGGAATATCCACGCACACACCCGGACGGATGTCGCATAAAATCTCATCCGGGATGCTGTACTGAAATGTCTTATCCAGTTTTTCGTGGGATATATCCACAATCACGTTGGCATACATAACTGATACTATTTAACTCCTTCGTATTTCTCCTCGCAGTACTTGCAGCGGTAGATTTCGTTTTTCTCATCGGAAAGCACGAAAATCTGGTCAAGCTCCTGCTCAATTGAAGTGATGCATCTTGGGTTTTTGCACTTGATGACATTTTTCACCTGATGAGGCAGCTTAAGCTCCATCTTGTCCACAATCTTGTCACCCTTTATCACATTTACAGTGATATTGTGGTCGATAAATCCAAGGATATCAAGGTCTAATGACTCTATCGGACACTCTACCTTGATAATATCCTTCTTGCCCATCTTGCTGCTCTTTGCATTCTTTATGATTGCAACTGTGCAGTCGAGCTTGTCAAGCTTTAAATCCCTGTAAATCTGAAGACTCATACCTGCCTTGATATGATCGAGCACAAAGCCCTCATGTATTCCACTTATATTCAGCATATTATCCTCCTTTAGTCCTCAGCCAGTCCAAGCAATGTCAGAATAAGCGCCATACGCACGTAAACCGCATACTGTGCCTGCCTGAAATAGCATGCTCTCGGGTCATCATCCACATCAACAGAAATCTCATTCACACGTGGGAGCGGATGAAGTACAATCATATCATCCTTTGCAAGCTCCATCTTCTCCTTTGTCAGAATGTAGAAATCCTTCAGACGCACATAGTCCTCCTCATTGAAGAAACGCTCCTTCTGGACACGTGTCATGTAGAGCACATCAAGCTCTCCCATGGCATCCTCGAGCTTTTCTACCTCCTTGAACTCGATATTGTTGGCACGAAGCACATCATCGCGCACATAGTCAGGCACCTTAAGCTCCTCAGGCGAGATAAGCACAATCCTCACATTGTCATATCTGATAAGTGCATTGATCAGTGAATGCACTGTACGTCCAAACTTTAAATCTCCGCAAAAGCCGATTGTGATATTATTCAATCTGCCCTTGATGGAACGGATTGTAAGGAGATCAGCAAGTGTCTGGGTAGGATGCTGATGACCTCCATCGCCTGCATTGATTACAGGAATACGCGATTTCTCTGAAGCCACAAGCGGTGCACCCTCCTTAGGATGACGCATGGCACAGATATCCGCATAGCAGGAAATAACCCTGATAGTATCTGAAACGCTCTCGCCCTTTGACGCAGATGACGAATCAGCACTGTGGAAACCTAACACCGAGCCTCCCAAATTAAGCATGGCAGCCTCAAAGCTAAGCCTGGTTCTTGTGCTTGGCTCGTAAAAACAGGTTGCAAGCTTCTTTCCATCGCACTTGTGTGCATATTTCTCAGGATGAGCCTCTATATCATTTGCAAGATCCAGAAGCTTGTCCAACTCTTCTACAGAAAAATCCAACGGACTCATTAAGTGACGCATAATTTGCCTCCATTCTTTTTCGCGTAACAATTTTTTTTACATTTTTTCTATCATATAATATCTCAGTGCAATATTCAAGTTGGCTTTTACACTTTTTTGTTGTAGAATATATGTCAGAATATAACTGTTCTGAATGCTTAGCAATTGTAGTGAAGTTTTCATACAATTACGACAATTCCAACATCAAAAAGGAGAATAATATGTCTGTAAATGAATCACAAATCAAAAACACCACAGCCGGCGCAATTGATGATGACGATGCTGTAATCTTTAAGGAGAGAAAGAGACTGCTGTTTCTCGGTCTGCCGTGGACTTTCACAAAATATACCGTCACACCGTCCTTTATCACTGTAGAGTCCGGACTCTTAAGCACCACAGAGGATGACTGCTACATGTATAAGGTAGCTGATGTAAAGCTCACCACATCACTGATTGAGCGCATTTTTAAGCTCGGCACCATAGTCTGCTACACAGGCGACGTCACAAACCCTGAGCTTAAGCTCGTTCACGTAAAGCACTCACGCGAGATAAAGAGCTATCTGCTTAAGCAGTCTGAAGCCGCAAGACTTAAAAGACGCACCTTAAACACTGTGGATATCGGTGCGCACGGAGCAGACATGGCAGATTTGGATCATGATGGTATTCCGGATTCGATGGAATAATACAGCCATTGCTGCGCAGCTGATTTTGCTCATATATGTGTGGATCTGAATAGTTACTCATGTCCATAAATAAAAAATGCGGTCGTATGACCGCATCTTTTATTTTTCAGGTAACTATTCAGAATAATTGCACAGATTAATATACCAGTCCATCGTTCTGCAAATAACCAGCCCAATAACTTGCATGAATTTCCATCTGTAACATCAGAAAAGCTTGACATCTAGCAGCAGAACATCTGCCAGCAAAGGAATGTGGCTAGCAGGCTGCAGCACTCGCTGCCCCTGCCACTGGGGCGTCCGTATATGTCTCCCATATCCGAATACCACGAGCCACCATTTTCAATTATCTGCATAAACTGGCGGTACTGCATGTTGTTTGGCTCAAGCGACACTGCTCGCTGTATGTGTTCTATGGCTGTCGCTGTGTTGCCGAGTTTTTGGTTTGCGATGGCACTGTAGTAGTACCACCTTCCGCGTCTCTCAGCAAAAGGTACCTCCTCAAGCACCTTCAGTGCCTCATTGTAGTAGCCGTTGCTGATGAAATTGCCTGCTGCACGCACCTTTGGATTGTCATCCTGTGCACTGCTGCCTGCATTATTGTAGGTATAGCGGCCATAGAAACCGCCAAACGGTCCACCTGCTCCAAATGGATCACCTGCTCCCGGTCCACTACCATATGCTCCACCATAGGAGCTGCCGCCGTATGAGCTGCTGCTTCCCGCACCGCCATATCCACCGGCTCCGGCAGCACCGGACTGCTTTTCCTTCATTATCTGGTCATATGCCTGCTGCACCTGCTTAAACTTCTCCTCAGCCTGATCCTTGTTAGGATTGTTGATATTGGCATCAGGATGATATTTTCTGCTTAAGCTCCTGTAGGCCTTTTTTATTTCATCGTCACTTGCACTGCGGCTGACACCGAGCACCTGATATGGATCTATCATTTATGTTTCTTCCTTTTCTTCATCTGAATATACTCATACTTGCTCCACACACCGGAGTATAGAACATTTCTGATTATATCCGCATGTAAGAGAATTGGCAACCTCTCAAATATTTTTGCTGCCTCTGAAAGCATAGATGTCATCATAAGCCGACAGGATTTGTCAAATTTTTCGCTGTCATTATTGCAGCAATGCATGAGCTGTATAAGTGGATTATATGATTTCTTTTTCACATCATCCCCTATGTCCTCATACGCATCCATTATATAAATAAATTTGCCCATGTAGCAGCCAAATTCCTTCAAATCCGTCTGCCACTCATCCTGCTTCCACGCAAAAAGTATGCCGAGCATCTCCCCTGTCAGCCCCGCAACTGCATCAATATTGGTATCATTGCTCTTCTCGCACTCTGTAAGCCTTGCAATGTAGTCCTCTATCGCCTTAGCCTGTACCGGATAGCCTTTTTTTGCCTTCTCAAAGTCCTTTTTCAGCATCTCTGCGTATGTCTTCTTCGTCAGGCTTTTATCGTCCTTCCAGTCATCTATCAGGTTGTAGTATGCAAGCAGTATGTTCATAGCTGCAGCATACTCTGTAATCTCATTGGTGCGAAGTGTACGCTTCTTCGTAGGGTGCACGCTGCATACAAATCCACCCCTCGTCACACTATCCGGCTCATACAAGCCTGTCAGAAGCACTATGAGAAAAGTCATGTCATAGTTTAGTGCCATCTGTGCACGCCTGCCATACTGCGACTTCATTGTCTGGCACAGCCCGCAATAATAGCTTTGATATATTTTTTTATTTTCCTCGGACAAGGTGTCCTTATTGACAGTTATATATCCAAACATTTCTCTTCTCCATGCTCTTATGTACAAGTATATATTGACATACTAGCTGCGTCTCACGAACTGCTCTCGGCACTTCGGACAGGTAATACAGATCTTGCCATGTCCTCTTGGCACCCTGACCTCCTGCTTGCACATAGGGCACTTGAAGAACTTGTACTGCTTCCTCTGTGCAAAGCGCTTTTTCCTGCGCTCTGCCTTTACGGTCCACTCATACCTGGCATTTAAAAACTTCTGATTCTCTGCATAGCGCTTGTTTACATTCCTTGAAAATACGCGAAAATACATATGTATCATCAGTCCTATTGCCAGTATATCAAGTATCGCCGACCTTGTAAATATTGAAACCACAAGTAATATCATTACTACCCATGACTCAGCCCTTGCAAGCTCGTCCATCCCGTTTCTTCCATTCATAAATCTGATAAATTTTTCTCTCATATTACCGCCTCGCCCTATATTTTCATTATAGCCAGATTCTTACCTCATACAGTGTCCACACTATGAATTTGAGGTTTTAACTCGCTCTTTACATTCTTAAGATAATATTGAAGATAAAAACCGTCAATAGACCTATCGTCTTTTAAGAAACATTTTATATTTCGTTTATTAAAGTTGGTAAAAGGGCTTGATTTTTGGAAAAATGCTTGGTATATTAAATAAATATGCAGGACAGGTGATCGCGGCTGCAGGTGTCGAAAGACCGCAGGTGAGGAAAGTCCGGGCTTCATAGGGCAGGATGCCGGTTAACGGCCGGTGGAGGAAACTCTAAGGACAGTGCAACAGAAATATACCGCCACTTTTGTGGTAAGGGTGGAATGGCAGTGTAAGAGACTACCGCCTCACTGGTAACAGGGAGGGCACATGTAAACCCCATCCGAAGCAAGACCGAAACAAAGCTTTGACGTGGCCCGCCAGCTTTAGGTAGGTCGCTTGAGACGTCTGGCAACAGGCGTCCTAGATAGATGATCACTCAACGACATAACCCGGCTTATCGTCCTGCGTATTTTAATAATCTAAAGCCTATTGGCGTTTCGTAAAATAACTTATCAGTAACGTGCGCCGCAAGGTGCACCATTAAAAATGCAACTGAGATATCTCAGTTGCATTTTGTTATTTCCCGGTAACTATTATTGCTGTTGTATATGATGCAGTCTGCCTTTTGCAGACCATAAATACTGCGAGCGGGATTTTTTAGTTTTAAACATTAAAGCAGCTTCCTCCTACAAACTCACGAAGCAGCGAATTGTTTGGTATGCCGTCAGCCGGCATCGGAAGAAAGTAGTCTAAGAGCTTAAGCAGCCTCTTTGCCTCGAGATACTCCGGACAGTCTCTTTCTATGCCAAAAAGCAACGGCTCCGCATACACCTTGAGTACTGCAAGCTCATACACAAGTGCAGAGTTGAACATCACATCCGCCTGTTCCTGAAAAGGAAAGATATTCTCCCTTTCACCCTTTCTGACAGACGGCCACATAGCGATGGTCTCCATGGCATTGGTACCTCGTGTACGCGCATCACGCACAATCCGGCGTATAAGTCTTTCATCTGTGGTGGAAAGAGGATTGTGCTCGTCAATATTGAGCTGTGTAAGCGCTGAGATATAGATTTTGAACTTGTGCTCAGGCGGGATAAGCTGTGAAAGCCTGTCATTCAGGCCGTGGATTCCTTCTATGACAAGTATATCATCAGCTCCCAGCGTCAGCTTTCTTCCGCGGTACTCTCTCTTTCCTGTCTTGAAATTGAAGGAAGGCATATCAACAGCCTCTCCTTTAAGAAGCCTGTTCATATCCTCATTGAACAGCTTTATATCAATAGATTCAAGGCACTCAAAATCAAAGCTTCCGTCCGGATTCTTCGGGCAAAACTCCCTGTCCACATAATAGTCATCCAGACTTAACGGATGTGGCTTTCTGCCCTTTGCGATAAGCTGGATTGACAGTCTGTTGGCAAACGATGTCTTGCCTGATGATGAAGGACCTGCTATCATGACAAATTTCTTTTTGTCATCCGAAGCGATCTGCGCTGCAAGATTTCCTATCTTCTGCTCCATCAGTGCCTCCTGAAGCAGCATGATTTCCTGTCCCCTGCCTGCTGCAATCGCATCATTTAGTGAGCCTATCGTGCCTATTCCAAGCATCTTGCTCCATTCCCTGGAATCATCCAGCGTGTGAAACAGCTTATTTGATGTCACAAGCGGCTCAACGCTCCTGCTGTGAGCACCCGGAAAAAGAAGCACAAAGCCACTCTCATACGGCACTATATCAAAGTATTTGAGCATGCCTGTCGAGGGTGCCATAAATCCGTAGAAATAATCCACCACACCATCCAGCTCATAGAGATTGACTCTGGAGCTTCTCCTGTAGTGCAATAACCTCTCCTTATCATGCTGCCCTTTTCCCTTGAAAAGCTGCTCCGCATACTGTGTTTTTGCACTGTGCTTGGTAATTGGGAGGTCTTTTTCCACAAATGAGTACATGCTGCATACTATCCTGTCGATATCATGTTCTGTCACACTTTTCTCAAGCTGACAATAATAGCCCTCACCGAGTGAATGCATCACATGAAGCTGTGTCATGCTGCCATATACATCGTATATAGCCCTCTGCAAAAGCAGCACAACACTTCTTCTGTATGTACGCCTGCCATCCCTGTCAGCTGTCGTCACAAAGCTAAGCTCACAGTCACTTTTTATTTTCTTATTCAGTTCACGAAGCCTGCCGTTTACAATTCCAAGGATTATGTCATCCTCATAATAATCCTTGAATCTGTCCGCTACGGCTTCTAAAGTATCACTTTCCGATGCTGTCACTGCCATGACCTGTCCGTCCGGCAAGGTCACCTTCACACTATATTCCTGCATTTCTTATTGCCCCCATAGTCGAATATGCTGCCTCATTGTATGCCATCATCTCGTTTATCTGCTCGATTCTGTCCATGATGGATTCACTCATCTCCTGTGTCCTTAGCTGCTGCATGATGGCAGCCAGCTTGTGGTGTTCCCTGACAAGGAACTTCCGAAGCACCGGATTACCGTTTTTGATAAGTACAGGTCCGTACAAATCGCATACAGTAACCGTCGTCTCGTCCATATTGTCCCATGCGGAATTGTCCGCACACGGCACACATCTGAACATCGGATAGTATTTTCCGTCCTCCAAAATCATATCCTCATCAACTATCTTATAGCCTGTGTTCCTTACATATTCACGGACTTTGCTCACTTCCGACTGTGGCTGCAGAATCAGCTCCTTTGCCGACCTGCACACTGTCTCCCCTGCGGTTAAAATGTGAATAACAAGCTCTCCTCCCATTCCTGCTATGACAATAGAGTCAACCTCTCCGTCGTGTATCGCTTCAAGCCCATTGGAAAGCCTTGTTGTAATCTGCTCTGTCAGACCGTTTGCCCTTATATGCTCATTGGCGCGCTCAAGCGGTCCCTTATTTATATCAACAGCAATTGCCTTCGGTATTATATTACCCTGCACCAGGGCAATAGGCACATAGCCATGGTCGGTTCCCACATCACACAGCGTGTAGCCGGCCGTGACCATTGATGCCACTGCCTTCATTCTTCTGGATAGCCTAATCATCTTACTCTAAGTAGTCCTTAAGCTTTCTACTTCTGCTAGGATGACGAAGCTTTCTTAGTGCCTTTGCCTCAATCTGGCGGATACGCTCACGAGTGACGTTGAACTCCTTACCTACCTCTTCAAGTGTTCTGGCTCTGCCGTCCTCTAAGCCAAAGCGGAGTGTGAGTACCTTCTGCTCTCTCTCTGTAAGAGTTCCAAGCACCTCCTCAAGCTGCTCCTTAAGAAGTGTGAATGCTGCCGCATCTGCAGGAACCGGTACATTATCATCCTTGATGAAATCACCAAGATGTGAATCCTCCTCCTCACCGATCGGAGTCTCAAGCGAAACAGGCTCCTGCGATATCTTGAGTATCTCACGCACACGATCTACCGGCATGCTCATCTCCTTGGCAATTTCCTCCGGTGAAGGCTCTCTGCCAAGCTCCTGAAGGAGCTGCCTTGACACACGGATGAGCTTGTTGATCGTCTCAACCATATGCACAGGAATACGGATTGTTCTGGCCTGATCGGCTATGGCTCTTGTGATAGCCTGGCGAATCCACCATGTGGCATATGTAGAGAATTTGTAGCCCTTCTTGTAGTCGAACTTCTCAACTGCCTTGATAAGACCTAAGTTTCCCTCTTGAATCAGGTCAAGGAAAAGCATTCCTCTTCCCACATATCTCTTTGCGATGCTGACAACAAGACGCAGGTTTGCTTCTGCAAGACGCTTTTTGGCATCTGCTCCCTTGTCCACATCCCTCTGCAGTGTCTTTATCTCTTCCTTTATCTCAGCGTTTTCCTCTTCCGATGCACCATCAAGGCGGCCCTTTAGTACATTGATTTTCTCGATTGCTACCGCTCCGTCCTCCATATTCTGGGCGAGCTCAATCTCCTCATCTGCTGAGAGAAGAGGTACCTTACCGATTTCCTTAAGATACATACGGACAGGATCCTCGACGCTGACTCCCTCCGGTACTGAGAGATCGATCTTTTCAACCTCTACCTCATCCTCTTCATCGAGTATGATATCATCATCCACGTCATCATCATTGCTGATCTTAAGCACGTCTATTCCGTTTTGCTCGAGATAATCTATTACCATCTCAAACTTCTCCGGATCCAGATTTAAGTCCTTGAAAAAATCTGCAATTTCCTGGTATTCGAGCATATTCTTTTTCTTTTTTCCAAGCTCAAGAATCTCAATAAGCTTCTGCTGGAATTTCAGTCTCAGCTCCTGCTCCTGTGCCATGTCTTTTTGTTCCTTTTTCTTTGCCATTTTATTTTCCTCTTTATTCTGGTATTTTTTGCAATTCTTCGAGTGCACGCTTATCCTCAATAATCCTCATCATGCCCTCCATATCTGTAGGTGCCAGATGCTTTGAGCGGTAGTCTATGCTGTTTTGCTTGATGCGGATAACAGTCTCCCTGAGTGCGGTTGCCTTGTCATTTTTGCCCTCCACCTGATGGATTGTGGCATTGAAAAGCCCTGCCACCTCACGCTGTTCGTCCTCATCGGTAAACATGCTTACTATCCTGGCCGGATTTACTGTATGCGTGGTCTCATACTGTGAAAAAACCTCCTTAGCCACCTTGTGGTACAGCTCTTCGGTAAAATCATCTGCACTGATACGCCCCTTTATCCTGTCAAAAAGTGAATTATCCTCTATGAGCCATGTGAGGAGAAGCTTCTGCGACTGCTTCATTCCATCCTCCTTTTTATTTTTCTCATTGATTCCACTTTTAAGCTTTGTCTGGGGCTTTACGATACCGCCCTTCATTGCCATACTGTTTACGAGCTTTCTTAAGTCGTCGTATGGTATGCTGTACTCTCTGGACACTGCCTGCGTATAGTTTGTCCGCTCAAGCTCCTCGGTAAAACCAAGCAGCTTCTTTGCGATTTCATTATAAAATGCGGTTTTTGACTCGGGATCGTCCATATCATAGCCTGCCTGCATGATCCGTATCTGAAACATAAAGCTGTTTTCAGCCTTTTTGATACGCTCCTCATACTCCTGTGCGCCGAGCGCCTTGATAAACTCATCCGGGTCCTTGTACGGCCGCATGTTAATGACCTTTGTTGTGATGCCTACCTCCTTGAGTATCGGAATCGCACGCAGCGCTGCCTTTACCCCGGCGCCATCACTGTCATATGTCAGATACACCTCATTTGTGTATCTCTTTAATAGTGAGGCATGTCCGCTCGTGAGCGCCGTGCCAAGCGACGCCACCGCATTGTCAAAGCCCGCCTGATGCAGTGCTATGACATCCATGTAGCCCTCACACAAAAGGAGCTGGTTTTTCCTCGTGCTCCTTGCTATATTAAGTCCGTAAAGATTACGGCTCTTATCAAATATCTTTGTCTCCGGAGAGTTTAAATACTTTGGCTCTCCGTCACCCATCACCCGGCCTCCAAAGCCTATGACGCGGTTGTGCACATCCATAATCGGAAACATCGCACGATTCCAGAACTTATCGTGCCCGCCTCTGACCTCATCTATCGTCACAAGACCTGTCTCCTTAAGTATCTCATCATCATAGCCCTTGCTGCGCAGATACTTGTACAGATCATCACTGTACTGGTCCGAGTAACCAAGCCCGAACTTCTGCATTGTCTCATCAGACAGCTCTCTCTTTTTGAAATACTCATGCGCCCTTTGTCCTCTCGGTCCACGAAGCAGCATATAAAAATACTTTGCAGCCTCTTTATTTATCTCAAGCAGCTGTGTGCGCCTGTCTGCCTCCCTCCTTTGTGCTGAGGTCATCTCCTGCTTGGGAAGCTCAATTCCCACACGGTCTGCAAGCTCCTGCATGGCCTCTGGAAAGGTGAAGTTCTCATACTGCATGAGAAATGTAAATACATTGCCTCCGGCTCCACAGCCGAAGCAATAGTACATCTGCTTATTCGGTGAGACGGAAAAGGATCCTGTCTTTTCGTTATGGAATGGGCATAATCCAAAATAGGTACTTCCCTTTTTCTGAAGGTGCACGTAGCTTCCTATGACATCGACTATGTCATTTCGCGAACGTACCTCCTCTACAAGCTCGTCAGAGTAGTACGGCATTTTATCATCCCCTTACTGTTCATCTTTGTTGTCATTTGTGTCGCCCGGCGAGCGCGTCTGCAGTGCGGCACTTAGCTCTTACAACCGGCTAACGCTACGCTGCTAAGAGTCTGTACGAATTATCAATATCCGTCGATTTCCCAGGCTACCGGTACGAAATACTCGTGGAATTTCGTGGTGGCATACTGGTCTGTCATGCCTGATATATAGTCGCATATGATGCGCCCCTTGTCATCACCCTGACCTAGCATGGCGAGGTATTTCTGCGGCAGCTCCTCTATATGCTCCATATAATAGAAGTAAAGCTGCTTGAGCATCGCCTTGGCCTTTTTCTCCTCGCTTTTTGCGACTGGATTGTTATAGAGGTTTGCGAACATGAATTTACGCAAATCCTGCATTGCCTGCGCGGACTCTTTTGACATGCATATATCGTCCTTTCCCATGCTGTTTGTGATGATATTGTGCACCATATGATTGAGCCTGGCCTTGGTGCTGTTTCCAAGCGTGTTTCTTATCTCAAGCGGTATATCATCCTCACACAGAAGCTGTGCGCGGATTGCATCATCAAAGTCTGAATTTATGTAGGCTATCTTGTCTGAAAGCCTGACTATTTTGCCCTCTAAGGTGTGTGGCATGAGCGAAGTCTGGTGATTTAGCATACCATCTCTGACCTCCCAGGTCAGATTGAGTCCTGCCCCGTCCTTTTCGAGCTTCTCCACTATGCGCACACTCTGCTCATTATGCTTAAAGCCACCCTCATATATCTCATTGAGGATACGCTCACCCGCATGTCCAAACGGTGTATGCCCCAGATCGTGTCCCAGCGCTATAGCCTCCACCAGATCCTCATTCAGCCTCAGTGCCTTGGCTATTGTCCTGGCATTCTGCGACACCTCAAGTGTATGCGACATACGTGTGCGGTAATGGTCACCCTTTGGTGTAAGAAACACCTGTGTCTTATTTTTCAGACGCCTGAATGCCTTGCTATGCAGTATCCGGTCCCTATCCCGCTGAAAAACAGGCCTGATATCGCACTGCGGCTCATCATAGTCCCTGCCTCTTGAGTTGATACTCAGGCATGCGAACGGACTAAGTATTTCCTGCTCACGTTTTTCTATCTGCTCGCGAATAGTCATTTATCTGCCTCCTCGCTGTCACAGTCGTTATGTTCTGCTGCTATTCACACACAAATGTAACAAATAGCGTTACATTCCACTAATTATGCTCTACACTAATAGTGCTCTACACTAATTATGCTCTACACTAGTTATTATTCGACGTGATTTTTAAAAATCCTTTTTTTATTTCTTTTTACTTTAATTTTCTTTCGGCAAAAATTAAATGCTATATCAATTACCGCCGAGCACATGGCGCAACATCTGAAGCTGTCCTCCTGTGATTTCATTGTCGTAGCTGCCATAGTAAAATTTATCGTCTTTTGCCAGTATGCAGCCCACCCAGGTGCCCACATGACTGTCACTCTCTATGGCATCCTTCATGGATTTGTAGCCCTCTATTGTAAAATAAGCATCATAGCCCTTGAAGTCTGCCGGATTTATTTTCACTGCACCAAAGGTATCCTCAAGACTTTTTACGAAATCCTCATCGCACTCCGTATAGCCTGTGACATCCTTGCTGTAGCGCGACTCTGACTGCCACTCCTCATCCCACATGAGAAAAACGCTGCAGTCCTTCCATGAATTGCTTTTTTCAACTACAGACAGCTTCTTGTATGAATTTGATGCGTTGCCCGCCATCTGTAAATATGTATCGTCACCGTTCTTATTCATATATAAGAGGTTTGATGCTGCAACCTCATAGTACCTGCTGCTATAATCCTGATCCTTGTATACAATATAGCCAAGCGGACTGCCGGTCCCTGCATAGTCAAGCTCTATGGTTATCGGAATATACACCTGACTGTCATAAACCATAGGCCCAAGCCTGTCATCATTTGTGATACAGCTTGCGACCTTTTCATACTCAGCCGGCTCGTTTGAAGGCGACATGAAATATGTGTAAACAACAATAATTGCAATGACAACAACCGGCACAATGACTATTACAGCTTTTAATGTTTTCCTTCGAACCCTGCGTCTGTGAATGCGCACTTTCCTGTCTGCATGCTCATCGCAATACCTGTATTTCACCAGTCTGTATACAACGAAAAGCTCCAGCACAAGCAAAAACACAGCAAAGGCCATCATACAGCCGGCCTGCCACATCACCTTGTGATTGACAAATTTCTTATCTATAAACCTAAGCGGTATGAGTATTATCGTCCAAAAAAGCGTATTTCCCAACACATACCGTGAATATATTTTCCTGCTTTTTATCACGGTAAGCGGAAAAAATGAAACAATCACTGTCAGCATGAGCACAATTGCAAAAAAATATCCCCATATCTCTGACAGGGTTGAGCCGTACAGTGCCTTGAAATACTGCGCCGGACCAAGCTTTTTGATATTGCCCCAGCCTGAGTATTTTGAGATAAAAAGCACTACTGTGCCGATAAACCATGTCAGTATATAGATGCCCATGTAGCATGCCATATTTTTCCTTGCAAAGCTGCCATATCTCATAACGGAATATGACACAAGCACCCCTGCAAGCACAGGAAATCCGCCCACTCTGCCAATCAAAAGATTTACATACTCCATAACAGCAAAGGACAAAACAAACACACATATTACATTAATATAAGATAGATTCAATCTCTTCACGCTGCAATCCCATCTCCAATATAATAATCAAATTCCTGTGACAGCTGTGCCCCTCAGTGTGGCAGGCAACGGTTACAGACCATTAATAGCCAATAGGCTTTCAAAATTATCTGCACAAAATAAAATAGGAAGCCGTTCACCGACTTCCCTGTTAATGCAGGAGATGGGACTTGAACCCACACGATATTGCTACCACAGGCACCTGAAGCCTGCGCGTCTGCCAATTCCGCCACTCCTGCGAACAAGCATTATTCTACCAAAAAGTTTAGAATAATGCAAGCATAAATTTAAAAAACTATACGAAATGTACGAAAAACTATAAATCTGTTACTACACCAGCTTTGATATATCTAAAACCAGTGCATCAACCTCCTCCTGTTTTGTGGCCCAGCTGGTGCAGAATCGCACTACAGTGCCCTCTTTTTCTCTTTCCATCTCTTCAAAATAGTACTTCTCGGCAAGTGTCTTCTTCTGCTCATCCGATAAAATCACAAACTGCTGATTTGTAAAGCTCTCAACCCAAAACGGTATCTTTTTCTGTTCAAAAGCGCCTTTAATCTGCATGGCAAGCTTATCAGCACGCTTTGTCTTTTCAAAATAATCGCCATTCTCAAGCATAGTGGCAAACTGTAAGCCCATCAGCCAGCCCTTTGCAAGCACTGCACCGTTTTGCTTCATATAAGCCTTAAAACGATACTTGATATCCTCAGCATTTATAACCAGTGCTTCGCCAAAGAGCGCACCACACTTTGTGCCACCGATATAAAAAGCATCCGAAAGCATGGCAAAATCACAAAGTGTAAGGTCATTTTTATCTGAGCCCAGTCCATACCCCATTCTCGCACCATCAACAAACAGGTACATGCCGTATTTCTTGCAGACAGCACTGATATCGCAAAGCTCTCTTTTCGTGTAAAGAGTACCCTGCTCAGTCGGAAATGAAATATAAACCATCTTTGGCTCTGTCAGATACTCAGGCTTTGCATTGTCATAATACTCTGCGGCACACGCCTCAATCTGCGCAGCACTGATTTTACCATCCGTGTTAGGAAGCGCAAGAATCTTATGACCTGTATTCTCAATAGAAGCTGCCTCGTGGCAATTGATATGTCCCGTATCCGCTGCAATCACGCTCTGCACGGATGAAAGTGCCGCCGCAACCACAACATAATTGGCCTGTGTCGCACCCGGAATAAATTTAATCATGGAATCATCTCTGCCAATAAGCCCCTTAATAATCTGCTCAGCCTTATCGCACCACTCATCCTCACCATATCCCGGATAGCTGGTTGTATTTGTATCCGCCAGTGCCTTCAAAATGCAATCAAATGCACCGCGGTTGTAATCGTTATTAAATCTAATCATAAAAATCTTACCTTTCCTGTCTTATCAATCAATATATGGCGCCTGCTCTGCAACAACCGAAGCCTTGCGGAAGATGGGTTGCAAGACGTCCGGGGGACGTCTGTTCTGCAACGACCGAAGCGGAGCGGAGACCTTGGACCCATGGGGACAAGGTCCGCTTCCGCTTCTAAAATTAAAAAGGGCTAAGCCCTAAGGCTTAACCCTTTTTAATTTTATAATGCGGAAGATGGGACTTGAACCCACACGATTGCAATAATCACAAGATCCTTAGTCTTGCTCGTCTGCCAGTTCCGACACTTCCGCATGTATTTTGTTTTCGCCGCTTGTCTCACGCGACTCGTATATAATATCAGATTGTTTTCAAAAATGCAAGCACTTTTTTCAAAAAAATCATATTTTTTTACAGACTCTTTTCATAGCACAAAAACGGCTGCCCAAACAGGCTGCATTCACCCACTGTATCAAATCCAAATACTGCATACGAGCGCAGAGCCTTCACATTAAGCTTGTTGACTAAAAAATGCACACTTTTGTATCCTCTCCTTGCGAGTTCTTCCATCCCAAATACCAGCATTTGTCTAGCGATTTTCTGATTCTGAAAATCCGGATGAACCGCAAGTCTTGAAAGCTCAGCCCCGGGTGCCAGTTTATGGCTCCAGCAATCAAGCCTCTCCACCTGTGGATCATCATCAATTGAAATCGCTGCGATAATTCTGTCCTCTTTGCTTCCGGCATCAGCATTAATCTCCTGCCCATCAATCATTACAAACAAAGATTCTCTACCAAGATCAAACTCAATCTCCTTCATTCCCGGATAAGAATCATCCCATGGACAAAACTCCCTGCCTAGCTGTATCTTATACAATTTTAAAATTTCTTCTTTATTTTCTTCTGTAGCTGCTACTATTTTTCTCATTCTGTTTCTCATTTCCTTTATTTTCCCATGTGCATCATTCTCTTCTGTTACACGATTATCTTTATCATAGACTATCTTTGCAACATAGCCCATCGTTTCTTACTTCCGCAACTAAAAAGTCCATTACAATACACATAACATCTCTGTATATTGTAACGGACTTTTTTCAAACCCAAACTTGGTGCAAGCACCATTTCTGATAAAAACCTCGAAAGTTTTTGTTCTAAGTGCATATATTACCTAATTTCATTCACAAAGTCAATATATTTTCTGCTAAATTTTCAAATACCATTTATGTTTTGGATTATTATTTTGCCCCTTAATATATTGTATTACCCCACTAATGAATCTATACGCTTCAGCAATAACCTGATTTTTTTAACTGTTTTGAGATTTATAGTGATTTCAGCTACTTTTTGCCAGGTCTTTGCCGGCTTTTCTCCAGCTTTTGGGCTGGGTTTGGGAGCTGTTTTGGGGATTTCTGCTGTTTCAGCTACTTTTTCTCGGCTTTTTTCCAGCTTTTTGGCTTGGTTTGGGGAGCTGTTTTGGGGATTTCTGCAGTTTCAGCTACTTTTTCTCGGCTTTTTTCCGGCTTTTGGGCTTGGTTTGGGGAGCTGTTTTGGGGATTTCTGCAGTTTCAGCTACTTTTTGCCGGTTTTTCTCCGGCTTTTTAGCTGAGTTTGGGTTGTTTCTTCTCCACCTCGTCGGTACGAAGTCTGAACTGCCTCTTTTAGCATTCTGGCCTGCGCATCTTCTGTGATTCGCTCATGTTTCTCGAGTCCAATAATTCGATCCAACAGGTAATACCAATATTGACTGGACATAATTCCTGAAGAGGAGGAGTGTTACCTCATTTCTTTGTAAAATGTTCTTCGACTGTTTTGTCTAGGGCTTTCTGCTTCTTTCTGCAATCTGGCAAGCTTCTCCGACATCGTTTCTGCCTTGTCCATTGAAGTATCTGTGTCGCCATATTCCCGGTGACAAGAAAGATATATCTTATAAAATTCCCGAACCGGATGATGAAAACAGAGTTTAAAGCACAACCGTTTTACCTTTCAAAGTTTCGATTTTGGAGCTCATTTCCTTATTTCACCAGCATCTCATAAGTAACCCCATACTTCTGCGCAATCTCGCTTGCATAAGATTTTCCTTCCGGAGGCGCCACTTCAATCTGATAGGAGCGCTCTGTTCCCTTCATGTGCACGATCATGGAAAACGCTTTTCCATCTGTGTGCTCTGCCTTCTGCTGCTCTTCATTCATTTCCTCCACATCAAATGCCAGCTTATGCATATGTGTATTATAAATGGTCCTCATTCCCTTATGTAAAATTGCCCTGACACTGTCCTTGGCAATGTAATATCCTTCTTCAAACGAAGTGGTAGAAAATGATTCATTCATCAAAAGCAGACTCCTGCTGTCAGCCTCCTCATAGATTGCCTTAAAACGCTTACATTCTTCCCCAAGCCTTCCTAAATCCAATGTCTTGTCCTCATCTGCCGGGAAATGGGTGTAAATACCTGTAACAGGGGAAAATGTAAATGCTTTTCCCGGAATATATATGCCACCCTGCGCCAACACAAACAACTGCCCAACAGCCTGTGTAATTGTCGTCTTTCCACCTCGGTTGGCACCTGTTAAGATGTACACTCTCCTATTCCGGTCGAAATCCATATCATTCGGTACAATATTCCCGGACTCCTCTGTCTCAAAAACAGCAAGCTTTAAATTGTAAATTCCACGTGCCTGCATCATATACGGATCAGATTCATTTTCTCCCTCTTTATATACAGAAGCTTTAGCAAAGGTAAAGCCCTGTTCCTGCAATTTTTGGATGTACTCCGCCCATTTGATATAGTAGAGCAGCTCCGGAATCAAGTCTGTCATGTCGGTAATGGTAATAGAAACATATTTGTTCAGTACTTCTCTGACTCTTTTCACCATATGTGAAATCATATGGTTGACGATCCGGTCTGTATAACGAGTCACATCCTTTGCCTGATCTCCCTCGGGAAGCTTCACAATGCCACCCCGGCTTTCCGACCGCATAACAGCTGTATCCATCACCTTCTGCATAGGAGTGCTAATCACCGCGTCTGCATTCACATCAAACGGCTGAAATTTGAAATTCTTTTTCCATATGGTATCCTCATTGATCCGATCCTTTGACGCAATATGGTCATAAAAATTGCCTAGGATTCCGGACTTGGTAAAATATTTGCTGTTTACAGATATCAGACCGATTCCGTCCGCTTCAAAGCGGTCATTCAAGTTAATACCTACCGTAATGCTCTTAAGCTGTGAAGTGTCCATTTTCAGTTCTGAGATATCTTTTTTCAGTTCTGCAAATCCGTTGTCCGCATAGATTTTCTCCACATAGGCTTTTAAACCCAGAAAGCCTGCGGAATGAATGTCCGAAGCTGCCAGACATGTATGAATCGCATCCACACACTTGATATAATCATTAAGCTCGTCCAGCCGATGCAAAAGATCCCAGATACAGGCACTCTCATCATATTCCCGGTTAAAGCTACCGTACTCCCTCAGAAAGCTGATGCGCTCGAGTATTTCCATAAGGTCATCACGCATTTTTTTCTGTTGAAGGACATCCTCGAAAATATCGCAGCGGTACTGTGTCACCGCCGGATCTGCATACATACGTGCCATCACGTTTTGGATGTAGTTCTGCTCCCGTTCCTTTGCTGACAGCTTTTTACAGATTTGATCCATTCCCAGATCATGCATAGTCACATCACTCAATGTCCGGTATTGTGCATTTGTATCCGGGTATAATAAACTGTATTTTTTCTGACTCATAAGCTTGTCCTCTCCTTCTGATCTAATATGCAATTTTGAACGAAATCCGTATAATTTAGCTTACCCCATTTTAACGCGGAAGATAGAGTGCGGAAGATGGGTTGCAAGACGTCCGGGGGACGTCTGTTCTGCAACGACCGGAGCGGAGACCGAGTGAGGTCCGGGGGACCTCATGCCACGAGCCGACCGAGCCGGAGGCGAGACCTTGAACCATGGGGACAAGGTCCGCTTCCGCTTCTAAAATCAAAAAGGGCTAAGCCCTAAGGCTTAACCCTTTTTAATTTTATAATGCGGAAGATGGGACTTGAACCCACACGATTGCAATAATCACAAGATCCTTAGTCTTGCTCGTCTGCCAGTTCCGACACTTCCGCATATATTTGATTTTCTGTCGCTTGTCTCACGCGACTCAGATATAATATCAAATCAAACCAAATATGTCAACACTTATTTTTATTTTTATATATTTTATTTACAGTTATATTCATAATAAATTATATGTTAGTAATTGAAAAAATATTAATTTAATGATATTATTTTAATATAGGAAATAGGTGATAAAATTGAAACCAAGAACCAGAATAATACTTTTAAGTGTAATATCAATATTAATTGTAGTAACTATAGTACTAGGAATAACTTATTCATTTATGCAAGCGAATATTGAATCTTCTTCAGTAACAGAAGTAAGTTTATCAAGTTGTGCTAATATTACTCTAACAGATACTGGAGAATCCATTAACTTAAGTAATAGTTATCCAATGACTAAAAATAGAGCATTTGAAACTACACCATATACATTTACAGTATCATCATCATGTACTGATGGAAGTGGTTTTAATCTATATTTAGCAACACTTAATACAAATACTTTAGATGCTAGTAATATTCATTATATAATAACAGAACATGGAAATAAAAATGTAATAACGGAAGGAATACTTAGTGAAGCAACAAATGGAGTAAGTGATTTTCAAGACTATGAATTAAATGAATTAAATAATGGAATAAATGGAACATATGGAAGTATTTATAGATTACATAGTAGTGGAATAAATTATAATACAGAAGTAACATATGATTTATATTTATATATAGATGAATCAGTAACAAATGAAACAATGGGCCAAACATTTAGTGCAGGTTTAGCAGTAAAAGCATCAGATTATGACTTTGCAACAGTTGATGAAGTAACTGTAACTGATGCAACAAATGATTCAATAACAGTTAGTGTAGATGCAAGTAATGGAACTAATAATATTGCAAACTATTATTATTCAATAAATAATGGTGAATATGTAAGTTCAACAAGTAATACTTATACTTTTGAAGAATTAGATATGGGTACAACATATGATATAAAAGTATATGTTGTAGATACTAATGGAGCACAATCTAATGTTTATAGTACAGAAGTAACAACAGCAACACCAACACTAGCAGAAGTATGTACTACTGGAGATAATTTAGCAAGTTGTATAGCAGAATTTAATACATTAGCAGGAGATGGAGCAGATAGCATATATTATCACGATGTGGACTTAGCAAATGGAGCTCAAGATAATTCATATCGTTATAGCGGGGCGAATCCAAATAATTACGTATGTTTTGGAGCCACAGGAGCAGATTGCCAAAATGAAGAAAATCAATATCGGATAATCGGAGTATTTAATAATCAAGTAAAATTAATAAAGGCAACAAGTATAGGAAATTATGCTTGGGATGGTACGACCTCTGATAGAAGTAATGCTTGGGATGGAACAACCAAACCAGATATATATACAACACTAAATACAACATACTATAATACACTAGGAAGTGAATGGCAAAATCTAATAGCAGAGTCAACTTGGCAAGTCGGAGGAATGGCATTTAGTACAACAAATACAGCAAAACAATATTATGATGTAGAAGTAGGAACAGGACAAAGTGGATATGAAGAAACAATGAAAATAGGATTAATGTATGTATCAGATTATGGATATGGAGCAACTCCAGAAAAATGGACAATAGCATTACATGAAGCAAATTACGGAACAGATAATTGGTTATATTTAAGATCATTTGAATGGTTAATTTCCCGTAATGCAGACCGTACCGATTATGCGTTTGTTGTGCTTCCCTTCGACGGTGGTTTCGTGTATGACGACCTTGTGAGCGGTACGAATGCTGTTCGCCCGTCCTTCTATCTGGAGTCTGATGTAACATATGCTAGCGGATCAGGCAGTATGACTGACCCGCTAAAGATAAACTAGGGGCGAAGAAAGGCTCGTCTTCGCGCCTTTACGGTGCGAGGCGAGCGGGGTAAAAATTGGGCTACGAGAGAGTAAGGTTGATAAAATAGATTGATGAAAATTAAAAGCCGTGTCTGCACCGTAGGTGCAGGTGTAGTAGTTATGTTTTAATTACTTTTGCTATAAAAAGTTAAGATTGAAAAACTTAATTGATGAATATCCTGCTCCAACTGACCAACGGAAAGCTGGAGCAGGCAAGCCCCTCGCGGCTATTAACCGCGCGGGGCCGCCGCAAAGTGTCAACAAAATGTAAATATGGAGGTATTATGTATAGTTATATAATAGGTAATGTAAGTGAGATTAATAGTAATAGTATAGTTTTGGAATGTAATAAGATTGGGTACTTAATTTATGTACCTAATCCTTTTAGTTATAAAATTGAGGAAGAATATAAAGTATATACATATAATAAGATTGGAGAAGATGAATATAGTTTGTATGGTTTTAAAACTAAAGATGAATATGAGTTATTTTTGCGTCTCATTAGTGTTAAAGGTTTAGGTGCTAAATTAGCACTTCCAATACTTGCAACCGGTTCTATTGCAGGTATTGTTGATGCTATAGATAGAGAAAATATATTATACTTAACTAAGTTTCCGAAGATTGGAGATAAACTAGCAAGACAAATAATACTTGATTTAAAGGGTAAAATAAATATTGAAGTAAGTGAAGAGTTAGTAAATGATGAAACAGAAGATTTAATTGATACATTAACTGCTTTAGGTTATAAATCTAGTGAGATTAAAAAGGTTGTTGGAAACGTAGATAAGAGTCTATCTTTAGAAGATCAAGTAAAAGAATCATTAAAATTGTTATTAAAGTAGGTGTGATATGAAAAAAGGATTTACACTAGTTGAACTTATGGCAGTTTTAGTATTAATTGTTTTAATATCTACAATTGGTTATGCGGGTATTACAGCAGTTCAAAATAATATTGATAAAAATTTATGGGAAGGTAAAGTTGAAGCAATTGAAACTGGGGCAGCAGATTATGGCGAAGATAATAAAAATAGATTGAATGGTACATGTAATATAGATGGGGTAAATAAAAGTAATTGTTTAACTAGGACTGTTCAGTTCTTAATTGATAATAGTTATGTAGATACTGATGAAGTAGATAGTAGTGATAACAAAGTAATTATTAATGATACTTTAAAAGAAGATGATCCTAATTATTATGCTAATAATATGGAAGTATTTATCTATTTGGAAAATAATCGAATATATGCTAAATTAAATCAACCAGAAAGTTAAAAACTTTTTGGTTTTTAGATTGCTAAAAATTAGTTTGTTGTGATAGAATTAAGATGGAGGATAATTTATGGAAAAATATGTGTATTTGTTTAATGAAGGAAACAAAGATATGCGAAGTCTTCTTGGAGGTAAAGGAGCTAACTTAGCTGAAATGACTAATATTGGCTTACCAGTTCCTAGAGGATTTACAGTTACAACAGAAGCTTGTAACAAATACTATGAAGATGGTAAAGTTTTAGCGGATTCTATAGTTGAAGAAATTAAAAGTAGTCTTGCTAAGCTTGAAAGTGTTACTGGTAAAAAATTTGGTGATTTAGAAAACCCTTTACTAGTAAGCGTTAGAAGTGGTGCAAGAGCAAGTATGCCAGGAATGATGGACACAGTCTTAAATCTTGGTTTAAATGATGAAATAGCAGAATCTTTTGCAAACAAAATTAATAACAAAAGATTTGTATATGATTCATACAGAAGATTTATTCAAATGTTTGCTGATGTAGTAAAAGGTTATTCTAAAAGTAAATTTGAGGAAATCATTGATGAAGTAAAGGTTGAAAAAGGAGTTAAAGATGACATTGATTTAGATGAAAATGATATGGTTACTTTAACAAATAAATTTAAAACTGCATATAAGGAATTTGCGGGTGAAGATTTTCCGCAAGATCCATTCACTCAATTAATTGAAGCTGTTAAAGCCGTATTTAGAAGTTGGAATAATGAAAGAGCAATATATTACCGAAGAATAAATGATATTCCATCTAGTTGGGGAACAGCAGTAAACGTTCAAGAAATGGTTTATGGTAATAGTGGTAATAAATCTGGTACTGGAGTAGCATTTACGAGAAATCCTGCTACTGGAGAAAAGAAATTATTTGGAGAATACTTAATTAATGCGCAAGGTGAAGATGTTGTTGCAGGTATTCGTACTCCAAGTGAAATTGATACTTTAAAGCAAGTTATGCCTGAAGTATATGATGAATTTGCTAAGATTGCGCAAATGCTTGAAGATCATTATAATGACATGCAAGATATGGAATTTACAATTGAAAATGGCAAATTATTCATATTACAAACTAGAAATGGTAAACGTACTGCTAGTGCAGCAGTAAAAATTGCTGTTGACCTTGTAAATGAAGGAAGGATTTCTAAAGAAGATGCTGTTTTAATGGTTGAACCAAAAAGCTTAGATGCATTACTTCACCCAACATTTACAGCTGATGCCCTAAAAAGCGGTAAAGTGATTGGTAAAGGCCTAGCAGCTTCTCCTGGAGCAGGGACTGGTAAAATATACTTTAATGCTGAAGATGTTATTAAAGCTAAAAATGCCGGAATTGATGCCATATTAGTTCGTTTGGAAACATCTCCAGAAGATATTGAAGGAATGAACTCTAGTAAAGGCGTGCTAACCATTCGTGGAGGAATGACTAGCCATGCAGCAGTAGTTGCTAGAGGTATGGGTATTTGTTGTGTATCTGGTGTAAGTTCATTTACTTTAGACGAAGAAAAAAAGACCTTAAAAACTAGTGATGGTAAAACATTTAAAGAAGGAGATTATCTATCTATTGATGGATCTACTGGTAATGTTTATGAAGGTAAATTAGAAATGCAAGAAGCATCTATTAGTGGAGACTTTGGAGTATTTATGTCTTGGGCAGATGAAGCTAGAGACTTAAGTATTAGAACTAATGCCGATACTCCAAAAGATGCAAAGCAAGCAAGAGATTTTGGAGCTGAAGGAATTGGCCTTTGTCGAACAGAACACATGTTTTTTGAGAAAGACAGAATATTTAACTTTAGAAAAATGATTTGTGCAACAACTGTTGAAGAAAGAAAGGCTGCACTTGAAAAAATACTTCCTTATCAAAGAAGTGACTTTGAAGGATTATTTGAAGCAATGGCCCCATATAGTGTTGTTATTAGATATTTAGATCCCCCTCTACATGAATTCTTACCAAAAGAAGAAAAAGAAATTGCGGAACTTGCTAAGGATTTAAGTAAGAGTGTGGAAGACTTAAAAGCTATTATTGATTCTTTAAAAGAATTTAATCCAATGATGGGCCATCGCGGTTGTCGTCTTGCCATTACTTATCCGGAAATTGCCGAAATGCAAACTAGAGCTGTTATTGAAGCCGCTATAAACGTCGGCAAAAAAGGTATAAAAGTAACTCCAGAAATAATGATACCTCTTGTAGGGGATGTAAAAGAACTTAAATATGTAAAAGAAATAGTTGTTCGAGTTGCTGATGAAATAATAAAGGATGCTGGGGCAGACTTAAAATACGAAGTTGGAACAATGATTGAAATTCCAAGAGCAGCAATACTTGCTGATAAGATTGCTAGTGTTGCTGAATTCTTTAGTTTTGGTACTAACGACTTAACGCAAATGACTTATGGATTTAGTCGAGATGATGCTGGTAAATTCTTAGAATCATACTATGAAAAAGGTATCTTTGAAAGTGATCCATTTGCTCGTATTGATACCGAAGGCGTCGGAGAATTAATGCGTATTGCTAGTGAAAAGGGACGTAAAACACGAAAAGATATAAGTCTTGGAATTTGTGGGGAACATGGTGGAGATCCATCAAGTATTGCCTTCTGTGACTCTCTGGGATTTAACTATGTATCTTGTTCACCATTTAGAGTTCCTATTGCTAGACTTGCTGCTGCAAGAGCTGCAATCATGCGAAAAAGAGCAAAATAATTTTAAAAATAAACTTAAATAATTATAGTTAACTTCATCAAACGATGAAGTTTTTTTCATAAAACGGAAAATAAAAAAAGGAAATATGAGTTTTAAGGGATGTATATATAAATGAAAGGAGGAAAATGCATGATGAAAATACTCAATAATAAAATAGCTGTTGTAGGTATTTTAGCTTTCTTGAGTTTAGTGGTAATTGCTCTTAGTGGTTATATGGTTTATATACTTAATACAAAAGAGGAATGTTTTTGTGAACCAGTTACTGATTTAATTTCTTTAGAAGAGCCTTCTGAAGAAGTCGTTGAAACACCACCAATTTATGTTGAAGTAAAAGGTGCAGTTAATCATCCTGGTGTTTTTGAAGTGAATGAAAACAATATCATTAATGATGTAATTGCTCTAGCTGGAGGATTAAAAGATAATGCTTATACCGATAATATTAATTTAAGTAAAAAAGTATCTGATGAATTAGTAGTATATGTTTTTACAAAAGAAGAATATAAGAAAAATTCTTCTAGTAATAATACACATACTAATACCTCAAGTACCAGTAGTAGCAAAGAAAGTTATCAAATCGATGAAGCTACTAAAAATAATATAAGTATTATCACATCTAGTAATAGTGATGAAGCTACTAGTCAAGATACAACTTCAAAATTAATTAATATTAATACGGCTTCGGCTCAAGAGCTTACTAGCCTTCCTGGCATTGGGGAAACTAAAGCAAATAATATAGTGAGCTATCGCACAGAAAATGGCTATTTTAAAACAATTGAAGATTTAAAAAATGTCAGCGGTATAGGTGATGCCACATTTGAACAACTTAAAGATTATATTACAGTGTAATGTAATCTTTATCATTTTAACGATTATTATTATTCCATATGTCTTAGTATTTACTAAAGTAATAAAATACGAATCAGCTTATACTGGTAATGAAATTAGTATTACTGGCAAAATAAAAGAATTTAGTATTAATGGTAATAAATTAAAACTTACAATTAGTGCTAAAGAAGATATCATTGCTACGTATTATCTGGAATCAATTAACGAAAAAGAAGAATTATTTAATAATATTGCTATAGGTAAGACTATTAAACTAAACGGTAGACTTGAAAGCCCTTTAAAAAATACCATCCCTAATAATTTTAATTATAAAAAATATTTATATAATGAAAAAATATTTTATTTATTTGCTGTAGATAATTATGAAATCGTTAAGGAAAATAATTTTTTGGACAAAATAAAGGATTTTTTGATAAAGCGAGCTTATAATTTGGAAAACGGTGATTATTTGCTAGTTTTAGTTTTGGGTGATAAATCTTTGATTAGCAGCGATATTTATAATAACTATCAAACTAATGGCACAAGTCATCTTCTAGCTATATCGGGCTCTCATGTTGCCGTCTTATTAACTATTTTTTCATTTTTATTAAAGAAAGTTAAAGATATTCCAAAACTTATTATTCTAAGTATTATTTTATTATTTTTTGGCTTTCTCACCAATTTCCAAGCGGCAGTATGTCGAGCTATCTTCTTTTTTATAATTAACCAAATAAACAAAATAGGTAAATTAAATTATTCTAATTTACAAGTCCTTTTCTTTACGGCATTTATAATGCTTATAATAAACCCTTTTGTTATTTATGATTTAGGTTTTATTTATTCTTTTATTATTTGTGGGGGAATAATTTATTATAGTGATAAAATTACAGGTAATTATTTTATTAAAATGCTTAAACTTAGTACTATTTCTTTTTTATTTAGTTTACCAATTAGTGCCTGTATTAATTATGAAGTAAATATTACATCAATTTTAATTAATATGTTATTTGTTCCTTGGATTTCTGTAATTGTTTTCCCATTAGCCATAATTACTTTTATATTTCCTTTTTTAAATGATTTCTTAAGTATTACCTTAACTATTACAAACTTTCTAAACAATCTATTTGTTAAATTCAGCATGTTTATCAATATTCCCAAAACTTCTTTTATTTTAATTGTATTATTATTTATATTTATAGTGCTTCTAAAACATAATAAAAAAATTTTGGGATGTATTTTAGTTTTATTACTAATTATTAAGACTTTACCTAAATTAGATAGTAATTATTACATATATTATTTAGATATTGGCCAAGGAGATAGTACCATTTTAATTTCTCCTTATCAAAAAGATGTAGTAATGATTGACACTGGAGGTAAGATTACTTATGAAACCGAGGCGTGGGAAAAGAGTAATAAAACGTACAATTTAAGTGACAACACCATTAAATTTTTAAAAAGTTTAGGAGTCACATGTCTTGACAATTTAATTATTACGCATGGTGATATGGATCATGCTGGTGAGGCTATAAATTTAATAAAAAATGTTAAGATAAAAAATGTAATATTTAACCAAGGAACATACAATAACTTAGAATTAGAAATAATCAAAGCTTTAAATATGAAAAATATTAATTATTATCAAAATATCAAAGAGTTAGATTTTTATAATAATAAATTATATTTTTTAAATAATGAATTATATGATAATGAAAATGATAATTCTATTGTTTTGTGTACAAGTATTAATGGTTTAAATTTTTTGTTTATGGGAGATGCCAGTACTGATGTCGAAAATAATTTGCTTAGTACTTATAACATCCAAAATATTTCGGCTTTAAAAGTAGGTCATCATGGAAGTAAGACAAGTACATCTTTAGAATTTATTAAACATACTACTCCAAAATATGCAATTATATCTGTAGGAAGGAACAATAGATACAATCATCCTAGCAAAGAGGTGTTGGAAATCATAAAATCTACAAAAATATATAGAACAGATAAAGATGGCAGTGTTGTTTTTAAAATTAAAAATAATAAATTTAATATAACTACTTATAAGCCATAGAAAGGAGGTTTATGAATTATTATAAAGAGATTAAAAATGAATTAGTAAATAATGAAATAACTAAAAAGATAAAAGATTATAGTAAAAATAGAAGTGATCTTACTACGTATTACAATGTTGGCAAATTACTGAGTGAAGCTGGTAAGCATTATGGCGAAGGAATAATTAAAGAGTATTCTAAAAGATTGACTAGTGAACTTGGAAAGGGATACTCTGCTACTAGGCTTAGATACATGAGACAGTTTTACTCATTCGTTTCAAAATATCCATCATTGACGGACATTTTGAGTTATACACATTATTGTGAATTAATATGGCTTGAAAATCTTAGCAAAATAAATTATTATATAAAACTTAGTATAGAACAAAATTTATCAGTAAGACAACTCCGTGAACGGATAAAAAATGAAGAATATGAACGTTTAGATGAAGCAACTAGAAAAAAATTAATTTCCAAAGAAGAAACTACATTGGTAGATTTTATTAAAAATCCAATTGTTATTAAAAATAATAGTGGTAAAGAAATAGTATCAGAAAAAGTATTGCAAAAACTAATTCTTGAAGATCTTCCAACTTTTTTAAAAGAATTAGGTAATGGTTTTACTTTTGTTGAAAATGAATACAAAATTAAAATAGGTAACACTTATAATTATATTGATTTGCTACTTTATAATATTGAATTTAATTGTTATGTAGTAGTTGAACTTAAAGTAACTGAACTAAAAAAAGAACATATTGGTCAAATTGAAATATATATGAATTATATAGATAAGAATTTAAGAAAAGTAATGCAAGATAAAGCTATCGGAATAATTTTATGTAAGAAAGATAATAAATTTATTATGGAATATTGTAGTGATTCTAGAATACTTGCCAAAGAATATCAAATTATTTAAAAATATTTACTCAAGATTATGTAAAAATCGTTTGGAAAAATAATCACCCACACACCATTTATTTTA
>ENA-ORSI01000160-ORSI01000160.1-human-gut-metagenome-genome-assembly--contig:-NODE-160-length-68307-cov-9.494432_pt1 | contig 68307 bp, 85 predicted proteins | sample MGYA00242187_ERZ509154 | MGnify/ENA primary metagenome ERZ509154 (study PRJEB26280, sample SAMEA2338627) | human gut metagenome | biome: human gut; feature: human-associated habitat; material: faeces...
AATCGCAAAAAAACTGTCGTGTCATGAGAGGATAAAAGAGTTGCGGAAATGAGGGAAAACACAGTTCATTCCACAAGTCTATACTTGAAAAAATCACAATCAATGAAAAGAATCATACATTTATTAGGAAGTTTTTGTGTGCTTTTGGCTGTGGTTGCTTGCTCTGACGACATCGCAGAAGAAGTATATCGGCAAGAGAAGCCCCAAGCAGAAGACAAAACTTCATCCCTGACCATTCATCTTGAAAATGCAGAAGAGCAAGAAGACTTGATTCTTGCCGCTTTATCTGAAAGTCCGTTCAACGAGCAGGGCGTGAGCAAAGAAATCGGTGAAGCAGATTTCTTGTTATCGCAGCCGGTGAAAGGAAGTCAAGTGGTATTCGACGACCTGATGGATTTTTATAAGAAAACACTCTACTTCAACGTTTATCAGAAAACGGAAGCAGGTTACAAGCCGAAAACCCACCTCGGTAATCAGTTGCAGTACGAAGTAGTGACAGGCAATATCGAAAAAACGATCGACTTGGCAGCTCCGCCTCAAGAAGTCATACGAAAAACATTGATAGCTGTTACCGTGGCTCCGGAATACAGCGGCAAAGACCTGTATCTGGTGAAAGAATCAAGCCGCAGCCACTTTGAGACGTCGCTGAAAGGTGGACAAAAACCGCAGGAAGACCTCTATGTGGCTGCTGCAACGGCAGAAAACAATGCCGCTTCTTTCGTTATCGACTCACCGAAGTCCACCGAAACCTATTGGATTTATTTATCGCAACCGGAAGAAGGTCTGCACTTCCTGAAGAAAAGTAAGGAAATAGGATACGATACGGAAGAAAATGTTTCACTCACATTCGATAAGGAAGTAAAAAAACAAATCAAAGTTACTGCCATATATCTGATGGGAGAAGAAGGTTCGCAAACAGAAGAACCGTTCAACGAAAAAGAAATCTACCTGATAAACAAAACCGACTGGGAAACTGTGAAGCAGCACGTGGAAAACACTCACGGTAACCCCGAAAAAGGCACGTATGTAGAAAAGAAGAATACCTCGAAAGATGGCGTGGTAACCTTCGAACTGTTTTGTACCGAAGCCCAACAAGAGTATGTTATCTATGCGCCGAAATGGAATACGGAATACTATGACAATTATAAGATAGCTGAAAACGTAACGGTTACTCCGGAAAGCGACATCGTTACGGTAGAAATGAAATATCCGTTTATTCCTCCTACCAGCGAAGGTAGCGGAGGCATTAACAAGACGGTAACTTTCACGGTATCGGTGGCTTCATTGCCGGCAGGATTCACGGCGACCGGAACAAAAGCACATATAGTGAAAGATGCTTCAAAAATAAAAGAAGCAGCAACCGCCGCTATGAACAACCAACCCTTCGAAGAACTGACCTCTTCCAATGAAATGCTTTCCGGTCCGGGATCGATAACATTTGATGCTGAAATCAATACAGGTCAACGATTTGCCGTTTTCATATTAGGTCTCTACTACTGGAGTGGAAGTTACATCGCGAAAGAAATAGATGCTTCTGCAATAAGCGGTAACACCTATACCATAGAATTAAACGAAAACGATGAACCCCAATATCTCTTCTAAACTATGAAAAATTACATAAACAGAATAAGCATGTTGCTGTTTGCCCTGCTTTGTTACTCCGGAGCGGCAATGGCGCAAAATGTAACAATAACCGGACGGGTAGTAGACCAAACCGATACGCCGATTATGATGGCTAATGTACTCGAAGCGGGAACTACGAACGGAACGGCTACCGACATGGACGGAAACTATCAAATATCCGTTCCCGTAGGTGCTACACTGGAGTTTTCTTTTATCGGATATACTCCTGAAAAACGGAAGATAGAAGCAGGCATGAGCGTACTCGACATCGTGTTACAGGAAGATACGCAGGTGCTCGACGCGGTGGTGGTTACCGCATTGGGCATCAAACGTCAGGAAAAAGCCTTGTCGTACAACGCCCAGAGTGTGAAATCAGACGAACTGACGCGCGTAAAGGATGCAAACCTTATCAACAGCCTGAGCGGAAAAATAGCCGGCGTGACGATTCAAACCAGCTCTTCGGGCGTGGGTGGTGCAGCAAAGGTGGTAATGCGCGGAACGAAATCCATCGAAGGAAACAACAATGCGCTTTATGTTATCGACGGTATCCCGATGTATAACGCACAGGGCGAACAGGGTACGGGACGTTATGCTTCACGCGGAACAACGGAAGGCATTGCCGACCTGAACCCGGATGACATCGAGTCGATGACTGTGCTTACGGGTGCTTCTGCCGCTGCGCTTTACGGTTCGTCGGCTGCCAACGGAGCCATCTTGATTACTACCAAGAAGGGAAAAGAAGGCAGACTGGAAGCTACTTTCACATCGGCAGCCGAATTTGCCGACGCTTTTGTAATGCCCGAATTCCAAAACACATACGGAAGCAGACCGAACGATGCTGTAAGTTGGGGAGACAAGCAGGCTTCTACGGGTTACCATCCTTCCGATTTCTTTAAAACTTCGGCTACTTATACCAACTCTGTCACACTTTCAATAGGTAATGAGAAGAATCAGACATACGTTTCGTTGGCTGCTACAAATGCCAACGGATTAATCCCGAACAACCGATACGACCGTTATAACCTCACTGTCCGCAATTCAAGCATGGCGTTAAAAGACCGCCTGCGCGTAGACATCGGTGCGCAGTATATCATTCAGCGCGACCAGAACATGGTGAATCAGGGAGAATATATGAATCCGCTGGTGAGCGCATATCTTTATCCGCGCGGATTGGACTGGAATGATGCCAAATATTTCGAACAATGGGACGAAGACCGCGGCATTCTTACCGCAAGTCCTTTCCCCGAAGGAGATTATACGATGCAGAATCCGTACTGGACGGCTTACCGCAACATCCGTACTTCGGAACGCAAACGTTTCATCGTGTCGCTGGGCATGTCGTATCTCATCAAAGAATGGTCGAACTCTGAGAAGTGGGACATCGGCGTACGTTACCGCATAGACCGGACTACACAAGAGTATAAAGACAAACGCTTTGTAGGTACGGTTGCTACCCTCATGGACGGAGGTACCAAGAACGGATTCTTCGGAATGAATACCGGATATGACATGCAGAATTATGTGGATGTCTTAACCAATCTGAATAAAAACATTGGCGAGGATTGGGGATTGGCTGTAAACCTCGGTGCGAGTCTCACTGACCAGCGGAACGATATGCTTTTCAATCAGGGACCGCTGCGCGACGACGGACTGCCCAACGTATTTAATGTGCAGAACATTGCACAGGGTGCTAAAAAAGCACAGTTCTATCAAGAAGGATGGAGAGAGCAAACGCAATCTATCTTCGGTAGTGTGGAAGTAAACTGGAAACGCTTGATTTACCTCACCGTTACGGGACGAAACGACTGGGCTTCGCAATTAGCCGGTTCAAATCACAAATCGTTTTTCTATCCTTCTGTGGGATTATCGGGGATATTGACCGACATGCTTTCATCGGAACTGAGAGACAAAATGTATAACTCGCTCTCGTTTGCCAAACTGCGACTGGCATACGCGCAAGTTGCTTCGCCTTTCCAACGCGGACTGACCATGCAGATGAATACTTTCAGCCAGAGCGACAAGAAATGGGTGAAGGAAGGATTTTATCCGCTGAAAGATTTGAAACCGGAACGTACCAACTCGTTTGAAGTGGGACTTTCAACCAAGTGGTTACGCAATATCATAAGCCTTGATGTGACTTATTATAAAACCAATACAAAGAACCAAACTATCCGGGCAGCTATGTCGGCATCATCAGGTTACAATTACACGTATGTACAAACGGGTAATGTGGAAAACCGTGGTGTAGAATTGGGCTTGGGAGCTACGGTAGACCTCTCGAAGAATTTCACATGGGATACGTATTTCACTTACGGATATAACAAGAATGAAATCAAAGAGCTGGTTAAAAACGTACGCAATCCGCAGAACCCCGAAGAGCCGTTGTTTAACAAAGACGAACTGCTGAAAGAGAGTTTCGGAAATGCGCAAATCATCTTGCGTCCGGGCGGAACATTGGGAGACATCTATGCCAAAACGGATTTTGTAAGAGACGTACACGGAAACATTGATGTATCGCAAGACCTGAAGCCGCGTAACGAATACCTCAAACTGGGTAGTCTGCTTCCGGATGCTACAATGGGCTGGAGAAACGATTTCCGCTTCAAACAGTTCAGCTTCGGATTTATGCTGTCGGCTCGCTTGGGCGGTATTGTCGTATCGGGCACACAGGCTGCGCTTGATTATTCGGGCGTATCAAAGGCTACTGCGGATGCACGCGACGCGGGAGGCATTACCGTGGCAGAGGGCATCGTGATACCGGCACAGAAATATTACCAGCTTCAGGGACGTCCGAAGGATTACTTGGCGCAATATTATACTTACAGTGCAACAAACGTGCGTCTGCGCGAAGCATATATCTCGTACAACATTCCGCGCAAATGGCTGGGCAATGTACTCGACCTGACTGTTTCGCTCACAGGGAAAAACCTCTGGATGCTGTATAACAAAGCTCCGTTCGACCCCGAAGCGGTATCGTCAACGGGTAACTACGCACAGGGCATTGATTACTTCATGATGCCGTCGTTGCGCAGTTTCGGATTCAGCGTAAAAGCCAAATTCTAAATCTAAAAAAAGAAAAATCAGATGAAGAAAATTATACTGACTGGAATTATCGGTTGTATGGCAATAAGCAGCTGTACGACGAATTTCGAAGAATATAACCGCGACCCCTACGGCGTAACCGATGAAGTGCTGGCGTCGGGAGGTATCGCAGAGAAGATAGCCAATAACTGTGGCGTGCTTACGGGCATCGTGATTCCGCTGCAAGAAAACCTTTACCAGTATGCCATCAGCTTGGGATGCGAATCCTTGTCGGGGTACATGGGACAGACTAAATTCAGTGATTTCGGGAAATTCAATTACAATGCGGGATTCATTGAATATCCGTTTACCGATGCCGAATCTTTGGTTAAAGTCATCAAGCAATATAATGCGCTGGCTCTTGAGACGAATGCCGACCGGGAGAATGCTTTCTACGCATGGGGAACCGTGCTGAAGGTTGCCATTCTGCATCGCCTTACCGACATGTACGGTCCTATCCCTTACGAATTTTCGGGAACAGAGGCACAAAAGCCGTATCAGACGCAGGAATACATCTACCGCAAAATGATAGAAGAACTGACGTGGGCTTCGCAGACTTTATCATCTGCCACGCTGACGAATGTAGAAAAAGCGGCATGGACCACGCAAGATGACGTTTACGGCGGAGACTTGAACAAATGGGCGAAGTTTGCCAACTCACTCAAGTTACGTCTTGCCATGCGTACTTCCGGTAAGTTGCCCAATGAAGCAAGGGCTTGGGCGGAAGAGGCTGTAAAAGCAGGGGTTATAGAAAACAATACCGACAATGCCACGAAACCCACGTCGGATAATCCGTTCTATAAGATGAGTGTCAACTGGGGAGATACGCGCTGCGGAGCAGACATCATTGCTTACATGACGGCGTATTCTGACCCGCGCTTGGAGGCTTACTTCGAACCTACCAGCCGTAGCGGACGGGATACGTACTTCGGATTGCGGTCGGGCGTGAATCTGCCTGCCAAAGAAGAACTGATTAGCGGAAACATCTACTGCTTGCCGAAGGTGGGCATGACCGACCCGGTGGTGTGGCTCACGGCTTCCGAAGTGGCTTTTCTCCGGGCGGAAGGTGCGCTTAAAGGCTGGAACATGGGCGGTAATGCCGAAACCTTCTACACGCAGGGCATCGAACTGTCGATGAACATGCATCAGGTAAATATAGGTAACTATCTGAGTAACCGGAACAAGCGGGGAGCGTTTACCGACAGCAAGTATGCCCAGTTTAACAACGCATCGTTTGCATCCGACATTACCGTGGCGTGGAGCGACAATCCTGCCGGACAGTTGGGGCAAATCATTACGCAAAAATACATTGCCATGTATCCTTACGGAAGTGCCGAGGCATGGGCTGAATGGCGGCGTACGGGATATCCCAACCTCCTGCCGGCTATCGACTATAACCACGAGGTGGCGAACATTCAGCGTAATGCCGACGGAGCCGATATGCGGGGATACCGGCGTTATCCGCTTCCGCAAGTAGAACATGACGTAAACGGTGCAAACGTTACACAGATTATCGCCGAAGATTTGGATGGTAATGACAGCCCGAATACCGATGTGTGGTGGGCGAGAAAATGAACCTGTTTAAACTGTTTCGCTGACTGAAAATTCTTTGCCGGAACGTACCGGAAAACGCTACCGTTAGCGTTACCCATCCCATGCGGATGCGTTGACCGGTTCTACCCATAGAACAGACCGGTTTTACCGCTTGCGTTTTTCCAAGTTCCGGGCAAAGAAGGAGACCGTTTGAACAAACGCTATAAAACCCAATGATACAACACTTTATATTTATGAAACATTTTATCTACATCATAGGAATAACAGGCTGCTTGACTGCTGCAAGCTGTACGGACATCGAACCGCTCGACATGCAGGTGGGCGGCGTTCCGCAAGACATGGAAACGATACAGGCTTTCAAAGCCTCCGAACATCCCCAAACGCTGGTATGGTTTAAAAACTGGAAGGCAGACGGAAATATGAACACGTATCTTAATACCTTGCCCGACAGCGTGGACATGGTGGTAGTGGAACAAGGGTATGAAACGCTTTCACAATTCCAAACGACCGACCTCGAAACGGCGCAAACGGTAAAAAAGACCCGTGTACTGATTTTGGCAGAGCTTGACTCGTGGACTGCCGAATACAAAGAGAAAATTGAAGAAGCTGAAATAGAGGGAGAAAATAATGCCATCGAAACTGCCGAGGCTGAAACTCCTTCGAGAGAGGCTACAAACGAAGAAATTGAAGCTGCCATCGAGGTTGAGCGCAGCAAGGTGAACAAAGAGTTTACCGAACGCTTCAACGCCTTGCCCGACCAACTGGAAAAGACGGTTGCGGAGCATAATTACGATGGAGTGAGCCTGCGCATCACTGCTGCCGACGATGCGTTCATCCGTGAGAGACTGAACGAAATCATTGTCCGGCTGGGAGGGAAATTCGGAAAGAAAGCGGGCAACAGACTTCTGGTTTTGGAAGGTGTGCCCGAATACTTTACCGCTTATTTCGAATGTTTCGATTACCTGATCAGCACCACGCTCAAGACCGACAAGCTGAGCTACGTACAGCAGGAATATGACAAACTGAAGGTATATGCCGGATTTGATGCCGCCAAGATGTTAACGTATCTGTCGCTTGAAAACGACGGATGGAAAACTCCGTTCGCCGACCTGATTTCTTCGCAACCGCTGACTACTCCCAAGAATCTGACGCTCGCCACTTGGCTGCCGGCTGACGGAAAGGCTGTGGGAGGCATGGCTATCCGAGGAATCGAGACGGATTACGAACAGAATTACGAAACACTGAGAACTACGATACAATATCTTAACCTTAACAAATAATGGAAAGTATGAAAAACAGAATCATATATTTCGGATTACTTCTCTGCCTGATCGTTTTTGCAGGGTGTAAGGACGAATTCGGAAAAACATTGTTCGGACCGGAGGATACGGTGGCTCCCGAAAAGGTGACCGACCGCACACTGGTTTTCCTGAATACTACCGATGCCGAGAACATTGCAAACGGAACGGCTGTAACTGCCGACCCGGTAGATGTTATCTTCTCGGCTGTTCAGCCCGTTGGTCAGGTTAAGGAAATCAAGACCTCTGCCAAACTGACTAACGGCAAGAGCAAACGCGACCAAGTGTTTACGGTGAGCGTATTACAAGATGAAGCTGTTTTGCAGCAATACAAAGAAACAAACGGTTACCGGGTGAAGTTCTTGCCTGCCGAGGCTTACCACGTGGCTACTAATCTCATCAATATTGAATACGATGCTACAATGGCAGTAAGCCAGAGTCTGGTGAAAATTATCAACAGCAGCAAACTGGATTTAGACCAAGATTATCTGCTCGCTTTGCAATTAAATACGGCAGAAGGTTTTACTCTCGACGACTCGAACCGCACGCTTTATCTTCACGTGAAACGGAAAGGTGGTTCGGGTGAAGCTCAGGGCGCAGCCGACTTACGTCCGATGGCAGGCGATGACGCACTGGATGCCGACGGTGTAGACTTGGGTATCAACCGGAATAACCTGTATTACCAAACCGAAGGCTATGCGTTCCAGAAACTGAATGCATGTACGCTCGAAGGATTGGTTTACGTCGATTCGTTCAAGGCGGCAAGCGAACGCGGAGATGCTACGCTGGCGGGTATCTCGTCGGTATGGGGATATGAAGCCGGAAGCGACGCTCCGTTCCTGATGAGGTTTGGTGATGCGGGCGTAGACCCGAACAAACTGCAAGTGAAAGCAGGAGGTAAAACGCTGTTGGTGAATTACAGTTTCCGCGAAAAGACATGGTATCACATCGCACTGACTTACGACGGTACGAATATCCGCGTGTATGTCAACTCGCGCGAACGGGCTTCTATAGCACATACGGGAACGCTCGACTTGGCAGGCGCACAGTTTGTCATCGGACAGTCATTCAACCAGTGGCGCGGATTCAACGGCATGATGTCGGAAATCAGAATATGGAATACCGCACGCACCGCAGCCCAACTGCGCGAAAATGCACTCGACGTGGTAGAGTATGAAAGCGAAAAGTCCGACTTGCTTGCTTACTGGAAATTGAATGGAGCCAAACCCGGTTCGGACAACAAGCAGATAGCCGACTTTACCGGAAACGGACACGACCTGACTGTGAAACGACAGGGAGCGGCATCGGCTGTTCAACCGAAAGTTGTGATAAACCAAGACATCGACATTAACCTCAAATAAAGACCGTATCATGAACTATATATCAATCATTAAAGCCGGCATGTTGGCTGCATTGGTCTGCCTTGCCGGATGTAAAGAAGAAACGCTGACCGCGGAAGTTCCCGTCCCCGGAACCGGAGGCGGAGAACTTACGGGAGAAACGCGCTTCGTATTGCCTCAGGAGGAAGGAGTGAACACACATGTATGGAAGGGAGAAGACCTTACGTTCGAGCTTCGCCGCGGAATGAATGACAAACGTGAGATTACCGCTGCTTTCGACACCGATGAGGAGACTCTGAACGCCCTTACAGCCAAATATGCCGAGTTAAAAGGCATAAATCTTTATAAATTGTTAAGCACGGAAAGTTACGAAGTGCCGCAAACGGTAACCCTTGCTCCGGACAAAGCATCGGTTTCAGTTCCCGTAAAGATTAAAGATGTAAAAGAAGGGACGTTCGTTCTTCCGCTGGTACTGAAGAACGGCGAACATGAAATCGGCGTACAGTTTGTTGAAGTGGTACGCCACCCGGAAGCTGATTTCAACATGAACTGGCTCGACCGCACTCCGTCGGTAGAAGAACCGCGCTTTGTGGCTATCATTGAAACGGCCGAAAACGACATCCGTAACGTGGGCAACTATGTGCTTTATCCGAACGGGGAGGAACAGGCAGATACCCGCCGTCCACTGTTCGACATGACGGTTATTTTCTCTGCCAACATCAACTGGAACGGCATTCAAGGCAAACCCGAACTGTATTATAACGAAAGTGTACGCCGCATCCTTGATAACCGCGATGTATTTGTAAAACCGTTGCAAGACCGTGGAATCAAGGTGTTGCTCTCGCTTATGCCGAATCATCAGGCCATCGGCTTCTCAAACCTCGACATTACAGGCGAACGCAGTATGATTAAAGGACTTGCCCGCGACATTCAAGAGGCGGTTCAGACTTACGGACTCGACGGAGTGATGTTCGACGACGAGTATGCCAACTATCCCGAAACTCCAGAGGCTGAACAGCCGGGACGTCCGATGGTACAGATGGGAAGTTTCCATTTCCTGATAAAAGAGCTGAGAGACTTAATGCCTATCGTAGAAGGTCAGGCATGGAAAGACCGTCACAACTTGATTACGCTGTATAACACAGGGCCGTTCACCAACGGTGCCGGAAACGGATGGTGCCTGTTCGGAAACAAGTTCGACCTCATAAAAAAACATGCTGCAGGATGGGAAGACGAACGTTACGGAAATCCGATTGCCGAAGACAAAAAGGCGGTACGCGAGTGGGTAAAAGACCCTGCCAACCAAGCCGTGCTTGAAGAAATAGGCAAGATAGAAGTAGGCAGGCTGTTTGATTATGTATGGAATGCCAACTACCTGCGCGGCGATAACCACCAGTATTCGTTCAGTAGCGGCAGAACCAGTGATACTTGGATAGCAGGACTGTCGGGCGAAGATGCTGAGAAGAAATACGGTGTGGCTTCCTTTGAAATGAGTCTGGAAAACGATTACGGACGCATCCAGCACCAGACTCGCTTCTGGGAGCAGGGTGAAGGCAAGCGTAACGAGGCTTTGACCACCACCATCGGCAAGCAAAAAACCGGAAAACACCAGTCTATCATTTGCTTCAACCTGCAATACGTGCCCGATACGTGGAAAGATGCACCTTACACGAATCTGTATCTGCAAGACTTCCCGCTGTTTATGAAACAGTTAGGAAACACTGCCAATCCTGTTGTGAAGTTTGAGGGAGTAAACTACGATACACTTCTTCCGGCTTATATGAAGTAAAAAACCTACCAACCTATCATACATAAGTATGAGTACAGCAAAGAGACCGCCCGTGCGATACGAAGCGGTCTCTTTTTTTGTAGTCTTTCACCGATATATTACCGTTAGCGAATCACAGCCTCATCGGGCCACGGAATCAGTTCTCCCGTTTGCTTGTACGACGGGCGCTGAGCATCACAGTCTTTCAGTGCGGCAGTCAACTCTTTTGCCAGCTGTTTTGCCAAATCGGGTTGCATCTTTATCAGATTGTTTTGTTCGCCTATGTCTTCACGAACATTGTAAAGACGCAGCTCGCGGTTTTCCCAAAAATACAAAAGGTGATAATCGCCTTTCAGAATGGCAGAATAAGCGCCGAATCCCTCTGCCGTATCCTGACTTTCACCCCAAAGGTTCGGGAAATGCCAGATGTTGGTACGGTCGCGTTTCAGTGTGGGGTCTTTTAATATGTCCACAAAACTCTTTCCGTCTACGTGTTGTACAGTTTGATATGACTTTGCCCCTGCCATTTCGAGAATAGTAGGAAAGAAATCTTCTATCATCACGCGGTTTTCGTTTACCGTTCCTCCTTTTACCACACCCGGCCATGATACAATCATCGGTTCATGTACGCCACCTTCGTATGCCGAACCTTTACCTCCACGAGCCGGATAGTTAGGGTCACGGTTCAGAATGCCTTGCCGGGGTCCTACGCTCTGCCCTCCGTTGTCGGACATGAAAATAAGAATGGTGTTGGCTGCCACTTCGGGACGTTCGCCCAAATAATCCAGTATATCTCCCAAACTCTTGTCCATACCTTCCACCAAAGCTGCATGATTGATTTCATTTTCATCCAGATTGGCTTTCAGTTGGGCATCGTATACACCGCTGCCGTCCGGCTGACGGTAATTTCCCGTAAAGCGTTTGTCGGGGTTATAAGGTGCATGAATGGCATAATGAGACATATACAGATAAAAAGGCTGACGATTGGCTATGGGCTTATCGAGAGCTTTTAAAGCCTCAATGGTAAGAGCTTCGGTCAGGAAAGTACCCTTGCTGTAATATTGTTCCAATCCGCTAACATGGAAAGCCCCAGAGCCAAATTCATTTTCGGCAAGATAGCTTCCGGGAGCTCCGTTGGCCCCACCCCCGATGTTCACGTCGAAACCAAAGCTCAAAGGATTTTCTCCAACCGTACCGCGCGCGCCAAAATGGGCTTTGCCACAATGTATGGTATAATAACCATTTTCTTGCAACAGACGGGGCAATGCCGTAATGGGCGTGGCATTTTTCAAATCGTGTTCACCGGCACGGTCAACGGGCTGTATGCCGTTGTAGTTCCAATCGGGCAACTGTAATACGTTGCTTTCGACATCGGTCTGCACGTCATACTCCAGCGTCCAGTTGGTTACCCGATGACGGGCTGCGTTCATGCCGCTCATCAGACTGCATCGCGAGGGTGATGAAATGGCACAAGCGTATGCCTGCGTAAACTTCACCCCCATCTGTGCCAAACGTTCCATATTGGGAGTATGATAACGCTCATTCAGCGGAGTTGGCTCTTCATAAAAAGGAACAGAGGTTTCCTGCCATCCCATATCATCTACTAAAAACAGAATGATATTAGGCTTATCTTGCGCCGAAACGTTCCCTAAAGCTGCCAGAAATGCTGCCGTAAACAAATGTCTTTTCTGTTTCATATTTCTGATTGTTTATATTAAAGTTATTATAATTCAGACTTATCCTGCATGTCGGGTCCCGATAAACGGAAAGCCACAGCAGGCGATAACAGTGTGGTTATTAAAACCAGTAACCACAGATTTCCAGTCATCGGATTATAAGCAGCCATCAGTTCCGGAAAAGCAATGCCCGAAACCTGCCCGCATACAAGTTCAAACAGGATGGTTAGAAACACCCAAAACAAACCTACGCGGTAACACATTCCACGACTAAGATTTTTTATGCGAGGCAAAAGTATCCATGTAAGAAAAAAGATGCAAACGCTCAGCAAGATTCCGCTTATCGGCAATGCCCATTGAGCAGTAAACATTGGAGTCAGCACGTATTCCCGCAATCCTCCGTTCAGAATAGCCACGGGGATAAAACAAACCCATATCAGAACCGATTTTAATAGAATCATCATTGCATAATAGATTGTGATAACATTACTCGTTTTGCCTAAACCAATCTACCGGCTGGTTACACATAGACTTTAATAAGCAGGCGATTCAACCATGACCAACGTACGCGATACCATCGGCGACTGCTCGTCTGCCTGCCTCCGAAGCGTAGGATAAAATCGCGGAAACCATACTTCTTAAAAGGAAGTCCGGCATCCATAAACTCAAAGTGACCATACCCGTGGCGGCGGGCATAAGTCATGGCATTCCATACCGCCAACACACCGGGATATAACAAAGGATAGCTTTTACGCATCCCACCCGAAAACAGCAAATAAGCACTATCATCGGAAAACAGGCAAACCGCCCCTCCTATTATTTTATCCTTATAACGTATAAGGAATATTTTACCGGCTTCGCGCCGCAAAGGTTGTGAAAAAAGAGATAGGAAAAAGCCTATATCGGGTAAATATTGGTTGATCTTTGAGGAATAATACTTCTTCAGCATCGAGAAAAAAGCATAAACATCGTCGCTGGTCCGTGCTACATCCATAACTGCACCGTTTTTCAGTCCGCGCTGAATCTGACGCTTGCGCGAGGTACTCATCCATTTGTCCAGCGCGTGGTGATGAATCGAATTACGTACGCGCAACCAGCGTATGGGGAAATAACCGTTCTGACGGAAATAACGATAACCGAACAAAGGTTCTTCCAAATTGCGAAACTCTATGAGGAATGATTTTTCGCGATAAGTGGATGTAAGGTAAGTCAGCATTTCATTGAATATCTGTTCGCGACGGAAAGAGCTTTTGAAATATTCGCCCGTACCATAAACATACGTCTTTTTAAGCAATCCCGTTATATGAAAATAGCTGCGCGTAGTACAAAGCAATTTTCCAACAACCTTGTCTCCCTCGTATGCCACCAACAATACAGGCTGATAGCCGGATGTCTGCTCCAAAGCCTGAAACAAAGCGGTAGAATGGAAGACATTCGTTCCGGGTAAAGACGGAACGTCTTTTGCATGGTAATATGTCGTCAGACGGATATCCATATAGTGCAAATTTATAACTTTTTATTGAGCATTTAAAAGAGAAAGCCTATATTTGTGGAAGAAACAAGATTTTTGTGAATCTATTTATCAAAAAAGAGTATGGCGACAAAGGCTATAAACAATAAAGATACATGTAGGGCGGCAGCTGTATTTCTGACCTTAACGGGTATTATTTACTTACTTGACCGCTGGATAGACTTTGCCGATTGCGGACTGGCGTGGGTAACGCAGAAAGACACGATGCTGCTTTATGCATCGGTGGTTTTCCTGTGGTTCAAATCAGACAAGTCTGTGGGTATCATCCTTGCCGGTATCTGGCTTATTCAGAACATCAATTTAGTAACAGAATTACTGGGACAAATGTCATCGTACCTTCTTCCTACAAGTCTGCTTGCCGTGGGTGTCATCCTCTATTTTATTTCCTCTAAATAGAAAAACCGATGAATGAAACAATTACTTCCATTGCGATTATAGGAGCCGGAAATGTAGCCACACATCTGGCTTTGGGACTTTCCGGCAAAGGCTTTACCATTCGGCAGGTATTCAGCCGTACCGAAGAGTCCGCCCGCGAACTGGCAACCAAGCTGAATTGTCCTTATACGAGTTCGCTGGAACAACTAACGCCAGATGCCGACCTGTATATCGTATCCATAAAAGATTCGGCATTAGAGTCTGTCATCCCACATATTACCCACCGCAATCCGCAAGCCCTGTTCGTACACACGGCAGGAAGCATGTCGGCAGACGTTTGGAAAGAATATGCCAACCGCTACGGAGTAATTTATCCGATGCAAACATTCAGCAAACAGCGCACGATAGATTTTACAGATATCCCGATTTTTATTGAGGCCAACAATGCTGACGATACCGACCGGCTGACGAGGCTGATGGAACAGTTGAGCCGGCACATTTACCATGTGTCTTCAGAACAACGGCGTTACCTGCATATCGCTGCCGTCTTTGCCTGCAACTTTACGAACCACATGTACGCCGTGTGCGAGCATCTGCTGAAAGCTCATGGACTACCTTTTGCAGCCATGCTCCCGCTTATCGACGAAACGGCCCGCAAAGTACATTTGCTCTCTCCCACGGAAGCACAAACCGGACCTGCCTGCCGATATGATGTAAACGTTATCGACCGACACCTGCAAATGCTGAACGGGGAACCCGAACTCGCTAAACTTTACGAGCTGATAAGCCAAAATATTCATGTATATAACGAAAGGAAAAGTAAACATTAATTACCGTATGATAGATTACGATTTAACCCGAATAAAAGCATTGTTTTTCGATGTAGACGGCGTGTTAAGTGCCGAAACCATTTTTCTCCATCCCGACGGCGAACCGATGCGGTCGGTCAACATCAAAGACGGATACGCACTTCAGCTCGCAGTCAAATGCGGACTGCATGTTGCCATCATTACCGGAGGCAAGACAGAAGCAGTAAGAAAACGTTACAAAGGATTAGGCATTACAGACGTGTATTTAGGAGCAGCCGTCAAAACCAACGAATACAATGAGCTGCTGCAAAAATACAACCTCAAGCCGGAAGAAGTGCTTTACATGGGCGATGATATTCCCGATTATGAGGTTCTTTCCCTCGTGGGACTTCCTTGCTGCCCTGCTGACGCGGCTCCCGAAATAAAATCAATCTGCAAATACATATCCCACCGAAAGGGAGGGTACGGCTGCGGACGCGATGTGATAGAGCAGGTGCTTCGCGCTCAAGGCAAATGGATGTCTCATGAAGAGGCTTTCGGCTGGTAATAATCCCCCCCCAAAAACGCTACCGTTAGTGTTACTCATCCTATGCGGTAGCGTTTACCGGTTCTACCCATAGAACTGACCGGTTCTACCGCAAGCGTTTTTCAAGCCTCCAAACAGATTCGAAACAAGCTCGCTACAAACTTAAACTTCCTCATCATAAAAGAATATAAAACAATGATACTTAACAACTTATCGAAATACAAAATCAAATTAGCATCCAACTCCCCCCGCCGTCGGGAGCTTTTATCGGGATTAGGCATTGACTACGAAGTAAAAATCTTGCCGGGAATCGACGAAACCTATCCTGACACCTTACAAGGTGAAGAAATACCGGTTTACATAGCCCGTAAAAAAGCGGATGCCTACCGTCCGGCGATGGAAAAAGACGAACTCATCATAACCGCCGACACAATAGTATATATCAATGGAAAGATTTTAGGGAAGCCACGTGATGAAGCAGACGCCCGTTACATGCTCCGCCAACTGTCAGGTTCTTCCCATCAAGTCATAACCGGAGTATGTATTACCACCTGTGAATTTCAAAAAACATTCTCCGCCACTACAGAAGTAACATTTGACAGACTGACCAATGAAGAAATAGATTTTTACATCGAAAGATATCATCCCATGGATAAAGCTGGCTCATACGGCATTCAAGAATGGATAGGATTTATCGGTGTATCCGGAATACACGGTTCCTACTTCAACGTTATGGGTCTTCCGGTACAGCGCTTGTATCAGGAACTCAAGAAGATACGGTGATAGATGGCTATACATCGGTTTCCCGTAAAATAACATATCAGATTCAGTATGCTATATTCGCACAAAAGTTTTACGATTGTTTTACGGTGAAACTAACACCGTCTAAATATGTTTTACAACGCATGGCAACAGTAAAAGCAATAATATTAAAACATCAAAAAAAGGAAGATAATACCTGGAATGTAAAAATTAGAATCACACATGATAGGCAAACAGCTTATATGGCTACTTCCCATTATATTACCATTGAACAAATAGACAAAAAGACCTTTAAAATCAAGGAAAGAAATAATCCTGTATTCGACCAAGTTATGCTGGACGTATTGAGAATCCGGAAAGAACTTTCCTTGTTGGGACACAAAATCGACTGTTACACCGCTAAAGGATTGGTTAAATTAATGTCGAATAAACTGTCAGGGAAACCGGAAGGAATAAATTTCTTTGACTTTGCAGAAAAACAAACCCAAAAGATGGAAGAAGATGGAAAAAGAAGAAGCCAATCTTATCGGGCGATGCTAACAAGACTATACGAATACACAGGCAGTAAAGAACTTGAATTTTCAGATATAACCTCCAAGTTTTTGATAGAATTTGATAACTACCTACGCAACAAAGAATCACGTAATGGCACAGGAAAAATTTCTCAAGCCGGAGTCAGACTATATATAGGTATTATACAAAGATTGTTTAATCTTGCCAAAATAGAATACAATGATGAAGATAGAGGCTTAATAAGAATTGCAAACAACCCATTTGCAAAGTACAAACTTCCATCTGCCCCACAAACCAGAAAAAGAGCATTATCCCCTGAAACGATCCGAGCTATAAAAACATTGAAAATTCCAGTGAACATGCCTGGTACACTAATTGCTCGCGATGTGTTTATTCTTTCATTCCTGCTATGCGGTATGAATACAGTAGACATGTATTTTTTGGATTGTATCAATAACGGAAGAATAGAATACCAACGTAGAAAAACAGAAGGCAGAAGAAATGACCATGCTTTCATCTCCATCAAAATAGAACCGGAAGCAGAAGCATACTTTGACAGATACAAAGACATGATAGGTGATAGAGTTTTCAATTTTTTTACTCGATACAGCAGCGACAAACAATTTGTTACTAAAATCAATAGCAATTTGAAATGGATTGGCGAGCAAGTAGGAATCGAAAGGCTTACATTCTATGCTGCCCGCCATTCATGGGCGACTATTGCCCGTAATGAATGCGGCATATCGATGGATGATGTAGCTATGGCATTAAACCATAAATCAGGGCATGATGTAACAGATACTTATGTGAAAAAAGATTGGGGTCGAATTGACAAAGCTAACAGAGCTGTCATTGACTTTGTTTTTGGGAAGCTATAATAAGGGCTATCGCTTCATCGGTAGCCTCTTTCCTTTCCTGCTCGACCTCGGAGGAAAGACGTTGTATCAAATCCGTATCTCCAGTTATTACCGTTCGCTCAGAGCCATTTTTATTTACTAAAGATAATTTATAATGTCCGTAACCGACAAACCGCATAACAAACTGATATTCAGCATAGGGGGGGGTAAAATTGACATATCGTTTTATTTGAGGCGAAAAAGAAAACGGTTTCGCTACCCGTTGCGTTACACTTCGAAAGAAAGCAGTGGGCGCATTAACGCTCCACACGGGACGAAACCGTTATATATGCGAAAAGCGGCGGACACAAATATGCCCGCTGCCCCATCCGGCAAAATCACTTCTGCCCTCTAACTATGTAACGCAATGCAAAGATGAAGATTTTACCGAATATAAACAAAAAACAGTCTGAAAAACTTGTGTAATAACCAAAAGATTATTATATTTGCATTGTCAAATAACAAAGTAAAGATAATATGAGTAACGAACAGATTAGAAAGGATTTGCTTCTGCAAAGGAGTTTCCTTAAAAGAGAGTTAGACCAATTAAGGTTTATCGCCGAAATGACCGGAACGAATCAGGAAAAGGAAATAAACAAAAGGTTAGACCGCCTGAACACGATAGACAAGATATTGGCAGAACTCGAAAAGAAAAAGTAAGAAAAACAATTCCCTCCCTTGATACAGGAGGGATTAAAAACATACGATTATGACATTACGCGAAGAATTATCATCATTGAAACCGATGCTGGGGACGGATGCACCGGAATTTTACGACAAAGTGAAGTCCATAGCCGCACGTTACACCTCGGAAGAAGATAAAAAGGAAATAGCCGATTTCATAGCCGGGCGGCTTGAAGAGGCAGACCGCAAAATCGACCGTCTGGAGGAAAACACCATCAAGCTGCAAATGCAGGAAGTGGCAGACATCATTTCGCTTTCATACCTCGCCAAACGGTATTTCAACAAAAGCCGTTCATGGCTGTATCAGCGGATGAACGGAAACATCGTAAACGGCAAACCCGCCCGTTTTACTTCCGATGAACTGGCAACTCTGAACAGGGCATTAAAAGACATTTCCGAGAAATTAGGCTCGCTTAGCGTTTCATATTGACGCTTTGTTATTTGACACCGTCCCCGCAGCATGAGCCGCCTGCGGGGATTTTCTTTTTAAGACAACAAAAAACTACCGCGTAGTAGTCTGCCGATTACTATGCAGTAGTTTCTCCATTACCTTGCAGTAGTTCTGAAAGTACCTTGCAGTAATTTTCCCATGATGCAGCTTCACCACTGCCACAAGTTCCAGTTCACCGTCACCGCCACTACGGGAGAAAGTCCGTGTTTGCCCACGCCATAACCAGCACCCAGCCCAACGCCCCACCTTTTTTGCTTTTCTTTCCGCACGACGTCGCGGTAGATATACTCCGTTTGGTACACCGTGCGCGGATAAACCCGAACTTCATCCAGCCGAGGCTGCACGCCGCTCACCTTCACGTAACAGTTGCTATCGCGGTACTCTTTGTATTCACGCAGATGCCAACAACTGTCAAGCCTCATCGTGTCCGTATTGTCTATCCACGCGATGTAAGGCTGCGGGGAAAGCAGTATCAACGTGTCTACCCTTGTCTTTGTTACCACGATGGGCGGGGACTGTATGGTGTCGGTATCATGCACAGCCTTTCCGCCGGGACGGGAAAACCATCCCAAACCGAAACAGGCTATGCCTATCAATACATAAAGCAATGCTTTCATAAGTCGGCGTATTCGGTTTTAGCGTCAAAGCACGGGCATTCCTTGATACGCTCCCACGGGTCAACCTTCCCGTTGCCGTTCGTATCGGGCGAGAAGTCCCTATGCCCTTGTATAACAGCTTCGGGGTATTTCTTTTTCAGCATACCGAGCAGTTGGCGGAGCGATTTCTTCTGCGCGTCTGTGCGGTTGTCGGTCGCCTTGCCCGCCGTGTCGATTCCCCCGATATAGGCAACGTTTACCGTTACGCTGTTGAACCCTTTCACGCCGTTACTCACCTTGTCCTCATCCAAAAGCTGCGTAATCTTCCCATCGGGCGCGACAACATAATGGTAGCCGGGGTTTTTCCAGCCTTTCCTTTTAAACTCCGCCTGCAAGTCTGATATGGTCTGCTTTTGGCTTCCTGCCGTGCAGTGGACGGCGACATACTGAATCTTCCTCATTGCTTACCTCCTTCCGTCTTTTCAACCTCATTTTCTATACGCTCTATCACACTCTTTACATGGGTGGGCATGGCGCGTTTGAACTCGAAGCGTATCAGGTGGTAGATGACGCGGAAAGCAACATTCTTCGGGTATGCGTGTATAAGGTTCTTGAACGCATTCTGCACGTACACATACGAGAATACGTAGGTCATCGTCTTAATGACAACCAAAGCCTCAGCCGCATCACCCATTGCCGACATGGTGACGGCGATAATCCATATAAGCACGAGGTAGATAAGGAACTCACACAGCGCGTTCTTGAACTTGCTAAACGAAAAGTTTCGGCAACGAATGATGCTTACCCCATCGGCACGCATCCCGCAAAAGATGTTGAACGAGAAAAACACGAACAGGGCTAACACAAACCCTTTGGTAGGGGTTACGTAAGCTGCCATCATGCTGAAAAGCGATACGCATATCACTCTTAGCTGGTCGATTTGAAATAGTTTATCCATAATGCTTTTTAAATTAGTTTCTATTAATCGGGTTTAACAGTGTAAAATGGTAGCACTTTTCCCGCTTCTCTGCAAATCTATGAATAGCGTGATAGAACAAAGAATTTTAAAAGCAAATTACACTGACAAGTCATGTCAGTAGAAAATGGGTAGATTTCTTATAGGATATACCAATTTTCTACCCGCCCCGACCGAACAGGATTGAAAATAAGAAAAATATTTACCTTATTCAGTTCTTGGGGGACTATTAAACATATCCTCCTTGCAAAAGAGTTTTCAATATGCTAAATATTCTTTGAAAAAAGGGGATAGTGCAGAGGTTGGAAAGGTGGGTGGGTTAGTAGTCATCCGGCATCCGTGGTCAAGTTCCATACCGTCTGTACTCTTAGTAAATGGATATAATAAAGAAATTACACAGATAGCAGGTCGGGATTACAAAAGCATCCCTATTGAGATTAGTTGGGAAGGTTCCCAATATAATACGGTGATGGTTATAACCAGCACATACAGCGACGCGAATATAACCACTTTCTGCGTTGCATATCAATCACTGTACGATTAATAAAGGAGGCTTTTCATGCCTCCTTTTATATCTTAAACGCTCGCCATTCACTCCAGTTATATTCTCCCCAAGACAGTCTTGCATACATTTGCCCTGTTGATGATATGGCTAATTGCGATTTTGAACCGCCCACATTGTCTACAAATACGATTATATGCCCTAATTCAATCGGATAATGTTTTGACGCATAGTCTTGACCATAACAATACACAGCATATATGCCTGTTGTGATTAACATATTTGCATCAGTATTTATATCGGCTCTACCGCGTGCTAAAAATCCATTTTTTGACATCAACCCATCTTTGGAGGGGCTTGCAATTCCAATCAGTTCCCCAAGAATTAAAAAAACAGCATTGGTTTTGTTACTATTTTTACGTGGATTCATTCTTTACTCCTGCATATTTAGTCCATACATTCCATCTGTCAATAAAATAAGTTCTTGTATGAATTGTAGACGGGTTGGCATCTTCGATATATATCTGTAATATCTGACCTAAATCAAGACGATACACACGAAGAATGCCATAGTGATACCCCTTAGGTGCATTAGTATAATGGGTGTTATTCCCAGAGGTTAGATAATATCCGCTATCTGTTATTGTATTCCAATCCGCATTGTCGTTTAATCGAAATCTATAAATAAACCCTTCCTTAGGCATTAATCCGTCCTTTTGTAAATTCACTGTACCAATCAGTTCCCCAAGAATGTAAACAACACAATATATTTGTAACTATAATTTAGTCCATCCTGATATATCATTTAACTTTTGAGCAAGTGCCGCAATTCCGGGATGAAATGAAGATGAACAAACATGCCACCATGTACTTTTATCTTTGACTGATAGCTGGTAATATCCATCAACCACTTTATAATAAAGCTCCGGTTCTGCTCCGTCCAAAGGGACTACTTTTGCGTAAAATTTATTTTGCTCACAAGTCACATGAATTAATGCTGCCATATTAGCCGAATATGAAGCCTGTATTCCTCCGGTTGCTAAAATATACCCGCTACATGTCATTGGGATTTTAGCAATGATGGTGTATTGTGAGGTTGATGAGTTTATATATTTCGGGGAAATGCCATACATGAACTGATGAGCCAGCCCGGATTTTTCGAAAGACACTAAACCAATCAGTTCCCCAAGAACTGTTGCAACCTGTTGTTTTGTCATTAATCCGATTGCATTTCCGGCTTGATTTACCGCTACGAAAGCGGATATGTCATTCAGGCTCGGAAGTGCCAGTGCGGACTTTTTCAGCAACTCCGTTTTTGATATTTTATGAGGGTTTCCCGACGTATCGAAAACCTGAACCGTGTCAGCATCGGTTGCCGACGTTTGCTGACGCAGCTTGTTTGAATAATCCATTATTGCATCGCTCGTCTTTCCGTCATATTTTGACGTGTATTCTAATTCTTCTGCCATGTCTTTAAATCTTTATTCATTAATAACTTTTACAAATCCACCCGAAACAAGGTCTGCGAGGTCGAATTTAAGCCCCATGCCGCTGTCACGGATGCACAGGTATTTCACTCCCTTGTCGGTGTAATATTTCCCGTCATACAGTTCCATACCCTGCTTCCACGGTATTGGGTCTGCCTCAGTACCTTTGTGTTCCTCCTGCACCACCTTGTAAAGTGAATCCACTTCGCCGGGAATACATTCTTCCGAAATCGTGTGTGGTTGAATGACCTCGTACATGGTTTCACCTTCATTAAGACGGAAACCTACATTCACGGGCTTTCCGATGATGTCCTTCCGTTGCGGATAATACTTTTTGTTCTTCAACGACTGTTCCACCGTCATGGGAGTGTCGTTGATGCGCTCCGCGATACCCGCCATGAGCGTGTCTACCTTGCCTAAATACTCCGGGGTAATATCCTGAGAACCGAATATTGCTGCCTGCGCTTCCATCTCGGCCTTTTGTTGTGAAGTTACCTGTTTCCACCCGTCCGCTTCTTCCACCGTGTCAGTGATAACCATGTAGCGAAAAGTCCTTTTATCAAATGCCACCTCCGCCGCTTCGGTAAGGTAGCAACCTGCATCTGCTATAATTTTCATAACTCTATACCTTCTATTAGTTCATAAACCTGCCCATATCCTCCGGCTGTAAGTTTTTCGCTGCACACCCGTTCGATGAACGCGGCTTCCTCCGCCGTTATCTCCGTATCACCTTCCGAAAGGAAAATGCGGCGACTGAGGCGATAAGCCATCTTTTTATCACTTTCCGGTGCGGGCATACCCGTGCCGTGGTTAAACAGGGCTTCTGCTATTGTCTGCGATATACTTTCATCGGGAAGCTCATTACCCCTGAAGTCTCTGAAATTTCTGTTGAAGTTTACTTTCATTGTTAATCTCCTATTATAATACCATTTACAATTTGTAATTTATAAGATTTAGTCCAATTCCCGTCCTTAATATCCCAATATATATTTTTCGTAATTCCTTTTTTATATGTATAAATTCCATCTTTGTCCATTGTCCATCCGGTGCCGATAGTATTTGCCATTATCAAATTCGAGTAAAGATTTCCATTTACATGAACACCTCCGTCAAAATAGCCTGCGTATGTATTATTTAAATTTGGAGTGCTATTGCCATTCCGAGATGCGTATATACAAGCTCCTCCCACATTAGAGCCGACAACTTTAACCCCATATTTCCCCAAAGTCGCACCGTTAAATGATATATCGACAACACCTGTGTTGGCATTAGTTGATACACCTATCCTGATACTACGGCTGTCTCCCCCAAAATAATCTTTTGATTTCCAGTTCAGGGCTCCGTTATCAAGTGTAAATCCGCCTACTTTTGCGCCATTTGCGGAGATTGTTCCGGAAAATGTTCCTGTTGCAGCTTTCAATTCTCCCGAAAATGTTCCATCCGCCCCGTCGAGGTGTTTTACCTTCAGGTTTTCCACATCTATGTTTTCAGCTTTCAACATCGGTTTTCCGTTTACGAGTTTGAAAACGGCTATGCCCGTACCCCCGCTGTCTTGCACAAGGAACTGCGAGGCGGTTACTTTTACCGTCTTGCTGTCGATATCTATCCCGGTAGCCTTCAGCTGGTCTTTCCCCACTTTCAGGGAGATTTGCCCTTGCATAGCCGAGATAGATGATGACATCGACGAAAGGCTGCCACCCACATCCGTTCCACTTTCGAGAAGGAACTTGCTCGCCTTTACCTGAAGGCCGTTTTCTTTCGTGTACTCAATGAATGTCTTACGCCCACGGTCTCCGAAATACATACGCCCGTACCCCCTGATGAAGCATTCCTGTTTCGCGCGGTCATAGCCTATTGCGAATACATCTTTTCCGGAAAGGGAATAGCTGTTTATACCTTGATAGAAAGTGATGTATGGCGCACCGTCTCCGAATGCGGACATTACGATTGCGCTTTGATAGTCCGAGTCTTTAATGTCCCCGATTTGGCATATCACATCCCCCTCCTGCGGAACATCGCTGCCCTCCGTGCAATGCGATACGGACAGGTCTATGTAATCGTCACCGACTGCCGTCACAAGCCGCCAGAAAAAACGGTTGCTGACACCCTCATGCACGCCCTCCTTTATGTTGAAGCTCTGCGAGCGGGCGAGGTTTCCGGCGTGGAAAAGGTTCTTTATGGCAGTGTCCCCGTCATCGGAAAGGAAATAGCAGCGGTACACCGCACCGTGTTCTGACGGCTGCACGTATGCCCTTGCACCGTCCGAATAGTATTTTGCCGCACCGTCTGAATAGTAGAACGGCACTTTGTCTATACGTTCCACTTTCGTAACCGTGATGCGTGCGCCGGAGGCGTTGAACATCATTGTCGCCCCGCCTACTTCCGTGCGCATTATTTCCAATACCTGAAATATTGCTTTCATGCGCACCAGCAGCCTGTCAATCTCGGCGTATGTCGTCCCGTCAGCGTTCCTTTTCAAGGTAAACCCCGTTCCCATCATGCCCGAAACAAAATCGGGTGATTGGATGAAAGGCGCAATGACCCCGCCCAACAAGTTGATCAGATAGTTGGTGGTATCTTCTTGGTCTTTGCGTAAGAAAAGTTCCTTCAGCTTATCAAGAGAAATTTCAGACAACAAATCTATAATGCCAACAAATGTACGCCCAACACGTTCCGCTGTATTCTCACCTTCAGCAGTCGCATTGCGTATTAATAGAGCCAACCGTTTTAAAACGTCTATATTGTCACTCATTCCCCTACTATTTTATAAGAATTACCATTTGCTCTAACTCTACCTTTCTTAAAAAGAGGGTATGTATCTTTATTTGCGCTCAAAAACTCCAAACATTCTTGCATGTACTTGGCTGCAATATCAAATGCATCATTATAAGCCATCAGCTTTTCTTTAAAATCCGGACGTGAACCAAACTCATCTTCTTTATTAAAATAGCCATATCGGGTTACATTTCCGTCGCCATTCTTTATTATTCTGGCGTATGTATAATAAGCCAATGTAGTTTTTAAACCGGCAAATAATTTCTTTTCACTACATTTGGTTTCATACATTCCTCCATCCATCAACAAAGAATATTTCTCAGGATTATTCCTTATGTCTATAAACAAAGCATCTCCCAAAGCCGATTTTATGTCTATGTTTTCCGCCTCTCTCAAATAAACTGATATTTTACTCTCATCTACATGAACAGACATGCCACGAGACAATATGACTACATCATTTGTTGTTATTAGATGTTGCATTTCTTACATATTTTAATGGTTCAACACTAAAATCATTTGATGTATTGGCTATTTCATACCAATATTTAAATATGCGTTCAAACGTCCTTTCTATAAGACGTTGCTGTTTGTTTACGATAGAATTATAATACTCAAAAGCATCTTCAAGAATATCGCCTGAAAAACCAACCTTCCCGATACGGATGCAATACCACGGCTCTTGCCCATAAGCTGAATAGATTCTTTCTACCACGCTTGCATCAGTAACGGTAAACTCCTTATCATAATTCTGCGATGCTATTGGTACAAATTCCGGTTTCTCTTCATCTGCCTCAAGTGTTACATCGAGCAGTTTATTGGAATTAGTATCTCCTTGCAACTTTAAAAGCATATTGGAAAATTCATCATTGTTATCCCCGTCGGATTCAATTTCATTTCCTTCATCATCAAAAGACACCTTAGTACCCTTTTTAGAAATTATCATGCCAGCAGGAAGAAAATTATTACGCACATTCCGGTATTTTACATTAGATAATCCCTCATCTGTACTCATCTCCGTAACAACACGGTCGCCTTTGCCAGTCGGATAAGTATTTTTCCCAACCATTGACACCCACAATATCTGACCCTTGTAATATTCAATGCCTCCTGCAGCTTCTATCTGTGCCAAAACCACTTCTTTTTGAGGATTGAACACGTCTATAAAGTCAATATTTGATTTATTTACCTGTATAGCCTTACCCTTGCGTGTTTTTTTACCAGTCCAATCCGGATGGACTGCTATTTTTGAAATATATCCGTTCTCATCCTCCTCTAAAAGCCTGCAATTCTCAAAAGGGACATGCTGCAACTCCACTATTTCACCTAATATGTTATAGTTTACATGCAACGCTATCCCGTTAAATTCTGCCATATCACGACAAATCAGTGCATGAATATCATCAGCCGTATCACCTTTCCGATTTACGACATACCCGGAAAATAAGACCTCACGGAATCCATTTCCCTCTATAAAATCTGCAAAACGGTCTGAACATTCCGATCCGGTTGAGCTGGCAGCAATAATATTGCGCAACGTCTGAGGATAAAGATTGTCATCCCCATACGCCTGTATTCCTAACATCTGCAAATATCCGGTATCAATCCGCTTGTTGCTTTTCTTTTTCAAATCTTTTACTCTCATATTCCGTGAGGTTTTATTATTATTCTATTTCCGACTCATCAGCATGTACTTCATTATCGGATTGGGCATAATGTTCATCATTTTCTTTTGCCGCTTCATCTTCCAATAAATCCAAAGCCTTGCTAACATGCGCTGTAAGCAACTTTTTAGTTACTTTCTTACCGTTTATCTGGTAATCCTTAAAAGATTCAACCACGGCTTCCTTAGATACCCCATCCTTTAAAGATTCCACAAGGGTATCAAGCAATTCCTGATTATACTCCGTTTCTTTCGGCTTCAAACGTTTTTCTACCCGCTCTTTCCAATCTTTAGGCAACTTAGAAAAATAATTTGCATTACCGGGATATTTTCCTAAATAAGTCTCAGCAGCTTCATCAGTTAAATTTGCATTGGTATAGAATTTGGAATCTCCGAAAGACATTTGTAGAAGCACGCCATTTTTCAACCCATAGTTAGATTTTTCTTTCATACGTCCATTTTTATTAAGGTAAACACTCATTTCAATTACAGCGTCACGATAACAGTCACTGCATGATGTTTTGACAAAAGTTTTATCCAGCACTTCTTTATAAAGGCTTTCTATATCCTGTTTGTCAGAAAGAGAGAGGGAGGTTTTTCCTCCCAACTCCTTCAATTTATCAACCACTTCTAAAACTATCATCCTCAAACTGCATCTTTAGTCAATGTAGCAACAGCAGCAGCCGTCGTTTCATAATCCGTCTTGAATAAGAATAGTGCGGATTTAGGTACTTTAGCTTCCTGTAAAGAAACAAGCCATCCACCGTCAGTCTCTTCCGAATATTTATCATTTGAAAGTTCTGCCGGTTTTAACCCCTGATACCATCCGTAAACCTGAAATGCAGCATCACCCGGATTTTCTTCCTTATTAAGCCCTTTGAACTTATTTTCAAGAATTACGACAAACTCACCGTTAGCAAGTCCGTCAATGACATTGGCACATACATCTGGTCCATTATCAAGCACAACAAGATTAACTGTATTGGTGAACGTGTTCCGGTAAGTTCCAGTAGCTAACACCGTATTGGTACCAGTAAACGGGTTGCTTCCCATCACAACCACCTCGTATGCTTTCTTACCACTTTTTAGCGCAAGTGTCTCGATAATATTCTTACGGGTAGAATTGAATGCCGTTGTACCGAAATCAATATCGGCACGGTTCATCATTACACCTTTTTGTTCTATCCCCGGAACAATAGGGTCATCGCACGATGGTACGATACCCTGTTTGATTAAATTGTCACATACTCCACTCATAGCAACTTCTTTTTAATATGCCATTTGGAACAAATCATCTTGTCCCAACAACATTCCCATCTTACCCGTAGAATAGATATAATTCATACGGTCTTTCTTGTCAAAGAATATATCCAGCTCGGATATTAATTGATTAGCCGGAGTACCGACGAACATCTCACGCGGAGAACCGAACACCGCACGGTGAGGAAGATTCAGCTTCGTACCGTTATTCTCATATTTCATGATGAATCTGTCCCAAATAGACAAGCGGTAAACAGGAACACCGTTAAACTCTGAGACATCCAATCCCTTGAAAATTTGTTCCCATGTAAGGATTTCCTTATACTCACGCTTCAAGTCCTTTGTCAAAGCATCCGCCAAAGTCTTTGTACAGAAAATTCCAGCACCTTCTACACCAAAAATACGGGAATCCGCATTTTCAAGTAATGATTCAAAAATACCAATAGCAACACCTGTTTCCTTAATCTTGCTCATTTGCAAAGCAGTTGATTCTTCTCCGTTTGCAGCAATGGAAACTTTTTGGCTTTCATTATCTGTACCGATAGCAAACAACTGTTTCCAAAATCCGTCCGCCGTTTTAAACAAATCAGTGTCTACACCCGTAGAAATCACACCGCTTTCCGTGTTCAGTTTGGCATTCTTATCACCGAACCATATAATACGCCACATCATCAAGCGCATAGCCTCCTGCAAAGCCGGATAAACAATATCATCCATGTATTCGGTAGAGGTGAGGTCTCCGATTTCCGTGCCTTTCTTCAGGCAATACTCTGCAATGGTATTAATCAAATCTGTATAACACCATTTCAACGGAACTTGCCAATCGCCAATAGCCCATTCTTTTTCCAAGAATTGAATAGTGGCATTTTTATAACTCGGGTTACACCCCGAACCATTCCAACCGACATCAGACATGGCTCCTGAATAGCCCAACTTCTGACCATTCTTTACATTTTGTCTGAGCGTAAAAAAACGTTCCAGCTCCGGGTCTGTGAACAGTTCTGCAATAATCAAATCTTTTAAAGACTGAATAGCCCCGTTGTCCGGGGTTAAATTAGATAATTGTTCCCACGTCATAATTATTCCTTGTTTCTTTGTTCTCTAATCTTCTGCAACTTTCTCTCAATCTTGCTCATAGGCTTTGTAACCTCCACTCTTTTGCTGGTAGCTTGACGTCCTGCCGGAACATATTTGCTGGCTGCCGCTTTAGTCAGTCTATCAATGCCCCCTGCTTTCTTTACAGCATTCAAAACCTTTACATCATCATCACTTTTCGCATTTGACTTCAACGCCTCATTTTCAGCTTCCAACTCAGAAATACGCGCTTTCAAAGCCTCCACATCATCATCTTCACTTCCCGGTTCACGGATTTCCGTAATCACTCCATCCGTAACAACAACGGTGCGTCCATCTTCCAGCACATGTTCACCGTCTGGTGACGCAGGGTCTCCTACCTGAATCTCGCCTTCTTCACGTTCCACATTCAGTTCATCACCGGTTGATGTGGTAATTACCATCGCAACCGCCGGAACATCTTCAATCTTTGCATACCCGCACTTTCTCAGCAGGCGGTCAAGCAAAGAAGATTCAACCTTCACTTCCTTTTTTACCATAACATTTGTTTTAGAATTAATAATATTGCTGTCTTTCTTTGCAGATATAGCCGGAACTACTGAGGATATAAATCCTAACTCGATAGCCTTGTCCGGATTAAACCAACTGTCAGTAGCCATCTGTGCTTCCAATGCTTCGCGGGGTTGACCTGTACGTTCAACATACAGAGCCAACATTTTCTCCTTCTCTGCTTTCAAGTCGGCAGCAATAGATTCCAACCTTTCCGGGGTTATTTTCCCTTTCAATGATACCCCGTCTGCATAAGGATTATGTATGCAGAGCTGTGCATGTTGGTATGCAGTCCGTCTTTCAAGCGGTGCAGCAAGAAGTATCACGGTAGCCATAGACGCACATGTGCCCACCACCTTACAAGAAATCTCTTTCCCCGAAGCACGCAGAGCATCATAAATCGCATATCCTTCCACACAATCACCGCCGCATGAATGGATTTCCACATCAATGCGGTTGTCATCTTTCGGCATCCAGTCCATGAAATACTGAATATCAGAAAATGAAATACTGTCTTCGCCCGTAAGCCAATATTTCGCCTTATCCGCATCTGGAGCAATGTCTTTATTAATGAATAATTTCGCCATATCTCAATACTTGTTTTGAAGCAAAGGTAGGAAACACGATATGGCTTAAAGAATTTTACAAGTCAAAAGCACTGACACGCCCTGTCAGTCGATTTTTATAAATAAAAAAGGATGAGCCGAAGCCCATCCCGATTATACATCGACTTTTGTCGAAAACTTTTTAATAACCCTGTATATAGTCCTCTCATCGACATTATATTCGTCTGAAAGGTATTGCAGGATATAAATCTTTTTATGTCCTTCATCTTTTAATCTGGTATAGTCCCTGTACAGGTCCAGATACCGGATATCAGTCGGACTGACCGGAAGTGTTTGTAATTGCTCCAACACGCCCCTATGTGTAGATAAAAACTCAAAAGCATTCATACGTTACCTAAATTCTCCAATACTCCAACTCTGTTATTCACTGAATTTATTTCTTCAACGGAAACCACAGGGCGAATAGACTGTACACCTCTGGCTACTGCTCTGGCAAGCATATCCTCACCAAGTGCTTGACTACTCGACTGTGTTACGTTTATTGGTACACCCCCACCCATCATATTGAATGAAGAAAGGATAGGAGCAAACATTTCGGTGGTTCTGGCCGTCATTACCGATTCTCCGTTACTGAGACGCGCTGGTATGCTGTCGCTTGTTCCCGTACCCGGTCCGGTAACTAAACCACCACTTGCAAATTTAGCACTTTTTATCGACTTTGTAGCTGTTGCAATAGTAGAAACAACAGTGGTAACAGCAGTAGCGATATTGGCTAACAAAGTCCATATATTAGGTGAATTTGAAGCAGCTTTCACAGCATTGGCAATGGCTACCCCCTGACTAATTGCTACCTCTGCAATAGCCAATGTCTTTGCAGCCACGGCAGCAGCTTTGTTATTCTCGCCAGCCTGTTCCAATAATCCACCTATGGCACCCGTTACTGCCGCCATTGCATTTGCTTTCGCATTCTCAATCTCTACTTCTTTCTCTGAGAGTTCCCGTTTGGCATTCAAATACTCCTGATTAGCTTGTAAGCGGGCATTTTGATATTCAAGCTCACTATCGTAATCCTCACGGCGGATTGAATCGTACAGTTCTTTTTTCTGTTCAATCTGTTCTTGCAAGATTTCAAGTTCGGAAGTACCGTTTTGTTGCAACTTCATAAGCTCATTTTCCATACGGGTACGCATTTCTTCCTGCTGCTTCTGACGTACTTCTGCATTGAATTGGTCGGTCAAATCCTTTTGTTGCTTGCGGTATTTTTCTTCTATGGCAATCTTCATTTGTTCCGTCAGCTCTTTTTCCGACAATTCAGCCTCACGTTGTGCAGCCAACTGCTCTATCCTTAATCGGTATTCTTGCTCGCTTCCATCCTTTACGGCTTCCAGTTGCAGAGAAATAAGTTTCTGACGGTTTTCTATCTCTTTTTTTAGTTCATCATCAGACAGTTTTTGTAACTCCGAATCCTTTTGTTGTTCCAAAGCCCTAACCTGTGTATCAATAGACTCACGTGCTTTTGCTGTTAAATCCGTTTCTGTTTTCAATCTGTTTTTCAAATCTTCAATCTGGCGGGAATAGGTAAGTTCTATTTCCTTGCGTGCCTTTTCCCGGTTATCCTTGACCAAATTCAACATAGCATCCTCTGCCGCTCTTACCGCTTCCACCTCTTTCTGCTTAGCTTCCTTCGCCTTATCCACGCCTTCCTGACGTATTGAATTCAGGGTATTTTGCTGTTCAGTCTGACGACCATAGCTATCCTCTTCCAACTCACTCAAATGGTTTACTTCTTCACTCAATTTTCGTAAATCTTCGATAGTACTCTCTGACAAACCAATTTTACCAATAGCTTCATCGGCTGTAATAGCACCACTTTGCAAATCCTCAATCGTTTTAAGGGCTTCCTCTGTAACATCAGTATATCCAAGCATATTCGAGATTCTTGCTTTTGCCAAATCGGTTTGAATTTTTAAATCCTTTTTTTCGAGTTCATAAGCCTTCTCTGCAGCTTTAATACGTTCTTCTGTTGATAAGGTAGTATCATCTGTCGCTTTCTTTAACTTTTCAATCTCGGCACGGTTAGCCGCACGGCTCATAGACAACATCACTTCACGTTTGTCTATCTCATTTAAAACATCCGCCAATTCCCATGCCCGTTTGGTTTCTTCTACAATCTCATCCCCTATCCCTTTAAATACAGCTTTAGCATCTTCTCCTGCTTGCTTAAAATTTCCTGAAAATAAATTAACCAAAACACTTCCAAATTTGCTAACACGATCTACCAGAACATTTACCGTAGCTCCTAAAGAAGCCATCAGTTTATTAGCAAGCTCTATTCCCTTTTGTGTTTTTGCAAAATATGATACCAAAGAGCCTAAAGCAACGACAAGCACACCAATACCAGTTGAAACCAAAGCCACCCTCAACAATTTTAAAACCCGAGTCCATCCGACTGTACTCGCAGTAACAGATGCAAACTCCCCCTTTATTCCTCTCAAATAACTCCCTACTCCACTTAAAGAAGTTACCATTTCATTTATCTGTTGAATAAATGGGATATTAGCATCAGCCGCTTCTATTATAGCTTCTTTATAGTTGCCTACATTCCGGTAGTAACGTTGCGTTTCTTCTTCCGCTCCTTTTAAAGCATCCGTAACTTCATTTATCCTATCTTTCAATACACCGCCTATTTCAGCATTCTCACGGTCAGCCTCAGACAAAGCATCATATTCGGCTGTAAGGTTAGAAAGCTCTGCCCGAAGTGAGCGCAAACTACCCTTCTGCTCTTTTTCCTGCTTCAATTGGTTCTGTACCGTCTTGTTGATGATACGTATAGAATCATTATAATCAGCAATAACAGCTTTAGTAGAAGCCATGGCCTCATTATATTGCTGTCGAGAAATCTTACCCTCACTTAATTGTTTTTTTAATTGTTTCTCGGCATTACGTGCCGCATCAATCTTCGCCTGATACTCCGCTATTGCCTTGATTGCTTTATTGTAATTTACTTTTATATCAAGTATCTTTTCTGTCTTGTCTGCCATAGTTTTACATCTTTAAAAGTTTAACTTCACATACATCATTCTCTTTGGTCTTTACGTTGATAACAGCCCAATAGCTACCGTACTGGCTCAGATACACCGGAACTGTTAAATCCAGCGTTTGCAATTCAACCGAGCTTAACCGAACGTATTCCACAATTACCCGGGGACGGTTTACCAATGATTTATATTGAGAGTAATATTCCGATAACAAGGTATTCCACTCCAATCCGACAAACACTCCTAAAAAAGTTCCCGATAATAGTACAATGCGTGGAGCTGCTCCATCGTCATATTCGAGTTCCCCGTCCGAACCATACGAGTAAAGAGGAATAGAAGCTACTCCGTTCTTAGTGTCACATGCTGCAAACGGAAGCTCTATAACGTCCCGCTCATAATCCAATGTCTCACTTTCAACCATTATTTCCGAATCATAGTACCCCTTCACGTCATCATCTTCTTTGTACTTAAAAAGGTTATGTTGGGCGAAATTGTCAAGCGTATATGAAATCTTTTGCGGTGTCTTATCGAAATACGCTTGCAGTAATTTTCCGCTCCAATCAACCGACTTGCTTTTATTCTGAACTAACGTATCAAATGAAACAAACTTGATATGGTCTGTTTCGGTGGGTACGGCAAACACTCCCAACATTGTCGCTATGGCTTTCAGGAAATCGACCTGCTTCACATCCGGGAGATTGGGTACATAATAAAAGCGAGACATGGCATTATTGCCTATCTCCACATTTGTTGCATAAGGGGCAAATGTAAATGTACCATTTAAATTAGAAAGAACCCCAGTTCTACTACTACCTATAAAAAAAGAATAACAGCTATCTATGAATAGACCTTCCACATCACTCTCTATGTCGAAAGTATAATGATAAGCTCCATTCCCCAAATCTTCCACCTTATCAGAAAAGAATTCACCTATCTTTTCTTTAGTGCTATCATTAACTAAATAAATATATATTCCATCATGAAACCAACTACTGCCCGTTATAGTAAAAGAACAGGTAAACTTCAGTCCGAGTTTCAAATTAGAAAATTTTGGTCGTATGCCTTTATAATTAAGAGCATCTTGTAATAATTCAATATAAAACGTTTCACTCCAAAGAGATTTAAAAGTCAACCAAAAATACCTATCTAAACCATCTGTTTCTTCCCTAAACCCGGATACCATCACAATCTTACTATTTTCATCAATCTGCTTTTGTGCATCCTTCCGGGTCAGCAAAGGTATTTTCATCCGCTCCATCATCTCCACACGGTCATCAGGAAACTCAAAAGTAATTCCGTATTCACTGGCTATCTTATCCATAATCCATTTGACTGTAACAACTGGATGATACCATACACTTGTTTCCTTATCTTTAAACCCATATTCAATCTTGGGGAATTGCGGGGTCTGTACCGACTGTTTTACCCAATTCGTATAATCAACCCCTGCAACCATCCCATAACTCAAATCCTGTAAAGATTTTCCGTCATTTACCAACGTGTCGAAATTCATGACATTGCCCCATGACAATGCGATTTCTATCTGCTCGCCCACGGACAGAAGAACCACATTGGCATCACGAATTATCTCCACGCCGTCACGGACCAGCGTACCGGCATGTTTCAGATAAGGGAAATTAGTTACCGCACTGGGGATATGCGCACACTCAATGATACGAAGGTTATTTGCCGTTTTGGGCAACTTGATGGTATAGCTGTTGTTACTGACAATTTTACTTATATCGGTCAGCAAATTACTTTTATAGTTCAGGCTGATGGAAGTCCCGCCGTCCATGTCAGCCCGGCTTCCGTTTATGTATAATTCATCTCTCATAATACTTGCGATACAATATCAGGTAATGTTACCGTTATTTCAAAATCCTGCAAATCATTTCTATTATCTACCGTAGTGGCGGCACTGACGTTTACCGGAACCCATGTTTCACCAACATACATATCAACCAAAGGCGAACTGTGAACGGAAAGAAGCATTCCGAATGTTCTTTTATCCACCAAAGGCGCACAGGCTTTGAATGATTTTTCCATCGTCTTGCCTTGCGACCGTGAGACACCATAGTAACCGTATTGCCCATCCGAGAAATTATCATATAACCTATCCCCGTATTCATCCGATTTGTTTTCATTTTCCCCCTGCTGGAAAAGCCAATACTGATAGAACCCATGCCGATCAATCCAGCGGAGGTAAACACCACATTCGGAATCATCCTCCACTACTTTGACCGTCTCGGGTACTTCAACCACATCCACATGCTTTATTCCATTATCAAAGATGGTTACGGTAAACGGAAACTTGGAGAACCACGTAACCGTACGTGGAGGGTTAAACTCTTCACCGATATTGATTGCTCCCCAAATACCGGTCATTTGAAAATTAAACTCAGCGGCGGAAGTTTTAACGTTTACCATGATGACATGGGAAACAACCATGCTCTTTCGGTCTATATCGAACAAAGCTCTCATGTAAGGCGACAAGTCAAGTTCCACTATCCCCTCATCATACTGCCTTTTGTCGGTGTACCACGGCTTTTTAGTAATCCGGAAAGTACGGTCAAACGTGGCGTCGAACACTCCTTTAAGCCCGCTTTCTTCCACCTTGATAACCACTGTAACCTCATTGGAGGTCTCTACTTTTAGGATGTTGGGGTTAAAGCAAAACGCCACCTCATCCGGATAATAAATCTTCTTAGTGCCTTCAAATGTTGCTGTTCTCATGGCTGAAATTCAAATTTATATGTTCCACTTCCGTATCAAACACGCCTAATACACAGCTGGATATTTCTTGTATCGTTTTATCCACTTCGGTTGAATAGATGTCCTTCTTCTGTCCGGAGCGGTATAATTCAGTACCTTCATTCGCTATCTTCCGCGCTACCAAATAGGCAAAAGACTTAGGTTTCTCGACCTGTATTCCTTTATCTTCCACCCATTGCAGGATAATGTTATAGAACCCTTTCGGCACTTTTCCCGGTCGGCGTCCGGATTCCAACGTGCCGAATGCCCTACGCCCCCAAAGAATACCGCCGCTTTCGGTCTGCTCTACTTTTAAACTGTCCCGCGTCCTACCGCTGGCTACCTGACGGGCTGCTTCATGGTTAGCTATAATCCTCTTTCGCAAATCCTGCAACCCGTCACTAACAATCTTCAACGTCTCATCCCTTACCGTTGCCGCCATATACTATCTCCTTCACGCTTTTAGTGGGACACATAACGATTCCCCTTGTTTCCTCCAGCTTCAGTTCGATGACTATGCCGGTGACATTCACATCCAGCTTGTCGTAAAACACAGAGTAAGGAATATCGCCGGAAACAGGCTTAAACAATCCGCTTGAGTTAAGACTTAATATAAATTCTTTAGCCAAGTTCTTGCAGCCTTCTATTATCCGGTCATTCTCCGTACCGTCGAAATCAAAATGCGTTTTATCCATGAAGGCAAGCATACAGTTAGGGCAATCCTTCAGTTGCGTCACGCCAAGATTGAATACGCCACTTACCGGAAGCACATTCAGCACAGCCGGAAGCGATTCTTTATCAAGCCTTACGTTTGCCGCCTGCCAGTTATCAAAGATGTAGGTCACACCTTCCATCTTGTCTACAATCGTTTTAATCTTCTGCTCTACTGTCATTTGTTTGTATCCATTAAAATTTTCCTTAACCTACGTTCAACCACCATCCGCCGGGCATCCATATCCATACACTTGTACACCCTCACCCACGGCACACGTTCTACTGCCTCATGGTCGGTTATCCCCATGCGCAAAGCGTAATAATCAACCAGCCCGAACAAGCCGAAATTCAGCCTGTCATACCCCGCCTTCTTCTCTTCTGGAGTGGGCGGCACGCTTGCTGACGCAAACAGTTTGTTGATGCGTTCCACCTCGCGAGCCACCCAATAGGCGAAACCGAACAATTCGGAAGCATCCGTATTCATAACCATACGTTCATCCATACCGAGCAACACACGGCACGGAATGATGATAAAATCCTTTCCAGTCCGTATGCCTTGAAGCTGCATCAGCTCGCCCATGCTCAAATCATTAAGCGTAGCAGGGGTTTTCACCCTGCCAACCGTTGCCGGCTTTGGCAGCTTTTCCAGCCATGCTTGTACCGCGCCTGCATCGGCAACACTTTCAATCGTTAAAAATTCCCTTATCGTCATATATCACCTAATTTTGCTTTTGGTCGCTTTGGCACCGGTTTAATGCGGAAATACATCGCCATTATCAACATGTCGAGATAGTCCGGAGAGAAACCCAGTATCTCCTTCATCTTCTCCTTGCTGATAATCCCCTTTCTCCGGGTGTCTGCATCAATGTGGTCTTGCTTCAGTACCGAAAGCTCCTTCTTTATCCTTTCCCTTTGCGCGTCCGTACACACCACCCTTATCTGCCTGTTGTTTATCAGCTCAGCCAACTTGAAGCCACATTCCGATTTCAGGTTATCGAACTCAGGATTTATCGGCTGTTTCCCTCCGTGAAACTCCTTGATACCGTTCAGGTAACTTTCAAGATAGTTCCCCAACCCGTCGGAATCGGCAATCATCATACTGCGCGGAATGGAGCATTCTATCATCATACGCTTCAAATCCGTTTCGATGGATTTCCCCGTACTATAACCTTGGTCCAGCTTGATGTAACATACGTTCCCTTTCCAATGTCCGGCAACAAAACGGTCACGCCCTTTCATCGCCAAGTCGGCAGAACCGGATGATACACCGGAAGGCTTTACATGCTCATTGGTGAACAAGTCGCAGATGGCATCATAATCGCACAATACCGCCGGGTCATCATCGTATTCCCAATTACCGAAGTAAAGACGTTCTTTCGTAACCTTGTCATTCGTGTTACGCAGTGTCTCGATGTAATCCTCGGTGGCAAACGGGTTATCCTGAACCAGCGCCTGAACAAAAGCATATCCATCCTCTAACGTCCCCTCTTTCCACGGCTTATAAAACAAGTCATAAAGCCAGTTCTTTTTAGGGTTACAGGTTATGAGAATCTTTCCCGGTATTCCGTACTTGTCATTCAAGTGTCGCCCTATACGGGTCTGTAAAACCGAAAAAGCCAGCCCGTTCACCTGCCCGCCTTCTTCTATCCATCCGCCCGTGAACTCCAACGAACCGAAGCGTTCATACAGCGGGTCTTTCACCGGGTAATAGGTAAGGTCGAGAAAGATGATTTCCGAACCGTTGTCAAACTCTATCCCGTCATTGGTAAGCCGATATCCGGTGAACCCGTGCCATTGCGCCACCTTACCGAATGTTACTGAGATGGAAGCCCGGCTGTCCTTCAGGTTATTTCGTCCGGCGAACCACCGCGTACCGGGAAGGAAGTAGCAACATTGCATCAGCCATTCGCAGCCGAGCCACGACTTGCCACCACCGCCCGCACCGCCATAACAAAGAAACTTCGTCGAGCCGTCGCGAAGGTAGTTATACGCCAACCGCTGTTTAAGATTCACCGTCTGCCCCATGTCATTTCAGTTTGTCCGCCTCGGGTGTGTACGGAAGGAAATCAAATCCCCTGAACTCTTTCCCTTTCGTGGTATGGTCCACTTCCTGCTTATCAGCCAAGCCCAAAGTGCGAGCTATGATGTTCGCATTGAAAGCCCCGACACATGCCCCCTCGAACTGTTGCGTCTTGATTGTTTCCTCCACACGCGCGATGACTTGCAAAAAATCTTCTTCATTCTTACTTATACAATCATCCCGGAAACTGCTCCACCAGCGGGTGGAAGCCCCTAAATAGACGCAAAGTCCCATCAGCGAATACGGGCGTGAGGTTGGGGTAACTTCCTGCTGAACCTGTTGCTGGTTTTCGGTAACGGTTTTCTTTCCCTTGCGTGTTTTTACGGGTATGCTTCTCTGTATCGCCTTGCGGGTAGTCCACGGATTCTCATCGCACCACTGGAAATATTCACATGCCGCCTCCCATAAAAGCTCAGGCGTGGCAAACAGCCGGTCTCTGCCATGCTTGCTCCTTAACATCCAATATTGATTTCCTTTCGGTGCTGCCATAATTAAAACATTTTAAAAACAGGTATTATTTCTTTATCTAAATTCCATCTTCGGTTATTGGGAAGAGGAAGAGTAAACTCATATTCCAATGCTTTTATATATTCCGCTTTTGTTGCTTTTCTGTCATTTACCGATGAGACCTGAAATGAGGAACCACTCAATTCAGGCTCGTTGGTTACAGGATGAGCTTTGTCATACAACGTAAATGTTTCGCCAATATAGGTTTGGTTTAAACGGATAACATCCGCAGTTGAATGATAATGCTGAAAATACCATTCACCAAAACGGAAATTGGCAGTGAAGTTATGTGCATCAAGAAAAATTGATTTTGAACGATAATCGCGTGATTGCTTTCTGTCCGATGTCCTTTGAACAAACAACAACGGAATGCCGGACCAGAATATTTTTCCACCTTCCTTACATAAAGCTGAAATCGAAAGCAGGACATTTTTTTCATCTTCCAATGAATTTACTGAATTGAGAACACTGTCACATACAACGACATCATAAAGTCCATATTCAGACAATGTACGGCAAATATCCGCACAGTCCTGACGGATTTCCTTTTCATCGATGATGTCCTCACCATCTTTTCTATGAAAGAACTCGATTGCATCAATGTGATATCCCTTTTTCTTTAACATGGTAGCATAATCTTTTTGACCTGCACCGAAGTCAAGTACACGCATTTCCTTTGTGATATAAGGGATAACCAATTTTTCATAAAGGGTTGAATGAGTTCTACCGCTCAATACACCGTTTTTCTGACGCAACCGAACTTTTTGAGCAAAAGACTGTATATAGGTTCTGCGCTCTAAATGGGAATATTCAAATACCCCATAATCTTGTGAGAAATATAATTCGGCTAACTTTTCTTTACCTGCCGGAAGCACATAAACCAACAAATCCATACCCAACAGTTTTACGGTCTTTGCATACACGGACGAGATTATAACTTTACCGGAATAATCACACACAGCATTTGCGAACTGACCATACCTCAGAATCATTTTAGTAAGGTCTATCACATAAGAACTATTTTCTCCTTTAGACACCATCAATATATCCTTGTTAGGCACGGTATAGAACCCTTCCACACCTTCAGGAATTATCACACGGATATCCGGCTGCACGTCTGAAATTTCACATTCAGCATAGTTGTGCAACTGATTAAAACGTACTTCGTCCGTAGAATTAACCCCATCAAGAATAAATGCCGGAACATGAGTATATCCTAACAGCTTCATCGTCTTTGTGCGCTGATGTCCTGCCATAATACGATAATCCGAGCGGCGAATGATGATTGGTTTGATTATTCCAAGCTCTGTTATAGACTCCTTTAATTTGCCTTGTGCATCTTCACTTAAAAGACGCGGATTGTATTCTGCAGGATTCAAAAGGTTTATATCTATATATTCCATCATAAGCCTAAGAGATTATTTACAAAACCAACCATTACTCCGTTTTCATTCATATACTCGGTTGCACGCTGTTTCAAACCGTCTAATTCCTTTTCACTGACCGGAATCTTATACCCTTCAAAAACCAAATATTTGATATGCGCTCCAGCTTCATAATTTTGATTCCTCAAAATGTTTTCCGTATCGTCCACTTCTTCTTCATTAAAATCACTTATTTCGGGGAAACTAATACCTTCTACACCCCAATCCATAAGTTCCCGATAATCCCATTCAAACAATTTGGTCAAATCCCATTTCCCATTATTGACATTTGCACGAATAATAATTTCCCGCTCCCTTTCTTCTGTCAGCCCATGGAGTAAAGCGGTTGGAACTTCTTTCAATCCAAGTTGTAAGCAGGCTTCATAACGTTGGTTCCCGTCTATGATAACCAGTGTTCCGGTACGGTCAGACAAAACAAGGGGACGCGCTTCCAGATAATCCGGATTGTTCCGGATAGAATCTTTCAACACTTCCATATCTTCTTCCGTAATGGTACGGGGATTGCTATCGAGCTTATTCAACTCTTTTATTTTTCTGTAAACTATTTCCATTGATTTTAATATTTGCGTTACATAAACAAATTTACCCGATAACCGCCACAAAGCAGTTACCGGGCAATGAAAATCGACTGACAGGGGCTGTCAGTAATTTTTCTACAATCAAACTAAAACTTCCTGCATATACTGTTTTATCTCGTTCATTTCATATAACTTTGAAGAAAAATTATACTGAGAATCATGGAACTTATACCAATAGAAAATGAACTTAATGCTTTCAAAGAGCATCTTGATATTAACGAACGTACTATTTTTTCTGCCAAATTTGGAAACGGGAAAACATTCTTTTTAAATGAATTTAAAAAAAAATACGGAGATAGTTGTGAGTTTATTACTATATATCCAGTAAATTATCAAATAGCTGATAATAAGGAGGTTTTTGAATATATTAAAAGAGATATTCTTATACAAATGGTTTCAAAGAAAATGATAGAACCATCTTATGAAATCCCCGATTCATTAATATTCCAGTTCTTTATTATGCAGAATTCTGATTCATTCTTGGGAAATCTATTAAAAATACTACCAAGTTTAGGCATTCCAGAACAAACTGCATCTCTTTTCTTAGCTGGATACCATGCTTTAAATTGGTCGGAAAAGATGACTAAAAAATATAAAGAATATAAGGATTCTATTCAAAGCCAAGATGAGAATCAAATTATAGAAACTTTTTTAGAATCTTTTACAGAGAGAATAGGCAGTCCTTATGAGATTGATTTAATCACTCAAATCATAATTGACAATATTCAATGGTTCCGTAAAAGCAACAAAAAAAAAGTTATTTTAATAATCGAAGATTTGGACCGCATGGATCCTGCTCATCTATTCAGAATTTTAAATATTTTCTCTGCACATATTGACAGAGTATACCAATACCAAAACAGTAATACTCAAAAAGAAGAAGATACCACATATTCAGAATTATTGCCTAACAAATTTGGATTTGACAATATCATAACAGTTTTTGACTATAATAAAACTAGAAGTATTTTCCAGCATTTTTATGGGCAGGAAGCAAACTATGATGGTTACATCAACAAATTCACATCTCACCAACCATTTTTCTATTCTATAGATGAAATAGCACGTGAATATTTATATAAAGTTATATTTGAAAAATGCTGCATCAACAAAGAATCTATCAGAAATATTTCAAGACAAATAAGTGACAAATTGGATTCATTATCAGTAAGAGAGGTATACACAATCTTAAACGGAATTGATTTATATATTCAAGAAAAAACATACAAAGGAAACATTCTTGAATTTAATACAAAATCTCCATTAACCTATACAATTTCAATATTAAAGCTATTAGGAATAGCTCAGAATAATAAAATAATAAGTTATATCCTGCAATTATCAGCACTCGATTTGTTAAATTGTATTAATGTCTTCTTGTGTGTTAATAATATAACAGAAAGATTTATCTTTAAAAATCACCTATTCTATATCAGGCATAATGAAGCATCCGATAATAAAGTTCTTAACAAAATTCAAATAGTAGAAGTAAATGGATATTATAGTAATATATTTCAATTGAATGACAAACTGATTGAAAATTGCATTAATAAAGCATTCGATTACATAACTAAGTGACTGTAAATGGGCTGTCAATTTTTCAGTTTTGTGAGAGACAGCCCATATTTTTCTTTCCACCTATCCCAAGAGCCACTACATGACTGCCAGGAACAGGTAATACAATTTCGTTTTCATAGTTTATTCATTCTTCTTTCTACAAGTTTTTCCAATCGTTTTTTGCACTCAGCACACTCTAGTTTCTTACGTTCCAGCTTAGCCTTGAACTTGACCAGTTCTTCGTTCGTATTCTCTTCGAAAAACAGGTTCTTTAAGTGAATAATTCAAGTTGTATTCCTTTTCTTTTCTGTTTCTCCATTGTCCGCTTGTATCGCGGACATCTGTCACGGTAGGCGCACTGTCCGGCCTCAGCCTGCAAGAACCTGCCGTGCCATGCGTCCCATCCCTTGACCTCTTCATCGTCCCACATGAGCCTGACCAGCTCCATGCAGAAGAACCCGCGTTCCTTACCGGGCTTTTCATCAACAAGCTCTACCAATCCGTTTCCTTTCGGTCTCATAACGCCTGCTTGTTTTGGCTGTCGAACAAATGGGCGAATGCCCCGTCTACCTGCAAGTCAAGCCCCAGCTTCGAGGGGAAAGACTTGATGTAATCAAAGAACTTGAACGCCTGCATGTCGTCGTCTCCCGTGCGGTCGAGCAGCATGAGCAGCAAGGCGTTCACCATGTCGGCATCGTTGCCGAAACTCTCTTGCTCGGAGGGCGTGCATTTGCGGCTGATGTCGGCTTTCAGGCTGCGTATGGCGTGTATGGCGGCGTTGAACTGCCGCTTTGCCTCGTGGCGCAGGGCGTATCCGTGGCGGCGGTACTCTTGCTCCATGTCCATAAGGTTTGTTTCGAGAACATCGGCAAGGATGTACACGATGTTCGTCAGCGTATTCATGTGGTTTGTTTCTTCCATTGTTCTTGTTTCCTTTCTTTTATCAGGTTCATATTCTTGTTTACCAGCCCGATGATGCGGTGATGGTACGGGCTTACGCCGTTGCACGCCGCGCGGCTCTGCACGATGCGGAACGTGCGCAGCGACACTTCCACCGTCTCCATCCGCTTGCCTCCCACGGTGGCGGAAAGTATCAGGCTGTCGGGACGGGTGTAATAGGATTGCGCGTAGACGCAATGGTGCATGGCATCGCCTTCTTCAAGGAACTCGCGCACGCTGCCTAACACGCGGGCGGTGAGACTGCCGTCGGTGAACGCAAGACCGATGAACGCTGCCTTGTCACGGGCATACTTCTCTTCATCGCGCCTCATCTTTTTCATCCTTTCGGCTTCCTTGCGGCGGGCTTCCAAGCGGTCTTTCTTGCGCGCCAACCGGTCATGCTCGGCGCGGAGGTCGGCGGGACACACGTAGCGGGCGTTATGCGTATCAAGGTTGAAGTATGAAAGCAGTTCCATGTAGTCGAACCACATCGATGCGTCCTCAATGATGTACCCGTTACGATGGCAGATGTTCAGGGCGTGGCGGAAAGGCAGTTGGTAGTCTCCACGCCTCAGTATATGGCGGAACACGTTTATCTGTCCCTGCTTCACGATGGTTTCCGCCACGGGGTTTGACAGCAGTTGCTTCATGGCAGCTACTATCGGCAGGTCCATCGCCGGAAAACGGTTCTGCCAGCCGTTGCGCCTCAACTTGCCGGTTACGTACATGCGCGGGTAGTACCAGTTGTCGGATGGGTCGAACATATCCTCCATCACGTATGCCCCGTTACAGCTGTGGTTATGGCGGGCTATTTGCATCGGTTTCCATGTTTTCCACGTGAGATGGAACGGCGAACGGGTGTAGGGACGGGCGGTTACTACTTCGCGCCCGTCATCGTTCACCCAGTTGCGGTACACCTCGTTTATTTCGTACCCGGTAGGCTCTCCCTTACAGGGGTTATTCCGTTCCGCCATGAAGGTACGTATCACGTTCCATTCTTCCGTGCGCTGTATAAATGACACATACCGCGCTTCGTGCTTGCAATCCTTTTCGGTCAGGTGTTTCAGGGTGATCGTCTTTCCGCACCGGGGGCATGTGTGTCCTACTTCAAGGCTTACCGCCAGCTCAGGTATCAGCACCCGGTCAAGATACCCGCAACACTGGCACCACACTTCGCCTTTTTTCAGGTAGAAGCCATAGGCGGGGAACAGGCTGAACGCCCATTCCCGTTTGGCTTTGCTGAGGGCGGGCAGGCGGTCGCCCAATTCAAGCACCCGCCTTTCGAGTTTCGTCCGCGCCTTCATAGTTCGCCGAATAATGAAAGTTGCAGGCTGTCATCCGCCCGATGGTTGGTTGCCTTCTGCCGTTTGGGGGCTGCAACCTCCACACGCCCGGATGAAGCCTCAACCTTGATGTTGTCCTCATCGTAGTAATGCACTGCCCATCCGTACACCGTTGCATCATCTACCGCCACCGCCGTACCGCCCAACTTGCGGGCGCGGCTGATGATGTAGCGACAGCATTCCTTGATACTCTTGTTCGCTTTCTTGTAGGTCTCGGCAAAAAGGCTGTCTTCGCGCGCCCGGTTGTCGAGGTAATTCTTTATCGTCGTTTCAAAAGTTGTGGTTGACATTTAATTAGTTTTTGAAGTGGTTGATTCTTGTTGACTATTTCCGATTCATCCGGCAGTTATAATCGCATAGGAAGCCGTAAATATCACGGCTCGCCATGTCCGGCGGTGGAGGGTTATCCCCATATACCGCCCGTATTGCATCCTCTTTTCCGGCGTAGGCGTTGAACAGGTCTTTCGGCTTGTAGTTGTTAGGGAGCAAAGGGAAAAGCGTTCTGAAAGCCTTAAAATCCGTTTTTGCTTTTTCTGCAAGTCCACGGATATTTTCAATTCCTTTCACCATTGCAGCGGCGGCATCCTTGATACGGATGTAACTTTTACCGGATTCCTGCTTAACACGTTCCATATCCAGCTTACGGATGGCTTCCAATCTGTCGGATGCAAAATCATGCAGGGCAACCATGATTGCTTGGTTGTTTACCTTGCTGCCCCACACGAACTGCCCGCGCCGTCCAGCCTTCAGCTCGTTGAAAAAGATGCAAAGCTCGTAAAGGTTCAGGTAGTAATATCCGGTTGCAATGGAAAGGGATGTTTCGGCTATCACTGCCTTCATCAGTCCGTCCGTTTCCAAATCAAGGTCTATCCCGGCATACCGGAACACGGAACGGAGATGTTCGGATATGACTGCGAGAACCGTAACGTTCCCATATACCCGGCTGACATCACCAAGGGTGGGTATGCCGTCGTGCTTTACGACTTCATGCAGCGGTAGCGTGCATTTCATCTGTGCCGCCGTGCCGGACCAGTTACTGACCAATCGGGATGCTGTTAACGAGTTCTTCAAACTCATCTGGAGGGAGGTCAAGGATGTTTCCTGAGGCTTCTCCCCCACCATAGCGATTTGCGACGGGGATATTACCGCCGTCATTGCCTTTTGAAGTTCTGTTTCCATTTTGCATTATTTTTTCAGTTATCCACAAGTTTGCCCGGCTGTCCCATCGCTCGATACGGGCGCCGTTGGCATTTTTCCAGCCTAAGCTGTCGAAGTGGTAGAAGAAAGTTTCCGCCTGCATTTCCCAATCCGGAAGTTTCCCGGAGAAGTAGTTTTTTACCTCCTCCAAAGTCGGGATTATAATCTCAGGCTTTTTTCTTGAAGGCTTGGGTTTCTCTTCACGTGCGGGCGCGGGCGCAAATAACCCGTCAGGGTTATTATTATTCTTATTCTTAGTCTTATTATTTGGTTGTACTTTAGGTTCAAGTTTAGGTATATGATTAGGTTCAAGTTTAGGTTGTACTTTAGGTGTCAAATTTTGACAGCTAAAATCACTTATAACTTGGTATTTCGTCTTATCCTTTTGCCCTTTTCCACCTGATTTAAATACTATCAAACCAGCTTGAACCAATCTGTTTCTTGCATTCTTCATCGAATTTACTGACACTCCCACGTCAGACGATACCTTTGCATCGCTACGCGTCCAGCTATTCACCCAGCCTAAACGATTCGCTGTTTTCAACAAGTAAAAATAAAGCCTCGTTTCACAGCAGGTAAATTGCCAGTCTTCATCGAGAAACCAAAAATTGTTGATTAGTTCTATATAAGTCATAGCAGATAAGTATTGACCTCATTCATAAATTCTTGCAGAGAATGGCATACCGCATACTTGTTACGGTATTTTTCCGCTTCTCTCTGCCACTTTTTTTGATTTTCGCTTTGCGTACCCTTCGGCTTTTTCATTTCAATGCAGAGGGACGCATATCCCTTTTTGGGAATAAGCAGGATTAAATCAGACACACCGGAAATGGCGCCCTCATATTTCATGCGCGCTCCAGTCTTTGCGTCCCGCTTGCCGCCGTTGGGAACAGCGAACAGCATAAGAGCCAGGGATGGGTACTGAAACCTGAACCATTGTACGCAGTCATGCTGTATCTGGCTTTCCGACAATGGGATTGTTTGCTTTCTCATAAGATTTCAGTTTAAGCAACCTTGTTGTAGTCTCTTCATCTATAAAGTTCGTCCATCCGGACTCATGCAACTTTATAGCGGCTTCCCTGAGGGTAATATTCCCACCCTCTACTTTTTCTTTCAATGATTGCAATATATTTTTCATAATCTATTCCCAAATAAATTCATAGCCATGTCAACCACGTTTTCCTTAACTACATCATCCGTACCGGTTACACCGTTGGCAATATTCTTTTTGGTCTGTATGACTTGATACATGTATTTGTCGATGGTATCTTTGCCGAGATAGTAGTAACAGTTCACGTTATTCTTCTGTCCGTTACGGTGCGCCCTATCCTCTGCCTGCTCGCAGTCGCTAAACGTCCACGGGAACTCAATAAAAGCTACACGGCTGGAGGCGGTCAGCGTCAATCCTGTACCTCCGGATTTGTAGTTTAGTATTATCAGCTTGCATTCCGGGTCGTTCTGGAATTTGTCTACTGCCGCCTGCTTGTGCGTGGCATTGTCCTCACCTGTGACCGTTACGGCATCCGGGAAGTTACGTTTCAACTCCTGAACGACTTCTTTCAGGTAAGCAAAGACGATCAGCTTCTCACCACCATCAATCACATCATGGATGAACTCAGAAAAGACCTTTATCTTTCCACGTGCCGAAATGGATTTCAAGATTCCCATACGCACCATGACTTCACCCCGCATGGCTTTTTCTATCTTTTCATCCGATGCGTTCTTGTAGTCCCTCAAATATTGAATCAGGTCTGCTTCGGCACGGTCGTATTCCTTGCGGTTGTCGATATCCACTTCGATGTATTGCCGTGACTTGTCGGGTAGCTGCGTCAATACCTTTGCTTTTTCCCTACGGAAGAAACAAGTCATAGACAAACGCCAATTTAGCTCCTTAACATTGCTCGACTGTTTAGGTCCGGCACAATAACGCTCTATAAAGTTCTTATAGCCTCCGAAGTCCTCCAACCTACCCATGATTTTAAGTTGCTGGATAAGGTCGGTATTGTTGTTCACAACGGGCGTTCCGGTAAGTTCAAGGATATACTCTTTACCTTTACAAATTCCCTCGATGAACTTGCTTTGCTGGGTCTTGCTTGACTTGCATTTGTGGGATTCGTCTATTACCACCGACTTAAAAAGTGAAACGCGCGGGTCAAACGTTATAGAGCGCATGGTGAAACGTGCGTCATCCCGAATGCCCATGACAAAGAATTTTTTCAGGCTCTCATAATTAGTGATAAATATGTCACAGCATTTCGTTTCAAAAAACCGGTGCCAATTAGCCTTGTTGCGGTCATCAAGTATCAAGGCTTGTTTGCCTGCAAATTTCTTGAACTCACGCTGCCAGTTTATTTTCAACGCCGCCGGACAAACAACAAGGCACGGATACGCTTTTGCTATCGTAACCGTGCCTATCGCCTGCAATGTCTTTCCCAGTCCCGGCTGGTCGCCAAAGATGCAACGTTTGTGCTGGAGTGCGTAAGCAATGCCTTCTTTCTGATACTCGTAAGGTTCAAGGAGCAACCCGTGCGGCACGGTCAGTTTCGGCAAATCGGGAATACTGTAATCAGCTACCTCTTTTGCCGAAACTGCACGCTGTACACGGCTGCATATCTTAACGGACACCGCCCAATTACTCATAGCGTCCACATACCACTTATCATCAAGAGAAACCCTCCACGCACGTTCATCAGAGATATAAGCCGCTTTGGGATTCTTCTTAACGGAAGGAATGCGCTTTACCATGCCTAACAGGTCAGGATGGTACGGGAATGCAATCTTATAGCAATTAGGGGTTTGGGTTATGCAAAACGGGTATAACATAATCTTATGATGCTAACTGTTCGGAAGAAGCCCTGCGCGTCCTGCGGGGCTTTATATTCTTTCCATTGATGTTCATCGTCACGGAAGAACTATTCATCGCAGCCTGAAAATTTTCCATATCCGCATTACCGAGGACGGGGGTCTCCGCTTCGGGGACTGCCTCAGCATGTATTTCAGTCTCGGCTTTTTCCTCTTCAAACGGAAGTTCCTGCTGCACAATTTTCCATTTCTTATTGAAAAGGTACTCGTGTACCTCATATTCACATGTAGAAATGGCTTGTTCCAAATCAAAGGCAAATTGGTAAGGCTCATTATCATCTTCAAACTTGGTAAACGGGCTGTTCAAATTCAACACTTTGTTACTCTTCAAAAAACGTTTTCCCGTCAGGGTTACACCCCTGCTGTCTCCATCGCCACCTATCGAATAGCCCGTAACCTCAAGAATCTGACCGATGTTATCCGGTAAATCATTTAAAAACTCTTTGCCGTCAGCTTCTTTCAACTCGCATAGGAAAACCATGTGCGAAACAAGTTCGCCGAATGCGTTTATCAAGTCTGACGTAACAAGGTTCTTACCCTCTATCGTGACCGTTCCGGTTTCGTCCCGGTAAGTGGCAGTCAAAGTATTGTCTTTGGTAACTTTCGCTTTAAGTATTTCCATCTTATCTGTTTTTATATTCATTTATAAACTCCTGATAGTAGCGGTCAGCCGGAAGCGGGAGCATTATCCCAAACTCCGACGCAGCATCAGCCTGTATCTTTTGCAGAAATTCCGTCATTTGCTTTGTGTTCAGATGGGAAGAGGTGGTATATACTTCCTCTCCCCAATCATTTACATAAGCAAGGAACTTTTTGCAATAGTGGTTGTAAGTCTCTATCGCTAAAGTTCCCGTTTCATCCTCGATACATTTGAACCAAAGCCACATCAAAGCATTCTGATTAAGGGTGCGCGGCTCAGCGTACCGCTCAATAGTCAACCTGTAACGTCCGTTACGCAACTGACTGCACATGAAATCAAAAGACTTGCTTAATGTGATTTCTCCTTTTTCTTTTACAAGGATTGCTGTTTGGCTCATTCTTCCGCAAATATCTTTTTGTCAGTAATCAAATCCCTGTTTGCTTCCAAAAATTCGATGAACCGCTTTACATGGTTTGTAAGCATCTTCACCGACTGTTCATGATTGTAAGTGTAATATTCCGGGTAGCATGTTCCGGATATTAAAGGGGTTCGGCTTGTACCGCCTTTCAAGGCATAAGCGGTGTATTCAAATGCTTTCACGCTTTCCACTTGACCGGAAGCGATAAGGCAGTACGGATATACATGCCGCTGCCATTTGCGCTCATACTTGCCGAACTGGTAGCTCGAAGTGGTCTTAATGTCATAAACCACATCCTTTCTAAATTCATCAATAAATCCGTAAAGCTCCACATCACCGTACCCGGTCGGCAATATAGCCGACACAAACAACTGACTGATTGAACCTTTGAAATATTCCGCTTGACTGATAATCCATTTCCTATCAAAAAGGAAATTTCTTTGCGCCGCCAATTCCGTAGCTGGGAATGTGACCTGTACGATGTTTGTTTCACGGTCTCCAATGATGGTATATGCCGCACGTTCTGTCGGCGTATGCTTTTCATTATGCACATAACAGTCGATAACTGCATTAAAGGCTGTTCCTTTATCTGCCGCCTCACTGTCAAACGGTACGCGGTTTATCGCATTTATCAAATCCTGTTTCAAAGAGGCTTCAACTTCTTCCGGAGAGCGTTTATACTCTCCGGTTTCATTGTCTATGTTGAAAAAGGATTCTACTTCTTCATCCGCCCTCAGATAAGCATCGAACTTGTCAAGAAGTGACGGGTATATTCTGTACTTAGGCTGCAACATAGACTTTTTTTGTTTTATCGAATTTCAAACCCAATGCCTTACATTTCCGAGAAATCAAATCTTTAGCCTGCAATGAAGAATCGAAAATATGATTCAGTTTCTGCATGGCTTCTACCGCCGCATTCGCCGAAACAGCATCCGTAATCATCTCTACATTTTCTTTAATGACTTCCATCAGCTCCTCATATTCATTTGAAAGCTCCGTTTGCTTTGATTGGTAGACTGAATATGATTTAATGATATTGGTCATAAAGTTATTTTCACCCGTCACATTACCGTCCGCATCTATAATGACCGGAATCTCCATACGCTCCGGCAGGTTGCAGGTATTCTTTCCGTAGAACTTTTCACAAGGATTGAAAGATATGGTACGCTTCTTGCCGATGGCTTCCATATAACCTACCAAATCAAGCTCCTTAATCAAATCCCCGGCAGAAGAACCGCCTATCTCCGGACGTATCTGCTTTTCGTCTCCGTTCTTTTCTTCGCGTTCATGCGCAACGAACACAACCGATTTCCCCATCAGTGTTACCTGATTCACAAAGTTGATAAACATGTTTTTGCGCACCCCATATCCTTGCAGGGAAAGAGTACCGTCGGCTTTCTTCATTTTCGGATTGTTCTGCATGATATACTTATCCATAAAAGAAAGCATCTTTCCCGCAGTATCAATAACAAAGGTCTTATAACCTGCTATCTCATCGGAGGAAAGAACCTCATCCACTTCTTCCCATTTCGTAATCTGTACCGTGTCTACACGGTGGGCGGCATTTACACGGTGAATCCCCCCGTCAAAATCCAGCAAAAGCGGAAGTGGCGCCGATAATGCCAAAGTAGTTTTCCCCATACCCGGTTGTCCGTAAATCAAAGCGGACAACGTTTGTTTAACACTCAGTTCGTTAGGCTTTTTAATCAGTCCCATAATAAATTAATTTTTAAGTGGTTAATAAAAAAACGATTCCCAGAACGGCGGCCAGACCGAACCGGGAATATAATCACGATATAAAGAGGACTTTCACCTCGCGTTGCCCATAGGGTCGCTTTTAAATTATACAATTTATATCTTTTATTTCATCTTTAGCTCTTGGAGAGATGGATTTGAAACAATTACATTTGAATGCAGCCGATTCTAACTCTAATTTATTGAATCTTACACCTGATTTGGGTTTCCCGTCTGCATCCTTATACCTCCTTACAAGCCCCTCACGTACCCATTTAGATACATTTCCTCGTCCGTAGCGGATATGCGCTTGATTCTGTGTTATGAATTCAGCCTCTTTGCCTGATTCTATACGTTCCTGCATTCTTCCTATATCCGCTGCATAATCGACTATTTTATATAATATTTCATCATTTATAGCGATAATCATAACGCCTCCTTGCCTTTGGCTTTTGTTTTAACTTTTTCTTATTTTTTGCACGTCTTTTCAAAATCTTGTGCAATCTCCTTTTTATAGCGGAATCATGGAGAAGTGTTGTCCTTAACTTGCCATTAATTAGAAAAACCATAATCCTGATGCTTCAAAATTTCTTCTTGCAGTGCGCATTACTCGGACCACTCTTGATTGTGTCCGAAATCCAGCTCTTCTTATTTCCCAATGACATCCTGAAATTGCCATATAGAATAATAGAGCTGAAAAGAATAACTCAAGTCCATGTTTGCGTATCTCTTTCAAATCGAAATCTATCTTCATCTTTTCACAGAACATGTACAGCACGAGTTCCGTATCTTTCGATATTCCCAATTTCCTGTATATGTCCCGTTTCTGTGCCTTGATAGTCCATTCTGACCGGTTCAAAACATCAGCGACCTCTTTATCTGCCAAACCCTTACAATACTGTTCGGCAACAAGATGCTCCCGGTCTGTCAGAGCGTTCATGACATGCGTTTTACTTTAAATTCACCCTTCTTCTTATCTATCTCACCGATACGCTTCCATTCAGCCCCTTCAAGACACATTTCCAACCTTAACCGGGAAATAGTAGTATTAATCACTGATATTGAAGACACGGGAAATACTAAAATTTCACCGACTTTCATTCCTCGCAAAGCCGATGACCAATTTTCTGTTACTTTTACCATATTATTTCTTATTTGATTTTTCTAAAATACTTTGAATCTCTTCGCTAATCTCTTTGTCAAACTTGGCTCTACGGTCAAGCTCTTTCGACCGTTCTTTCAGCAGGCGGTAAATTTCTTCCATTTCCTTTATTACTTCTTCCATAGCCTTTGCGATTTTTTCGAGAATGTCAGAACTGATACAACGAATACTATGAAAGCCATCCAAAACGCTATTCCCAAAGACGGGTTGCCACCCATCACTAATAATGACAGGAAGCAAATGAACAATGAGTATTTCATAATATTTCTCCGTTATCAGCCATTGAATAATAATCAGAATCTGAAATGATAATACTGTCAAGCAGATTTATATCAAATAGCCCAAGTGCTTTTTTGACTAAATTTGTGAAACGCTTATCCTGATTGCTCGGTATCAGATTCCCACTCGGATGATTATGTACGAAAATCACTCCGGAAGCTAAACTGTCGATAGCATATTTAGCTATAATCTTAACATCTACCTGTGTACCACATACACCACCCTGCGAAATCTTTGCATATCCGGTTATATATCCTGCTCTGTTAATCAACATAATAAATGCACTTTCATAAATCAGAATATCATCATGGTAAAACTTACGGGCAAAATCAAACGCATTCGATGATGAACAAACTTTTACGGTTTCAAAGTCCCGCTTTTCAGATTTTAAAGTATATTCTACTGCCTTTTCCATATCAAATATTATTATTGTTAGTACCCCGATAAGCTCTCTCTGCTCTTCCCACCGGAGTTATCAGCTACTGTTCTTCACTGCATGACCGTTCGGGGCATGTGTCTTACTTCCCAGGCTGCTTGCATCTGCCTAAAGGCTGCTTGCTTCGACCCTTGAAACATCTCGCGTCCTCTATGTTGGTTTGAGGGTATGCGCCGGTATCGCTTTTTCCGGAACGGGCTGTTATAGTTCAGCCAATCTCTTATGTTCCCCGCCTCCACATCAAAGGGTAGGCTCACTGACCGGACGGGAATTAGATAGGTATTACTGGATATGTTCTTTGATGTACTTCTTATCTATCGCCCACAATTCAAGCGAAAGGGACAGTTTTCTTCTGATGACTTCTGCATGTCCTACCATTTCGATAGCCTTGTTAAGCAAAGCTGCGTCATCGAACTCCTGTGCTCTGTCCAGAAGGAAGTCTACCGTATCTTCCCTCTCTGCTGCGAGATTTCGCGCTACGATTGTCTGTTTTACGGTCTCAGCAAGCAATATCCTGTTACTTTTCCATCCCTTGCAAAACTCATTTTTATCAAGGTCTGTGTTCATGTACATTTCTTCGATTTGCTTGTATTCTTCTTCAGTAGGCGTATAGCCTGTTCTTTCTGTAAATTCTTTCGGTGTCATAATCTTATTTTTTAGTCTCCACAATATTTTGAACCTAAATAGCCTCTGCTATTATCCGGATAGATGTCAGCGGCTGTAATACCTTCCGACCATTCATAAGGTTTTGGAGTAGAAATAGGCTGTACGATGGTTGATTTAGGCTTTTCCTCCATGAACTTGCTGACTGAAATACGCATCTTAGCCAATCTCCAAGTAGATTTCAAAACTTGGGCAAATGTCTTGCCCTGCTTCTTTGCAACGTACTTGTATGTTCTCCAAGCGTTTTTCATTATCTCTCTCAAATCGTACCGTTTCATATCTCCTACCTATTTTTAGTTATCACTTATGTTTTGCAGTCTCGGAACTTTTTCTTTCCTTTGTTTATTATTTATTGTTTGATGGTGCAAATATATAAGATATTTCTTATATTACAAAAGAAACACAAGAAATATCTTATATTTAACAAAAGTTATCACTTATGGAGCTGAAGGATTTTATCAGAGAGACCTTGACACAGATAGTAGACGGAATCAGGGATTCACAAGATGTGATGAAAGAAAAAGGTGCGTTGATTGTACCGGAAGGTTATTTGTTCAAAGGGAAAGGGACGGTAGGTGATGACTTTATATGTGTGGAGAGTATAGATTTTGAAGTGGCAATAGAAGCAAAGGAAAGCACGGATAAAAAAGGAGGCATAAAGACACCTGTAATTGAGGTACTTATAGGGAAATCAGCTAATACAGGGGATTACAATAAAGTATCATTCAGTATTCCAATAGTATATCCCCGCATGGGAACGAAAGATTTCAAGAGTTTTTGATGTAGTCTTTAATTTTGTCGGCTACTTCGATTAATATTTTAGGTGTATAAAGATTGTTCATCGTTAAAGCGTATTTTATACAGCGTTCTCTTAGTTTTCTTTCTCTATACTTTTTGATGAAACCGAACATAACAATATAGTTTTAAAGTTTAATACAAATATAAGAATAATCTTATAAATATGAATGGAGAAGATATAATAAATAAGATACTATTGGAGTTAAATATAAAGGCTCCGACATTTGCTGAGAATATAGGTGTGCTGTATCAAAGAATATTTGATATTCAAAAGGGAAAAACTAAAAAGATTTCCTCCCAGTTAGCAAACGCCATTATATCTGTGTATCCCCAGTTTAATTTAACTTGGCTTTTAACAGGTCAAGGAGAGATGTTGTCTTGTGATCAAGATACAGAATCTATTTCAAATGAAGTACAAGAACCTACATCTCATTATAGTAGGAAAGAACTAAATGAGGGAAATGGTTTCACTACTTATCTTCTTCCCATGTCAGCTATGGGAGGAACGCTTACAGGCTTTGCCGAAAACGGGGTAACACTCCAAAATTGCGAAGCAGTCATTTCACCCATCGAAAATGTGGACTTCGCAATTACAGTGTACGGAGAAAGCATGGCTCCTGAATACCCGTCAGGCTCGCGCATTTTAATAAAGAAAATAAACCCATCTATCTTTATAGAATGGGGTAAAGCATACGTACTTGACACACCTAATGGTGTTATTGTTAAAGAAATACACAAATGCGAAGAAAAGCCCGGATTTATTACATGCCACTCCATTAACCCAGACCCTAAATTTTCGGACTTCGAAGTACCTATGGGCGAAATTTACGGAATGTATAGAGTATTAATGTGTTTATCAGCGAAATAACATGAGCTTTCTAAGTGATTTAACAAAAGGTTTCATTCGCTCTGCCGTTAATCAAGTAGGGCGCGATGGAGGAAAAGTGATAAGCAACAGATTGTATGGAGACAAACATGCAACCCCGATTAGGAACGTATCAATACAAGATGGGATTTATTATGACGACACCACAAGTGAGCCTATATCACCTGAAGAATTAAGAAGTAAAATTGAAATAGAAAGATTTAAAAAGTCTTACAGCATAAGCAACATGGGAATATTGCTGAAAACTTGGGGATATATATTGGGGATTATATGTTCAGCCATATTATACGCTATATATTCATACCTCATTATATTGCCCTTTTTGATTTTTATTTCTTTCATCATTCTGAAATACAAACAAAGAAGCATATCCGTATATAAATATCAGGATGTAGGAATATATCAAGGGGATAGAAGATATAAATCCAGTCGTAGGCTCGCTGGGTACAAAAGGCAAAAAGTGTCTTTTCTGGTGCCATCCACCGAGAGGGAACAACGGACTATATTATATATATGCTTATTCTACACCTTATTAGCAATATCCATGCCAATATTAGGCTATTATACATATACTTTATTTCAATAAAAATTTAGCACTATGAACCACACCATTTCACTTTGTGCGGCACAGCATACAGGAGAAAGCCATTGCAGACTTACCCCGACCTGCAAAGAATGGGGATGCCGGTTTCTAAGTACACCGATAGAAGAACTTCCAGAAACCGACCGGGAAAAAGCCAAGCTATTTTCAAAAGTCTATCGAGAAGCAAAAGCAAAGGGCGTTTTGGAGTGCCCACACTACCGCTCAATGTTCATTGATGAAGTGCTAAAAAACATTAGTTCAAACGTATAATTTCCTTTTAAAAGGCTGTTTTATTTACAATAGTTTTACAAGAAATATACAATAAGACTTAAACCATTAATAATAAGTACATTATAATTCACCAATCCTACATCAACGTTATGGGTCTTCCGGTACAGCGCTTGTATCAGGAACTCAAGAAGATACGGTGAGAGATAGATATACATCGGTTTCCCGTAAAATAACATATTAAACTTAGTTCGCTATAAATCAGGACATGATGTAACAGATAATACGCGAAAAGTAGCAGACACAGATATGCCCGCTGCCGCATCCGGCAAAATTACTTTCGCCTTCTTTCTATGCAACGCAATGCAAAGATGAAGATTTTACCGAATATAAACAAAAAACAGCCTGAAAAACTTGCGTATTAAACGAATGTTGATTACATTTGTAATGCAATAAAAACAAAGGAGGTATTAATGAAGAAAAAGCGAAAAAGCAAAAAACTTCAAGAAGCCGAAGATGACCTATTATTTTATTTGGAGTTTTACAAGAAATTTCCAGATAGCTACAAAAAGAAAATAGCAGATAAGGAAATCAAGGAGCTTGAAGAAAAAATTAAAAAAGAGTAAAAACATCCCTCCCTTCGGAGAGGGAATTAAAATAACAAAGCCATGACATATTACGATAAAATAAAAGAATTGGCAGCCCGTAACCGGGAAGCAAAAACAAAAGAAGAAAAGGCGGTCATTGCAGAAGAAATGATGAAACTCCAAAATGAAAATCCGGAAGAATATCAGTCTGCTCTTGAAACCCTCATCAAAGAGACCTCTAAAGAAGTAGAAACACTCACCATGGCTGAAAAACTTGGAGAAGTGACAAAAATAGTTTCAATGGCTTACATTGCACAACACTATTTTGGAAAGACAAGAAGCTGGCTTGCCCATAAACTTAACGGAAACACGGTAAACGGAAAAAAAGCCGGTTTCACCTCTGGCGAAATAGAGACATTGAAATTCGCATTATCAGACATCTCAAAAAAATTAGGCTCACTAAGTGCTACCCTTTAGTACACTTTGTTTTTATTGCCCGTCCCCGCAGCATGAGCCGCCTGCGGGGATTTTTTTAGGTTCACCACTGCCACAAGCTCCAGTTCACTATTATGGGTCTTCCGGTACAGCGTTTGTATCAGGAAATCAAGAAGATACGGTGAGATACGATGCGAAAAACGGAATTCTTGTGGTATAAATAAAGAAACAGAAACAAAAGAAAAAGAAAAAAAAGAATTAAAATTATTTTGACCAAAATAAAACAAATACTACCTTTGAACTCGCGGTTACGTCTGACATTAACTTATAGATTATTTCCTCTCTCTAAGGATAACGTTTGATAAAACCCGCAAAATTAATCGGATATTTAATTATCTTCTAACTATTTGTAATGAAGAAAAAATCAAAATCAAAATTACCGAAAAAGATATTGGTAAAATACACGAAAAAAGGAAACTCTGAGGCCAGCAAACCAAGTTGTTATGATTATGAAACGATTCTTTCTTCCGAAGAATTGTTCTCCATACTAAATTTCAGAGAAAATCAGAGTTCTAATATAGGCATGGCAAGACCTGCTTGTGTAAAACGTATTACCGCTACTTGTGTAAAAATCTCATTAACACAGATTACGCAAAACTCAGTTCATTTATCAACAGAATCGAAAACAGACAAGGAGAACAACGAAAAAGACACTGAAAAAGACAAGTAATTTCAACTTCAAGAAATCCGGTGCAACTTCCGGAAACAATCAGCACATTCAAGTTGCATCTCAAACAAAGAAAAGAGAACACAACAGTGAAGGAAGTCTAAAGATTTTCTTCACTGTTGTGTTATATACAGACCAACAAAATAGCCTGCGAAAATTTTCACAAATCCACAATAAAAATGAAAGGCTAATTAACACGATTCCGAGGAAAGATTTTCTATAAAAAGTTTCGTATTTCAACACAATTTTGCTTTCTTTGTCTGCAAGTAAAAAAAAGAGCTTTAAACTTAATATCCATAAAAAACTATTTTATTATGAAGATTTCTCACATCGAACATTTGGGCATTGCAGTAAAAAGCATCGAAGAAGCCCTGCCTTATTATGAAAACGTTCTTGGACTAAAATGTTATAACATAGAAACGGTGGAAGACCAGAAAGTGAAAACGGCATTCTTAAAATGCGGTGAAACCAAAATAGAGCTACTCGAACCTACGGGAGCAGACAGCACTATCGCCAAATTTATAGAGAACCGGGGCATGGGAGTACACCATGTGGCTTTCGCTATCGAAGATGGGGTAGCCAACGCTTTGGCTGAAGCCGAAACTGCCGGTATCCGACTGATAGATAAAGCACCGCGTAAAGGAGCAGAAAACTTAAACATCGCATTTTTACACCCCAAATCAACAATGGGTGTACTGACCGAACTCTGTGAAAAATAATTAAGCAAGTGCATGGAAAGCTGTCTTTTACGGTTTTTACTGACATCTTTTCGTGCTTTGATTTAATACATTACCAATTCATTTAAAAGACTAATACCATGAGCAAACAACTTGAAAAAGTAAAAGAGCTGATAGACCTGCGCACCCAAGCACGTATGGGCGGAGGTGAAAAAGCAATCGAAAAGCAACACGCAAAAGGAAAATATACAGCCCGCGAACGCATCTCCATGCTTTTAGACGAAGGAAGTTTCGAAGAAATGGACATGTTTGTACAGCATCGGTGTACTAACTTCGGCATGGACAAAAAACATTATTTAGGAGATGGTGTAGTAACGGGATACGGTACGATAGAAGGACGTCTTGTGTATGTCTTTGCACAAGATTTTACGGTTTCGGCCGGCTCACTGTCGGAAACAATGTCAATGAAGATTTGTAAAGTAATGGATATGGCTATGAAAATGGGAGCGCCTTGCATCGGATTGAACGATTCGGGAGGTGCACGTATCCAAGAAGGCATTAATGCACTTGCAGGTTATGCTGAAATCTTCCAACGCAATATCATGGCTTCGGGAGTAATTCCGCAAATTTCAGGAATCTTTGGTCCGTGTGCCGGAGGTGCGGTTTACTCACCTGCTCTAACCGACTTTACGCTGATGATAGAAGGAACTTCTTACATGTTTCTTACAGGACCGAAAGTTGTAAAAACGGTTACAGGCGAAGATGTTTCTCAAGAAGATTTAGGCGGAGCCAGTGTACACTCTACACGCTCAGGAGTTACTCACTTCACTGCATCAACTGAAGAAGAGGGACTTACACTTATCCGTAAATTATTAAGCTACATTCCACAAAACAACCTCGAAGAGCCTCCATACATTGACTGTACAGACCCCATTGACAGATTAGAAGATTCGTTGAATGAAATCGTACCCGACAGCCCGAATAAGGCTTATGATATGTATGAAGTAATCGGAGCCATAGTAGATAACGGTGAATTCTTAGAGGTACAACGAGATTATGCTAAGAATATCATTGTAGGATTTGCCCGCTTTAACGGACAGTCAGTAGGTATTGTAGCTAATCAACCTAAAGTATTGGCAGGTGTACTCGATTGTAATTCATCACGTAAAGGCGCACGCTTCGTACGGTTCTGCGATGCATTCAATATTCCAATCGTATCATTAGTAGATGTTCCGGGATTCCTTCCGGGTACAGGACAAGAATATAACGCCGTAATCTTAAACGGAGCCAAATTGTTATATGCCTACGGAGAAGCTACCGTACCTAAAGTAACCATAACCTTACGTAAATCGTACGGCGGTTCTCACATTGTGATGAGTTGCAAACAGTTGCGAGGCGACATGAATTACGCATGGCCAACAGCCGAAATAGCTGTCATGGGAGGAGCCGGAGCCGTAGAAGTCCTTTATGCTCGCGAGGCCAAAGAAGCTGCCGACCCCAAAGCTCTTATGGCCGAAAAAGAAGCCGAATACACGAAATTGTTTGCTAACCCATATAATGCAGCTAAATACGGTTACATTGATGATGTAATAGAACCGCGCAATACACGCTTCCGTATCATACGCGCATTACAACAGTTGCAGACTAAAAAACTGACGAACCCTGCAAAGAAGCATGGAAATATTCCTTTGTAATATTAATCTTTAAATTCAGTTTCTATGAACAAACCTTTAATCGGAATATTTTTCATATCCATTTTGCTGGCAGCGTTTAGTTCGTGTACCACTCCCGAAGGGAAAACCAAAATAGTAATCAATGAGGTTTTAATTGATAATGAAAGCAACTTCGAGGACGATTACGGCGTACACAGCGGATGGGTTGAAATATTCAATACCTCTTACAATAGTGTTAATCTGGCAGGATGTTACCTGAAAGTTAGCAGCGAACCGGGAGATACGGTTTCTTATTTTATACCGAAAGGCGATGTGCTAACAGCCATCAGCCCGCGCCAACATGCTCTTTTTTGGGCAGACGGCACTCCACGCAGAGGAACGTTCCACACCAACTTTGTGTTAAGCAAAACAAATGATAACTGGATAGGACTTTATGATTCCGGCAGAAATTTACTCGACCAAATAGTAGTACCTGCCGGCATTTTGAAAACAAACCAGTCTTATGCACGAGTAAGCGATGGTTCAAACGAATGGGAGGTCAAAGACGACAGCGAAACCAAATATGTTACGCCCAGTACGAACAACCAAACGCTGGAAGGAAACCCGAAGATGGACAAGTTTGAACAACATGACTCTGTGGGTATCGGTATGACGATAACTGCAATGTGCGTAGTGTTCACCGGTCTTATCCTACTTTACCTCTGCTTCAAGTTAGTCGGCAAAATTGCTATCAAGCTGCGCAAACGCAACGCCATGATAGCGCATAACATTACTGATAAACAGGAAGCTAAAGACCGCAAGTTCGGAGAAACTCCGGGCGACGTAATTGCTGCCATATCTATGGCGTTACACGAAACTCAGGGAGCCGACCACGATGTGGAAGAAACCATTCTTACCATCAGCCGCGTAAAGAGAAGCTACTCTCCGTGGAGTTCGAAGATCTATACCTTACGCGAAAATCCTCATAAGAAATAACCCGCTAACGATTAATAACCATGAAAGAATATAGATACAAAATCAACGGAAATCTTTACAAGGTAACCGTAGGAGATATTGAAGACAACAATGTACACGTAGAAGTCAACGGAACAGCATACACCGTAGAGTTAGAAAAGAAATCTTCTCCTAAAATAAAACCGGTGGTACGTACAGCTTCTACCAGCCCGGCCACACCGCCTCCCGCTGTGACCCGTCCTACACTGGCAAGTAGCAAATCGGGACTGAAATCTCCGCTACCGGGAGTAATCCTCGAAATTAAAGTAAAAGAAGGTGATACCGTAAAACGTGGACAAACCCTGATTGTGCTCGAAGCCATGAAAATGGAAAACGACATCAAGGCAGACCGAGACGGCAAAGTTACCGCCATCAAAGTCAACAAAGGAGATTCTATTCTTGAAGGTACAGACCTTATAATCATTGAATAACTATGGGAGAATTTGTTAATTTCTTACAGAATAACTTGGCGGATTTCTGGACATATACCGGATTTCATAATGCAACTTACCAACATTTTATCATGATTGGTGTCGGTATATTCTTCATTTATCTTGCCGTGGCTAAAGAATTCGAGCCAATGTTATTGATACCTATCGGATTCGGTATGCTGGTAGGAAACATTCCATTCAACATGGAAGCGGGATTACAAGTAGGTATTTACGAACAAGGCTCAGTGTTAAACATCCTATATCAAGGTGTAACGTCGGGATGGTATCCGCCCCTTATCTTCCTCGGTATCGGGGCGATGACGGACTTCTCGGCATTGATTTCTAATCCCAAACTGATGCTTATTGGTGCAGCAGCCCAGTTCGGTATCTTCGGTGCATACATGATTGCGCTTGAGTTGGGTTTCGACCCTATGCAGGCAGCCGCTATCGGTATCATCGGTGGTGCAGACGGCCCGACGGCTATCTTCCTTTCATCCAAACTGGCTCCTAACCTGATGGGTGCGATTGCGGTATCTGCCTATTCATACATGGCACTCGTACCGGTTATCCAGCCACCTATCATGCGCTTGCTGACCACGAAGAAAGAACGTGTTATCCACATGAAAGCTCCGCGTGCCGTATCGCATACCGAAAAGGTAATGTTCCCCATCATCGGTTTGCTGCTTACGTGCTTCCTCGTTCCTTCCGGTTTGCCGCTGTTAGGTATGTTGTTCTTCGGAAACTTGCTGAAAGAAAGCGGAGTAACCCGCCGTTTGGCAGAAACAGCACGCGGTCCGCTAATCGACACCATCACCATCTTGTTGGGATTGACAGTAGGTGCATCCACACAAGCATCCGAATTCCTTACCGTTAATTCTATCTTAATATTTGTATTGGGAGCATTGTCTTTCGTCATTGCTACGGCATCGGGTGTATTGTTCGTCAAAATCTTTAACCTGATACTGAGCAAAGACAATAAGATTAACCCGCTGATTGGTAACGCCGGTGTATCTGCCGTACCCGATTCAGCCCGTATTTCTCAAATCATCGGATTGGAATACGACCCTACCAACTATCTGCTGATGCACGCCATGGGTCCGAACGTAGCCGGAGTGATCGGTTCGGCTGTAGCTGCCGGTATCTTGTTGGGCTTCCTTGTATGATGAAGTAAAAATACTAAAATCATAAAACAGCCGGGGCTTGAGTGGTAAAATCATTCAAGCCCCGTTTTTGTATCCATCAATTCCGCCAAACTCAGCCTTGCATCCTCCCCAAAAACACTACCGTTAGTATTACTAATCGCATACGGATAAGTTACTCCATTCTATTCGGAAGACCACTTCACCCATGCGGTAGGAATTTTTCCGGAATAAAACCGGATAAAATTAAACAAATCCGGTCAGAATAACTTTTCATTTCACCCCGTTTTCTTGATTTATATCATGAAAAACCTGCAAATCCATACATTTTTTATGCTTCATACTCGGAAAAGAATACAAACATTATAACTTTGCCCATGCAAAACAACTAACTTAACAAGAATATGACAGCAAAAAAAACTGTAAAGTATTACATCCCTCAGAAGGGAGTATACTTATACGCCTACACTCAGAATGGAAAAACAGAAATGATTGTATTAAACAGCACTGACAGCGAACAAGTATTATCTGCCGAACATTACAACGTGCTGACTAAAGACTCTAAATCAGGAAAAGAAATTGCAAGCGGAAAGAAAATCGACTTCTCTCAAAATTTAGTGCTATCGGCACGTAAATCATTAAGTATAGAATTTTAAGAACTCTAAGACATTTATGTCAATATTATAAAAGCGCAATGTTTTGAAGTATAACACTTCGAATATTGCGCTTTTGTATTAATATCCAATAAGCCATACGCCTATCATCATCTTCTTACTCCGAAAAATCCAACGTAAGCTGACGTTCGTCTATTACTTTTTTCGGCTTCGGCAACAGCAGTTTTCTAACAGTGGTGCTGCCGAGTTCATGAATCGTTTTTTCGGGCAATTCGTTACACGTTATAAAATATTGGGCTTTCTTGATTACGGCACCCATTTTCTTTAACTCATAAAAGCCGATGCGAGAGAAACGACGAGATGCGACAATAAGCTTTGCCGAACGAGTGCCTATGCCCGGAACACGCAACAGAACTTCGTAATCGGCCGTGTTGATATTCACAGGAAAAAACTCAGGATGGCGAAGCGCCCACGAAAGTTTGGGGTCAATTTCCAAATCTAAATCGGGAACGTCGTCGTTCACCAGTTCATCTACTTTGAACTGATAGTAACGCAGCAGCCAGTCGGCTTGATAGAGACGGTTCTCACGCACTAAAGGAGGCTGTTTCAAGGCAGGAAGCCGCTTGTCGTAAGTGTTCACTGAAATGTAACCGGAGTAATAGACACGCTTCATTGTAGGGTGCTGATAGAGCGATGACGAAACGTTTAATATGTCTTTGTCTGTTTCGGAGGTTGCACCCACTATCATCTGTGTGCTTTGACCTGCAGGGGCAAAGCGGGGAGCATAACGATACTTTTTCCGCTCTTCGGAACTCTCCAGAATGCCCTGTTGGATGTAACGCATGGGCTGATACACACTCCGATGGTCTTTTTCCGGAGCAAGGCGTTTTAAGTTTTCTTCCGTAGGAATCTCCAGATTCACACTAAGGCGGTCGGCATAACGCCCGGCTTCGCGCACCAGTTCTTCGCTTGCTCCGGGAATACTTTTCAGATGGATATATCCGTTGAAACGGTGTACCTCGCGCAGGTCTTTCGCCACACGCACGAGGCGTTCCATCGTATAATCGGGGTTACGCACCACTCCCGAACTAAGAAACAGTCCTTCGATATAATTTCTACGATAAAACTCAATGGTCAGTTCCACCAACTCCGATACCGAAAGCGTGGCACGCGGAATGTCGTTGCTGATGCGGTTGATGCAGTACGCACAATCGTAAATGCAGTAATTCGTCAGCATGATTTTAAGCAGAGAGATACACCTCCCGTCCTCCGAAAAGCTGTGGCAAATCCCCCACCCGCTCACCGTGTTACCCAGTCCGCCTTTGATGTTCCGGCGAGACGTGCCGCTCGATGCGCAAGAGACATCGTACTTTGCCGATTCTGCCAGCACCTTTAATTTATGGATTACCTGCTCGTTCATGCGAAAACTTTTATCACAAACAAAGTTAGTTACTCTGACTGAACCATGCAACGACTTTATGAAATTTATCGTACCTTTGCACGTCAAATAAAAACAAACCGATTCTGCTATATGTGGTTACTACTTGCTTTCTGCTCGGCAGCGTTGCTGGGCTTTTATGATGTTTTCAAAAAAAAATCGCTGGCAAATAATGCCGTATTACCCGTTTTGGGACTGAATACGCTGTTTTCAAGCCTGATATTTCTACCGTTTATTCTTATTTCTTACCTCAAACCGGAATGGCTGGCGCAGACACTGTTTTTCGTTCCGCACGCAGGATGGGAAGTGCATAAGTTTATCATACTCAAGTCGCTAATCGTGTTGTCATCGTGGACGTTTGGATATTTCGGCATGAAGCACCTGCCCCTTACCATCGTAGGTCCGATTAACGCCACCCGTCCGGTGATGACGCTGGTAGGCGCACTGCTTATTTTCGGAGAGCGACTGAACGTGTATCAGTGGATAGGCGTACTGCTTGCCATCGTTTCGTTTTTCATGCTGAGCCGATCGGGGAAAAAAGAGGGCATCGACTTTCAGCATAACAAGTGGATATGGTTTGTGGTACTTGCTGCCGTATTGGGAGCTGTGAGCGGACTGTACGACAAATACCTCATGAAGCAATTCAATAACATGGTGGTACAGTCGTGGTACAACATTTACCAACTGTTTCTGATGGGCGGCGTGTTGATGTTCCTCTGGCTGCCGCGCCGTAAAACCACCACACCTTTCCGTTGGGACTGGTGTATTATCCTGATTTCCGTATTCCTATCAGCTGCCGACTTTGTTTACTTTTACGCACTGAGCATGGACGGCTCGATGATTTCCATCGTGTCAATGGTACGCAGAGGAAGCGTAATTGTTTCTTTCCTGTTTGGCGCAATGGTATTCCGCGAAAAGAATCTAAAGAGCAAAGCCATCGACCTCGTGCTGGTACTTATCGGGATGGTTTTCCTTTATTTGGGCAACGTGTTGGGCTGACGTGTTTCGCACACTCGGCACACGTCCCTTTCACGATGTAATTTACTTTCCGCGCGATGAATCCTTCGGGGATGTCAACGTGAGGAATGAGGTCTTGATCCAAGCAATAGGTTTTTCCGCAACACTCGCAGTAGAAATGGCAGTGTTCTTCTTCGTTGGTGCAATGTCCGTGGTTATGACAGAGGCAGTATTTCAACGAACCGCTTCCGTCGTCTACACTATGAATAAGCCGGTGTTCGTGAAAAAGTGTCAAAGTACGGAAAATAACAGACTTGTCAATGCTCTGCAACTGTGCCTCCAGACTGCCCAAACTGAATGTATCCTTCGTTCCGGCTATGGCTTCATAGATTAAAAGGCGGGTAGATGTAGGGCGTATTCCCGTCTCTTCCAATATAGAACTATAGTCTTGCGCTTTTTTCATGTTTCTTTGTCAATTATGCCTTTATTCCAACTATAAAGTTACGGGCATAAAAATAAAAAAACATGCTTACATTTTAAACAAAATATAAGCATGTTTTCTAAGAGCCTGTTTAAATTTTCTAATAAGTTGTTTTTATCAAGTAATTTTATTTCCGGCTCAATGTTATTACTGTTGTTCCTTCACCGTCGACCAGAAGCATTGTTCCGTTTTCATCCAAACTGAAACTGCGAACTTTATCCAAAGCCCCCAATACTTGACGCTCAATATCCATATCCGGACAAGACATCATCGTAGAAATCATTTGAGTGAAACGTAAAGAAGAGGCTTTATCTGCTTCTTGCTCAAATCCACCATTAATGACATTGCAACCCGCATTTCCGTGAACCCGCTTTTCGGCTACATTAAAAGCGAGAAAAGGAGCTTTCTCCATTCCGCCCAATTCAAAATTATATACCGAAACGATATTCCATTCACCTTCCAAGTCTTTCACCGAAACTTCCGGCTGCAAACGTTTTTCCAGCTTCATAATCTGCTTACCTTCAGAATCATTCAATGACAATCCGCCTTTTGTTTCCTCGTATCCTGCTACTTTATCAAGTGCTTCTACCACTTTGCGTTCGGTTTCCATATCAGGACACATCATACGTGTTGTTGCCACGGAAGCGAAATGGATTTTTCCGGGTTGGATGGAATCAAAATCCAGACTGCCCATCATGCGGTTACATCCCGCATTTCCGTAAATTCGTTTTTCTTTCATGTCCATTCCCAGATAGGGAAGGTTTTCTGCCGTTATTTTTTCACCATTAACTTCTACGATGTTCCACTCTCCTGCCAAATCGACAGACGAAATAGCTTTGCTACCTGTTCCGCAACTGTTCATCATCAGCAAAACGCCGCCTGCAACCACACTTAACATTTTCTTATTTACCATAAATTTCCAATTTAATATTGAAGTGATTTAAACTTATGTATATCAATTAAAATATTGTCAAACAGCGTA
>ENA-ORSI01000167-ORSI01000167.1-human-gut-metagenome-genome-assembly--contig:-NODE-167-length-65543-cov-7.293061_pt1 | contig 65543 bp, 50 predicted proteins | sample MGYA00242187_ERZ509154 | MGnify/ENA primary metagenome ERZ509154 (study PRJEB26280, sample SAMEA2338627) | human gut metagenome | biome: human gut; feature: human-associated habitat; material: faeces...
TATTTTACAATGATTTCATCAACAAATTGAATGCCATCCTTATATAAAGAATCAGCCATAGCCTGATATCTGACATAACGGGCATCCGCTTCTCCTTCCCAGCCAAACTTCTTAAATGACACAGAATCATCTTTTTGTACTTGATGATGAATGGCTGTCAACTGAGTATATTCCTTTCCATCGACAGAAGATGATATAATAACTTCCGACGGCATGAATACATAAGGCCCGCAAATCTGCATAAATTCGGCAGATACTGAATGAATTTTCATTACTTTTTCCAAATCGATGACCACATCCATCCGATGGTTGTCTGCAAAGCCCAGCCAACGCTTATCGTTATAATTCCAGCCTCCACGCAAGCCATCGTTCAAGGTTTTTTCACCGTTTGCCGGATAATTTGGCCAATAAGGGATATTAAAAGTAACCTTTTTGCCTACTGCCAGATGTTTTACAGGTTCACCATACTCTTTTCTATTGCCTATTTCCTTAGCATAATCGAAAGAATTATATCCTTTAGCCTTCAATTCCGGAATAATTTTCAGGATTCGTTCGCGGAAAGAGTCCCATGATTTTCTTTCCGGCACGGTCCATGCCACTTCGGCCAAAGCAATCGCACGCGGATAAAGCATATACTCCATATGTTCATCGGTCGGAATATATTCTGCCCACAAATTAGCCTGTACACCCAAAATCATCTTCCGGATATCGGTGCTCAAAGAATCGGGTACTGGATTATAAGAATAAACCTTATTCAAAGGAAGATACCCTCCGATTGCTTCCGGCTGAGAATATGGCGCGTCCTGATAAGCGTCGAAATAACAATACTCTCCCGGAGTCATTATTGCATGATGTCCGGACAAGGCTGCATCGATACCTCCCTGCTCGCCACGCCATGACATGACGGTAGCGTTTGGAGCCAATCCTCCCTGAAGGATTTCATCCCATCCCAACAGGTTGCGTCCATGGTCATTCAGGAAACGTTCAATACGATGTATCAAATAACTCTGCAATTCGTCTACATCTTTCAGGCCCTCTTCTTTCATGCGTTTCTGACACAACGGACAGGTTTTCCATGAGGCCTTCGAAGCTTCATCCCCTCCGATATGAATATATTCAGAAGGGAAGAGTTCCATAACCTCGGTCAGTACATCTTCGAGGAACTCGAACGTCTTTTCATTTCCGACACAGAAATCAGACTGCTTGCCCGGTTCGTGTGTACACGACAGTTCCGGATAGGCGGCCAGCACTTCATTCGAATGGGAAGGCATCTCTATTTCAGGAATGATAGTGATACAATGCTGACGAGCATATTCAACCATTTCGCGAATATCATCTTTTGTGTAATAACCTCCTTGTGCCTCGGGATCGGTTTCTTCGCAATAGTTAGCACCACTATTAGACCATTCTTTCCATGTCTTTCCTTTTCTCCAAGCAGCATACTGAGTCAGACGTGGGTATTTGTCAATAGCGATTCGCCATCCTGCCGCATCGGTAAGGTGCAGATGCAGTCTGTTGAATTTATAATGTGACAATAGATCAATCTGTTTTTTCACAAAATCCTTCGAGCGGAAATGGCGGGACACATCGAGCATGATACCACGATAAGGGAAACGGGGTTCATCTAAGATTTCTATAGCCTGAACACTTCCCTTTCCTTGTTCAGCCAACTGTATCAGGCTCTGTACGCCATAAAACAATCCGGCATCCGACAAAGCTTTTATTACTACTCCATCTTTTCCGACATGCAGTGAGTAAGCTTCAGGGGATGTTACTCCACCGATTGAGTCGACCACCTCCAGCCGAATGCAATTTCCATCATCACTAGCAGTACCAAAGACAACCGGGAAAGTGGTTTCAGAAAATGCCGTTTCCATAATCTTCTGAGCATCCTTATTGCCATCGAAAGCAATACGCGTATCTTTATTCCACTCAAAGGAACCTTCACCAAAAGAATACGAAAGAGGCTCGGGCGTAATGCCCACATCTTTTTTGGTTGTACAGCTGCCAGCCAGCAACAGAACAAAAGCAACAAGAGACAACAATGAAACTTTCATATACTCATTAGTTTAAAATTATTTCATCAACCAGCAGATACGGGGTAAGTCCTGCATTCAAATGCCATTCGGGCATACGCTTTTCGCTTACAACCTTTATCTTGACATAAGTGGCTTTACAAGGCTCAAACGATAGTTTATGCTCGGCAATGGTATCACCGTCCGAGGGCTGCATGGCAGGATAATCCTGTGAGGCAACTTCTTTATAGTTTTTCCCGTCGCTGGAAACGGCAACCGAGAATTTCTTCGCATCGAACAGCCATGCATCTTTTCTGACATAAACATGAATAGTAGCCGAACTCAATGTAGTTTCGCCTTGCATATCAATGACAGCTTCCAAGTCGTTGCCGGCAACAGCTACCCACGCTCCGGTATCGAAACTATGATTTCCACGGCGACCGTCGACCAGCACTACCGGACCGTCGGGGCTGAAGCTTTCCTGATTGGGCTGAAGCAGCTTGACAGGTTTCAGCGTCGCCTTATTGAAACGGAAGGTATCGATGGAAATCTTGCTCGTACGTGAAGGGTGTACGGCCATCGTTTTCAGAATGGCATCCTTATCTATCGTAAACGGACCTGTATACTTAGCCGATTCTTCTGTAGGATCCTGACCGTCGAGTGTATAATAAATAGGATCGTCGGCCATGGTACTCAACTGTACGCTTAGTACGTGTTTCACCGTATCAGCCTTAATATCTACATTTACATCGAATACGTGAGTGGCATATGTCCAGTCGTAGCAATCGTATATGGCTGTAAGCCGAGGAATACGGGTCAGGAAATCTTTATAATCCTTACGGGAAGGATCGCTCCACTGTACTTCTGCCAAAGCTCCCATGCGCGGAAGAATCATATACTGTACCTGACTGAAGGAAGGAATATATTCGGTCCACAGATTAGCCTGTACTCCTTTTATATATTGTTGCTCTTCCTTTGTCAACTCTTTAGGCATAGGTTCATAGTTATATGTTTTTTCTATCGGCAAATATCCACCGATGGCCAGCGGCTCGTCTTCTACCTGTTTCGACTGATAGTAATCGAAATACATATAAGTATTCGGAGTCATAATGACATCGTGATGCTGACGTGCGGCTTCAATGCCTCCGCTTTCTCCAATCCACGACATCAAGGTAGCACCCGGAACCAGTCCTCCTTCCAGAATCTCGGTCCAGCCGATAATCTGCTTGCCTTTTTCGTTCAGACACTTCGTGGCTTCCGCAATCATATAACTCTGCAAACGTTCCTCTTTAGTATGCTTCGCATTCGATTTCAGCCCTAACGCCTTGATACGTGCCTGACACTTCGGACATTCTTTCCAGCGTACTTTTGGACATTCGTCACCTCCGATATGAATGTATTCCGACGGGAACAGGTCGGCTACTTCAGACAATACATCTCTTACAAACTGCAACGTAGAATCATTTCCTACGCACAGCACATCATCCGATACGCCCCAGGTTTCTCTCACCTCATACGGTCCTCCCGTACATCCTAACTCCGGATAAGCCGTAAGAGCAGCCTGCATGTGCCCCGGCAAGTCAATTTCCGGAATAATCGTAATGTAACGCTTGGCTGCATAGTCAATGATATCGCGGATTTCGTCCTGCGTATAATAACCGCCATAAGGAGTTCCGTCGTATATACCACTACACCAGCGGCCTACCACCGTTTCCTTACGCTGCGATGCCACCGACATCAGCTTGGGGTATTTCTTGATTTCGATACGCCATCCCTGATCGTCGGTAAAATGCCAGTGAAAACGGTTGATATTATGCAGGGCACACATATCGATAAAGGTCTTCACTTCGTCTACCGTAAAGAAATGACGGGCTACATCCAACATGGCCCCGCGATAGGAAAAGCGTGGCTTGTCGTAAATTTCTACTGCCGGAAGACTTACATTTATATTCTGGGCAACGGGCAAAGACTTTCTCAAGGTCTGGATTCCGTAAAAGACTCCAGCTTCGGAAGCTCCAGAAATACAAATCCGCTTGTCGTTTACCACAAGTTTATAGGCTTCTTTATTATCGTCACTCAAATCGAGCGTCAGACAAATAGCACCGTCGACAGGCATTCCGGCCCGGGGATTCAGTTTCAGCCCCGTCTGTTTGGCTACATAAGTCGCCAACAATTCAGCATTTTCACGCATTTTTTCATTATTTTCCGGATAGACGACGGTAATTCCATCTTCGAGCAGAAAAGGAGTACTTCCTTCACTCTTCACAGTCAAAGGTTTAGGAATAACTTCATAATCAGAACTTAATGTTTCTTTTGAAGAACAAGAGAAAAGAGTACTGGACAGAAAAACACAGAGCAAGCTCATGAAGCTAACTGAAATTTCTTTCATACGGTAAGATAAGATTTAAGTGTAAACTAAATATGGTAAAACACTCCTTTCGAGTAATTACCATATACAAAGGTAAAAATAAAAATCAGAGAAACCGATTAATTAATTAAATATTTTAAAAATAGATAGTGAATTATTTTCATAACAAAAAAAGTAAATCAGGAAAAAGACATATATTAAATTATAAATTATCCGAAATGCAACAAAAATAAAAACATATTGGATCATATCCGGACCTTTCTCCAGCATATAGACAGTTTGTTAAAGGTTGTAAAGCAGCATGTTTTTTAATGATATCGGGAGATCTCCGCCAAAACGTCTCGACGTTTTTTTAAGATTTGTACAAATTCTTATTTTTTTTGTACAAATCTTTAATGACTTTCCAGCATACAAATAAAAAAGAAGCTAAACGGTATCCGAAAACAACCGCATAAAAAGACATTACCATAGCCATACGATTGATTTTCAAGCAGAAACAGTTGCATCTTATCGTATTTCACATAATAAAAAAGCCCGGAAACATTCCGAGCTTTATTCCAATTCCCGAAGAACCCTTAATCAATATTAACCGTCCGCCTTCAGGGGAAATATCTGTATCGACACTCAATAACTTCTGTCCATGCCAGACATACAGTATTAACCTTTCTTTCTTTTCTTCCAAAGTTGCCAGCTATTGATTATATTCTGCCATACGACATAGCTTCCCGGTGCTATCGCCGAAACCGGATTCAGGTAGGTACATGCCATCCATATTGCCAGGACTGTATTCTTCTGCCCCAGTGCCTGCCCACCGCTGATACGGTCGGAGTACAAACCTCCGATGTTTTTCCCGGCCCAGAACTGAAGGCAACAAACGACAAGGGCAAAAAATGCAATCAGAAATTCTTCGCCGATGGAAGTATCTCCCTCGACTACCGACTTGGTGGTCTGTCCCATCACGATAATCAAAGCCACTGCCCACAGATAAAACGCCATGTCTTTCAGACCTACCAGAAAGCGATGAACCGGCGGACAGAAGCGGCGCAGCAACACAGCCGTAAAGAAAGGGAACAGCAGCAACGGGAAGACCTTGCCCAAAATACGAAGGAAAGATTCACCGAAAGCCATGTCCGAAGGCTCGACCAGCGGAAAAACCAGTGGTACGATAACAGCAGCCAGCAAATTCGACAGCAAAGTATAGGTAGTCAGTGAAGCCGCGCTTCCACCCAACTTTCCGGTAATGACGGCAGCAGCTGTGGCTGTAGGACAAATCAAGCAAACCATCGTTCCTTGCAGAGCCACGCTCCAGTATTCATCCAAAGGTAGAAAAATCAGCAAAGATGCTATTATCACGCAAGATACGAACTGGATAAGCAACAGCCAGATTGTCCAACGCTGCGGCACAAGTTCCTTGACTTCTACCTTGCAGAACGTCAACAATAGCTGAGCAAAAATAAGAAAAGGAGTAAGCCATGCTATCATTACTTTTACAACAGGCTTTGTCGGAGTCAGAAAATCGAAAGCGGCAAAACAGAAATAGCCGATTACCCCGACAAGCATGGCAAGGGGAAGCGTCCAATTTTTTATAAACTGTAACATAAATGTTCTGATTTAACGAACGGCAAAATTACACAAAACCCATGAAACATATTGTATTTTTAATTGTTTTTATAGGCGTTATCTACTGATTAGTTAATTCTTATCAACCTAAATGAAGATAGAGTACAAAAAAACTATTACCTTTGCAAACGGATAAGTTATATGAAAAAGAATATATTCAACATACTATATATCATTTGTATCTTACTGATATCCGGTCAGCCCGAGCACGTACAGGCCGCCCCTCAGAAGCGATTTACCGTAGTCATCGACGCGGGACACGGAGGGAATGACCCCGGTGCAATAGGTAGACGTGGACGCGAAAAGAACATCAATCTGAACGTTGCGCTGAAACTGGGCCGTCTTATCGAAAACAACTGCAACGACACACGAGTCGTTTACACCCGCAAGAAAGATACATTTGTACCGCTTCATACACGGGCTGAAATAGCAAACAATGCAAAAGCTGACTTGTTTATCTCGATACATACCAATTCTGTAGCCTCACGAAGCAGCAAAGTCAGTGGTACGGAAACGTATACATTAGGATTGCACCGTACACAAGACAATCTGGAAGTGGCAAAGAAAGAAAACTCGGTTATCTTGATAGAAGACGATTACAAGCAACGTTATGCCGGATTCAACCCCAATTCGGCGGAAAGTTATATCATCTTCGAGTTCCTGCAAGATAAATATATGTCGCAAAGCGTAAGTTTTGCCACAATGATACAACAACAGTTCCATCAAAGTGCCCGCCGGGTAGACAAGGGAGTACATCAGGCGGGATTCCTGGTTCTCCGGGAAACATCCATGCCCAGCGTATTGATTGAACTCGGATATATTACCAATCCTACGGAAGAAACCTATCTGCTTTCGGACAATGGCTCTTCTGCACTGGCAAAAAGTATCTATCAGGCATTCCTCAATTACAAACAACGCAGCCGTAAGAGTGCAACAAGCGTAATGCCTGCCAGCGAACCGGAAGAAGACATGATGGCAGAACAACCTGTACCACAACCTGAAAACATAGAAAGTCCGCAAAGTCAGGAAACAATTCCTGCACAAGAACCGGTACGCAGTGCTTCAAAGGAAAGTTCAAAACAAGAAACTTCCAAACCGGTATTCAAGATTCAGATACTGACCTCCGACAGAGTTCTTCCGTCGAAGAGCAGGCTACTGAAAGGACTTTCGCCAGTAAGCTATTACAAGGAAAATGGAATTTACAAATACACTTATGGGGAAAGCACTGACTACAACCGCATACTTCGCCTGAAACGAAACAAAGTAGACAGCAAGTTCAAGGATGCCTTCATCATAGCATTCAAGAACGGAGAAAAAATGAACATCAACCAGGCCATCAGAGAATTTAAGAAAAACAGATAATAAAAAGAATCCAGATAGATATGAGAAAAGAAGTAAAAATAGGTTTGGCAGGAATTGCCGCATTGATTATTCTCTTTTGTGGAGTCAATTACCTGAAAGGTATTAATATGTTTAAACCGGAAAGTTACTACCATGTAGAGTTTACCGACATTAATGGACTTGCACAATCCAGCCCTGTGTTCGCTAATGGCTTCAAAGTGGGTATCGTACGCGACATACAATACAATTATCAGAAACCGGGACACGTAGTAGTTGGCATAGAAATGGATGAGGAAATGAAAATTCCTACAGGAAGTAGTGCCGAACTGATAACCGAAATGCTGGGAACTGTAAAGATGAACCTGTTACTGAACCACGATAGTAATACATATTATAATGAAGGCGACACACTGCCAGGCGTAGCAAATACAGGAATATTGGGCGCAGCCGAAAAAGATTTGCTTCCTAAAATGGAACAGATGCTGCCAAAGCTGGATTCCATTCTGGGATCACTCAACAAACTGCTTGCCGACCCTGCCCTGAGCAAAACCCTGCATAACGCCGAACAACTGACTGCATCACTGAGCGCAACAAGCACACAACTGAACAGACTGATGGCAACGGATGTTCCACAACTGACCAGCAACGTAACCGCTATTACAGAAAATCTCAAGACGATCAGCGATAATTTAAAAGGTATTGATTATGCATCTACTTTGGCTAAAGCAGACTCAACCCTTCATAATGTATATCTGCTAACCGATAAATTGAATAGAAAAGACAACACTTTAGGACTGCTGATGAACGATTCCAGCTTATACAATAACCTGAATGCAACAACAGCCAATGCAGCCAGCCTGCTGGAGGATCTAAAAGCACACCCCAAACGTTATGTACACTTCTCTCTTTTCGGGAAAAAGGATAACTGATTTTCGTTATATAGAAATATTCTAAATAATCAAATAAGATAATCTCCTACGAGATAAGATAATAACTCGCTGATATTCAACCAAAAGATATTAGCGAGTTATTATTCAAAAAGGGGAAAACAAATATATAATTATTTGAGAAACAACTTCTTGCAAACCGACAAATCTGAACATTTTTCAAGATAGGAAAGAACGGCAATAATATACTGATTTGCAATATATTACAAGAATAATCAAAAAAGCAAGTAAAAAGACATTTGTTTTTCTGAAAATAGATTACGAACTTTGCAAGCGTAGAAGTTTCGCTTTATTAATAACAGATTAAATATGATTGAGAACAATCAGGCTATTGTATTATGGAAACGTTGCTTGAGTTTCATAAAAGACAACGTGAATGCGACAGCCTATAAAACATGGTTCGAACCTGTCGTACCATTAAAATTTGAGGATAAGGCCTTGACAATCGGAGTCCCCAGTCCTTTCTTCTATGAATACTTAGAAGAAAAATATGTGGGACTTTTGCGTGCCGCTATATATAAGGAGATTGGTGAGGGAACAGAATTGATGTATTCTATTCTCACCGATAAGACAAATCATATAGCTATTGACATGAAAGGGACAGAGCGCTCGTCTGCTTTGCCCCCGCAGACTCCTATACATAATGCTAATAAAGCACCCAGCCTGCTGCAAGCTCCGGCTGTACAGGATCTGGACCCGCATTTGAATCCAAACTATAATTTCGAAAACTTCATAAAGGGAACCAGCAATGAGTTCTCTAGAACAGTGGCCGAAACTGTAGCTCAAAATCCGGCACGTACATTCAACCCGTTGTTTTTGTACGGTCCGTCGGGTGTGGGAAAAACTCACCTCATCAATGCTATCGGTACACGTATCAAGGAATTGTATCCGGAAAAGCGTGCTCTACGTTTCTGCTCACTTGTTTCAGGTACAATATACCGACTCTGTACGTACAAATCACTTTAATGATTTCATCAGTTTCTATCAGACTATTGATGTCCTGATAATCGATGATATTCAGGAATTTGCCGGAGTTACAAAGACGCAGAATACTTTCTTTCATATCTTCAACCACTTGCACCAGAACGGCAAGCAATTGATTCTTACATCCGACCGTGCTCCCGTAATGTTGCAGGGTATGGAGGATCGTTTGTTGACTCGTTTCAAATGGGGACTTGTGGCCGAACTGGAAAAGCCGGATATCGAATTGCGTAAAAACATCTTACGTGACAAGATCCGTCGCGACGGACTGGTTATTCCGGAATCTGTTATCTGTTACATTGCAGAGAACGTAAACGAAAGCGTACGTGAATTGGAAGGTATCGTAAACTCACTGCTGGTATATTCTATCCAGCTGAAGCGCGAAATCAATCTGGACTTAGCTCAACGTATTGTTCGCAAAGCTGTACGCTGCGCCGAGGTCAAGCCGCTTACTGTTGACAATATCATTGAAAAAGTATGCAGCCATTACAAAGTAGACGCTTCAACGATCCATACCAAGACCCGTAAACGTGAAGTAGTTCAGGTACGTCAGATTGCTATGTATTTAGCTAAAAAACATACAGACACTTCTTCATCCAAGATTGGTCAACTCATCGGTAATAAGGATCATGCTACCGTACTTCATGCCTGCAAGATAGTAAAAGATCAGGTGGAAGTAGACAAAGCATTCAAGGCTGAGATTGAAGAAATAGAAGCCAGCTTGCATCAAAAATAAAGATGAAAACATCGGTACCCGAAGAAAAAGGAAATGTATTACAGCTAAAGATTCACATTCCCAACATCCCGGATTATCATCAAATTAAAATAGAAATCGCCCCCTCTGAAATTCAAATAAAATTTTTGAGAGGGCGATTTTTATTATTTAAAATTTCCCCAGCCCTGTGCTAAAGCACCTGTTCCACTTTCCAATCAACGCAGAACAGAAAAAAGAAATACAAGGCTGGAAACTGAGTAATATTTTTTATTTATCAAATTTCTGTGCTTTCAGCGTTTTCTTCAAGATATCCGACATAGCTTCATTGTCTGCCTTTTTATAACGGATATCTGTAAAAATCTGCGCTAAAGTCTCGGTATGATTGATTTCTACAAACTGTCGGTTTTCAGGAAGAGATTCTTTGTAAGCAAAAATTTCATCTATATCTTCCGGTGTATAATCATGATAAACTTCTTTGTGTATAATACCCTTTATCGGCAAACGATCGGGCTGAGCAGGAGATTCGTCAGGGTAACCAACGGTTATTGTCGCAACAGGAACAACCAGTTCCGGCAAATGTAATATATCAATTATCTGATGAGGATTATAAATGGTAGTTCCCAGAAAACAAGTTCCCAAGCCATTTTCCTCTGCAATCGTACAGAAATTCTGAGTTACCAGCAACGCATCGGTCATTGCATTCATAAAAGAAAGCAGATTATCGTAGCCCGGCTCTGCCTTCCGCTGACGGCACCATTTGCTGAAACGATTGAAATCAGCACAGAAAGTCAGAACAACCGGAGCAGAAGTAACCATCGGCTGGTTAAAATGGGCAGGTGCCAATTTAGCCTTCATTTCCGCATCGCGAGTTACCACTACACTATACAACTGCATATTTCCCATAGTCGCAGCACGAAAAGCTGTTTCAAGCATCTCATTCAAAAGAGCAGCAGGGATATCCTGAGTCTTGTATTTACGTATTGTACGTCTGTTTTTTATAGAATCCATAATTAATTTTTTTTAATTTATCTACAAAGATACAAATAAAAAAAATAAGTATATACCAATGAAAATATAATAAACACGTACAAAATAAATAGTTATACAAAACTGTAAACTTTAAGGGAATACATCAAGCACTACAATATTAATTATCAAATAATTACAATTTAAAAACGGAAAACTTTATAATTTGTTGATAACTTCTTTCTGTTTTATTTTGCAAATCACAAAAACATCTTTAGCTTTGTAGCAGTTTATTATTAGATAAAGCGAAACTCCTACATAAAAGAATAATAAACTAATATCATTAATATAAAAGTGGAAAAACAAACGTATAGCTATGACGAAGCTTACAAGGCCTCGTTACAGTATTTTAATGGGGATGAACTTGCCGCTCGCGTGTGGGTAAACAAGTATGCAGTAAAAGATTCCTTTGGAAACATTTACGAAAAATCTCCTGAGGATATGCATTGGCGTATAGCTAATGAGGTAGCCCGTATCGAGGCAAAATATCCTAATGCTCTCAGTTCGGAAGAACTTTTTGGATTGCTTGATCACTTTAAGTATATCATTCCTCAAGGAAGTCCGATGACAGGTATCGGGAATGATTATCAAGTAGCTTCTTTATCTAACTGTTTTGTTATCGGTCTGGACGGATCGGCTGACTCTTATGGTGCAATCATCCGCATCGATGAAGAACAGGTACAACTGATGAAACGTCGTGGAGGCGTAGGTCATGACCTTTCACACATCCGCCCGAAAGGTTCTCCGGTCAAGAATTCCGCACTGACTTCTACAGGTCTGGTTCCTTTCATGGAACGTTATTCAAACTCGACTCGTGAAGTTGCTCAGGACGGACGTCGTGGAGCACTGATGCTGACTGTTTCTATCAAGCATCCAGATTCGGAAGCCTTTATCGATGCCAAAATGACTGAAGGAAAGGTTACAGGAGCGAATGTTTCTGTAAAGCTGGACGATGAATTCATGCAAGCAGCTGTAGAAAATCGTACTTATACCCAGCAATTCCCTATTGATTCGGATAATCCACAAGTCAAAAAGGAAATCGATGCCTCAGCTTTGTGGAAAAAAATTGTACACAATGCATGGAAATCAGCAGAACCGGGCGTTTTGTTCTGGGATACCATCATACGCGAATCGGTACCCGACTGTTATGCAGACCTGGGATTCCGTACGGTTTCAACTAACCCATGTGGTGAAATTCCTTTGTGTCCGTACGATTCTTGCCGATTGCTGGCCATCAATCTTTATTCGTATGTAGTAAATCCGTTTACTCCGGAAGCCTATTTCGACTTTGAGCTGTTCAAGAAACATGTAGCATTGGCACAGCGTATCATGGACGACATCATCGATCTGGAACTTGAAAAAATTGAAAAAATCATGGAAAAGATCGATTCAGACCCGGAAAGCGAAGAAGTAAAGGGAACTGAGCGTCACTTGTGGGAAAAGATTTACCGCAAATCTGGCTTAGGACGTCGTACAGGAGTAGGTATTACAGCCGAAGGTGATATGCTGGCTGCCATGGGACTGCGCTACGGTACAGAAGAAGCTACCGAATTCTCTGAAAAAGTTCATAAGACCATTGCAATCGAGGCATATCGTTCTTCTGTCAACATGGCAAAAGAACGTGGAGCTTTCGAGATATACGATGCTGCACGTGAAGCAAACAATCCGTTTATCAATCGTATAAAGGATGCTGATCCGGAACTGTACGAGGAAATGAAGAAATACGGCCGCCGCAACATCGCGTGTCTGACCATCGCTCCTACTGGAACAACCAGTCTGATGACTCAAACGACTTCGGGTATCGAACCGGTATTCATGCCTGTATACAAGCGCCGCCGTAAAGTAAATCCGAATGATGCCAATGTACACATTGACTTCGTAGATGAAACAGGAGATGCTTTTGAAGAGTACATTGTATTCCATCATAAGTTCCTCACCTGGATGAAAGTCAACGGATACGATCCGGACAAGCACTATACCCAAGAAGAAATAGACGAGCTGGTTGCCAAATCTCCTTATTATAAAGCAACATCGAACGATGTAGACTGGCTGATGAAGGTCAAGATGCAGGGACGTATTCAGAAATGGGTAGACCATTCTATCAGCGTTACCATCAACTTGCCGAATTCAGTCGACGAAGAACTGGTAAACCGTCTGTATGTAGAAGCATGGCGTTCGGGATGTAAAGGCTGTACTGTATATCGCGACGGTTCACGCGCAGGAGTGCTTATCTCTACACAGAAGAAAAAAGATGCTCCGAAAGAAGAAGACTGCCACTGTAAACCGCCTCAGATAACGGAAGTACGTCCGCGTGTACTGGAAGCAGATGTTGTCCGTTTCCAGAACAACAAAGAAAAATGGGTAGCTTTCGTCGGACTGCTGGACGGTCATCCTTATGAGATATTCACCGGTTTGCAAGACGACGAAGAAGGTATCGTACTGCCAAAATCCGTTACTTCGGGACGTATCATCAAGAGTTACGACGAAGACGGAACCAAGCACTACGACTTCCAGTTCGAGAACAAGCGAGGCTACAAGATGACGATCGAAGGTCTGTCTGAAAAGTTCAACAAGGAATACTGGAACTATGCCAAACTGATTTCAGGCGTGTTACGTTACCGTATGCCTATCGAACAGGTTATCAAGCTGGTTAGCTCTTTGCAGCTCGACAGTGAAAACATCAATACATGGAAGAACGGTGTACAGCGTGCACTGAAGAAATATGTACAAGACGGAACCGAAGCCAAAGGAATGAAATGTCCTAACTGTGGACACGAAACCTTGGTTTACCAGGAAGGCTGCCTGATCTGTAAGACTTGCGGAACTTCTCGTTGTGGATAATCTTATGAAAACGACAGCAAACATGTATATCCACCTGAAAGGCCTGAAACTGTATGCTTATCACGGTGTGCTTCCTCAGGAAAATCAGGTGGGTGCAGAATACACCATCGACTTGCGCTTGAAGACAGACTTCACACAAGCGGCGGAAACCGACCGGCTAGAAGGTACCGTCAACTATGCGGAAGTTTTCAACGCTGTGAAAAAGGAGATGGAGATTCCTTCCCAACTGCTGGAACATGTGGCCTGGAGAATAGCCAGGAGGCTGCTGGACGATTTTCCAACAATCAGCGAAGTTGATATCGCTCTTTACAAGCAGAATCCTCCGATGGGAGCTGATTGCTCTCAGGTGGGCGTAGAAGCCACTTACCTCAGATAAGAAAAACAAGCTCCGGATGGTGAAAGTAATCGTATCGGTTACCAGTCACCCATCCGGAGCTTGTTTCATTTATCAATATATCACGAAGTATCAATGTATGTCGTCAGTTCTCACCATACAACTTAAACAATCGATTTTTCCTAAAGCCTGCTTACCATCTATCGGAAAGCAAGGTCATTTCATCTATTTGTACAGACGATTCAGAAAAAACCTCTGCATGTTTTCGGAAAATTTGTACAAACAAAAATTTTTTTTGTACAAAAAATAACCATAATACGAGTACCTTCTTTGGGAAATGACACCACACCCCAAAGAAACTTCGCGGACATCTCTTATAACAATATCCGAGAAGTATTCATAACCAACTACATACCTCTTGTTATCTCATAATCCTTTCCAGCCTCCGTCGCCAAATCGTACTCATATACTTTGGGGATGATAGGATACTGCGGATTGATTTCCTCAGACACCAGTGGTTCCTTTATTTTAGCTTGTACGAACAATGGGTTAGGATTCTTTCCCGATGCAGGTTTCAGCCCTTCCCCTTTCAACGGCACATACGAACGTAGTCGTAAATTACCTCCCAAGCGAGAGTGAATTTTGGCAGCACTCAGCTGAGCACCATCCCAGTCCATGTCGACAACAAAGCCTCCACGGGCAACCAGCCCTTTCACACTTCCCTCAGCCCATGCATCCGGCAGTGCAGGAAGCAAGTGCACGGCTCCATCGTGACTCTGCAACAACATTTCCGCCACTCCAGCTGTAAAACCGAAGTTTCCATCTATTTGGAAAGGAGGGTGTGCATCAAACAGATTAGGATAGGTCCGTCCTTCCGGATATTTATCCTTCACCTCATCGTTGGGAAGCAATACCAATAAATTAGAAATCATCTTATACGCATGGTTACCATCGAGCAGACGTGCCCATAAATTAATTTTCCATCCGATAGACCATCCCGTAGCCTTGTCTCCACGCTGCAACAACGTATTTTTAACGGTCTGAAAAAGCAGCGGATGAGTGAACGGAGAAATCTGATTGCTGGGGAACAAACCATAAGCATGTGATACATGCCGATGCCCGTCTTTAGGATCATCCAAGTCCTCCAGCCACTCTTGTAACTGGTTATACCGCCCTATCTGCATTGGAGGCATTTCAGAAATCAATGTTCGCAACGAATCGCGATAACCTTCCGAAAGTCCCAACACTTCGGAAGCATTGAGTGTATTGTTCAGTACATCGAAAATAATCTGATTATCCATTGTACAGCCTGATACGATAGTAGAAGCTTTTTCGGCATCCTCTCCCTTCGGACCATGTTCGGGCGACATGGAAGGAGCCGTTACTTTCCATCCATACTTAGGGTGAGGTATCATATAGTCCAGGAAGAAATCAGCAGCCCCTTTCATGGCAGGATAAACCTGCTCTAAGAAGCTCTTGTCGCCGGTATATAAATAATGCTGCCACAAGTGAGTCGTCAGCCAGGCACCTCCTACAGGCCATGTACCGTAAAAAGCCTCATCCACCGGGCCAGTTACCCTCCAGATATCCGTATTATGATGAGCCACCCAGCCATCGCAGCCATACATTGTACGCGCTGTTTCACGTCCGGTCACAGCCAAATCCTGTATCAAGTGAAACAAAGGTTCATGAGTTTCCGACAGATTGGTAACCTCTGCCGGCCAGTAATTCATCTCGGTATTGATATTGATTGTATACTTTCCATCCCACGGAGCATTCAGCTGATAATTCCAAATACCTTGCAAATTGGCAGGCTGTCCTCCTGGTTGTGAAGAAGAAATCAACAGATAACGACCATACTGAAACATTAGTGCAGCCAGTTCAGGATCATTTCCGCGGCTGAAATCGGCAATACGCTTGACGGTTTCCTGTCTGGCTGCTTTCCGATCTCCCCCTTTCAGAGAAAGCGAAACCCGATTAAACTGCGACTGATAATAGTCTGTATGTGCTTTCAATGCCGAAGGATAGTCCCGCTTCATGGCACCAGCCAGCAAAGCCGAAGCCTTTTTACTTTCATTTCCTGTTACATCGTGATAATTGATAAAATTGGTTGCAGCAGCTATATACAAGGTAGCCGATGTAGCCTGCTCCACAGAAATAGCCTCATCCATCAGAGAAACTTTACCACCTTCGGCAACCACCTGACTCTGGGTTTCAACTTCTATCACTCCTTTCACTCCTTCATGATCGCCTCCTTTGCCGCGAAGGATCAGCTTTTTCCCTTGTTTTCTCACCTTACTTTGCAACGGAGAAGTATATCCGACCTTAAAATTCAACTTACCCGGCTGGTCGGCAGTGAAACGGACAATTATCACACGGTCGGGAAAAGAAGCAAACACCTCACGCTGAAAATTCACCCCGTCCACCTGATAACGAGTCGTTGCTACGGCCCGCTCCAAATCGAGGTCACGATAGTAATTTATCGCTTTTTCATGTCCCGGTGTTTCAATCACCAAACTCCCGATTGTCTGATAAGGCATACCGTTCCGCCCCGTATAAAATGTCTGGTCAATCAAGTTCTGTGCGTCCATTGTCTTTCCTGCAAAAATCAGCTTGCGTACCTCATTCAGACTCTCCAACGCCTTCGGATTGTCGTTTCTGTACGGTCCGCCTCCCCAAAGCGTTTCTTCATTCAACTGCAATTCCTCGTGCGAAGTTCCTCCATATACCATTGCCCCCATCGAAGAGTTTCCTACGGGCAGTGCCTCTACCCACGTTTTTGCCGGTTGCTGATACCACAGCTTCAAATTTTGTGCTTGTACCGGAAACATGATGCAGATACATGTTCCTACTAATAACAAATGTTTTTTCATATAGATTTAGTTATTGTATTTAAGACGATAAAGGTAGTTAAAAGATTACTGGTATACAACCATTTAAATATGTTTTACGTCACAAAAGCAAGCAAATAAAAACTACCTGGATCTTCGTTTTTCACCAACGCAAATCCAGGTAGTTACTATTCTGAAAACCAAATAATTATCAAGAGCCAATCTTATCGGTCTGTTATAGGAACATATCCTACCTCTTCAAGCACATTCTTGTATGCCGGACGAATGATACGACGTCCCTCGAAATTCAATTCCTCGATGCGGTGTGCCGTCCATCCTACGATACGTGCCATGGCAAAGAGCGGCGTATATATCTCCATCGGAAGTCCCATCATCTCGTAGATAAAACCCGAATAGAAATCGACGTTCGAGCAAACCTGTTTCTTTGTACCCTTCACTTTCTTGAAGCATTCGATGGCACGCTGCTCCAGCAGTTCGAGGAAAGCGAATTCTTTTTCGCATCCCTTCTCGGCAACCAGTTCACTCGCCAGCTCCTTCAGAAGTACAGCACGAGGGTCAGAAATGGTATAAACAGCATGTCCGATACCATAAATCAGCCCACTTCCGTCGTATGCCTCCTTACGTAACATACGCATCAGGTACGTATCTATTTCATCTACGTTCGTCCAGTCGGAGATAACCTCCTTCAGGTGATGGAACATCTTGACAACTTGTATATTCGCACCTCCATGCAAAGGACCTTTCAACGAGCCGATGCCTGCCGCAATACTGGAGTAAGTATCCGTACGGGTAGAGCTGGTAACACGCACCGTAAAGGTTGAGTTGTTACCACCACCGTGTTCTGCCTGAAGTACCAACAGCAAATCGAGCATACGAGCCTCCAAAGGTGTATAGTCTCTCTTTATCATGTAAAGGAAGTTCTCGGCTATCGACAGGTTTTCGTGCGGATGACGGATATGAAGCGAACGTCCATGAATACTATGACGATAGATATTGTACGCATAAGCAATAATGGTAGGGAACTTCGATATCAGTTCGATAGACTGACGCATCAGGTTATCGCGTGAAATATCGTCCGGATTGGGATCGAAAGTATACATCTCGAGCACACTTCGTGCCAGAATATTCATGATGTTCTGTCCCTCCAGGTCGATGATATTCATGGTTGTCTTCTTGTCGAGCGGCATATTGTCGTTTATCAGCTCTTTGAAAGCATCTAGTTGCTCGCTGTCGGGCAGTTCTCCCGAAAGCAACAAGTAAGCAACCTCCTCGAAGCCGAAACGTTTTTCTCTCAGCAGGGCGTGGGCAATGTCGTCCAGATCATATCCTCTGTAAAACAGTTTTCCGGGAATAGGTTTCAGTCCATCTTCCGTACGTTCATATCCCACCACATTACCAATCTTGGTCAGTCCTACGAGAACACCCGTTCCGTCTTCATTACGCAATCCGCGCTTCACGTTGTATTTCGTGAAAAGCTCATTGTCTATCCGGCATGCCTGCTTGGCACACTCCGAAAGTTTATATACGATATATTCTTTTTTCATGTCGATACGTTCTTTTGATTACAATGATTCAACCACACGCTGTCCGAATTCCTTCGTACCCAAAGCTTTTCCGTTGGGCATAAAGCGTGCCAGATCGGCCGTTGCCTCTCCTGCTTCAAACAACTGTTCCAGAGCATTGGTAATGAGCGCAGCTGCTTCTTTCCATCCCAAATACTCCAGCATCATGACAGACGACAGCAACAACGAGCAGGGATTCACCACATTCTTTCCGGCAATATCGGGTGCCGTGCCGTGAGTAGCTTCGAAAATGGCATGTCCCGTCAGGTAATTGATATTGGCTCCCGGAGCGATTCCGATGCCACCTACCATGGCAGCCAGCTGATCGGATATATAATCTCCGTTCAGGTTCAGGGTGGCGATAACCGAATATTCTTCCGGAATGAGTAACGTATTCTGCAAGAAAGCATCGGCAATGCAATCCTTGATGAAAACTTTTCCTGTATTCATCGCATCGGCCAATGCAGCTTTCGCAGATTCTTCACCTAAATCCTTCTTTAACTGATTGTACTGGTTCATCGTAAACGTACGGTCGGCAAACTCCGTTTCTGCCACTTCGTACCCCCAGCGCTTGAAACCTCCTTCGGTAAATTTCATGATGTTTCCCTTGTGCACCAGTGTAACCGAAGGCAATTTATGCTGCAACGCATACAAAATAGCTGCACGTACCAGACGTTTGGTTCCTTCTACCGATACAGGCTTTACCCCGAACGATGACGTTTCGGGGAAACGTACTTTCTTTACACCCATTTCATCGCGCAGAAAAGCATAAAACTTCTTCGCTTCGGGAGTACCCTGTTCCCATTCGATGCCGGCATAAATATCTTCTGTATTCTCACGGAAAATATGCATATCTACTTTTTCCGGTTCCTTGACGGGAGAAACGACTCCACGGAACCAACGTACCGGACGCAGGCAGACATACAAATCGAGCGTCTGACGCAAAGCCACATTCAGCGAACGGATTCCTCCTCCTACTGGAGTTGTCAGAGGCCCCTTGATGCCTATCAAATATTCACGGAAAGCATCCATCGTAGCTTCCGGCAACCATTCACCGGTCTGTTCGAATGCTTTGCCACCTGCCAGCACTTCTTTCCATTCGATGGAGCGTTTACCGCTGTAAGCCAGCTTAACAGCTTCGTTTACAATCTGCTGACACACCGGAGTTATCTCCGCTCCCACTCCATCACCTTCTATAAAAGGAACTGTTACACAATCGGGCACAATCAGCCGACCGTCTTGCATATAGACCTTACTCATAATCTTTTTATTGTTTTTTGAATGTATTCAGGGCACCTCCTACTTTAAACCAACCTATCTGCATTTCATTGTATGTATGCGATGCCAGGAATGAATCTTCTGTTCCGTCTTCATGTTTCACGATTACCTGCAACGGTTTTCCCGGAGCAAAACCATCCAGTCCCACAACCGAAAGGAGATCGTGTTCCTGTATCTTGTTGTAATCGTCTTTATTTGTAAAGGTAAGCGCCAGCATACCTTGCTTTTTCAGGTTTGTTTCGTGAATGCGGGCAAAACTCTTGGCTAGAATTACGCGCACATTCAGGAAGCGAGGTTCCATGGCTGCATGTTCACGGCTCGAACCTTCTCCATAGTTTTCCTCTGCCACCACGATAGAAGGAATGCCTTTTGCCTTATATTGCTTTGCCACACTCGAAACGGCTTCATACTCGCCCGTCAGTCTGTTCCACACACTATTGGTCTTGCCATTGAATGCGTTTACAGCTCCCATCAGCATGTTGTCGGAAATGTTTTCAAGATGCCCACGGAAACGGAGCCACGGTCCTGCCATTGAGATATGATCGGTCGTACATTTACCCTGTGTTTTTATCAACAACGGCATATCTGTCAGATCCTTTCCATCCCACGCCGCAAAAGGAGCCAGCTTCTGTAAGCGCTTCGAATCGGGAGCAATTGATACTTCTATATCTTTTCCGTCGGCAGCCGGAGCTACATATCCGTTGTCGTCTACCGTAAATCCCTTACCCGGCAGCGTTTCTCCTACAGGTGCATCCAGTCTAACCTGCTCACCTCTTTCATTGGTCAGTGAGTCGGTCAGCGGATTGAAGCACAAATCACCTGCTATAGCCAGTGCCATAGCCAGTTCCGGCGAAGCGACAAACGCATGCGTATTCGGGTTCCCGTCGGCACGCTTGGCAAAGTTTCGGTTAAACGAAGTCACGATAGAGTTGGCACGCAGCGGATCATCCGTCACACGCTTCCACTGTCCGATACACGGACCACAGGCGTTGGTCATAATCACACCACCTACCGCCTCGAAGTCGGCTATCATACCGTCACGTTTCGCCGTACAATAAATCTGTTCCGAACCCGGGTTGATGATTAACTGAGCAGCCATTTTCAGTCCTTTAGCCTTCACCTGACGCGCCAATGAAGCAGCACGGCTCAAATCCTGATACGAAGAGTTCGTACACGAGCCAATCAGTCCCACTTCCATGCGCTGCGGATAACCGTTTGCACGCACCTTTTCCGCAAATTCCGAGATCGGACATGCCGCATCGGGCGTAAACGGACCATTGATATACGGTTCCAACGTAGACAAATCGATGTCGATAATTCTATCGTAATAGGCCTCCGGATGAGCTTCTACTTCCGCATCTGCCTTCAGATACAGCGCATTTCCCGAAGCCATCAGTGCCACTTCCTTACGTCCTGTAGCACAAAGATATTTTTCCATTTCCTCGTCATAGGGGAAAATAGAGGTCGTAGCTCCTACTTCGGCACCCATATTACAGATAGTAGCCTTTCCCGTAGCAGACAGAGAAGCTGTTCCTTCTCCAAAATATTCTATAATAGCATTGGTAGCACCCTTTACCGTAAGTATACCTGCCAACTTCAAGATGACATCTTTCGGCGAAGCCCAGCCGTTGAGTTTACCCGTCAGACGTACTCCGATGAGCTTCGGCATCTTCAATTCCCACTCCATACCGGTCATCACGTCTACCGCATCGGCACCTCCTACTCCGATGGCAATCATTCCCAGACCACCAGCATTGGGAGTATGCGAATCGGTTCCAACAATCATTCCTCCCGGGAAGGCATAGTTTTCCAACACAACCTGGTGAATGATACCTGCTCCCGGTTTCCAAAAGCCGATATGATATTTCGAAGCAACACTTTTCAAGAAATCGTATACTTCCTTATTTGTTTCTTTGGCTACCGGCAAGTCTTCCTTTACCCCCCGATATGCCTGAATCAAGTGATCGCAATGTACCGTAGCCGGAACCGCAGAACAATCCTTGCCTGAGTTCATAAACTGCAACAATGCCATTTGTGCCGTAGCATCTTGCATGGCTACTCTGTCCGGACGAAAGTTTACATAATCCTCTCCACGACGAAAAGCAGCGGCAGTACCCGCATCATACAAGTGGGCATACAATATCTTCTCCGCCAAAGTCATGGCCTTACCTAATTTCACACGTGCAGCATCTACATGTACTGCATACGACGCATAAAAGCGTTTCAGCATCTCAATGTCGTAAACCATTCTGTCTTCCTTTCTATTTTACCTTATTTTTGTGTCACAAACATATAGAAAATATTTTCAACTATCAACAAAATCGCAACAAATTCATTCATTTTGACAGAAAATCACCTAACATTGCATAATTATAACATAAAGAAAACGACTCCAGCCAAAAACTTTCCGATCTTCTTACAATCACCTTTCCGATGCAAGAACCCCACATCCTGAAAAAATAAATACACGAACACACAGACTTCGTAGATAATCACTATCTTTGCCCATAAATCATGGTGATATATTAATATGAGTAAACTGAAAAAAACATGGGAGTATATCCGTCAGCATAAATATCTAATTACTATAATTGTTTTTTTGCTGATCATCGGAGTATTGGACGAAGAGAATAGTCTGATACAACGTTTTTCGCACTGGCGCGAGATCCGTACACTGAAAACGGAGATACAACATTACCGCAAGCAGTACGAAAGAGATAGCCGTGAGCTGAAAGAGCTGACTTCCAATCCGGAGGAACTGGAAAAGGTAGCCCGTGAGAAGTATCTGATGAAGAAAGAAAACGAGGATATTTATATTTTTGAAGAAGATTTGAAAAAGAACAAGGATGAATAAATACTATTCTGTCATAGCTACCGTAGGGGCGGTAGTTTTATTGCTGGGAGCAGCGTTACAGATAACCAAACTGGTGTGGGCTCCGTATTTCTATTTAATAGGTGCCATTATGTTTGCTTATGTACAGGTCATGAGCGGTTACGAAGGCAAAAATATCGTTATCCGTCGCCTGCGTCGCCAGCAAATTATCGGAGCCATTCTGCTGGTGGTAGCCGGAGTGATGATGATACTCTGGAAACGAAACGAATGGGTTGCATGTCTGACAATTGCTGCCGTTCTGGAACTGTATACAGCTTTCCGTATACCTCAGGAAGAAGAAAAAGAAAAGAAACATTGATATATCCCAAAAAACGCCGGGACAAATCATCCAATTCGTCCCGGCGTTTTCTTTTATTTCTCGCCACATTTTTTATTTCATCACCATGTTTTTTCAGAAACATGTATCGTGTCAGCGTACGATGGTCATTTCGTCTATCAGATGCTTGGCGCCGGCATATTTATCGATGACAAACAATACATAGCGAATATCGACACAGGCTGCACGCTGCAACTGCGGATTATAGGCAATATCGCCAGTCAGACCTTCATAGTTGCGGTCGAAGCCGACACCTATCAGCTCACTTTTTGCATTGAAGACCGGAGAACCAGAATTACCACCCGTGTTGTCGGTTGCCGTTACAAAGCATACAGGCATCCGTCCGTCGGGCATGGCATAGGGTCCGAAATCCTTCTTCTCATACAATTCCTTCAACTTGGGAGAAACCACGAACTCCGGATTGTCTGGATCTTCTTTTTCCATGACTCCCTTCAAGGTAGTATAATACAAATACTCCTTGCCGTCGGCAGGCTCGTACGAACCAATCTTTCCGTAGGTCAGTCGCAAGGTAGAGTTTGCGTCCGGATAAATGGCCTTACCTTCCTTCTGTTTCAGAGCCAGCATACCGGCAACCCATGTCTTGTGCGCACGGTTATAGGCATTCGTTTCTGCTTTCATGGCCTCATCCATAGCCTTGTAACCTTCTTTCACCGACTTGGCATATTGCACCATCGGGTCATTCTTCAATTTTCCGGCATTAGGATTTTTCAGGAAAGCAGCCAGAGCCTCAGGACTCCGGAAGATTGACTTGTCAAAGCAAGCGTCGACAAAAGCATCGGTATTGCCACCGAATTTGTCATCTATCAGCTTGAAGATGCTGATACGTTGTCCGGCAGGAATCAGTTGTGCATACAGAGCAATCAGTTGCTTGGAAACCTTGCGGTCGACTGCCGTACTATAATCTTTATTAAAGAATTTCTTTCCCTGTTCGTCTAACGCAGCAACAGCTGCTTTTATGCCTTTTGGGTCATTCTTCTCCAACGAAGCAAGCAACTTATCCGTGTCAGGAATCTTCGAAAATTCGGTACCCAGCATCAACGCTTCATAGATAGCCTGTTGATGATATTCCGCATCGTGACGTTTGGCAACAATCTGCTTGATCGTTTCGTATGCCTGACGATAGCTGTCATTACCCGTTTCTTCGCCGAAAGCCAGCAGACGTTTCTGTTCATCTTTCTTGCGGTCGAGCACTTTCAGCGACACAAGTCCTTCATTCATGCCGATAGCATTCTTCCAGTAATTGGCAGAAGAAGCATACTTGGCTGCATACTGGATACGTGTCTTGGCATCCTTTGCCATTTCCTCACCCAGCACTCGCAGACGGACTCCGCGCACGGTATCACGCATAAAGTTGGTAGTCTGCATACGTTCCTCCACTTCATCGCTGATCATGTAGCGCCAGTTACGTCCGGGAAATCCCATTACAAAAGTAAAATCGCCTTCCTTTATGCCACCCATGTTGATGGTAAGATGTTTCTTTACCTTCAGCGGAACATTATCGGCTGCATAGTTGGCAGGCTTTCCATCCTTCGACGCATAAATACGGAAGATAGAAAAATCACCACAATGACGCGGCCACATCCAGTTATCCGTATCGGCTCCGAACTTTCCGATAGAAGAAGGAGGAGCACCCACCATACGAATATCCTTATACACCGTCTTGACAAACAGGTAATACTTGTTGGCTCCGTAGAACGGCTTCAATTCGAGGACGGTAAAATCGTCTGTCTTGATATTTTCTTTCTTGGCAAAACGCTCGGCAACCGTCGACAAGTACGAAGGAGAAAGGTAATTCAATCCTTCCGGATCATCATCCTTTTTCAATTGTTCCTGCACATAGTCCGTCACATCGAGAATACGGTCGATAAACGTAATGGTCAGTCCCTCACAAGGAAGTTCTTCCGCACGGCTCATCGCCCAGAAACCATCGGTCAGATAATCGTGTTCCACCGAACTGTGCTGCTGGATATACTGATACCCACAGTGATGATTGGTCAGCACCAGTCCTTCGGAAGAAACAACCTCTCCGGTACATCCACCCCCAAAATGCACAACTGCATCTTTCAGGCTGATACTGTCGGGACAATACACCTTGTCGATGCTGATATCCAGACCCAGATCCTGCATGACGGCAGCATTCTGTTTCTTCAGATCGGTCAGCATCCACATGCCCTCGTCGGCATATCCGGCGAGAGAGCATGCGGCAAGCATGGAAAATAATAAGGTTTTCTTCATTATTCAACGATAGTCATTTCGTCGATCAGGTTCTTGCAACCACCCAGTTTCTCGACGATGAATAATACATAACGAATATCTACGGCAATACAACGCTGGAGGTTGTTGTCGAAGTTGATGTCACCTGAAAGTGATTCCCAGTTTCCGTCGAAAGCAGCACCAATCAGTTCGCCGTTGCCGTTCAGCACCGGAGAGCCCGAGTTACCGCCAGTAATATCGTTGGTAGTCAGGAAACAAGTCGGCATCTCACCGTTAGGCAATGCATAGCGGCCGAAGTTCTTCGTAGCATACAACTCTTTCAGTTTAGCAGGAACAACAAATTCCGGATTGTTCGGATCTTCCTTTTCCATTACTCCCTTCAGGGTTGTATAGTATTTGTAGTGAATACCATCCTTCGGATCGTACGATTTCACATTACCATAAGTCAGACGGATTGTAAAGTTAGCATCCGGAGCTTTCGGAGTCGGAGCATACATTTCGCACAAACCGCGTACGTAAGTCTTGTGCAACAAGTCGATGTCACCGCTTACAGCACTGTATTTTTCTCTCAACTTCTGCGCCATGTCGTTCTTGCTTGACGAATACTGGATAGCCAGGTCATTGTCGATAGCCTCTACCGTAGGATTGCTGATGAACGCATTGAAGTTCTTTTCATTAGAGAAGATACTGTTATTGTACAAAGCATCGATATAGGCATTGTAATCACCTTTGAACTTCGTCTGGATAGTCTGATAGAATGCAGGCAGTGCGTCGGCCGGAACACTCTTTGCGTACAACGGAATCAGCACCTTGGCAACCTTACGATCTACTTCGTGATCGTAGTCCTTATTGTGGACATCTGCGTAAGCTTCCTTCAGGCTGCTGATAGCATTTTCAATATCTTTCTTTTTGTTTTTCTCCAGTGCCGTCTTCAAGTTGTTGAACAACATGTAAGTTGCACCAAACTCGATACCACTTCTGAACGTTTCGCTGAAGTAAACCATCTCTTTCGTAATCGGAGTAGCCTTCTGAACATACTCGTCAATCTGGCTTACCACCTTGGCATAGTCGGCATTGTTCTGTGCTTTGGCAAACTGAGCAAACTTAGCCTCCTGTTCAGCCTTTGCTTCGAGCACCTTATTATCGATAATAGCCTTGTTCATACCGATAGAGTTTTTCCAGTAGTTGCTGGAAGAAGCAAACTTACTTGCGTACTGGATACGTATCTTATCGCTAGCAGCCATCTCCTTACGCAACACGTTCTGGCGAGCTTCACGTACTTCAATGCGAGGAATATTCGTACCTTCCATGCGCATCACCACTTCGCTTCTAGTCAGGTAACGGCTGGTACTTCCCGGGAAACCCATTATCATGGCATAATCGCCTTCCTGCAAGCCCTTCAGCGAGATAGCCAGGTGTTTCTTCACTTTCAGAGGCACATTGTCGGCACTATATTCAGCCGGATTACCATCCTTGTCGGCATAAATACGGAACATTGAGAAGTCGCATGTATGACGCGGCCACATCCAGTTGTCAGTTTCCCCACCGAACTTACCGATTGACGAAGGAGGAGCAGCAACCATACGTACGTCGCTGTATGTCTTAATGAAGAACAGATAAAATCTGTTACCTTCGTAGAAAGGCAGCGCTTCGGCAGAAATTCCCGGCTTACCTTTCAAGTCACTCTTTTTCAATTCTTCAGAAGCAAGTTTATCCAGATACTCTGCACCGAAAGAATTTATTTCAGTTACCTTACCTTCCTTAATATCCTGATTAACCTTATCGGTCACATCCACGATACGCTCTACAAACTTAAAAGTCAGTCCCGGAGTAGGAAGTTCTTCGGCACGACTTTTAGCCCAGAAACCGTCAGTCAGATAATCATGTTCTACCGAGCTATGTTGTTGGATTGCATCATAACCACAATGATGATTAGTCAGAATAAGTCCGTCCGGAGAGATAATTTCGCCTGTACATCCACGTCCAAAAATTCCCACAGCGTCTTTCAGTGTCACACTGTTCGGGCTATAAATATCGGCAATATCCATTTTCAAGCCTTGTGCTTTCATTCGGTCGGCAAGGTTCTGCTCCTTCATCATCTGAAGAAGCCACATTCCTTCGTCGGCTTTCACCGGTGAAAAGGCTGCACAAATCAGTGCAAATGCTAATACTTTGAGTTTTTTCATTGTTGTGATATTTAAATAAATTATAATTGAATCTATCCCATTATTTGCAAATAGTCAGCAAAGATAAATAAAAATACGTTTAACGTATCTTAAATCAGTAATATTCCTCTATTTAGTTTAAATTTTGATAATTTATTTTCACGACATTTCTAAACATTATACCTTTGTTGCAGAATTTCTAAAGGCTTATTGCATGTATAGATTTTATTTTTTTCTCTTTTGTGCCATCATCTGCGCTTCATGCGGAAAGAAATATAAGATAGAGGGTATTTCTTCTGTATCAAAACTGGATGGAAAAATGCTTTTTATCAAGGTACCTTCTGGCGACAAGCTGGTAAACATCGACTCGGCTGAAGTAGTACACGGAATTTTTAAAATGAAAGGGAAAGTAGACTCTACGGTTATCGCCTCACTTTACATGGACGACGATTGTATCATGCCGGTTGTGATAGAAGAAGGAAATATCAATATCAATATCGACAAGTCGGGCTTTTCCATCAAAGGAACTCCACTGAATGATAGCTTCAACGAATTTATCGTGAAAAAGACTTCACTAGAAGACCGTGCCTATGAGGTGGAAAGAATGGAAAGCCGTATGATTATGGACGGAAAAGATCCGAAATTCATTCAGGAAGAAATGGAGAAACAGCGTAGTGCACTGGGTAAGGACATGGACGAACTTGCCAAATCTTTCATCGAAGAAAACTACGACAATGTACTCGGAGCAGGTGTCTTTCTGATGTTATGCAACGGCTTCCCTTATCCGGTACTCACACCTGTCATGGAAGAAATCGTAAACAACGCTCCCGAATCGTTCAAGAACAATCCGATGATCAAGGAATATGTTTCGGTAGCACGCAGCAACATGGATAAGTTGCAGGCTGTGCAGTAACTTCTTCAGGAAATAATTACCGCAGATCCTTTAGAAAAATAATGACAACATACTCAGAACTTGATAAGGTTTAAGAGGCCGTCTCAAAATAGAATTGCAAAAGTAAAAATCTTATAGATTAAAACTTAGAAGTAAAAAAATCTCCTACTTTAGTCTTTGTTTTCTTCAATTACAGGACAAAAGTAGGAGATTTTTTTACGTTGTAACTTATAGATTATAAATAAGCCTATCTCAGCTTTTTATTTTGATATAGCCTTTTTTGTACAAATTCCTAAAATATTTCGATAAAGGCCGGCAGATTTCAAGAAATAATGCAGTTCATTTTCTTCAGTAAACGGCATATTTTACCCCCTTTACCTGCTTGTTTCGCTTCATCGGAGGCTTTCCGAACACGGAACAAAGAGATAAAGGGGGTAAAACGTTTACTGGTCAGGATTCTCGATCTTGCCCTTATATTTTTCGGGAAGGTCTTTTTCGATGGCCTTGTATGATTCTGTCATCAGCATGTGGAGGTTCTCCTCACCTTTCTTACCCAGCGGATAAATCGGTTCGTGGATGGTCAGCTTCATCGGATGCCAGTGAAGCAGCTTACCCGTACGGGGAAGAATATCGAAAGACCCGTCTATCGTCAACGGAACGACAGGCAACTGAAGCTGGTCGGCAAGCAGGAAGGCACCTTTCTTGAAGTTTGCCATGTGACCGGTAAAGGTACGTGCTCCTTCAGGAAATACGACCAATGAAGTTCCTCCTTGAAGTACCTTTTCTGCACCCTTTATGGTTTCATAGACTTTTCGTGGGCTGGACTTGTCGACAAAGATGAAGCCTGCCGACTCGCATGCCTTGCCGACAAACGGAATTTTACGAAGGCTTTTCTTCATCATCCATTTAAAGTTACGTCCCAGAAAGCCGTATACCAGAAAAATATCGAATGATCCCTGATGATTGGCCACGAATACATACGATGTTTTCTTGTCCAAATGTTCGTGCCCTTTCACTTTAACCGGAAGCAAAAACAGGAAACAAGTAAGCTGTGACCACAGCTTTCCGGGATAATACCCCCAGAAGTGTCCGTTCCCCAGCCAGCAGCCCAGCATGGTAGTCAGGGCAGTCAGTATGGTTGCTACCAGAAAGATGGGCAACCCAATGCAGATTTGATAGATAATGTATAAAAATCTCATTGCTTATTATAGTTTATAAATTATTATTTCTTGCGTAAAGTAATGACCGTTATCTCCGGCCATGCTCCCAGCCTCATAGGAAACAACACATACCCCAGTCCGATATTGACATAGAGTCCGCGACCGTCTTGCAGATACAGACCTCTGTATTCCGGATAAATAAAGCGGGAAAAAGAAAACTCGAATAAATTGACCTGCATATCGTGCGTATGTCCTGCCAGCATCAACTGGATATCGGTATCCGGCAGTACGCTTCTACGCCAGTGAGTGGGATCGTGACTCAGCAGTACCTTAAACATACCTTCCGTACCTTGCTGTGCCCGAGGCAAATCTCCCCGGTCGGGAAAAGGAGGCCGGCCGCTGTTTTCTACTCCGATCAATGCAATCGAATCGTTTCCGCGGCAGATAATGCGATGGTCGTTCATCAGCATCTTCCAGCCCATCTGTTCTTCCCTCATTACCAGCGTATCAATATTTGCCAGCCGTTCCGCCTCGCTGTTCCAGCGTACGTAAGTACCGTAGTCGTGATTACCCAATACAGAAAACACACCGTCTTTGGTATGCAACATCGAAAAGACTGGCATAAACTCCTTCATCTCGTCGGCACGACTGTTTACCAGATCGCCCGTAAACACGGCCAGATCGGGATGCTGAGCGTTGCAAAGAGCAATAGCCCGCTGCAAGGCCTCCGCATTTCCTTTCCAGCTTCCGGAATGGATATCGGACAACTGAAGTATCCGGTAACCGTCGAACGCAGCGGGAAGATCGGGAGAAGAGAAAGTAACCTGCTTTACCTGAAAGAACTCCTTACCCCAGATAGCACCAAAAAGAACATAACCTAATGTAGCAACTGCCACAACGGTAGATACGCTCTTGTGATACAACGGCACGCGGACAAGCCGGTGCAAAGCCCTCAGCACCACATCACATAATACAAATATGAGTTTCGGTACGGCAAAACAGAGTGTGATAATCAGGTAAACGCCAAAAGCGTCGTGCAGGGAATCATGTGCAGCAACAAAGACGACCAATGCCAGCAACAGCAGAATTGTCGGCAACCAATATAGCTTCTTCATCCACACCTGCGCCGCCTGCTTGATATATACCTTATATATATACCAGTCGGGCAACAACAGCAATAGGATAAAAAACAGCGAAACTCTTACCAGTATCATAACATCTTTATTGTTGCAGGTTAGCGACTAAATATTTTCTGATTTTATCTACTTCACATCCACGTCGGGCAGCATAATCGGCAAGCTGTTCCTCGTCTATCTTCCCCACCGAGAAATAACGTGAAGCCGGATGCGCAAACATCAATCCACATACCGATGCATGGGGCTGCATCATGCCGTTTTCCGTCAATCGGATGCCGATGCGTTTCATGTCGAGCAGCTCGTCCAGCAGGAAACTGACAGAAATATCGGGAAGCGACGGATAACCTACCGCCGGACGTATGCCCTGATAATCTTCATTCAGCAGTTGCTTCATGGTCAGGTGCTCGTCTTTGGCATACCCCCATACGCTCTTCCGAATGGTTTCATGCACTTTTTCGGCCGCAGCTTCCGCCAGGCGCTCGCCCAATGTCTTTATCAGCATGTATTGATAATCGTCGCCTTCGAATTCTTTTTCCATATCCTCATCGATGGTTGTTGCAAAGGCTCCCACCGTATCAGTTATTCCCGAAGACAGAGGACGCACGAAATCGCTCAGACACAAGAATGGATCGTCCGGCCGAACCCTCGTCTGCTGCCTCAGCAACGGGAAACGGGTTCCTTCCAGTATCAGGTTGTCGCCATCGGCATTGGCGTTCATCAGCCGGTAAATGGCATATACCTTATAACGTCCGTCTATGCTGTTCAGCATGCGGTTGGCCTCCTTATGGAGCTGCATGGCCTGTGCTGCCTTGGCACAATCTTCGGTAGGAAACGAAGCCAGCCAGCTTGCCCGACAAGCATCGCAGCCGTGAATATCGGCTATAGCTGCAAAACGGGGCTGAAATCCCCACGCATGAAAAAAATAAATCCAGTTGATATATTCTGCCAGATCGTGTATCTCGTATGTAACTGTTGTAATGTCTGTCTGCATTTTCTATCGGTTAAAGACAAGTGCTTCCCCACGGTGCTGAGTGTCTACCTTGCCATCGCTATATACTAATGTTCCGTTTACAAATGTTTTCTCTACTTTCGCATGGAAATGTTTTCCTTCCATAGGGCTCCATCCGCATTTACTCAAGACACAATCCTTCGTCACTTCCCATTCACTGTCTGGATTGACCAGCACCAAGTCGGCTTTATAGCCCGGACGGATATAGCCTCGTCTGTCTATCTGGAAAAGCTCTGCAGGCGCATGACACATCTTCTGTACAAGCTGTTCTACCGTCAAAACTCCTTCCCGAACCAGTTCCATGATACTTACCAGCGAGAATTGCAGGCTCGGCATACCGGAAACAGCTTTCAGTGCTCCTCCTTGTTTTTCAGTAAGCAGATGAGGTGCATGGTCTGTACCAATGACATCTATCAGATTCGTGGAAAGGGCCTTGCGAAGCATATCGCGGTCATTTCGGGTCTTGATACTCGGATTACATTTAATACGTGCGCCCAATGTCTTGTAATCCTCATCGCAGAACATCAGATGGGATACACAAGCTTCGGAAGTAATACGCTTTTCGGCTATCGGCTTGTCCTCGAACAAAGCCAGCTCGCGTGCCGTACTCACATGAAGGATATGCAAACGTGCCCCTGTTTCTTTGGCAAGCTGTACTGCCAGAGAGGACGAATGCCAGCAGGCTTCCTCGCTACGGATGCGAGGGTGGAAGGAAATATCTACATCTTCTTCACCATATTTCGACTTAACCAGTTCGGTATTCCAGCGAATAATCGTCTGGTCTTCGCAGTGTGCAGCTATCAGCATACCTGCTTCGGCAAAGATTTTACGTAATGACTCGATGCGGTCTACCAGCATATTTCCGGTACTGGCTCCCATAAAAAGCTTCACTCCGCACACATGAGTCTTGTCGAGCTCATGCAGCAAATCTACATTGTTGTTCGTTGCCCCGAAGTAAAACGAATAATTCACGATGCACTTGTTGGCTGCGTCGGCAAATTTATTGTCGAGTGCCTCCAGCGTAGTCGTCTGCGGATTGCAGTTCGGCATATCCATGAACGAGGTTACTCCTCCCGCTGCGGCAGCCGTCGTTTCGCTCAGCATATCAGCTTTGTGCGTCAGTCCCGGATCACGAAAATGTACATGATCATCTATAACTCCCGGAATAAGGTAACATCCATGAGCATCGATTTCGATGTCGCACAAAACAGAGGGTCGCGTTTCTCCTTGCAAAACTTCACTGATCGTATCGCCTTCGATCACAACAGAACCGGCAAACTTTAATCCTTCGTTTACTATTGTTGCGTTATAAATCCACGTACGTTTCATTTTTATTTATTTTTTGGATAACTTTTAAACCAACTATCCCACTTCAACTGAATCACTCCAAACACGGCTTCTCCAAATATGCTGCTGTTCATCTTCGAGGTTCCCAGCTCACGATTGACAAAAATAACCGGTACTTCCACAATCTTGAAACCACACTTATAAGCCGTAAACTTCATTTCTATCTGAAAAGCGTATCCCTTGAAACGAATATTGTCCAGCGGAATGGTCTCCAGTACCTTGCGCTTATAGCACTTGAACCCTGCCGTGGTATCGTGAACAGGGATACCAGTTACAAAGCGTACATACTTTGAAGCAAAATATGACATCAGCACACGTCCCATAGGCCAGTTCACAACGTTCACTCCGCTGACATAACGTGACCCGATTGCCACGTCGGCTCCATCGTCATGGCAAGCCTTATACAAACGGGGAAGGTCGTTGGGATTATGGCTGAAGTCGGCATCCATCTCGAATATGTAATCGTATTTATGTTCAATAGCCCACTTGAAGCCTGTAATATAGGCTGTTCCCAGTCCTAATTTTCCTTTTCTTTCTATCATAAACAGCCGTTCGGGAAACTCGGTCTGCAACCGGCGTACAATGTCGGCTGTACCGTCGGGCGAATTATCTTCAATAACCAGAATATGAAAACATTTCTCCAGGCCAAACACTGCACGAATTATATTTTCGATATTTTCCTTTTCGTTGTAAGTAGGAATAATAACGATACTGTCACTTGTCTGCATAATAATCTATATTTTAGGCAAAGATAAATATATTTCAGGTCAAGCCCATGAGAAAACAGAGATTTTATGTACTTTTGTAATTCCGAATTTGAAAACAATTAACCACTTATATCGGCGTATGGAGAATTATATCGTATCGGCACGTAAATATCGTCCCGCTACATTCGATACCGTTGTAGGGCAGCGTGCCCTGACTACTACCCTGAAAAATGCGATAGCCAATCAGAAACTGGCACATGCCTATCTGTTTTGCGGACCGCGAGGGGTGGGGAAAACAACGTGTGCACGAATTTTTGCCAAGACCATCAACTGCCTGCATCCTACAGCCGACGGAGAGGCGTGCAACGAATGTGAATCGTGCCGCGCTTTCAACGAACAGCGTTCATATAATATTCATGAACTGGATGCCGCATCGAACAACTCGGTGGAGGATATACGTTCTCTGATTGAGCAAGTTCGTATCCCGCCACAAATCGGAAAATATAAAGTATACATCATCGATGAGGTGCACATGCTTTCTCAGGCTGCATTCAATGCCTTCCTGAAAACGCTGGAAGAACCGCCTCATCACGCCATCTTCATTCTTGCTACAACCGAAAAGCATAAGATTCTTCCTACCATTTTGAGCCGTTGCCAGATATACGACTTCAATCGTATCAGTGTAAGCGACACGGTAGAACATCTGGAGAACGTGGCAAGAAAGGAACATATCGAAGCCGAACCGGAAGCACTGAACGTGATTGCACAAAAGGCTGATGGAGGTATGCGTGACGCCTTGTCTATTTTCGACCAGGTGGTAAGCTTTACCAACGGACATATCACTTACCAAAGTGTAATAGAGAACCTGAATGTACTGGACTATGAATATTATTTCAGACTGACAGATGCTTTTCTGGAAAACCGAATCTCTGACTGCCTGCTTACATTCAACGAGGTATTGAAAAAAGGTTTCGACGGGAATCACTTCATTACGGGACTGACTTCGCATTTCCGCGACTTGCTGGTGAGTCGTGATCCGGCGACCTTGCAACTGCTGGAAGTGGGTGCCTCCATACGCGACCGCTATCAGGCACAGGCACAGAAATGCACTCCTCAGTTTCTGTACAAGGCAATGAAGTTGTGCAATGATTGTGATCTGAATTATCGTGCCAGCAAGAACAAGCGTTTGCTAGTGGAACTGACTTTAATTCAGTTGGCACAGCTGACCACCGACAACGATGTTCCCGGTGGGGGGCAAATCCCTGCCAAGCAATCATTAAAACCAGCATTCAATCAGGCGCAGGCAAGCCAGACAGCACAAGCAAGCGCTAATCAGGCATATCCGCAGGCAACACATGAAACGACCGGTAATTATCAAGCAACGCAACAACAACCAGCCGGACAACCAGCTGCTAGTAAACCTTCTGTTCAGCAAACGATAACTGCCGTTCAGCCGACACCGCCTGCCGGACATTCCAATCCGCTCCCTAAAGCAAGTACGGAAAAGAAAATTCCGGTCATGAAAGCGGGAAACTTTGGCATATCTATCCGGAAACAACCTGTGCAGCAATCATCTGTCGCCAACAATAATCATCCGACGAATGCCAACCCAGCATCACAACAGGTAGAGCAAACGTATGAAGATTATATCTTCAACGAAAAAGATCTGAATTATTACTGGCGTGAATTTGCGACACAGCTCCCTAAGGAGGAAGCGGCCAACTCTGCCCGTATGATGAACATGCAGCCTCATCTGCTGAAAGACCAGACAACATTTGAAATTGCTGTCGACAATGATATGGTACAGAAGTATATGACGCAACTGGCTCCACAGATAGAACAGCACTTGCGTCGGCAACTGCATAACCGGAAGATAAAAATGACGGTCCGTATCAGTGCAGCCAACGAAAACGTCCGTGCCTACAGTCATGTAGAACGCTTCCAGATGATGAGCAAAAAGAACCCTAGCCTGCTGAAGCTGAAGGAAACATTCGGACTGGAATTATCTTAAAAATAAAGCCATCAAAATTTCTGGCTTTTTGTCTGATGCGATATTTCTGAGCTAAATGAAAACGGAGGAGTCATTTCAGGACAAAATTTAATAAAAAGACAAGGTAATCGAACTAAAAAGTTTTATATACAACAAAAAGGCCACTTCATCTTTCCGATTTGAAGTAGCCTTTTTTCATAGAGAAACAGAGATGTTATTTAGAATTTAAATACTCTTTAGCAAAGACATCCCTCTTTCAATCATCATTCTTTATTTAAAGATCGTGGTTTTGCATACGGTATTCTGCCAGTTTTTCGTATTTCGTACCCGGACGTCCATAATTACAATACGGATAAATGGAAATTCCCCCGCGAGGAGTAAAGATTCCGGTTACTTCAATGTACTTGGGATCCATCAGTTTAATCAGGTCTTTCATGATAATGTTTACACAATCTTCATGAAAATCACCATGATTTCGAAAACTGAACAGGTATAGTTTCAGACTCTTACTTTCTACCATCTTGACATCGGGAAGATAACTGATGCGAATCTCTGCGAAATCCGGCTGTCCGGTAATAGGACAAAGACTGGTAAATTCCGGACAATTGAATCGTACCCAATAGTCATTTTCAGGATGCTTGTTTACAAATGCTTCCAATACTTCAGGAGCATAGTCCTGTTTATAAGTGGTAGTCCTTCCTAATATTGTCAATTCATCTTTTCTTTCCATATATTACAATCTAATATGTTCACAAAACATTGCTACTCACAAAAGCCCACCAGCGGGCTTGCAAGAAACAATTTTATTTTATTTTTTCAAGAAACTCATCTCAGGCATTATAAGGAAGTATCCCCATTATCAATCATAAAACCCGACAGCATCTTATTTATTCTTGCTTGCTAAGTACTTTTCAAGCCCTTCTCTACGCAAAGTACATGCCGGACAATGTCCGCAACCGTCACCCGGAATACCATTGTAACAAGTCAGTGTTTCATGACGCACCAAGTCGAGTACTCCCAGTTCATCTGCCAGAGCCCAGGTCTGTGCCTTATCAATCCACATCAAAGGCGTATGAATCACAAACTGTTCTTCCATAGCAAGATTCAGCGTTACGTTCAGTGATTTGATAAAAGTATCACGGCAATCGGGATATCCGCTGAAATCGGTCTGAGAAACTCCTGTCACCAGATGATAAATGCCACGCTCACGGGCATAAACCGCTGCAATGCTCAAGAAGAAAAGATTCCGACCGGGAACAAATGTATTCGGGAAGGTTCCTTCCGGCTTCTTCTCATCCATATGGATAGAAGTATCAGTCAGTGAATTTTTGCCCAGATGTCCGATGAAAGAAACGTCCATCGCGTCAAATTCTACTTCTGCCTTACGAGCTATTTCACGAGCCAGCTCCACCTCTTTTACATGCTTCTGCCCGTATATAAAACTCAGTGCGTATACTTTTTTAAAATGTTTTTTTGCCCAGAAAAGGCAAGTGGTAGAGTCTTGTCCACCACTAAATACCACAAGTGCAGCTTCGTTATTCATCTTAAATCTCTTTTATTTTCAATACATTATAAGAAATGTGTTCATCGTATACATCACTATCGTCTACACGCTTGATGTACTTCACGACACGGATAGTAACAGGCAGGATGATTACTTCGTACAAGGTTTTAAGAACTACCTGCACCAACATCATCTTACCAAGTTCTGATACAGGCATCAAGCCACCGAATGCCAGCGGGAAAAAGATCAGCGAATCGGCACTCTCTCCAAAAACCGTCGAGAGAATGGCACGTGCAGAAAAGTTCTTTCCATGTGAAGCAACCTTCATGCGACTCATGACGTATGCATTGATAAACGAACCTACCAGGAATGCAAGAAGGCTGGCCACAGCAATACGAGGTGCCATGCCAAAGACGAAGTTAAATCCTTCCTCACCTTCCCAGAAAGGGGCAGCCGGCAAAGCTACGGCAATCTGTCCCATTGCCACAACCATGAAATTCATAAGGAAACCCATCCAGATGATAAGACGTGCCTTACGAAATCCCCATACTTCGGCTATGCAGTCGTTAATAATGTAAGAAATTGGAAATACAATCAGTCCGGCAGTTACAGAGATCGGACCCACTTGAACTACTTTGGTTTCTAAAAGGTTGGCTGCTACCAGGCAGACACAAAACACAATACCCAAAACCATAAAAGGTACTGATACGAGATTTTCTTTTTTCATCGCTCCTGTTTTTTACGTGGTGTTCTAGAATACACGGCCGTTATTCACGGCATCACATGTTAATGTCCTCTTTTTTAATTCGGCGCAAAGGTACTAACTTTTTGCCAAATTACAAATAAACGCTTATATTTGTGCATACTAAATTCATCCTGACATGACAAAGAATAACTTGCTCAGTGAAAAGCTGAATTATATAGGAGAAAGTGAAACCCCCACTCATTTACACTTATGCAGTTACAATGCTGAAGGAACTCAGGTCTGCCGGGGAAACTTGCAAGAAGTCATTCCTCAGTTGAAAACCGACTGTATCAACTGGATACAGGTACACGGCTTGCAAAATACAGAAACAATCCATCAGTTATGTAGCCATTTCAACATCGATTTCCTGACGACACAAGATATATTAAACTCAGAGCATCTGACAAAAATAGAAGAACATGAAACTTATAATGTGGTTATCCTGAAACAACTATCCATAGTAGAACAGAATGAACTCATTCCCCAACAGTTATGTATCGTACAAGGAAAAGATTATGTGCTGACTTTTGCAGAAAAAGAAACCGATTTATTCAATGAAATCAATACGGCACTGGAAAAAAATGTACTGAAGATCAGAAACAGACAATCAGATTTTCTACTGAGCGTTATCCTAAACAGTGTAATGGCAAGTTTCATGTCGCTTATCTCGAAAATGGAAGATGATTTGGAAGACTTGGAAGAACAGTTCTTATCTCCGCTTTCACCCATTCCAACCAAACAACCCGGAATAGAAGAAATACAAGTTTATCGCAGAAACTACCGGTTAATCAAAAAGAGTATTTTCCCTTTAAAAGAACAGATAAACAAACTATTCCACGCAGAAAACCAGCTGTTACATAAAGCAAATCGCCCGTTCTTCAGCGATGTAAACGATCATCTGCAATTTATCTTGCAAACACTGGAGGGATGCAGGGACCTATTGTCGGCTTTGGTCGATTTATATTTGGCAAACAACGACCAGCGAATGAACAGTATCATGAAGCAACTTACCATTGTATCTACCATCTTTATACCTCTGACTTTCCTTGCCGGCATATGGGGAATGAACTTTCAGTGGATGCCAGAGCTGGGATGGAAATATGGATATTTCTTTGCCTGGGGATTGATGATTGTTGTAGGAGTCATTGTATATTTCTACTTCAAGCACAAGAGATGGTATTAAAACAACAAATTGGACTTATATTATTGTAAACGTATGCGAAAACAAGAATTATATGATCGGGCCATTGCTTATTTTAAGCAAGCTATTCCGGTAGCCGAAACAGAATTACACTATGAAAATCCCTTCCAACTGCTGATAGCTGTAATACTAAGTGCACAATGTACAGACAAAAGAGTAAACATGATTACTCCAGCCTTATTCGAAGCATTCCCTACTCCAGAAGCCTTAGCCAATACTACACCTGAGGTTGTATTCGAATATATACGCAGTGTAAGTTATCCGAACAATAAGGCAAAGCATCTGGTCGGCATGGCACAAATGCTGGTTAAAGACTTTCACGGGGAAGTACCTGATACACTGGAAAACCTGATAAAGCTACCGGGAGTAGGTAGAAAAACAGCAAATGTCATTCAAAGCGTCGTGTTCAATAAGGCGGCAATGGCTGTCGATACACATGTATTTCGCGTAAGTCATCGCATCGGACTGGTTCCCCAAACATGTACTACCCCGTTGGCTACGGAAAAACATTTAGTAAAATATATCCCCAAAGAACTGATTCCGACCGCGCACCACTGGCTGATATTACACGGCAGATATGTATGTACGGCACGCAATCCCAAATGCGAAGAGTGTGGACTGAACGGAATCTGTAAGGAGTCACTAAAGAGCAAGATCAAATAAGCTCCATATAACATTAACACCAAACGATTAAAAAGAAAAGCCAACTAAATTACAAATGTTTTGATTGTAATTTAGTTGGCTTTCATGTCATTTTTAAATATTACTATATACATAAAAAATGCCATATCACTACTTTACAGCACCGATATGGCCTATGAAATACATCCGAGCGTTACCGCTCGTGTGAAACATCTTTCTTTTATTCATTTATCACCATAAGTCCATCGTATGCCAGATGTACATGCTCAGGAAGTTGCTTGTCTACTTCGGCATGCAATCCCATCTGATGGCTCATATGTATAAAATACGTTTCTTTCGCCCCAATACGTACTACTTGCTCCAGCGCTTCCGAAAGCGACTGATGTGTCCAATGTGGTTCGATACGCAAGGCATTCATAAACAAATAATCGAGTCCCTTCAACACGTCATACGATTCATCAGGCATCGTAAGCATATCTGTAATCCACGCTACATTACCTATACGATATCCCATGATAGGCAGTTTCCCGTGCATTACCCGAAACGGTATCACTTCGACCGACTTCCCCGACAGATTCGTAACCTGAAAAGTCTTGTATGGCTCTATCACAGAAAGCGGAATACTGGGTACTCCCGGATAGGTATGCTCTACAAAACAATAAGGCATACGTTTTTGCAGGCGTTCTGCCGTATATCCTTCAGCATATACGGGAATATCGCGAAAGCGACAAAAAGGACGGAGATCATCCAGTCCCCCCACATGATCGTAATGCTCATGAGTAATCAGTACTCCATCAATAGGAAGAAAAGTGTTCATACGAATACTTTGCTGCCTGAAATCCGGACCGCAATCTATCAGAATGCGCACCCCTTCGGTTTCTACCAACCCGGAACAACGCAAACGATTATCATGCGGATCGGTACTGGTACATACCTGACATGTACATCCCACTTGGGGTACACCAGTAGAAGTTCCGCTACCTAATACTGTTACTTTCATCGTTATAAAAAACGCCTTAAATATAATTTACTTCCGGATAAATATCGATACCGAATTTATCCTTTACAGAAGTTACCACTGCACTGGCCAGCTGCATGACCTCTTGTCCAGTCGCACCACCTAAATTGACCAAGACCAACGCCTGACGGTCATGAACTCCCGCACGTCCCAACGCTTTACCTTTCCATCCACACCGATCTATCATCCAACCGGCTGGGACTTTCACCCAACCTTCACCTGCCGGATAAGAAGGTATATCTGGATAAGTGGCTCGTAAAGCATCAAACTGTTTTTGCGGAATGACCGGATTCATGAAAAAACTCCCGGCATTTCCTATCTTCGCCGGATCGGGCAGTTTTTCCTCCCGGATGCGGATAATAATGCGACGTAAGTTTTCCAACGTCAGCGGACAGGCCTCCTTTTCCAGCTCTGCACGAACATTGCCATAATCCAAATGCCATACAGGCTGTTTATGTAAGCGATACGTCACATGCGTCACAACGTACTTACCTTTCAGTTCCTGCTTAAAGATGCTTTTACGGTAGGCGTAATCACATTCTTCATTGGAAAACCGACGAGGTTCGCCTGTAGCTACACATACTGTGTCGACAGCAATGATTAAATCTTTAGCCTCAACACCGTATGCACCAATATTCTGAACAGCCGAAGCTCCTACTTCACCTGGTATCAAAGACAGGTTCACTGCACCATACCAGTTATGCTGTACGGTATATGCCACAAAGTCATCCCAAATTTCTCCTGCCCCTACTCGTACATCAACTATTTCATCAGTTTCAGAAACAATCTCAGCACCTTTAATGGCAGAATGGAGTATAGTACCTTTAAAATCGCCCGAAAAGAGCAAGTTACTTCCTCCACCGATATGCAACAACGGAAGCACATAACTCTTTTGCTTGAGGAAAGCACAAAGCTCATCCACCGAATCATATTCTACAAAATATGCGGCATATACGTTCATACCAAACGTATTATGATGCAAAAGAGAATAGTCTTTCAGTTCTTTCATATCCTTTATTTATATATAACAAATTCCTATTAACAAATGTTCAGTCAATGAACATCTTGTTTTAGTCACTCAAATCCTCAAACTTCATCAACATCCACTTTCCATTACGATATTCAAAGTACAGTGTATTGCTGAATCCGTTACCGAATCCTTTGAACTCAATGATCTTTCGATCTGTATCCGCAACCTCCTTTTGTCCGTAGTGAACATTCGTCAACCGTTCTTTCAACAAAGGCGGGCGGAACGAAAACCATTGCCCTTCATCAAGTGTTGTTTCCAGAATCTGAAACTCATCCTCCGGATCTACAGTCACAAACCCCAGCGGATCATGCAACCGTTCACGCTGGAAAACAGAATCGTTGGCAAAATGATTATAAAAATCAAAAAAGTCTTCGCGTCCTTCGGATGCCGAAGCAAGCTTTTCCTTATTGATAGCTTCCAGATACCAGCAATCGGAAACCCGCTCAAAATAGTAGCGCTTTACTCTTCGATCCTTCAGATAAATCCAATCCACCTGAACACTATGCACAGCCGTATCCTTTTCCATTTCCATATCTTCTTCCTTATCGAACAATACGGTATATACCGGATCACGACTGAATAACGGATCGTACACCCATTCGTCTTTCGACATACGTTCTACACGGTCACCTTTATACAAGGAAATGGGAAATTTTACTCTTGAACGCTGAAAACGTTCATCGGAAGCAAAATTATAAAAGAAATCAGCAAAACTCTCGTCAGCCGTAGCTGGAACTACATCTTCCACTTCTTGAGATTCTTCTTGCAACGTATCGTTACCGACAGTCAGCGAATCAATCTGTTTAGTTAGTGTTTCAAAAGGATCTACTTTTTTCTTTCCTCCCCCGCAAGATGCTGCCAACATAAGTATACAACATCCAAATAAAACTTTTTTCATCTTAGTGCTTCTGAAAAATCACGTGCAAAAATACGTTTTTTTTTCATTTTACACATAAAACATCCACAGTTTTCTTTTTTATGAGCTTAAAAAGAAAAAATTTCAGTTTTAATCCTTACCTTTGCGCACAAGAAAATAATAAAAAAAGAATATGTTAGCAAAAATAGAACAGTTACTTCAGGAAGTGGAAGGCTTGACAGCTTCGAATGCAGAAGAGCTGGAAGCCCTACGTATCAAATATTTGAGTAAGAAAGGGGTAATCAACGCCTTGATGGCAGATTTCCGTAACGTTCCTGCTGAACAGAAAAAAGAAGTAGGCATAAAGCTGAACGAGTTGAAAAACCGTACTCAGGAACGTATAAACAGCCTGAAAGAAGCTTTCGAATGCCAGGACAACAGTACAGCCGAACTCGACCTTACACGTACTGCTTATCCTATCGAACTGGGAACACGACATCCCTTGAGCATTGTCCGCAATGAAATCATCAACATTTTCAACCGACTGGGCTTCACTATCGCCGATGGTCCGGAAGTAGAAGACGACTGGCATGTATTCTCGTCGATGAACTTCCCCGAAGATCATCCGGCACGCGATATGCAAGATACATTCTTCATTGAAAGTCATCCGGATATTATCTTGCGTACACATACTTCATCGGTTCAGAGCCGCGTCATGGAAGTATCACAGCCACCTATTCGCGTCATCTGTCCGGGACGTGTATACCGTAATGAAGCTATCAGCTACCGCGCTCACTGTTTCTTCCATCAGGTAGAAGGATTGTATGTCGACAAGAACGTTTCATTCACCGACTTAAAGCAAGTATTGCTTCAGTTCGCACAGGAAATGTTCGGCCCTGAAACAAAAATCCGTCTGCGTCCTTCTTACTTCCCGTTTACTGAACCGAGTGCAGAAATGGATATCAGCTGCGACATCTGCGGTGGAGAAGGTTGTCCGTTCTGTAAATATACCGGCTGGGTAGAAATTCTGGGATGTGGTATGGTTGACCCTGCTGTACTCGAAGCCAACGGAATTGACAGCAAAGTATATACAGGCTATGCCTTCGGTATGGGAGTTGAACGTATTGCCAACTTGAAATACAAAGTAAAAGACTTACGTATGTTCTCGGAAAACGATACTCGTTTCCTTAAAGAATTCGAAGCAGCAAACTAATAATACATACTTAAAACAGGAAACGCGGATTAACGCAGATTTCCGGACAAGTCGACAGAGAAAAAGGCGGTCCGATAAATCTATGTTAATCCGCGTTTTTCAAAATAGAATCAGAAGATATGGAAAAGGAACACCTTGTCACACCTAGCTACTGCTGCATACTGGCAGCCAATTTTCTGTTGTACTTCGGCTTCTGGCTGCTGACGCCTGTTCTTCCCTTTTATTTATCGGAAATATTTAACGCGTCAAAAACCACGATAGGCATAGTGCTTTCTTGCTATACCATTTCTTCTCTTTGCATACGGCCGTTCTCTGGTTACTTTCTGGACACTTTCGCACGTAAGCCTCTCTATCTGCTTGCCTACTTTATTTTCACATTGATTTTTGCCGGATACATGATCGCCGGACTGCTTACCCTATTTATTATCTTCCGTATTGTCCACGGTATATCTTTCGGTATGGTCACTGTAGGTGGTAACACAGTCGTTATTGACATCATGCCATCTAGCCGACGAGGGGAAGGTCTGGGGTATTATGGATTAGCCAATAATCTTGCCATGTCCATCGGACCGATGTTCGGATTGTTTTTACACAGCGGAGGAGCTTCCTATACTACTATTTTTTCCTATGCGCTCGGATCATGCATACTCGGATTCTTTGCTGCCACCCTGGTAAAAACACCTTATAAACCTCCAGTCAAGAGGGCACCCATATCGCTCGACCGATTTATCCTACTGAAAGGGCTTCCCGCAGGACTTAGTTTGCTCCTGCTGTCAATACCTTACGGTATGACAACAAATTACGTAGCCATGTACGCCAAACAAATTGGACTTACAACCGAAACTGGTTTCTTCTTCACACTAATGGCGGTCGGAATGGCTATCAGCCGTTTATTCAGCGGCCGACTGGTAGACAAAGGCATGATCACGCAAGTCATCTCGGCAGGACTTTATCTGGTATGTTTCTGTTACTTCGGACTAACAGCCTGCGGCTGGCTTATCGACTGGAATAATACATTCACCACGGTTCTCTTCTTTCTTATTTCCCTGCTGCTAGGTATAGGATTCGGAACCATGTTTCCTGCATACAATACATTATTTGTCAATCTGGCCCCCAACAGCCAGCGAGGAACAGCAACTAGCACTTATCTGACTTCCTGGGATGTAGGACTAGGAATAGGAATGTTAAGTGGAGGATATATCGCAGAAATTGCCTCTTTCCGTATAGCTTACTTATTTGGAGCTACACTTACAGTTGTTTCTCTGCTCTATTTCCATTTCAAAGCAGGACCCCATTTTCTGAAAAACAAGTTGAGATAAAATATAACAGATAAGCAGAGGGGACAGCTCATTATTCTTTATACGTAAAAACAAGAATATGCGAAAACAATCCATTAACCTTAGTTATCTGGACCGACAAAATAAACGAACGGAATAACTCTATGTGATCATAAATGAAGGTGGGAAGATAACCCTTATATCTATTCAGATCCTGCGCTACCTTATCCATATCTGCCACCATAATAAGCGAAGCATCACGTGACAAGTTCGAAACACATTCATCGAATAATGTATGCTGAGGAACAGCCAATACCCTCGATATACAAGAATCGATCTTTTCTTGTCCGGAAAGAATCAGGATACTATCTTCCGACTGTGTCTGAAAACTTTTCATACGCTCTTCAATTTGATGCATAGACGAATCGGGAGCATACATTGAACCACTCAAATAAAAAACTTCACTATTCAGATGAATATCAAATTCTCCCCAGCATTCCTTACTATTGGGGACCAATAAAGGAATAGCAGCCGTACGTCCATACAACGTAAGAAAATTAGCAATCTTAGTATGTGCAACAGCCGTAAAGCCCTTGTCCTGACGCAGAGAAATCTTATCTTTTTCAGCATCAATTACTTTTTCAATCAGTGCTTTCTGATAACTGATGGCTAAAAATCCCTTTCCTGTATAAGTGGCAACAAAATCACCATTCCTTACGGGATAAATCTCAATAGATTTTCCACGATAGCTTTCCTTTCTAGGTACGAAATCAACGCCTCTTTTACGCATCATCTCGCGGACAAACTTCTTGCCAGATTCATTCGTCTTAAAGTAAACGACCAAATTACGTGGAGATATAGGAGCATGAAAACTCACCATCATATAATCCATCCGATTATGCAAGTCGTGAGTATTATTGATTATATAAGGAGCCATCTCATTACCAATTACCGACAAAAGCCCCGTACGTTGTAGCGTATCCAATTGTCCTGCGTATGTTGTTTGTGGAAAGACATTAACAATAGACTCAATATTGTCTGTCTCTAAAAGACCAATACAATCGGCAGGCACAGAAGCCAACAGGTCAGTATCCTTTCCACTTTCCGCAAAACTCAGACGGGCGAAACTATAAAGCCCCACTCCGATGCAGAATAAAATAATAGAAAGCACTACCCCCAATTTTCCGACCGTACGTAGTTTCATAGTAATTTTATATTTTTTATGCAAATATAAACAATTAATTAAAAAGTGCAAAATCAGAGAATAATAAAAAAGCGACCTTCTAAAGAGAAGATCGCTTCATTCAGAAGGGTGACTAGTGGGACTCGAACCCACGACATTCAGAACCACAATCTGACGCTCTAACCAACTGAACTATAGTCACCATGTTGGTATGAAAAATCGCTTTTAAAGAAAGGGTGACTAGTGGGACTCGAACCCACGACATTCAGAACCACAATCTGACGCTCTAACCAACTGAACTATAGTCACCATGTTGATTATCCTTTCAAAAGCGAGTGCAAAGGTAGCGAAAGATTTTTAATTTGCAAACAAATACAAGAAAAATCTTATCAAAAAAGTATATGAGGTTTCTTTTTATCCAAATCATCGCTATATTCATCAGGGTAATTACCCTATTATCGGCATGTCCCCAAGAATGCCTCTTATTTATTTGAAAAATACAATTTATGAAAGAAAAGAATCTAACAAGCTTCATGCAGAAACTTATCGTCAGTTTCCTGCAGGAAGGACGACTCGGCACAGCCCATGTATACCAAAGTACCTACAACCGGATTAAGAGTTTTACCGGAGGACGTCCATTAAAATTCAACGAGCTTACCCCTTCGTGGCTAAAAGCTTTCCAAAACTACCTGTTGTCCTACCAGCTTCAGTGGAATACCATTTCCACCTACATGAGAATGCTTCGTGCCGTATATTTTCGTGCCGTAGACGAAGGGATCACCATAGAATACCCCCGCCTGTTCCATTGTGTCTACACAGGAACGCGTGTAACGGTAAAACGAGCTGTCGACGCTCAGGTACTGCAGCATCTTTACAACAAACAAATACCTCAAAACACAAAAATGGAAAGAGCACGAAAACTCTTTCTACTACTTTTTATGCTACGAGGAATTCCTTTTGTAGATATTGCGTACCTGAGACGATGCGATTTGAACGGCAACATCCTTACCTACCGACGCCGAAAAACAGGGACATGGATTACAGTACGTGTAGAACCTGAAGCCATGAAGCTCATCCAAGCTTTAAAAAGTACGGATATCCATTCTCCTTATTTATTTCCTTTTATCCAAAAATATGGTAGAAACGAGTATCATCAGTATCAATACGCTTTACGGATATTCAACTACCAACTCAAAAGATTATCAGAACTGCTAGGCACACATATTTCTCTTAGTAGCTACAGCGCCCGACATAGCTGGGCTACCATTGCCAATTATCAGAACTATCAGCAGGAGCTAATTTCAAATGCTATGGGACATTCATCTGTTAAAGTAACAGAAACTTACTTTAAGGTACATTCAGACGAACAAATCAATGAAATGAATAGAGGAATATTAAAATATACATTTCAGCAATAGAACATTCCCATATAAATATGTCTATCAATACATTAAATAAAAAAATAACTATCACATAGACATATCCGTTACTTTGCAGGTAACAGAGAAAAATGAAGACCTTGAGGGATAGAAGTACTTTTTCTGATAAAAGCCACAAGTTATTTCATTTAATAGAAATATTTATCAAAAGAATTGATCATCACTATGTCTGGAAATATGTATAAATCTCATCATTTATCATGTTATAAAACAGATTTTTTAAATACACAAAATGTTTATTTAAAAAAAATTCATATACCTTTTGCAATAATAACTTTTTACTATCTTTGCATTTAAAAATATTAATCTGTTACCTGCAAAGTAACAGAACTATGAAAACACATATAAATAACACAGAAATACACATTATAAAATATGCGGGACATGAAGAATATCATTTGCATACTTTTTCTGATGGTTGGCATATCTTTGTCAGCCCAGAATGTTGCGGTTAAAACAAATCTACTTTACGATGTTTCGACAACCATCAACTTAGGAGCTGAAATAGGCCTTTCTCCCAAGTGGACGTTAGACTTATCGGCCAATTATAACGGATGGACTTTCAGCGAAAATAAAAAGTGGAAACATTGGCTGTTGCAACCCGAAGCCCGCTACTGGTTCTGTGAGCGATTCAACGGTCACTTTCTGGGAGCACATCTACTGGGCGGAGTCTACAATGTAAGCAATTGGGATACAGACTTTACTCTCTTGGGCACCGACTTTGGAAAACTAAAAGGACACCGTTACGAAGGATGGCTTGCTGGAGTTGGTATAGGATACGGATACCACTGGATACTGGCAAGACATTGGAGTATCGAAGCTGAAATCGGGGTCGGTTACATTTATACACGGGCAGACAAGTACGAATGTCCACGTTGCGGCGAGCAACTGGAAGACAATAAACCGCACCATTATGTTGGTCCGACCAAGGCTGCAATCAATCTGATTTATGTATTCTAAAGAAAAGGAGATAGAGAGTATGAAAAGAAAAGCTTGCTATATATTGCCTTATTTAGTTTTCGGCGCTTCGTTTCTATTACCTGCTACAGCTTTTACACAGACACAACCCTCCCAAAGTGGTGTCAGTATAAATCATGTACAGATAAATCGGGTACGCGACAGTGTCCGTATCGCCTTCGATTTTAATTTTGACAATCTCCAGCTACGTTCCAACCGTTCATTGGTGTTACAGCCCTTCTTCAAAGGAGATGGTGGCGACCAATGGCTCCCTGCTGTTGAAGTTATGGGACGCAGACGCTACTTATATTATTTACGCAACGACTTACTATCCTATGCTGAAAAGCCTTACCGTGTAATAAAAACAGGTAAAGACATACAGCGACAGCTTCCTTATGCAATCAGTCTGCCTTATGAGCCATGGATGGAAAACGCTTCACTCTATTTGGGAGAAGACGAATGTGGATGTGGACAGGTCATCAATATGAAGCAACACCCCCTTGCTGTAGCAGATATAGCCTGGCATCCTGCCCTCGCCTATCTTACGCCAAAAGTAGAAACTGTAAAAAGCCGTCAGCTCAGCGGTCATGCCTATCTGGATTTTCCGGTCAACAAGACCGAAATTAATCCAGACTACCGCCGCAATCCTGAGGAACTGGCAAAAATATGTGCCACGATAGATAGTGTACGTTCCGACAACGATGTACGTATCGTACAGATACACATCAAAGGTTATGCTTCTCCCGAAGGCAGTTATAGCTCCAATGCCCGACTGGCAGAAGGACGTACCAACGCTTTAAAGCAATACCTCATTGACCGTTATGCGCTGGCCGACACATTATTTAATATAGCCTTCGAGCCCGAAGACTGGCAAGGTTTCCGCAAGTACGTTGAGACAAGCAACCTTCCGGACAAAGAAGAGATTATACAACTGATAGACAGTAATGAAGATATCGACGTCAAGGAACGCCAGATACGTGCACGCTATCCTCAGTCATATCGTACCCTATTGGAAGACTGCTACCCTGCCTTACGTCATTCCGATTATCGCATAGATTATGTGATTAGAGGATTCAATGTGGACGAAGCGAAACAGCTCATTCATACGCGTCCGCAAAATCTCAGCCTCAACGAGATGTTTGCCGTAGCACAGACCTACCAGCCCGGCAGCGACAATTTCAAGCATGTATTCGATGTAGCTGTACGTTTGTATCCGGATAGCGAAGTAGCCAACCTCAATGCTGCCTGTGCCCTCTTGGAGCAAGGACTGACGGAACAGGCTAAACCCTATCTTGACAAATCGGGAAACAACCCGCAAGCAGCCAACGCCCGAGGTGTAGCCCTATTACTACAACACCGCTATGACGAAGCTCTGCCCCTATTTGAACAAGCTTTGCAAGGAGGAGTAATGGAAGCAAAAGCAAATCTGCAAATATTGAAAAAGAACTAAAAATTTAATATGCTGTTACTCTCATCTATAAAAATAAGACCCGAATATAAACTCTAAAATCAAAAGTATGAAAGCAATTTTCAAAAACATGACATGAATGCTTTCCGCGACACTGATAATGGCGGCTTGCTCCGATTCATTAGATGAAAGCACCAACACACCTGTTCAAGGTCCAGTTGTTGGTGAAGGGTATGTTAAGGTAGCCATTAACATGCCTACCACAAGTGGTAACTCAACTAGATCTACAGACAATGGAGAAGATAAAGCAGATGTTACCCTCGAGGAAGGTGAAGCAGATGAATACAATGTAGAAAACGCTATTCTTGCCTTCTTCAAATGTAAAACGGAGTCATTAGCAAATAGTACTCCTGAAGCACAAGCCACTTTTGTAAAGGCTTATGCATTAACCAAAGGAGAACTGGGAATCACTGGTTCTTCAGAAACTCCACAAGTAACAGAACAAGTATCGGTCATTACTGAAGCTCCTAAGGTAAGCGATGGAGAACAACTCTATGTGCTTGCAATCTTAAATAATAATAATACAGTATCTGCAAACAATGGCAATTTAACAGTAAATGGGACGGATTTGACGTCTACAAGTACACTTGCTGATTTACAGAATAAAATTACATTCACAACTCCCACAACCTACCAGCAATTTGTTTATCAATTTACCGGTGGCAGTGATGAAAATCCGCGACGAAACCAATTTACCATGACCAATGCTCCACTGTCTGACAAAGCAGGAGTTGCTGGAACTATTGGTAGCGCAAAAGCATATACGTTGGTACCTGTTACAGTTTATGATACGAAAGCTCAAGCTACAGCGGGTAATGTTGCCAAAATTTATGTAGAAAGAGTGGTAGCTAAAGTAACGTTAACTACACCTGGTAATGCGGAAACAATAAATGTTTCAGGTGACGGAAACAGCGGAGATCAAGTACAGATAACCGGCTGGTGTCTGAATGTTACCAACAATTCTACCAAACTTGTGCGTGACGTAAGCGGATTTAAAGCAACAGATGATGGATGGCTGGCATCAGATAGTGAAAATTCTCCTGCACGTTTTGCTGGAACAAGAGGAATCAAGGCTTCATTTGGCGTTAGCGGTGAGGGTGATTATTATCGTATTTACTGGGCTGAAGATTGTAATTATATTTCAGCTGAACCAACTACAGACTTTACGACCTATTCTGGTACGAATGCTCCTGCAGCTTGGAACGGACTTTCAACTTCTACAGCTTCCAATGCTTGCTATTGCCTTGAAAACACGATGAACTATGACCAACAGATCCAGAACCGCACTACCGGAGTCCTGATCAAGACCAATTACTTAACGAAATTTCAGGGTGAAACTGAAGCTACTCCTAAAAGCTTCTTTATTTGCGGAACAAGTTCAACAAAATATCCTCAAAACCAGATTGGTGAAGGTTCAACAAGTGGTGGTACAGATGCTTTTGTCACCTATGTCATGACCGAAGCTGATAAACTCATCACTACCGATGACAATAAATTTAAAGGTGCAGGATTAAGCTTAATAGATGACTTGACATCAGGAACCTACACAGATATTACTAACGTATTTACATTTACAGCAACCGACGCTAAGCTTACTGCCCAGCAGAATGCCGTAAAAGCAGTGGTAGGCAGTAGAATTTCTTATTACAAGAATGGAGACAATTATTACTATTCTTCATTAATCCGTCACTTCCAGGATGGTGAGGGTGTAGGTATACCTACTTCAGGTATTGCATCGGCCAACGACTATACATTGAAACATTTAGGCCGCTATGGTGTAGTTCGTAACAACTGGTATGAAATAAATATCAACTCAATTAGTGGTCCTGGCGATCCGGTAATTCCAGAGCCAAGTGAAGATCCCGATGATACAGCAGAAGGTTATATCAACTGTACCATCAATATCCTCTCATGGGCTAAACGTTCTCAGAACGTAGATCTATAAATCATATTATTAAGGTAGGGACTGTGATTTTGAACACAATCCCTACCCTACTCAACCAAAGATATAAAAACATTTTATATGAACCATTGTGCCAAACATATACTAGGGGTAGGCTGGCTGGCATGCTTGCTGCTGGTCTTATCCGTCACGTCGTGTACCGACTTAATTTTCGACAGCCGTGAAGGGTGCGAACGAGGAGTATACGTAAACTTTAAATACGACTACAACCTTTATCGTGCCGATATGTTTGCCGATCATGTAGGCGAAGTGACACTTTATGTTTTCGATGAACAAGGAAACTATATTACACAGTGTACAGAAGCTAATGAAGAGGGAAATGAACCGTTAAAAAAGGCTGATTACGCCATGTTCCTCGATTTACCTGAGGGAACCTACCGCTTTATAGCGTTGGCACATCAACGCAAATACGATGACCTGATTCAAGAAGAAGGTGCCAAGTTCCGGCGCACGGAAATGAACGAAAACAATGTGATGGAGGATTTGAAAATTACCCTTGATCACATTTCAACATACGAAGGAGAAGCGTATATAGACCATCAGAATCAACCGCTCGATACCCTATGGCATGCCATGTCCGAGGAAACCGTAGAAGTAACACAAGGAAAAATGGCTCACCATACGATGTCTTTAGTCCGTAATACCAAATACATCAGTGTTACCTTGAGAGACATCGAAGAACCAGATTTAATGGATATCAACGATTATGAGTTGTACATAAAAGGAGCAAATGTACAGCTAAATCATGACAACTCGGCAAGTAATCACCCCAGAGCCATCTGTACTCCTTTCGTGACTTGGAACACGAAAGATCCCGACAGTGACACCCGTACTTCGGTAGGAAACATGGGACATGCCGATTTTATGACTTCCCGCATTTTCGTTCACGATAACTTAGCAGATGATGAAGTACTGATAGTAAAAAATAAAAAGACAGGCAAAACCGTGATCGAAGTAAATTTACCCGACTTGCTTAGCCGTCTGTGTAACTACGACGAGCTGCATCGCTACTCCCGTCAGGAGTTTCTTGACCGCGGCTACGATTACAATCTCTCATTCTTCCTGTCTGGAGGCAATTGGGCATACGCTAACGTATCCATTGGCGTATTGGGATGGAGCAAACGTATTCAAAATGTATCATTAGGAGAATAAATACCATGAAACGACCCGTTCTGACATACTTATTTTTCTTCTGTCTGGTTCTGATAACCGCAGCTTGCAAGGAGGATAGCCTTCCAGCCTCTTCTGTAGAAAAGGAAGGTGGAAGCAATGTATATGTAAGCATTGTTGTGAATACAGAAGATTCACAAAACAGCCGTGTTTCCACTCCCACTCCCGGAGAAGATGGAGACGGCCCACAAATTGGCGTAAATGAAGAGAATGTAGTACACGACTTGAATGTATTCTTCTTTCATACAACCGATGGAGAAGGACTAAATACGACAGATCAGTCAGTAAACGTTGTTTCAATATATTTCAACCAACTAACAGGTAGTACGACAAAATATACAACAGAAACGAAAGAGATAGAAGGTTTAGAGATAGGTTCGTCTTATAATGTTCTGGTCATTGCAAACTTGGGCGAGTCTTTAAAAAACATAACTACCTTAGAAAACCTGCGTCAGTACATCGTTCCAACTCCGATAGTACAAACGAATTATTTTGTAATGGCATCTTCCGAAACGGGAACCCCTGTTACAATTCAAGCCACTTCCAAAAACAATCCGACCGTGGTTTCAGCAAACGTAGAACGACTGGCAGCACGGGTGGATTGTCATTGGGATACTGAGTATTTAGTGGAGAATGATACAGTTATCATCACACAAGCCATGTTAGTCAATAAATATACAGGAGGAACGTATGCCTTCAAACGAGTAACCAATTCTACTACAGAATTAACAATTGATTATTTAGGAACGGAAAATGTAGAGGGAAATCTTGCTGCAAATTATGTCATAGACCCCAAAACACTGAAGGTACCACAAACTGACATCGCTAATTCTTATGACCATTATTTCAGCAGGTACTCTTGGAGTGCTACAGATAGTTGGAAATCATTGTCTACAGCTGTAACTTCTACTCATAACGATGTAACCTATTCCTTGCTCGACTATACAACAGAGAATGTGGTAAAAGCAGAAGATAGTGAAAATACATGTGCCACTTATTGTACCGGCATTGTGTTTAAAGCAAAATATAAACTTGCAGGTATTTCTACTACTGATGGTAATCGTACCTTTTACCGATATAACGGTAAATGCTATGCTTCATTAACTGATATAAAAAATGTAATCGGAGATCAATCCATTAGTGATAATAATTTGTCCCAGTTTGGTATTACTAAATATCAAGACGGCATCTGTTATTATACTTACTGGATAAAACATGCCGAAGACGGAGATGATACAACGGTCAGTCCGATGGAATATGCCATTGTACGCAATAACATCTATCAGATAAACGTAACAGGAATAAACGATATCGGCACGGTAACGCCTACAGACTATGGCTTGTATTTGGAATGCACGGTTGCCGACTGGATTCAGGTAGATGAAATCACAATCGATTTCAGCGATAATTATGATGGAGAGATAGCAGGAATTCATGTTGTACAGAATCAAAAAGCTGTACTCGTTGCTTATAGTCAGGACAACGAGGTCCGCGATGCTCAATTCTCTTTCACGATGAATACTCCGGTAGGCATTGGATGGACGGCCCACCTTACCAATCCGGATGATTTTGAGTTTATAGGCGACTATCATGGTGTAGGAGGTCAAGGTCCTGTTACGCTGCGTATACACCCCAGAAAAACTTTCGAGGAAGGAGTAACTCGCGAAACGGACATGTATATCACCATAGATACAGACAATAGTTCATTAGACTTCAACGTGAGCTCGGGTGATGAGTTCCCGGGAGATAAAAATATTATCAATATTCAGCAAGTTAGTACAATTGAATATGACAATCTTCTAAATAATTCACAAAACTGAGCACTATGAAAAAAAGAAATATTATATATAGCATTGTTTGTACATTGTTCTGTTTCATCTGCCTTTCATGTTCGGATGAAAAAGGCAATCCCCTTGCCTCTTCTACAGAAACAGGACTAACCTTACAAATAAACGCTGGACAGAATACTTTTACCCGTGCCGATGGAACAACACCTACCAGTTCCGCAGAAAGTGCATTGGACAATGTCATTCATTATTTGGATGTATTCATATTCGATAGTGAGACGGGACAACTGGTTCCGAATTGTTATTTCCATTTTGGCGACGGCTCAAATATCGTTAATCCGGTTTGCCTGATTTCAGGCAATTGGAAAAACCGTTTCCAGGATCACGAAACTTGTGACGTATATGTGATAGCCAATTTACATATCCATTCTTCAGGAAACAATACAGCAAGTGAAACTGATTTAGAACAGATTCAAACTCTCAGTGATTTGCAGCAACTCGTAGACGAATATAAAAATATATATCAATCCGTTTCACAAGATAGTAAAATGCCTTTTACCATGAGCGGGTATTGCAGATGGACACCGGCTGAATCTTCCAATGTATATACCATATCTGTTGAATTGACCCGACTGGCCGCAAAAATAGAGATATCTTTAGATTTGAAGTTTACAACAGACCAAACAACAATCAATGGAACTACCTACCAGTACCCTACCAATGACGATATTGGTCAGTTGCAATATAGTGTCCATAACTATGCTACGAATGCACGAGTCTTGCCCGGTAATGATGATACATTCGGATATACCATAGCATCTGCAGCAGAAACGAGCCTTAAGTTTATGGACACAGACAATTCCGATAACTCAGTTCCTAAGATTATTGCCTACACTTATCCTACAGAATGGAGTAACGATATCTTAAAGGAAACGTATGTCATTCTCAACGCGCAACTGAAAAGTACTACTGATCAGGGGGGAGATCCTCAATATATGAACAACTATTACAAGATTCCTCTCCGCCTCTCTACCGACGATAACAAGAAACTGGAGCGTAACCACTGGTATAAAGTAAAGGCAACAATAACAGCGAAAGGAAATGCCACACCCGATAAGCCGGTTGAAGTTACAAACGTACAATACGAAGTAGCTCCTTGGTATGATACGAATATAGATATTAACGGAGACACTCCACTGTATCTGGAACTGAGTGAATATGATGTGGTGATGCGAAATGTGGATACGTATGATTTAACGTTTGCATCGTCAAGCCAGATAGTAAAAGACCCAACCGACGTAACCAGCCAAAAAGCAGAAATTGAAATCAAGGAAATTTATTACAAAAATAAATATGGTAAAAAGATAGATTTAACGAATGACGAGAACATCATAGACAACACTTATTTAAGTGTAGAGGGAGGTTTAAATGGTCATCTGGTTATACACAGCCCCATACCCGTAAACAAGACCATCCGTTATATCACACTAACGGTAAAGAATGCACAATACGATGAGTCTGATCAAGGTACTCACAGTTGCATCAAGACCGTAACCATCAAACAATATCCCTTGGAATATATTACAGGCATCTCCGGATTGTATTCGTATTTGGATGAAAATACCGGAGCATGGCCAACTGGCCTATACCAATTAAATTATGATTCTTGGGCTGTTGATAAAAATACGGAACCACAATATACTATAAACCAATCATTGGAGAATTCTGCAATTGTTAAAGGATTAAATGGACATGAAGGATTAAATGGACACATAGGCGATAATAAAGAAATGAAAAGTAAATTCTATGTGGAAAATAATAACGGTGAAGGCCGAATTTTTCGTATAGATCTAAGCTATTTAAAGGACTATGAAAAAGTTCCAGCCGGAACAGGTAAGTATAATAATGTATATACTTATGAAGGAAAAGAAAAAGGGAATTACACAATTACAGCAACAGAATCAGCTTGGGGAGATTACACCCAAAATAGTGATAAAGATTATATTGAAAAAAATGTAGATGGACTAGGTGGATATACATTAGCAATAAAAAATGTTGGAAAAAATAAGGGTGACTACTCCCATAGCTATATTTCCCAGCAAGGAGGCAACTATATTAGAACTAAAGATACAGATTTTATTCCTAACTTGGTATACTATTTGGAAGATAATGGTACAGCCTCCAATAATCAGATGTATCATGTAGTTATTACGTCCACTTCTGGAGATTATCAATTAGGACGTCCAATCATGAAAAAGGATGAGGAGATTGTTGATCCCAATAATCTTGACAATGACAAGCTGGTATCTCCTTCTTTCATGCTTGCGTCACAATTAGGAAATAGTTCTACAATAAGTTGGGAGGACGCTAAAAATCAATGTAAGAATTATGTAGAAGTAGGCATAAATGGAGAAGTCTACGATGACTGGCGACTTCCTACCGCGGCTGAAATTAATATCATCATTAAATATCAGACAGATGATAAGGTAAATACGAAAGATGACAGAGCCGTAATGGATTATGTATTGAATTATGAAGGCCAAAGCAATCCTGATTATTGGGTTTCACGCTCTAATTACTTCATGCATATACCTGCAAGTGGAGAAGGAACATTACAAGGAGGATCAAGTGACGCCGAGCACCGTGTCCGTTGCGTCCGTGATTTCCATGTTGGAGAACCTACAGAATAACCTTTCGAAGTAAAAAAGAATAAGTTATGATTAAGAAAATAGCATTCTATCTCATAGCAGGCATCGTAACGATGCTTTCTGGCTGTGTCGACCCGGATATGGGAAAGACAGGCGATAATACCAGCCTGCCCGATGAACTGAGCCTTCGGTTCAGTTTTACGATACCGGGAAATACAGTAGTCAATACCCGCTCTATTGACCCCGACGGAGAGCCTGTTTCGTCTATCTGGCTGTTCCTCTTCAATGAAAGCGGTTATTATTTAGGGCATGTACGGGCAAATGAAGTTACATACCAAAAAACAGATGCCAATACAGATAAGGGAGAAGGTACATTCTCTACCCCTTCTATCCCCAGCACGGTGCGCCGCATCCACTTTATAGCCAACTATAATGCGGCAGATGTGGACGACAGCGAATTGCTGAACCGTACAGAAAAAGAAGTAATGACCCGTTTTACCTCTTCTTCGGGCCGACTGGTATATTGGGGTCGGAAAGTTTTTAATTCAGAAGACGAGTTGACTTCATATTTTACAGATAACTCCACATCGCCGATCATACTTTACCGCAATCAGGCGGCTGTCACTTATCAGAAAGCAGAGAATGTAACGGATGAATTTGAAATTCAAGGTTTTGCCATTTGTAATACATACGCCAAGGGTACGGTTGTTCCTTACAATCATCAGAATGAAACAAATCCGTTCGATTTCGATTTAACAACAGAGAGCCAAGGACGTGCTGTCCACGATTATGTGACACTCTGCTCTGGTGAAGATCTGATAAAGGCAACCGATCCGGAGGATACGGAAGTACAGAATAAATGGGGATTACGGTATATTTTCGAGCATGAAAATGCACAGGATGATCCGATGTTCGCCATCTTTAAGATTGACGGCAAATATTACAAGCTGATGATTGTAGATGATCAATCCAATCCGTATAAGATTATCCGCAATCACCGTTATATTTTCAACTTCCATAGTGCTCCCCCAACCACATTGGGATATGCCACCTTTGAGGAAGCAAAAAATGGCGTAGCTGCCAATAACGTATGGGTATCTATAGATAATGAACTGCCTTCCATCGGCGACGGAACTTCTGCGCTGACGATTGAGGGAGAAACAACCCGAATCTATACGGAACGAAAAGATGAGGTCATCAACTTTACCTGCACAGGAGGAATTACGTCCGATCAGGTAACTGCTACTTGGCTTTCCAACGAAGGACTGGCAAGCAGCGACCTGAATTTACAGTATGATCCCGCTACCGGTAAGGGAAGTGTGACTGTTTCCCTGAATGAAATAGCCGATACTCCCCAATATGGTACGTTACAGATAAAGGCAGGAAAGTATCCGCGCACCATACAGATTGTCTATTTGAATAAATTCGACTTTGCACCGGTATGGACTTCCAGTTCAGTACCGAGACGTTCCGGCGAACCGGTGTCTATTGTATTCAATATACCCGACACCTATCCCGAAGAACTTTTCCCGGTAGAGTGCAAAATTTCGTGCAACCTGTTCGATGCAAACACAAACAACCAGTTGGAAGTGATAGAGGAAGAAACCGCTTTCACCATAGATGGAGTGAAGGTAGAACGAGACTGGGATTACAAATATGTATACAAAGCCGACAAGCCGGGCTTGCATCGTGTGGACTTCAAAACGCTGATAAACAGTTACCCTGATAACCCTGACAATCCTGCAACGGAGAACGAGGTATTGACCTGGTTTCTGGAAGCACCGTATTTCAATACGATAGAACGAACTATCAATATGGTGAATGATGAGTATGCTGACCAGAAGATTATTATTTACGAAACGACATTGAATGGTAATCAAGCATCCGGTACTTACGAACGTGAGATTGCTCCCATAAAAGGACAGACTTTCGATTTAAAATTCTATCTGGAAGACAGTACTCCGGCAGAAAAGCAGCCGGCAGGAACGAAAATACGTATCTACATGGATAAGGCGGTAGAACCTGGACATCAGGAAGGTAAGTGGCCCGCTAATTTAAGCGAAACCCAATATGATGCCCCCAATGCAGGCCGATATTTTATCTATACGGTTCCAGAAGGCGCAACATATAATGAAAACAATAACACCAGATACCTTGTATCCATTCCTTTCCGCACGGTTTCGGCTCAATGTGAAGGTTATGCTCGTATTGCGGCTGCCAGTACCGATGGCAACGATGCTGACCATTGCTATAAGTCAGCTATTGTTACTCGTGTCAATAATCCGGAAGCGTATAACTTTAACTTACAAGCTAATAATGCAAAAGAGCTTTCATTACCCTACGGTACAGGACAGAAGGTAACACTAAGTATCACCCCCGATTTGGAAAGTTATACCGTATCTTCCTGTAAAATCCTCATCAAAACCCAAAATCTGGAACCGGCAGACAAGGATGCTGTTGTATGGGACAATGAGCGGGACGGGTACGTATGGACCATTACAGACCTAAGTGCCCAAAAGTATACATTGGACATGCTAACAAAAGACGTCGTAAGTGCTGAAACCGTAACAATCAGCGAAATAAGCGGCAATGTAGCGTTTTATGAAGATGAGATTACGATAAAGAATCAGATTCTTAGCGGGGATATACAGATTGATGGCTATACATTCCAGACGACTTCTCCTTTCATTGCTTTGGAGAAATCGGATGGTACACGTATCGGGGCGTTTACTGTAACTGCAACCATTGGCGGAAATACAGGAACTTATCAGTTGACTCTCCGTGGCGAATACGACTTTACCGAGAATGAAGAATTGAAGGTGATTTATTCGCCCATAAATGATAAGAATGTCTATGTAGGCCAAACAACCATTACGGAATTGTTGAAATCTCCAACGTTGAATTTACAATTACAGCAATAGCCCGGTAACCTAATACTGACAGATCATCTATCAATCATAACACAAAAATCTCCTGCTTTAGCCTTTGTTTATTGATGGCTAAAAGCAGGAGATTTTTGCTTCGGCAATTTTATTTTAAAACTGCTTTCCTATGGTTGAGGGTATGCATCCCCCATGGAATCAGTCTTTGTAAATAGCCTTCTTTCCGGCAAGCAACGTATTCTTCATCAACGATACGATGGTCATCGGTCCTACTCCTCCCGGAACCGGAGTGATGTACGAGCATTTAGGAGCAACTTCATCGAATTTCACGTCGCCTGTCAGTTTAAAGCCCGACTTCTTTGTCGCATCGGGTACACGTGTAGTACCTACGTCAATCACTACTGCACCTTCTTTTACCATGTCGGCTTTCACAAAGTTGGGCTGTCCCATGGCTGCAATAATAATATCTGCTTCACGGCATTCTCTTACAAGATCCTTGCTCCGGCTGTGACAAACCGTAACCGTAGCATCGCCCGGATAGGCTTTCTGCATCATCAGCATCGCCATCGGCTTGCCTACGATGTTGCTTCTTCCCAAAATCACACATTTCTTGCCCTGAGTTTCGATGTTATAGCGTCTCAGCAATTCCAAAATTCCATTTGGAGTAGCCGATACATAACAAGGAAGACCAATCGACAATCGCCCTACGTTGATAGGATGGAAACCGTCCACATCCTTGCGGTAGTCTATTGTTTCAATCACTTTCTGCTCGGAGATATGTTTGGGCAGAGGCAACTGTACGATAAATCCGTCAATATCGGGATCGTTATTCAACTCGCGTACTTTTGCCAGCAGCTCTTCTTCAGTTACATCGCTTTCGTAACGGATGAGCGTTGACTTGAAACCACATACTTCACATGCCTTGACTTTTGCGGCAACATACGTTTCACTTCCTCCGTCGTGTCCTACCAACACCGCAGCCAGATGCGGGCGCTTGCCTCCACGGGCAACAATATCGGCTACTTCGGCAGCAATTTCTTGCTTGACCTGTTCCGAAACCTCTTTTCCATTAATCAGTGTCATAATACAAACTGCTATATTAGGTTATTCATAGTACTAACAAATTTACGACTTTTCAACGGGGCCTGACAGAGATGGAATCTGTGTTTATATTTTATTAACTTTCATTTGACCGGCAGGTCCGAGTATTTCTTATGCCCCCGTACCTTCGACTGCCACAAGATGCTGAACGAAAATCGTCCGGACACGTTGAAGCAGACGGCATTATCCAAGTTCTCCTGCCGGTCGGCTTTAAACTGCGGACACAGACGGGCATATTCTTTTCTCGCCTGTATCACGGCACGGAAATTTCCCCAGTCGCCTTTCAGCAAAAAGACACATGCTGCCACATAGTCCAGACACGCCCGTATCTTCATAACCGGACGCAATTCTTCGGGAGGAAGGTTTTTATACAGCATCAGCAGGTTATTGCGGAAATTCAGAAAGGTCTTCCGCGGATTCTCTTTCTTCAGCGTAGCTCCTCCTACATGCCAGACTTTGCTTTCGGGCAGGCAGAAGAGTTTGTAACCATGGCTTCGCAAACGCCAGCACAAGTCTATCTCCTCCATGTGGGCAAAGAAACGTCCGTCCAGACCGCCTACTTCACGATATTTATCCAACCGGATAAACAACGCAGCTCCTGTTGCCCAAAAAACAGATATCGGTGTGTCATATTGTCCTTTGTCTTTTTCTACGACCTCGAAGATACGCCCGCGACAGAACGGATAGCCGTAGCGGTCGATAAACCCTCCGGCCGCTCCGGCATATTCAAAACGATCCTTCTGCTTCCAGTCGAGCAGTTTGGGCTGACACGCTGCTACATCCGGATGAAGGTCCATATATTCCACCATCGGAGTCAGCCAGCCGGGAGCAACTTCAACGTCGCTGTTGAGCAATACCGCATATTCGGCATCAACTTGTTCGAAAGCCTTGTTGTAGCCGTCGGCAAAGCCGTAATTCCGATCCAAACGAATCAGACGGACTGCTGGAAACTCCTGCTCCAGCATGCGGCAGGAGTCATCGGAAGACCCGTTGTCTGCTACGCACACTTCTATCCCCTCACCAGCAGAACCAGCCAGCACGGAAGGCAGAAAGCGGCGAAGCATTTCGGCTCCGTTCCAGTTCAAGATGACTACAGAAACCTTGTTCATATCATTGTTCCTTTCAGTGCAGTACCTTCTTCATTGAAGTCGCCCAGACGAACCCGTACCAAATGATTGTCCAGATTGTCGTCGTGATTCAACTCCACACGGATATAGTTTGCCGTAAACCCATGCATTGGCGTTCCGGCTTTGGAATGCTCCATCAGCACGGTGGCCTCCTGTCCGATGTGACGGGCATAGAAAGCCCTTGTCTTTTCGTCCGACAAAGCCAAGAGCCGCTGGCTTCTCTGATGCTTATCTTCGGGAGAAACCACATAATCGATCTTCAGCGCCTGTGTTCCGGGACGTTCCGAATAGCTGAACACATGCAACTGGGTTACATCCAGACTACGTATAAACTCGTAAGCCTGTTCAAAATATTCCGGAGTCTCCCCGCGCGTACCCACAATCACGTCCACGCCGATAAAGGCATCGGGCATCAGCGATTTAATCTTCTGTATCTTGTGTGCAAAGAGTGCCGTATCGTAACGGCGGCGCATCAGCTTCAGCACCTCGTCGCATCCCGACTGCAACGGGATATGGAAATGAGGCATAAAACGACGCGAACGGGATACATATTCTATAATCTCGTCGGTGAGCAGATTGGGCTCGATGGAAGAGATACGGTAGCGCTCAATGCCTTCCACCTCGTCGAGTGCTTTCACCAGATCGAAGAAACTTTCTCCCGTCGTCTTGCCAAAGTCACCGATGTTGACACCCGTCAGCACGATTTCCTTGCCACCTTCTGCCGCTACCTGCCGTGCCTGCTCTACCAGATCGGCAATCTTTCCATTACGACTCCGGCCGCGTGCAAACGGAATGGTACAGTAGGAACAGAAATAATCGCACCCGTCCTGCACCTTCAGGAAATAGCGCGTACGGTCGCCTTTGGAGCACGAAGGAACAAAGATACGGATATCCTTTGTAGCCGTGGTGATAGCCTCACCATGCTCGTGTTTCTCCAGATTGCCCAAATATTTCATCAGGTCGCCTTTCTGCTCGGCTCCCAATACAAGATCTACTCCTTCAATGTCTGCCACCTGTCCCGGCTTCAACTGAGCATAGCATCCTGTTACCACAATAAAGGCACCCGGATGTTCTTTTGCCAGACGATGAATGGCTTGCCGGCATTTCTTATCCGCCATTTCGGTCACCGAACAGGTATTGATTACACAAATGTCCGCCTGCTCGCCCTTACGAGCGGTACGCACACCCGCCTCCTTCAGTATTTTACCGATAGTGGAAGTTTCTGCAAAGTTCAGTTTGCAGCCCAATGTATAATAAACAGCTTTTTTATTCTGAAAAATAGTGGTATCTGTCATACGTTAATATAATGATTCGAATTGCAAAGTTACGCATTATTATCTGAACACAAAGATAACTGCCTCATCTTACCCCCAAGAAAAGATAAAATCAGGATCAAAAAGAGTCTCTCCTCTGGAAATCTGCCCGTCCCTTCAGAGAAAATGGGAAAAATTGTTTAAATATACGAAAGATTTACGTATTTACCTTATCAGGAAACATCTTTTAGGAAGAAAACTATTTAAAAACATATTTTTTTTGAAAAAAAACGCTCCAAAGAGAACAACGTATCAAAAAACTCTATATCTTTGCAGTGTTTTAAGAAAACGACATAAGTATTACAGATTTAAAAAAGCAAAGAAAATGAAAAAATTAGTATTTTTGTTCGTAGCATTCGCTGCTGTATCTTTCGCATCATGTGGTAACAAAGCAGCTAACAATGAAGAAGCAGCTGATTCAGCAGCAGTTGAAACAGTAGAAGAAGCAGCTCCGGTTGTTGACTCTACAGCAGTTGCAGCAGATTCTGCAGCAGTTGATTCTGCAGCAGTAGTTGCTGAATAATTTCGAACAACATTCGAGAGAATTGAAAGTCTGGCGCATGCGAAAGCATACTCAGACTTTTTTTATGCCCTTACGTTTCCTCATTCTACAGGTTCCCTTTCCTAAAAAAAACTCTTGTAATTCAAGACATAAAATTTACTTTCCACAACTACTCCACTCCACAAAGATTCCAATTCTTTCGCAGCAATCGTACAGATCCCCATAGGATGTTATCCGGATACACACTATTCATTTATTGCACAAAGTTTACCAAAGACATAAAAAAAAGAAATCCCGAGTAGAATAAAAGTTCTACTCAGGATTTTATCAAGTATTTACAGACTGCAAAATTAAGCTTCTTCTGCAACGACTTCGAAAGGAATTTCAACAGAAACTTCCTTGTGAAGTTTAACGATTGCTTTGTAGTGACCAACTTCCTTCACTGCATCCTTAACAACGATAATCTTACGATCGATGTTGTGACCCAATTTAGCAAGTTCTTCAGCAATCTGAATATTACCAACTGAACCATAAATAGCACCTGTAGCGCTAACTTTTGTAGCGATCTTCAAAGATACACCCTTCAAAGATTCTGCAACTGCTTCAGCATCTTTCTTAATCTTTTCCAATTTGTGAGCACGCTGTTTCAATTCTTCAGCCAGCATTTTCTTAGCAGCCGGAGAAGCGATAACTGCTTTGCCTGTCGGAATAAGATAGTTACGACCATAACCTGACTTAACGGTTACAATATCATTCTTGTAGCCCAAGTTAACTACGTCTTCTTTCA